>WBZQ01002880.1_pt1 | contig 10827 bp, 9 predicted proteins | sample 5204251 | NCBI WGS metagenome assembly WBZQ01 (sample SAMN12412402, study PRJNA552823) | activated sludge metagenome | isolation source: activated sludge from nitrification reactor of wastewater treatment plant... | place: USA: Virginia | collected 2017-09 | reverse complement strand
AACGCGGCGACCGGCGTGCCGTCCGCATCGCGCAGCTCGGTCGGCAGCGCGAGTAGCGCGCGCGCGGCCGCGCGGCCGTCACGCTGGGCCAGCACGCGCACGTGCGCCACGCCGCCCGACGCCAGCGCGTCGTCCGCGGCCAGGCGCGTGGCGCGCGCCTGCGACGACGGCGCACCGCTCTCGTCGCCGGGCCGCACTGGCGCGTCGAGCTCCAGGAACGCGCCTTGGAGACGCGCGTCGTCGCCGCAGAGGCTCACGTCCATCGCACTTCTCCGTGGGTTCCGTCGAGCGTGACGAGCGCGCCGTCCGGGATCAGCGCCTGCGCCTGCGCCACGCCCACGACCGTCGGTAGACCGAGTTCGCGCCCGACGATGGCGGTGTGCGACAACACGCTGCCGCGTTCGGCCACCAGCCCGGCCGCCGACATCATCAAGAAGATCCAGCCCGGGTCGGTGCTCTCCGCGACCAGCACCCGACCGGCCACGTCGCCCGGCTGGCGCGCGTCGCGCACCACGCGCGCCTCGGCCGTGACGCAACCGGCCGCGCAGCCGGTGCCACGCAGCAGCCGCGCCGCGCCCACCGCCGGCTGGCTCTCGCGCGCGGGCTGGCGCCGCAAGCCGCGCGTCTCGAAGCGCGCGGGCGGCCGGCGCCGGGCGAAGTCCGCGTATTCGCACCGACGCAGCGTCGCCAGCGCGTGCAGGTCGCGCGTCACGCCGGCGCCTTCGACCGCGCCCAGCACCTCGTCCACCGTCAGGTCGAAGACTTCGTCCGCGGCCCGCAACGTGCCGCGCGCGTGCAGCTCGGCGCCCAGACGCGCGAACAGGGCCCGCGCCAGCCCGAACAGACGCGCGCGCGCCAGACGCATGCTCTCGCGCTGCGCCAGCGCCAGCCGCGTGCGACGTTGCAACAGGCCCAGCAGCGCCCGGCGCGCGGGGCCGAGCGCCGCGAGCGCGGCGCGCGCCCGCGCTTCCCGCGCGCGCTTGTCCGCCTGCCGCTGGCGGCCGGCAGGCGCGCCTGCCCACGCGCCGCGCAGCCGGGCCAGCAACCGCCAGGGTTCGTCGCGCAGCGTGGGCGCTTCGAGCTTCAGCTCCTCCACCCCACGGTCGCCCCAACGCTCGACGTGCGCGCGCAGCCGCGCCGACCACTGCGGCAGCGCCACCAGCGCCTCCCAGGCCGCGCGCTCGTCGAGCGAGCCGTGAGCCAGCAGCGCGCGTGTCTCGGGATGCGCGTGCAGCTCGTCGGCCAGCGCCTGCAGCTCGAGCGCCGGCCGCAGGCTCTCGGGCGGCTCGCCGCAGGCCATGAGCGTCGCCGCCAGGCCGGGCTCGTGCAGACAGAAGCGCCGGCACAGGCGTTCGAGCGCCTCCTGGTGGCGCAGCAGGGCCAGGTCGTTGAGCAGCGTCAGGTGCCAGAACGAGCCGGCCTCCGCCGCCAGCGCGCGATAGCGGCGCGCCAGGCTCTCCGGCGTGGCGTCGCAGGGCAGCGGCCCGCCGAAGCGCTCCTGGAAGCGAGCGAAGCGAGCGACGAAGCGACGTCCCGTCTGACGCACGCCGACGACCCGTGCGAGCACGCCCACGAGCGCCAGCGCGCGCACGCGCAGCGGCGCCGCGGCGGGCTCGTCGCGCGCTTCCAGACGCGCGCTGACGCCGAGCTGGCGATCCCAGGCACGCCGATGCGCCGCGGGACGCGCCAGACAGGCGAACAGCTCGTACCAGTCGAGCAGGTTGTAATAGACCCGCCCGTCGACGAGCCCGATCAGGTTGGCGACCAGGTGCGGGCGGCGGCGCAGGGGATCGAAGAACGGCAGCAGGCTCGCGACCGCGCCGCCGAAGGCGCGCGCATAGGCGTCGCGGGCGAACGAGTACGTCAGCGGGCGCGTCAGGCCCGGGAAGCTCTCGACCACGTTGGCGTCGTCCCACACGCGCCGCTCGCCGGCTGGGGCCGGCGCGTCCGTGACGGGCCGCGCCTGGACCAGATGCAGACGCCGCGCGCCGTCGAGCGCCCACTCCACGTCCAGCGGCACGCGCCAGACGCGTTCGAGCCGCAGCGCCAGGGCGCACAGCGCGCGCAACTCGCCCGAGTCCAACGCGGGACGCGTGGCTTCGTCCTCGGACACCGCCACGCGCAGCGGCGCGCCGCCACGCGACGGCTCGCGCCGGCTCGTCTTGCGCGCCACCTCGGACTGCACGCGGGCGCCGCGGCGCGCGACGCGGAAGAGGTCGCACGCGTCGCTGCCTTGCACGACCCCCTCGCCCAGGCCCAGCCCCGCGGCCACCAGCACCTGGCGCGCGTCGTGCGGGTCGCGCGTGAACAGCACGCCCGCCACGCTGGCCGACACCAGGCGCTGCACGATCGCCGCGCTCGCGAACCCCTCCAGGCCGAGCCCCAGGCGTTGCCGATAGGCGAGCGCGCGCTCCGAGAAGGTCGAAGCCCAGACCGCCGCGAGCGCCTGCGCGAGGTCGTCCGCGAGCACGCCCAAGCGCGAATCGAACAGGCCCGCGAAGGAACGCCGTGGGCCGTCCTCGTCGCGCGCGGAGGAACGCACGGCCAGCCGCACGCGCAGCAGGCCGCGGCGCCGCAACGCCTCGCGCAAGGCGGCCACCAGCTCCGCCGAAGGACCACGCCGCAGGAGACTCGCGCGCAGCTCGGCCGCCGGAGCGCGCCAGGCGTCGCTCGCGCCGGCGAGCCCCTCGCGCACGGCCGCGACCAGCGCCGCGTCGCCCGCCTCAGCGAGGCGCTCCTCGAAGGCTGCGCAGGGCACCACCACGAACTCGGGCACGCGCACCCCGAGCGCGCGCAGGCGCAGCAACTGAGCGGCCTTGCCGCCCACAGTGCGCGCGTCGGCCGGGCCAGCGTCGTCGACCAGCAGATTCATGCGCGCGTCACGGACCGCGCTCATGCCAAGAGACCGAAGACGCAAGTCGACGCAGTGAAGGTTTCCGCCACGGGTCGCAGGCGCGATGATGCGGTTGGGTTGGGAGCGCGCAGAAAGCGCCAGTAGGCATGGCCGCAGACCGTCAGACCCGCGAGCGGCACGAGCGCCGCAGACCACGCCAGACCCGCGCCCCAACACAGCGTCGCGCCACAGGCGACGCTGACGGTCTGCGCGCCACAGGCCACGGCCACGGCGCCGGCGCGTCCCCACAGACGCGAGTAGGTCACGTACTCGTTCTCCTCGTCGGGCGAGCGGATCTTGCGCGCGATCTCCCAGGCCAAGACCGCGCTCCAGAACTGCAGCACCAACGCCACCACGCGCGCCGCGCGCCACTCAGCAGCGCCTGGCGAGGTCGCATCGGCGAGCACCGTCAGGTGCAGCAGCAGCAGGGGCACGAGCGGCGTGTGCGTGGCCAGCGTGGCCGGCAGGCGCGGACGCAGATAGCCCGGCACGAAGAACCAGCGGAACGCCAGGCCCGCGTAGCTCAGCACGCAGGCCGCGCTGAGCGCGGCGCGCCCCGCGCCGGCGTGCAGGCCGATCCAGGCCAGCACCGTCGCCGCCAGACAGCCTGCGACGTCCGCAGGCCGCACGCGCCCCGCAGGCACGGGCCGCTGCGGGAACAGGCGCCGGTCGACGTCGAGGTCTTTGAGCTCGTCCATCAGGCGCAGCATCAGCATCAACGTGAAGACCGCCGCCGCGGCACGCAGCGCGCCGGCCGAGAGCGGCTCGAAGGCCTGTCCGTGCGCGCGCAGCAGCGCGCGCGTGAAGCCCGCTCCCAGCAGGATCGCCAGGGCCGCGCGGCGCGGCAGCGGGTACATCTCCGCGAAGTACACGCGCAGGCGCGCGCCGAGCGCCCAGGCGCGGCTCAGCACAGCGACCCGCCGCGCGCCAGCTCGGCCCAGGCCGAGCCCCGCACGCCGAACAGGCCGCCGCGTCCACCGCGACCGGCGCGCTCGGCCGGCAGGCGCGGCAGCGTCGCCAGCAGCGCGCCCAGCACCAACGCCGCGCACAGCGCGAGCGCGAGCGCGTCGAGACGCTCGGGCCGCGCGACGTGCGCCTCGCTCAGCACGAAGGCCGCGGCCAGCGGCAGCAGCAGGTTGTCGCTGCCCGCGGGCGCGGCGGCTTCGAGCAGCGCGCACAGCGCGGAGACCACCACGGCCCAGACACAGGCTTCGCCCAGGCTCAATCCGGCCAGGCCGCACAGCGACATGAGCACGGCCGGCGCCGAGACCGCCACGAGCGCCAGGGAACCCTCGAGCGACTTCGGCCCAGCGCCCAGCCGATAACGCCGCCGGCCGAAGCGCCGCCCGACGAGGCCCGCGGCCGCGTCGCCCAGCGCCAGCACCAGCAGCGCCGCCGAATAGGCCGCCGGTCGCTCGTGCGCCAGCGCGAAGGTCAGCGCCACCGCGCTCGGGAAATAGAGCCCGCCGTCCGTACGCCGTCCCACGGCGTGCACCGCGCGCAGGCGTCGCCGCCGGCGCGAGACGAGCATCAGCGCGAAGAAGCCGGCCGCCAGCAGCAGCACGCTCAGAGGGCTGTCCAGCAACCATGGAAGACCCGCAGCCACCAGGCCGCAGGCGACGTGCACCAGCGTGCGCGTGTCGTGCGCCGGCCAGCCGTGACGCGCGCGCAACGCCTCCGCGCCGCCCAGCACGGCCAGCAGCGTGACGCCGAGCAGCGCCACCAGCGGCAACTCACGCAACGCCACGCTCACGGCGCCACCTCGGCCACGAGCCGCGCGTAGAAGAAGGCCTGCGCGCGCCGGCTCCACTCCAGCGCCTCGCGGCGCGGGCTGAGACGCAGCCGCGCGCGGCCCGCGGCGCTGCGCGGGACGAACAGGTTCCAGTAGGCGAAGCGCGCGCCCGGCGCGGCCGCCACCAGCAGCGTCTCGAGCCAGTCGGCGAACACCTCGGAGCCCACGTACTCGCCGACGTTCGACAGGTTGAAGGCGTCGACGCTGGCCGGCGGCAAGGCGAGCGCGCTCTCTGCGAGCGCGGCCTGGCGCAGCTCGAGCCGCTTCAGGCGCGGGCGCAGCGCGGCCTGACACGGCGCCTGCAGATAGTCGGGCAGCGCGCTTCCGAAGGCGCCGGTGAGCAGATAGACGAGGTACGGGTTGTCGTGCGTGCGGCCCTCGCGCAGCGCGCGCCGCGTGCGGGCCAGCACCGTCGCCGCCACGTCGCCCGTGACGTGCCGGAAGAACTCCGGCTCGCGCCCCAGCAGACTCATGACGCGCCGGCCGAAGAAGAGCGCGAACAGCGCCCGCCAACGCGGCGTGTCCCAGACCTCGTCGTAGAAGCGTCGCTGCGCCGCGGCCGGACGAGGTTGCAACAACGCGCGCACCGTCGCGCGGCCATGCACCAGCGGCAGCACGGCGCGCCGGAAGAGCTGGAAGTAGCGTTCGAGTCGGCCGGCGTGCAGCACGCCCGCGGCCAGCGCGCGCGGATGCGCATCCCACACGGCACGCGTCCGGGGCGACAGGCGCGGCGCCAGGCGCGCGTACACGCCCAGGCGCGCGCGCGCCTGCGGACCGCCTGGGCACGGCGGCGCCGTCGCGCCCAGGAAGGCGATCACCTCGGGCGGCTCGAGCCAGGCGATGGCCGTGGCCTTGAGTTCCAGGAGCGCGAGCTGCGTCGCGCTCACGTCCAGTGCGAGCACGTGTTCGGCCCCGCGCGCCAGCAGTGAGAGCGTGTTGTCGCCGCCCGAGGCGATCGACAGGCAGCGCGCGCCCTCGAGCGGGCCCAGGGCCTCGACCAGCACGTGCGCGTCCTCCCAGCAGTTGGCATAGCGCAGCTCGCGTGGCGGGCGGGGCGAGAACCAGGCGACGGGACGGCGAGCGGGCATGCCTCAGCATCGGCGCGCAGGGGCGCGCGGCGAGGCACGCTGTGACACTTCCGCATGTGTCCACGCACGCGGCGATCGAGCTGGGATGAAGCGTGCCGCGCTGGGGCGGCGCGTCTCTCGCGCTAGACCTCGCTCGTGCGGCGCGCCAACGGGCGCACGGCGAAGCCTTGGCGGGCCGGCTCGGGGCGCACCACGCCGTGTTTGTGCATGCGCCGGTAGAGCGCCTGCTTGGTGACGCCCAACTCGCGCGCGGCCCAACTGACGTTCCAGTCGCAGTGCTCGAGCGCGGTCATCAGTTGCGCGCGCTCCAGGCGCTCGAAGGCGTCGGAGCCCGCCAGCGTCGGGTCGAGGGGCCAGACGCGCTCCTGGGCCGCTGAGTCGAGCACGGCTTGGCGCACGCTGTCGAGGATCGCGGCCACGAACGCGCGCTGCGCGGGGTCGGCCTGTTGCGGGTCGACGTCGAGCGCCATGAGACCCACGCAGCCCGCGCTCCCGTCGACCAGCGGCACGAACGTGCCGCCGGCCTCGTGCACGGTCTGGCCGCGCTCGAGCGCCGCGCGCGACTCGACCCACACGCCCTCGGCCGCGCCGAGCAGATAGGCGTGGATCGGGCGCCCGAGCACCAAATGCACGCGCTCGCCCTCGCGCCTCCAGGCTGCGCAGATGCGCGCGCCGCAGTTCAGCGACAGCGCCTGGAATGCGAGGTCGAGCACCTGTTCCGCCGGGCTCAACTGGAACGGTCGAGTCATGCTGTGCACGGAAGTATCCGTAACCAATGGAGCGCTTGTCAAGAACGATCCGCGCGTCACGCCCGACACGCGGAGAAAGCCTACCTCGAATCCGTCAGGGGATGTGCGGACGCTCCGCGCCCCGGCCCCACCGCGCAACCTAGACTCGCGCCGCGGGCGCGCATCCCCCGTCGCCGTTTCGAAAGGAGCTGAAGATGACCCGACTGCTAGCGTGGGTGCTGGATTGGTTCAGCTTGGTCGACACGCACATCCCCTTCCCTCCTGAGCCCAGGTAGGGCCTTCCGGCCCGCGCGACAGGAGGGCGCGCGGGCCGGCCAAGAGCCCCGGCCGTCGCCAGAAGTCGCGATCCGACCTACACTACAGGGGCTGTGACACCGGCGGATCTCGTGATCCTGCACTCCGGGACGGCTTTGTCCGCGGCCGGCCTGACGGGCCTGGCCGTGCGCGGGCGCGCGAGGCGCTGTGTCTCGTTCACGGCCTACCTGGCCAGCCTGGCCCTCGGCAGCCTGTCGTTGTCGCTCGTGCCGGCGCCCTCGTGGCGCTCCTGGCTGGCGCTCGAGTGCGTGCAGGGGCTGCTCACGCTGGCGGTCGTATTCGAATTGGCCACGCGCATGCTCGCGCGCCTGCCGGGTGCGGCCGCGCTGGCGCGACGCGCGCTCGGCGCGGTGCTGGCGTTGACGCTCGTCGGCACGCTGGCGCGCATCGTCAGCGTGGTGCCGCAAGTCGTGGGCGCGCCCAGCGCCGAGCGGCTGGCCTACGAATGGGCGTCGCTGGTGCTGCCGCTCTTCACCTACGGCGCGGCCTTCCTGTTCACGGCCCTGCTGGCGGTGGCCAACTGGTATCTGTTGCCGCTCGATCCGCTGCATCGCGGCATCCTGGTCGGCTTCAGCGTCTATCTGGCGTTGTTCTCCGCGCTGCTCATCTCCGTGCGCGGCGTTCACGACCGCGCGCTCAGCCTGACCAACTCGTTGTCCTTCCTGCTGCTGCTCGCGCTCTGGACTTGGGCCGCGTGGCGTCCGGAGCCGCCCGTGCCGGCGCCCCCGCACGTGGTGACGAGGTTGTGGCCATGGCACTGAACGGCGTCACGCTGATCACGCTGTGGCTGTTGGTGGGCCTGCCGGTGCTCGTGATGCTGCGCTGGCTCGACGCGCGCCGCTGGGGCGCCTGGCGCTGGGCGCTGGGCGACGACGGACAGGCCCAGCTCGCCTATCTCGCGCGTCAGACGGCCGCCCAGATGCGCGTGGTGCACGCCACCTACGATTTCGCGCTGGCGCGCCACGGTCAGGGCGAGAGCGCCGAGGCGCTGCGCCTGCTCGACGCCGGCAGCCTCCTGATCGAGCGCTTCGCTCCGGGCATGTGCGAGAGGCTGCGGCACATGCTCGATCTGGCACGGGCCGTCTCCGCGCTGGCCCCGGTGCGTCCCATGCGCCCGCTCGACTTCCGCCTGTGGCGCCTGCGCGGCCTGGCCGGCCTGGCGCTCGTGGGCCACGCCCTGCTGGTCTCGGCCAGCGAGCGCTTCCGCTTCAAGGCGCGCGTGCTGATGCACGCCTTCCGCATCCTGGTGCGCGGCGCGCACAGCGCGGCCAGCCAAGCCCATCGCCGCCAGGACAATGCCTGGGACGAGGTCGAGGCGCTGTGTTCCGACCTCGTCACCCTGCGCCGCGAATCGCTCGACGTGGTGCGCGTGCTGCTCGTCTCGCTGGAGCGCGAGAACTCGAAGAGCCTGGTGGCGAGCGCGACCACCTGAGAGCCGGCGTCGTATCATCGGCACATGTCCCTGCTCATCCACGACGCACGTCTGCTGGCGACGATGGACGACGCGCGCCGTCGTCTGCCCGGTGGTTACGTCTTGATCGAGGGCGCGCGCATCGCGGCCGTCGGCGCCGGTCCGGTCCCGCCCGAGGTCGAAGCGCGCGCGCAGCGCCGGCTGGACGCGCGCGGCAAGCTGGTGCTGCCCGGCCTCGTCAACACCCACCACCACCTGCCACAGGTGCTGACGCGCAACGTGCCGCGCGTCCAGGAAGCGCCGCTCTTCCGCTGGCTGACCGAGCTCTACGACGTCTGGCGCGGCTTCACGCCGCAGGCCGTCGACGTCGCCGCGCGGGTCGGCCTGGGCGAGTTGCTGCTCACCGGCTGCACCACCAGCACCGACCACACCTACCTGTTCCCGCGCGGCCAGACGGGCTTCATCGACGTCGAGATCGCCGCCGCGCGCGAGCTGGGGCTGCGCTTTCACCCGACGCGCGGCTCGATGAGCCGTGGGCGCAGCCAGGGCGGCCTGCCGCCGGACGAGGTCTGCCAGGACGAGGAGACGATCCTGCGCGACTCGCGACGCCTGATCCGCGAGCACCACGACCCGCGTCCGGGGGCCATGACGCGCGTCGCGCTCGCGCCCTGCGCGCCGTTCGCCGTGTCCGACGACCTCATGCGACGCACGCGCGATCTGGCCCGCGAACACGACGTGCGGCTGCACACGCACCTGGCCGAGACGCGCGACGAGGACGCCTACTGCCGCGAGGTCTACGGCTGCCGCCCGGTCGAGTACCTGCGCCGGCTGGAATGGCTCGGGAGCGACGTGTGGCTCGCGCACTGCGTGCATCTCCGCGACGACGAGGTGCGGCTGTTCGGCGAGACGCGCACGGGCGTCGCGCACTGCCCCTCTTCGAACTTCCGCCTGGGCTCCGGCATCGCGCCCGTGCGCAAGCTGCTGCAGGCCGGCGTGAGCGTGGGCCTGGGCGTCGACGGTTCGGCCAGCAACGACACGTCGAACATGCTGGCTGAGACGCGCCAGGCGCTGCTGGCTCATCGCCTGGGAAGCGAGCCCAGCGCCTGGATCAGCGCCGAAGAAGTCCTGTGGATGGCCACGCGCGGCGGTGCCGCGTGCCTGGGCCGCGAGAGCGAGATCGGCAGCCTGGAGCCGGGCAAGTGCGCCGACGTGCTGATCGTCGACACGCGCCGGCTGTCGTACGGCGGTGCGGGCAGCGACCCGCTCGCCGCGCTCGTTTTCTCGCCCTGGCCGGAGCCGGCCGACACCGTCATCGTGGACGGGCGCGTGGTGGTCGAGGGCGGGCGTCTGCTGGGCGTCGACGTCGAGGATCTCGTGGCGCGCGCCGACGCCTTCTCGCTGGCGCTGCTACGCGACGCCGGCGCACGCACCGGGCGCGACTACCTGCGCCCAGCATGACCCTCGGACGGCGCGCGGCCCAACCCTTTGCGCGCCCGGCGTGTCTGCCCGAGACGAAGACCCGCGCGCGAGGACGCGCCCTCCATGACGACTTCGTCCGAGCACGACGTGCCGCGCCGGACGCGCTGGCTCGAAGCCTTGCACAGCCCGCTGGGCGTCGCGCTGATCGGCGGCGCGTTCACGCTGGCGGCGACGGTGCTCGGCGTGTGGCTGTCGCGACCGGCGCCGGCGCCGACGACGACGGTGCCCTCGGGTTCGGACGCGACCGCGCCGGCCTACGCCTGCCCGGAGCGCACGCCGTGCATCAAGGCCAACGTCAGCTCCACGGGCCGCCTGTATCACCTGCCGGGCTGCTCTTCGTACAAGCGCGTGACGATCGACCCGTCGCACGGCGAGGCACTCTTCGCGAGCTCGGCCGAGGCGGAGGCCGCGGGCTTCCGCCGCGCCCGCAACTGCCCCTGAGGCTCGGCGAGAGTTCGGCCCGCATGCTTCACCAAAACGTCTGCTGCGGCACGCATTGCCGCGCCTGCGACGGGCGTCCTCGCTCCTCGCGTCCGAAGCGTGCTCGACTGTGCGTGTCCGGTGCTCGTCGCTGCGGTAGCCCGTCTCGGCTGCGGTCTCCTGCGCCTCGCGACGCCGCCTGATGAACGACGCGGGCCAGGGGCGCGGTTAAGATCAGCCGCGTGCCCTCCCGTCCCACTCCGCCACGCGACCGCCGACGGGCGCAACCCGCGCTCGCGGCGCTGCTTGGCCTCGCGTGCGTCGCCTGCACCGACACAAACCCGCAGCCCGCGCCGAGCGCGAGCCCGCCCACGACGGTCTACGATCTGGCCGCGCGCGCCTGGGCCGCGGAGCTGACGTCGGCGCGACGCACGGCGTTCTTCGGTACGCCGAGCGGCGATCCGTTCCTGGAAGGGGGCTTCACGCGCGCCGCGCTGCCCGCGCGGGGCGCGCCCTTCGCGTGGGCACGGCGCCGCGCCGTGATCGCGCTGCACGGCGTGCCCGAGGACGCGCGCGCGCTGGTGCTCGACCTGGAGCCGGCGCCCGGCCTCGCGCGCCAGGCCCTGCGCGTCTTCCTGCGCGGCGTGCCCGTCGGGAGCGCCGTGCTGCGCAACGAGCGA
>WBZQ01002879.1_pt1 | contig 10835 bp, 10 predicted proteins | sample 5204251 | NCBI WGS metagenome assembly WBZQ01 (sample SAMN12412402, study PRJNA552823) | activated sludge metagenome | isolation source: activated sludge from nitrification reactor of wastewater treatment plant... | place: USA: Virginia | collected 2017-09 | reverse complement strand
GCTCAGGGTGGCGGAAAACGTGTTGGCAAGCAGTGGGGCGGGAATTATCCCTCACTTTCCCCGCCGTCGAAGAAATGGCCCTTGATGCGGGCGGCGCGGCCGCGGAAGACGGCAACCAGCTTGCCGTCCTGGTTGCTCACTTCGATGTCATAGACGCCGCTGCGGCCGCCCTGGTGGCGGGCGTGGCCATGGGCGGTCAGCAGGTCACCCAGGTGGGCCGGAGCGAGGAAGTTGATGTCCACACCCGCCGCGACGGCGCGATGATTGAAGCTGTTGCAGGCGTAGGCAAAGGTGGAGTCGGCGACGGCGAAGATGAAGCCGCCATGACAGGTGCCGTGGCCGTTGACCATGTCCTGCCGCACGGTCATCGTTAGCGTGGCCGTGCCGGGGCCGACCGCGACGATGGCCATGCCCAGCCCGCGCGCGGCGTGGTCGTCGGGCCACATGATGTCGGCGCAGCGTCGGGCGATCTGTTCCGGTGTCAGCATCTTGAAAGGAATGAGGACTACGTTATTAGTTTTGCGGTGCAGCACATAATTAGATATTATCGCTGCTTCCGGCCAGACCCAACGAAGGAAAGTATCTCATGAAGATCCACGAGTATCAGGGCAAGGAAATCCTGAGGAAGTTCGGGGTTGCGACCCCGCGCGGTATTCCGTGTTTTTCGGTTGATGAGGCGGTCAAGGCCGCCGAGACGCTGGGTGGCAAGGTTTGGGTGGTCAAGGCCCAGATCCACGCCGGCGGGCGCGGCAAGGGCGGTGGCGTCAAGCTCGCCAAGTCGCTCGACGAGGTGCGCCAGCACGCCGCCAGCATCCTCGGCATGCAGTTGAAGACCCACCAGACCGGCCCGGAAGGCCAGAAGGTGCGTCGCCTGCTGATCGAGGACGGCGCCGATATCAAGAAGGAATACTACGTCGCGGCGCTGACCGACCGTGCCACACAGAAGGTCGCGATGATGGCCTCAAGCGAAGGTGGCATGGATATCGAGGAAGTGGCGCACAAGACGCCCGAGAAGATCATCAAGGTCTTCGTCGATCCCCTCGTTGGCCTCACCGATGCGCAGGCTCTCGAACTCGCGAAGGGCATCGGCGTTCCGGAAGCTTCGATTGCGCAGGCGGTCGATACGCTGAAGAAGCTCTACACCTGCTACATGGAAACCGATGCCTCGCTGGCGGAAATCAACCCGCTGATCCTCGAAGGCAATGGCAACATCAAGGCGCTCGACGCCAAGTTCAACTTCGATGCCAACGCCCTCTACCGCCAGCCCGAGATCGTCGCCTACCGCGACCTCGATGAAGAGGACGCCGACGAGATCGAGGCCTCCAAGTTCGACCTCGCCTACATCTCGCTGGATGGCAACATCGGCTGCCTGGTGAACGGCGCCGGCCTGGCGATGGCGACCATGGACACCATCAAGCTGTTCGGCGCCGAGCCGGCCAACTTTCTCGATGTCGGCGGCGGCGCCACGACCGAGAAGGTCACCGAAGCATTCAAGATCATGCTCAGGAACACCAAGGTCAAGGGGATCCTGGTCAACATCTTCGGCGGCATCATGAAGTGCGACACCATCGCCACCGGCGTCGTCACCGCGGCCAGGGAGACCCATCTCTCCGTGCCGCTGGTGGTGCGCATGAAGGGCACCAATGAAGACCTGGGCAAGAAGATCCTCGCCGAATCGGGCCTGCCGATCATCGCCGCCGACACCATGGCGGAAGCCGCGACCAAGATCGTCGCTGCGGTCAAGTAAGGAGCACTTCGAATGTCCATCCTGATCAACAAAGACACCAAGGTCATCACCCAGGGCATTACCGGCAAGACCGGCCAGTTCCACACCGAGAAGTGCATCGAGTACGCCAACGGCAAGAACTGCTTCGTCGCCGGCGTGAACCCGAAGAAGGCCGGCGAGAAGATCCTCGACGTGCCGATCTACGGCTCGGTCAAGGATGCCAAGGACGCCACCGGCGCCACCGTCTCGGTGATCTACGTGCCGCCCGCCGGCGCGGCCGCCGCGATCTGGGAGGCCTGCGAGGCCGACCTCGACCTGGCGATCTGCATCACCGAGGGCATCCCGGTCCGCGACATGCTGGTCGTACGCAACAGGATGAAGCAGAAGGTCGCCGCCGGCGGCAAGGAAACCCTGCTGCTCGGCCCCAACTGCCCCGGCCTGATCACGCCCGACGAGATCAAGATCGGCATCATGCCCGGCCACATCCACCGCAAGGGCCGCATCGGCGTGGTCTCGCGCTCCGGCACGCTGACTTATGAAGCAGTCGCCCAGCTCACCGAGATCGGTCTCGGTCAGTCCTCGGCGGTCGGCATCGGCGGCGACCCGATCAACGGCCTCAAGCACATCGACGTGATGCGCATGTTCAACGACGATCCGGACACCGACGCGGTGATCATGATCGGCGAGATCGGCGGTCCGGACGAAGCCGAAGCCGCGCAGTGGTGCAAGGCCAACATGAAGAAGCCGATCGTCGGCTTCATCGCCGGCGTCACCGCGCCGGCCGGCAAGCGCATGGGCCACGCCGGCGCGCTGATCTCCGGCGGCGCCGACACCGCCGACGCCAAGCTCGCCATCATGGAAGAGTGCGGCTTCAAGGTCACGCGCAACCCGTCCGAGATGGGCAAGCTGCTCAAGGCGATGCTGTAAGCCGTCCCCCGGGGCATGGCAAGGGGCGCCGGATTTTCCGGCGCCCTTTTTTGTTAACCGGCGCGGTGCGCGCGCTAGAATGGGCGGAGGATTCCTCGCAGGCGGCGCAGGCGCGCCGGCCGTTCCACTTACAGACGGGTATGGGCATGCCGAAGTTGGTTCTCAGCATGGACGGGCTGGTGCTCAAGGAAATGGCGCTCGTCAAGGAGCGCACCACCATCGGGCGCAAGCCGGACAACGACATCCAGATCGATAATCTCGCGATCAGCGGCCATCACGCGGTGATCACCTGCATCACCAACGACGCCTTCCTCGAGGACCAGAACAGCACCAACGGCACCTACCTCAACGGCCAGCCGGTCAAGAAGAACGTGCTGCGCAACAACGACGTCATCGAGCTCGGCAAGTACCGCATCAAGTACATCGTGGACGATGCCAAGCCCGGGCTGGCGCCGTCCGAGATGATCGAGACCGCGGCCTACAAGGCCTTCGAGATGCCGCGCGCCACGACCGAGACGGTGCTTCCGCCGGGTGCGCCGGCGCCGAGCGACACGCAGATCCTCTCCGCCGCCGCGCGCCAGGCCGGCACCGCGGCCGCGGCCGCCACCGCCGCCTCCGCGGCGGGCGAAGGGCAGGGTGTGATCCAGGTGCTCAGTGGCGCCAACGCCGGGCGCGAGCTGCCGCTCACCAAGTCGCTCACCACGCTCGGCAAGCCGGGGCGCCAGGTCGCGGTGATCACGCGCCGCCCGCACGGCTACTTCATCACCCACGTCGAGGGGGCGAGTTTTCCGCTCGTCAACGGCAGGGCGATCGACGCCCAGGCGCGTCCCCTGCGCGACCACGACATCATCGAGATCGCGGGCGTCAAGATGGAGTTCTTCCTGCGCGCCTGAGGGGCCGGGGAGGGCGTGACATTCTCCCGCGCGGCCGGCGCGCGGTCGGTGCTAAGGTTTCGCATGGGTTTGCACGGTGGCCTCCGGCCGCCGCGGACGCGGATGACGGAGGCCATGAAGCTCAAGGTGCTGGGGTGCAGCGGCGGAATCGGCGGGGCGCAACCGCGCACCACCTCGTTCCTGCTCGACGACGACATCCTGATCGACTGCGGGACGGGCGTCGGCGACCTGACGCTGGACGAGCTGGCGCGGATCGACCACGTCTTCCTCACCCATGCGCACCTCGACCACATCGCCGCGCTGCCGCTGATGATCGACTCGGTGGGCGAACTGCGCCAGGCGCCGGTGCAGGTGCATGCGACGCCCGAGACCATCCGCATCCTGCACTCGCACATCTTCAACTGGCTGGTGTGGCCCGATTTTTCCGCGATTCCCGACCACCACCAGCCCTTCATGCGCTTCCATCCGATCCACGTCGGCGAGCGCCGCGATTGCGGCGGGCGCGGCATCACCGCGCTGCCTGCCCGCCATACCGTCCCCGCGGTGGCCTACCGGCTCGACAGTGCGCACGGGCAGCTGGTGTTTTCCGGAGATACCGCCTACTGTCCCGAGCTGATCGAGGCGATCAACGACTGTCCGCAACTGCGCCACCTCATCCTCGAGACCGCCTTCGCCGAGGAACAGCACGGGCTCGCCGTGGCTTCGCGCCACCTCTGCCCGAGCATGGCGCGCGCGGTGCTCGACGAGATCCGCGGCACGCCCGAGATCCACATCAGCCACCTCAAGCCGGGCGTCGGGCAGCGCATCATCGACCAGCTCGGGGCCTGCGCGCCCGGACGACCGCTGCGCGCACTCGGTCGCGGCGACCTCCTGGAGTTCTGATGCGGGTACCGGGCGCGGCGCGGAATCCGCTACCTTGCATGCCACCGCTCGCCCCCGGGCGTCTCCATCCCGAGGAATCCTCATGAACACCTCCGTGTCCAGCGCCGTCACGCACCGTCTCGCCTTCTTCAAGGGCTTGCAGACGCTGACCAACCGCATCCATGCGAGCAAGGACACCGACGAGATCATGCTCGAGCTCGCGCCCGAGCTGTGCTCGCTGTTCGAGGCCGAGCGCTTCACCATCTACGCGCTGGAGGAGGGCGGGGCCTCGATCGTCACCCGGGTCAAGACCGGGCTGAGCGGGGTGCAGAGCATCCGCCTGCCGATCGGCGAGAACAGCATCGCCGGCTTCGTCGCGCTCAGCGGCCAACTGGTCAATATCCGCGACGTGTACGACGACGAGGAGCTGCGCCGCATCTCGCCGCACCTCGCGCTGCGCCGCGAGGTCGACGCCAGCACCGGCTTCCACTCGCGCCAGATGCTGGTCGCGCCCATCCGCGATCCCGACACCGGCAGCCTGCTCGGGGTCGTGCAGCTCATCAACACGCTCAACCGCGAACCCTTCTCCAAGATGACCGAGGAGGGGCTGATGGGGCTCGCACAGACGCTCGGCGTCGCCTTCCTGCGCCACAACCGCCAGGCCGGGCGCCTGCGTTCGCGCTTCGAGGCGCTGGTGGTCGATGGCCGTATCACCGCCGAGGAGTTCGCCGACGCCACCCGCGAGGCGCGCGAGAGCGGGGCGGGCACCGAGAACCTGCTGATCGAGCAGCTCGGCCTCAGCCACGCCGAACTCGGCGCAGCGGCCTCGCGCTATTTCGGCGTGCCCTATCAGCCCTTCGTCGCCAACCACGTCAAGCCGATGGACCTGCTGCGCAACATCAAGCGCGAGTTCGTCGAGCGCAGCCTGTGGCTGCCCTGGGAGGAGAACCCCGAGGGCGTGGTGATCCTGTGCGTCGACCCCGAGCAGGTGCGCAGCTCGGGCGTGGCGCAGAACGTGCTGCCGAAGAAGCGGCTGACCTACCGCGTCACCACCCAGCGCGACTTCGAGCTGACGGTCGAGCAGTTCTTCGGTGTGACCCTGGACGACGCCTCGGTCTCGGACCTGCTGTCCGGTCTCGACGATCACGAGGAGGACGCCCTCTCGCTCCGGGACGAGGTCAACGCCGCCGCCGACAACGAGCTCGTCAAGCTGGTCAACAAGATCATCATCGACGCCTATCGTCAGGGCGCCTCCGACATCCACATCGAGCCCCGCCCGGGCAAGGAGAAGACCCAGATCCGCTTCCGCAAGGACGGCTCGCTGGTGCCCTACATCGAGATCCCGGCAAGCTACCGCAACCCGCTCGTCACCCGCATCAAGATCATGTGCGACCTCGACATCTCCGAGCGCCGCAAGCCGCAGGACGGCAAGATCCGCTTCCGCAAGTTCGCCCCGGTCGACCTGGAGCTGCGCGTGGCCACGCTGCCCACCCAGGGCGGCATGGAGGACGTGGTGATGCGCCTGCTCGCGCACAGCGAGCCGATCCCGATCGACCAGCTCGGCCTGCTGCCCTTCAATCTCGAGCGCCTCAAGAGCGCGATCGCCAAGCCCTACGGCATCTTCTTCGTGTGCGGCCCCACCGGCTCGGGCAAGACCACCACGCTGCACTCCATCCTGAGCTACATCAACACCCCGGATACCAAGATCTGGACGGTCGAGGACCCGGTCGAGATCACCCAGAAGGGCCTGCGCCAGGTGCAGGTCAACCGCAAGGCCGGCATCGACTTCGCCACCATGATGCGCGCCTTCCTGCGCGCCGACCCGGACGTGATCATGGTCGGCGAGATGCGCGACCACGAGACCGTCTCGGTCGGCATCGAGGCCTCGCTGACCGGCCACCTGGTGTTCTCGACCCTGCACACCAACAGCGCGCCCGAATCGGTCGTGCGCCTGCTCGACATGGGCATGGACCCGTTCAACTTCGCCGACGCGCTGCTCGGCGTGCTCGCCCAGCGCCTGGCCAAGCGCCTGTGCCTGAAGTGCCGGGTACCCTACCGCGTCGGCGAGGACGAGCTCGCCAGCCTGCTCGACGAATATTGCGAGGACATGCACCTGACCCCGGACTTCGCCGCCGACCCGAAGACCGCCCGCGAGCGCGTGCTGGGGCGCTGGCGCGAGGCCTTCGGCGACAAGGACGGCGGCTTCAGGCTCTACCGCGCGGTCGGCTGCGAGCACTGCAACCAGGGCTACAAGGGGCGGGTCGGCCTGCACGAGCTGATGCTCGGCTCCGACGCGATCAAGCGCCAGATCCAGTCGCGCGGCCGCGTCGACCAGATCCTCGGCCAGGCGCTCGCCGAAGGCATGCGCACGCTGCGCCAGGACGGCATCGAGAAGGTGCTCGCCGGCATCACCGACATGAAGCAGGTGCGCAAGGTCTGCGTGCGCTGAGCGCGGCAGGGGCGGCCGATCGGCGGGGCGCGGGTTAGAATCCGCGCTGCCACCCGCACCGGAGCCCACCATGTACCGCATCGCCCCCAGCCTGCTGTCCGCCGACTTCGCCCGCCTCGGCGAGGAGGTCCGCGACGTCATCGCCGCCGGCGCCGACTGGATTCACTTCGACGTGATGGACAACCACTACGTCCCCAACCTCACCATCGGCCCGCTGGTGTGCGAGGCCATCCGCCCGCACACCTCGGCGCCGATCGACGTGCACCTGATGGTGAAGCCGGTCGATCGCATCGTGCCCGACTTCGCCAAGGCCGGCGCCAACGTCATCACCTTCCACCCCGAGGCCTCCGAGCACGTCGACCGCACGCTCGGGCTGATCCGCGACGCCGGCTGTCAGGCCGGCCTGGTGTTCAACCCGGCCACCCCGCTCGACTGGATGGACCACGTCATGGACAAGCTCGACGTGGTGCTGCTGATGAGCGTCAACCCGGGCTTCGGCGGGCAGAAGTTCATCCCCGAGACCCTCAACAAGCTGCGCGCCGCGCGTGCCAGGCTGGACGCCTACGAGGCGCGCAGCGGTCGCCGCATCCTGCTCGAGATCGACGGCGGGGTGAAGACCGACAACATCGCCGCGATTGCCCGCGCCGGAGCCGACACCTTCGTCGCCGGCTCCGCGGTATTCGGTGCCGCGAAGGCCGCCGATCCGCACCGCTACGACTCGATCCTGGGTGCGCTGCGCGCCGAGCTCGCCGCGGTGCAGGCATGAGGATGGACGCGCGCTTCGCGCCGCGCGCGGTGCTGTTCGACCTCGACGGCACCCTGCTCGACACCATCGCCGACCTCGCCGACGCCGCCAACCTCATGCTCGCCGAGCTCGCCCGCCCGGCGCGCAGCCTGGAGGAGATCCACAGCTTCGTCGGCAAGGGCATTCCCAACCTGGTGCGGCGCTGCCTCACCGAGGGCACGCACGCCGATGAGGACGAGATCGACTCCGCCGTGGCCGTGTTCCGCCGCCACTATGCTGTGGTCAACGGCGCGCGCACGCGCATCTACCCCGGGGTCGGCGAACTGCTCGAGCGCCTGCGCGGACACGGGCTGCCGCTGGCGGTGGTCACCAACAAGGCCGAGGCCTTCACGCTGCCGTTGCTCGAGCGCATGGCGATTGCGCACTATTTCGACGCCGTGGTCAGCGGCGACACCTTGCCGGTCAAGAAACCCGACCCGGCGATGCTGCACCTGGCCTGCGCGCGCCTCGGCGTGGCCGCCCGGCAGGCGCTGATGGTCGGCGACTCGGCCAACGACGCCTTCGCCGCGCGCGACGCGGGCATGCCGGTGCTGCTGGTGCGTTACGGCTACAGCGAAGGCATGCCGGTGGACAGCATCGAATGCGATGGGCTACTATCGAACGCACTCGAAGTGCTGGACCATATCGGTCCTGCATAGGCGCAAACCGGCGGCAGGGGCGGCGCAATCCCTCGCAATCCCGCTGCGGGCTCGCAAGGTCCGGTGGCTGCGCCGGCGCCCTTTCATCCGCCCTCGTCCGTCTCTCCACCAACGACTTCATCGTGATGCTCGCACCCCGGGATCGCCTGTTCTCCGCCTCGTCCTCCGCCCAGCCCGACTGGCGCGGCGGCTGGCGTTGGCCTTTGGGCCACTGAACGCGACCTCCCCCTGCGGGGCCCGCCGCGCACGCTGCGCGACGCCTTCCCCGCCCGCTGCAAGCCCTTCCGATCGATCCGTCCCACGTGGAGCCCCCATGCTCGAACACGAATTCAACGCCCTCGCCGCCGAGGGCTACAACCGCATCCCGCTCACCCTCGAGACCTTCGCCGACCTCGACACCCCGCTCTCCATCTACCTGAAGCTCGCCAACGAGCCCTACACCTACCTGCTCGAATCGGTGCAGGGCGGCGAGCGCTTCGGGCGCTATTCCTTCATCGGCCTGTCCTCGCCCACCCGCATCGAGGTCTATGGCCGCTCCGCCCTGCTGCTCACCGGCAACCGCCTGGTCGAGCGTCGCGACTACGGCGACCCGCTCAACTTCGTCGCCGAGTTCATGAACCGCATCAAGGTGCCGCCGCGCCAGCACCTGCCGCGCTTCGCCGGCGGTCTGGTGGGCTGTTTCGGCTACGACACCGTGCGCTACATCGAGCCGCGCCTGGCCAAGACCGAGAAAGCCGACACCGTCGGCACGCCCGACATCCTGCTGCTGCTGTCGGAAGAGGTCGCGATCGTCGACAATCTAAGCGGCAAGCTCACCCTCGTCGTCTATGCCGAGCCCGAGGTGCCGGGCGCGTACAAGCGCGCGCAGAGGCGCCTGCGCGAGCTCCTCGCCCGCCTGCGCGAGGCGGTGGAGATCCCCGAGGAGTTCCGCGGCGAGTCCGCCGAGCCGGTGTCGAGCTTCGGCGAGGAAGCCTTCAAGGACGCGGTGCGCCGCGCCAAGCAGTACATCGTCGACGGCGACCTCATGCAGGTCGTGCTGTCGCAGCGCATGAGCAAGCCCTACGCCGCCAGCCCGATGGCGCTGTACCGCGCGATCCGCTCGCTCAACCCCTCGCCCTACCTGTTCTACTTCAACCTCGAGGACTTCCACGTCGTCGGCGCCTCGCCCGAGATCCTCACCCGGCTCGAGGACGACGTCGTCACCGTGCGTCCGATCGCCGGCACCCGCAAGCGCGGCGCCACCCCGGCCGAGGACCTTGCGCTCGAACAGGAACTGCTCGCCGATCAGAAGGAGATCGCCGAGCACGTGCAACTGCTCGACCTCGGCCGCAACGACGCCGGCCGCGTCTCCGAGGTCGGCACGGTCAGGGTCACCGAGCGCTTCACCGTCGAGCGCTACTCGCACGTGATGCACATCGTCTCCAACGTCGAGGGCAAGCTGCGCGAGGGCCTCGACGCGCTCGCCGTGCTGCGCGCCACCTTCCCCGCGGGCACCGTGTCGGGCGCGCCCAAGGTGCGCGCGATGGAGATCATCGACGAGCTCGAGCCGGTCAAGCGTGGCATCTACGCCGGCGCGGTGGGCTACCTCGGCTTCCATGGCGACATGGACCTGGCGATCGCGATCCGTACCGCGGTGGTGAAGGACGGCCAGATCCACGTCCAGGCCGGCGCCGGCATCGTCGCCGACTCCGACCCCGACGCCGAGTGGAACGAGACCCAGAGCAAGGCGCGCGCGATGCTGCGCGCCGCCGAGATGGCCGAAGGCGGACTCGACACCCGCTTCTGAGCGCGGCGCCTGCGCCGCCCTCCGTCCACCACGCCTCGATACTGGCGATGCCCGCGCGGCGCGCGGCTTCGCGAAGGGAAAGACCATGCTGCTGATGATCGACAACTACGACAGCTTCACCTACAACCTCGTGCAGTACTTCGGCGAACTCGGCGCCAAGGTCAAGGTGTACCGCAACGACGAGATCACCCTCGAGCAGATCGGCCGCCTCGCGCCCGAACATCTCGTCATCTCGCCCGGGCCGTGCTCCCCGGCCCAGGCCGGCATCTCGGTGGCGGCGATCAAGGCCTTCGCCGGCAAGCTCCCCATCCTGGGCGTCTGCCTCGGCCACCAGAGCATCGGCGAGGCCTTCGGCGGGCGCGTCGTGCACGCGAAGCGCCTCATGCACGGCAAGACCTCGCCGGTGCATCACATCGACCAGGGCGTCTTCCGCGGCCTGCCCAACCCGCTCACCTGCACGCGCTACCATTCGCTGGCGATCGAACGCGCCAGCCTGCCCGATTGTCTGGAAGTGACGGCGTGGACCGAGGACGGCGAGATCATGGGCGTGCGCCACAGGACGCTCGACGTCGAGGGCGTGCAGTTCCACCCCGAGTCCATCCTCACCGAGTGCGGCCACGCGCTGCTGAAGAACTTCCTCGACCGCGGCGCCAGCCAGCCGGCGGCCGCCTGAAACGAACGCTGCGAGAGCCCCATGACCACGATTACCGCCCAGCAAGCCCTGCAACGCACGATCGAACACCGCGAGAT
>WBZQ01002264.1_pt3 | contig 10835 bp, 11 predicted proteins | sample 5204251 | NCBI WGS metagenome assembly WBZQ01 (sample SAMN12412402, study PRJNA552823) | activated sludge metagenome | isolation source: activated sludge from nitrification reactor of wastewater treatment plant... | place: USA: Virginia | collected 2017-09 | reverse complement strand
GGCGGAGGCCTTCTTTCGTCCCGCGTATGCGGGGATCGTTCCGCAGACCATTCCCGAGGACATGATCCAACGGGCGCAGGGTGTGGCGCACACGTCCCACTACGTCGCAGGATTCATCGGCCCCGGCATCGCCACGCTGCTCGCCCTCAACGTGGGATTCGGCTGGGTCTACCTGATCGATGCCGCCACGTTCATCGTGAGCGCGTGGACCCTGTCGAAGCTGGTGCCTCGCGAGCGCGGGTCGCAGCAGCCGGCCGCGCAGGAGTCGGTGTGGCGGGAGCTCGTCGCAGGGTTTCGTGAGGTCCGCGAGCGCGCCTGGGTGTGGGCTACCCTGCTCATGGCCCTCGTGTCGGTCATGGCGGCGCTCGGACCGTTTCAAGCGCTCGGCGCGATCGTGGCGCGCAACATCCACGATCAAGTGGCCATGTTCGGATGGTTTCAGGTGGCAAGCGGGGTGGGCTCCATCGTCGGAGCGGCCAGCGCCATCCGGTGGCGTCCGCGATTCCCGATGCGCGTGGGGACGCTGCTGATGGTGATCTGGCCCGCGTCGATGGTCGTGTACGCATCGGGAGCACCGATCTGGCTCACGCTGATGGCCGGTGTGGCCGGCGGGATCGGCTTCAGCATCTTCCTGGTCATCTGGGAGACGGCGCTCGCCGAGCGCATACCGCCCACGTCACTTTCGCGGGTGAGCTCGTACGACTGGATGGTGTCGCTCGCCCTGCTGCCGGTCGGGTATCTGGGCGCCGGCTTCTTGGGAGAGACGTTCGATCCACGGATCGTGCTGCTGTGCGGCGCGGCCATCGCCGTCGTGGTGACGCCGCTTGCGCTCCTTTCGCGCGAGCTTCGCGACCTTCCTCGGATCGATTGACCCGTTCCGAGTCGTTCGGAGAGCCGCAGCGGCGAAAAGGTTGCGTGGGGGGTGTGCGCCTCCCAGAACACACCCCCCGTCGGGCGTCTCCCGTCGACCGTGGCCGAACGCGGAGCGCCGCGGACGCAATAACCACAGCCGAAGCTGCAGCTTGCGTGGCAACCCATATGGATCCCACCCACGTCCGTGGACATGACCGGCAATGTCGTCTCGATGACCGACGAAGCCGTGGCGGAGATTTGAAGGACGCCTTCCTTGGCGCCCAACACAGTTATCGGCAACCGATCACCTTTCTGAATGCCTACCGGCAAGATCACGCACCGTGCGTGGCATATGGGCGCCGCGGCGCAATGCCCGGTGCTCGACCCGTCCACGCGATGTGAACGCCCACCTGAAGGCCGGGTGCAGGGCGCACCACTAACCTGCCCGGATGACCGCCGCCGCAACCGAGACCCAGCCTCCGCTTCGACGCCTGCTCGCCTACGCGGGCCGTCACCGGCGGCGCATGTGGCTCGCCACGATCCTGACGATCCTCAACAAGATCTTCGACGTGGCGCCCGAGATCCTGATCGGCTTCGCCGTGGACGTGGTGGTCACGGATCAGAATTCACTCGTCTCGCAGTGGACCGGTATCCACGACCGCTGGCACCAGCTGTTGTTTCTGGGAATCCTCAACGTCGTCATCTGGGTGCTGGAGTCGGCCAGCGAGTACGGCTACTCCATCGTGTGGCGAAACCTTGCGCAGACGGTGGAGCACGATGCGCGCATGGACGCCTATGCGCACGTGCAGCGACTCGAGCTCGGCTACTTCGAGGATGCGAGCACCGGCGGCCTCATGTCGATCCTCAACGACGACATCAACCAGCTGGAGCGATTCTTGGACACCGGCGCCAAGGAGATCATCCACACCGTCGTCAACGTCATCATCGTCGGCATCGTGTTCCTGGTGATCTCGCCGAAGTTGATGCTGCTCGCCTTCGCCCCCATCCCGGTGATCCTGTGGGGGTCGTTTCGCTACCAGGGACGGCTGGAGCCCCGCTACCGCGAGGTGCGCGCCCGCGTGGGCGAGCTGGCCGCATCGCTCGCCAACAACCTGGGCGGTATCGCCACCATCAAGGCGTTCACCGCCGAGGACCGTGAGGTGGCGCGCATCGCGGCCGAGTCCAACGCCTACCGGTTGGCAAACCGCGAAGCCATCAAGTTCTCGTCCGCCTTCGTGCCGCTCATCCGCATGGCGATCCTGGCGGGGTTCACCTGCACGCTGCTCATCGGCGGGCGGGCGGCGCTCGACGGCAGCCTTGCCATCGGCATGTACTCGGTGCTGGTGTTCATGACCCAGCGCCTGCTGTGGCCGCTGACGCGCCTTGGCGAGACATTCGATCTGTATCAGCGGGCGATGGCGTCCACTCGTCGCATCCTCGACCTGTTGGCGATCACACCCACGGTGATCTCGGGCACGGCGTCGCTGCGCAGACCAGCCCGCGGAGAGGTCCGCTTCGACGGTGTGCACTTCGCGTACGCCACGGGACCGGAGGTGCTTCGCGGCGTCGACCTGGTCGTGCCGGCGGGCGAGACCCACGCCATCGTCGGCTCCACCGGATCGGGCAAGAGCACGATCGTGAAGCTCCTGCTTCGCTTCTACGACCCGACAGCCGGCGTGGTGCGCGTGGACGGCGTCGATGTCCACGACCTGGCGTTCACCGAGCTTCGCGGTATCACCGGCCTGGTGAGCCAAGATGTGTTCCTGTTCGACGGGACGGTGGCCGAGAACATCGCCTACGCCCGACCGGATGCCACGCGGGAGGAGGTCGTGCGTGCCGCGACGCTTGCCGAGGCGGACGAGTTCATCACCAAACTCGCCGAGGGCTACGACACCAGGATCGGCGAGCGCGGCCAGAAGCTCTCAGGTGGACAGCGGCAGCGCCTGTCGATCGCGCGCGCCATCCTGCGCGATCCGGCGATCCTGATCCTGGACGAGGCGACCTCGTCGGTGGACAACGAGACGGAGGCCGCGATTCAGCACTCGATGGAGATCGTCTCGAAAGGCCGCACCACGCTCGTCATCGCCCACCGCCTGTCGACAGTGCGGGGCGCACATCGCATCCACGTGCTCGAGAACGGCCTCATCACGGAGTCCGGCACCCACGAGGAGCTCGTCGCACACGAGGGGCTGTACGCCTCGCTGTGGCGCGTGCAGACGGGCGAGACGTTCGTCCACGGCGGCGACCAATAGCATTGGACGTCATGCGGTACAGCGACGACGAGATCCTGTGTGCCCTGAACGACGCCGTGGCCGGCGTGCCGAGCGATCTGGGTGGAACCGACACCTTCGACAAGCCGGTGATGTTCATCTGCGGGGCGCCCAGGTCCGGCACAACGCTGCTGTACCAACTGCTCGCCTATGTGGGCGAGGTCGGCTACGTCAACAACCTCGTCGCGCGCTTTTACGCCAATCCGCCGCTTGGCGCGTGGCTGTCGGAGCAGGCGCAGATCGACCGGGTGTTCCTTCCCAAGTCCGTCTATGGACGAACCTTCGGTGCGTCCGCGCCCCACGAGTTCGGGCGGTTTTGGTTGGACGCCTTCGGACTGGACGCCATCGGCGAGCCGGACGTGGCGCCCTCCCAAGCGCAAATCGTCGAGGGCGCCGCGCGCATCGCGGCGCTGGGTGCGGTGTTCGATCGCCCGATGGTGTTCAAGTCGTTCGACTATCTGTGGTTCATCGACGAGCTGGCGGCGGCGCTTCCCGCCACCAAATGGATTCACATCGTCCGCGAACGGGAGTCCAACATCCGTTCCCTGACGACGCTGTACGAGACGCGCGCGACAGACGGGCACGCGCCCGATTGGACGTCGGCCACGCTTCGCTCGACGCGCGAGCGCCATGGCGACGCACCGCTCGCCCACCGTGTCGCAGCGCAGATCGACGATTTGAACGTCCACATCGCTGCGCGCCTGGCGGTCCGTCCGGCGACCACATCACCGTCCACCTGGCCGACCTCACGAGTGATCCGCAAACCGTGACGCGGATGGTGTTCGACCACCTCGGCGTCCCATATGACGAACCTCGCCTGCGTCATGCCGCGCAGGTGCTTGCCGGAGCAGGCGCATGAGTTCGGTGTTCGACAGCCCCGCCTACCGCGAGCTCGAGGCGCAGCGCATCCACGGCGAGCCCGTCGTGCTGGACATCACACCGCAGGACTCCGTGGGCATGATCCGCCGTGAGATCGCCCCGGGGACCGGTGAGTTCGACGCGGTGTCGGTGTACGGCTACCCCCGGTTCCCGCTCGTGGCCAGCGAGGACGAATTCCGGGCCGGACTGGCAGCCCTGCAGGGCGCCGGCCGGGACGCCGGACTGCTGTCCATCTATCTGCGGCTTCAGCCCGATGCCGTGGCCCCCAGGATGACTGCGCCGGGTATCGCAGGCGTCGAGGTGGGCAGCGTCGTCGCGGTGGACCTGACCGAGACGTACGTCAATCTGCTCGGCGCCTACCGCAGCCAGCTGCGCTACGACGTGCGCAAGTTCCAGGGCCTGTACGCCACGGACCGCTCACCGTCCAAGAGCGCCGAGTTCGCCGCGCTGTACTTCGCCAACATGGATCGCGTCAACGCTGCGCAGTCGTACTACTTCTCGCCGGAGTATTTCGCCGCACTGTCCGAGATGGAAGGTGTGGCGTACTGGTTCCTGCGCACCGACGCCGGTGAGCTGGCGGCCGCCGCGCTCATCATCGACGAGGGCGACACGCTCTACTACCACCTGGGCGCGTCGGACCCCGTCCACGCGCGTCGCGCATCCATGAAGGTCCTGCTCAGTCGGATCATCGAGCACCACGCGGACCGCTCATGGAAGCAACTGGTGCTCGGCGGCGGGCTCGGCGGCGGCGACGACACGCTCCTTCGCTTCAAACGCGGGTTCTCGTCGTTGGAGCACCGGGTCTTCGGCGTGCGCATCATCTGCGATCTGGCGCGGTACGGGGAGCTGTGCGGCACGACAGACCCCACGAGCGGCTACTTCCCCGCGTACCGCAAGCCCCAGTGAGGCACGTGGTGCCGGGCGCCATGCGTGTCATCGAGGATGATCTGACCGGTCCACAGATCGTGGGGTTGCTCGAGTTCCACTTTGCTCAGCTGCGCTCGCTGTCGCCCATCGAGAGCTGTCACGTCCTGCCGGTCGACGAGCTGCGCGCCCCTGACGCCACCGTCTGGTCTGCGTGGGACGGCACGCGGCTGCTTGGCTGCGGGGCGCTCAAGGAGCTCGCTTCGGACCACGGCGAGATCAAGTCGATGCGCACAACGGAGGCTGCGCGCGGAACCGGCGTCGGCACGGCGATCTTGAAACGCATCGTGGACGAGGCCGCCGGTCGCGGTTACGTCCGTGTGAGCTTGGAGACCGGCGTTCAGGATGAGTTCGCGGCCGCGCGGCGCCTGTACGAGCGGCACGGGTTCACGGTGTGCGCGCCGTTCGCCGGCTACGTGGACGATCCCAACTCGGTGTTCATGACCCGCACAATCGCGCCGCGCGACGGCGCCGCCTGACCGAACCCGCGATCACTCATCCAACAGGCGGGCCACGATCAGCGCGGCTGCCGCCTTGGCGCTCATCACCGTCGTGTCGATGCGGATCTCGGCGTGCTCCGGCGGCTCGTACGGACTGTCGATCCCTGTGAAGTTCGCCAGCTCACCGGCGCGCGCCTTGCGATAGAGGCCCTTGACGTCGCGGCGCTCGGCCTCCTCGAGCGGCGTGTCCACGAAGACCTCGATGAACTCACCGTCGGCCATGCGCTCGCGCACCATGCGCCGCTCGGCGCGAAATGGCGAGATGAAGGCCGCCAGCACGATCAGCCCGGCGTCGGTCATCAGACGCGCAACTTCACCCACCCGGCGGATGTTCTCCACCCGATCGGCATCGGTGAACCCAAGGTCGCGGTTCAGACCGTGGCGCACATTGTCACCGTCCAGCAGGAAGGTGTGCTTGCCCATGGCGTGCAGACGTTTCTCGACCAGGTTGGCGATCGTGGACTTGCCGGACCCTGACAGGCCGGTGAACCACAGCAGCGCCGGCCGCTGGTCCTTCTGGGCGGCGCGCGCTTCGCGATCGATGTCGAGCGCCTGCCAGTGGACGTTTTGACTGCGGCGAAGCGCAAAATGGATCGCCCCGATGCCGACGATCTCACCGCTCACCCGGTCGGAGAGCGTGAACCGCCCTTTCTCCTGATCCTCGACGTACGGGCGAAATACGATGCGCTCGTCGGTGGTCAGGGCGCATACACCCAGGTCGCCGGCCTGCAGCGTGCGTCCCGGCCGCGCGTCTCCCGTGTCGTCCAGGTGGATCTTGGGACGCTGCAGGGCCGCCGCCACATGCTGGTCGCCAAGCGTCAGCTCGTAGCTTCGCCCGGGCAGCAGCTGCGTCGGCGACATCCACGCGATGGTCGCCTGGAAGCTGTCGGCGCTCTGCGGCACGCCGACCACGTCGCCGACCGGAACGGTGCGCGCCACCACATCGGCCAGGCGCGCACGCAGCGCGGCGAGTGCGGCAGCGTCGCTCATGTGGACATTCCGGGTGGGAAAAGGCGACGAGTGTGCGGCACGTAGCCAGCCTACAAGGCACCGCCGAGCCTCGACCGTGCAGGATCGCTCCCGGGTGCGGCGAACCGGACTTCCATGAGTGAACCGTATGAGCCGCCCCGGGCGGCACCCCGCGTGGAAATCCGCCTGCCCGCCCGACTCCACACGGACCACTCCGTCGTCGATGTCGAAACGGTCAACCTGAGTGTCGACGGACTGCTGGTCCGCGGCGACAATCTGGACGCATCCACCCCGCACGACATCGAGATCGACCTGCACGACATGGGGTGGCAGCGCATTCCCGCACACGTGGTGCGCACATCCGACGGCGGTGACCATCTGGCCGCGAAGTTCGCAGACGCCGCGTCATCCGGTAAACGCGAGGCGATCCAGGCGTTCCTGAAGCGGTACGTGGGGTAGCCTCCGCGGGTGCGCGGACCCACTGAGCGACCCCATGTGATCGTGATCGGCGGCGGAATCGCCGGCCTGGCTGCGGCCTACCGCCTGGTTCATGCCGGTGTGATGGTCACGCTCTTCGAGCGCGACGACCGCCTTGGCGGCAAGATCCTGACCGAGCGGGCCGACGGGTTCGTGGTCGAAGCCGGCCCGGACGCGTTCCTGTCGTGGAAGCCCCGCGGCAAGGCGCTGTGCGATCAACTGGGTGTGGAGACCGTCGGCTCCAACGAGTCCGCCAAGCGTGCGTTCATCGCCCGGGCCGGGCGCCTTCATCCGCTGCCGGACGGCATCGCCGGCGTCATCCCCCGACGCTTCATGCCGACGTTGCGGTCACCGATCCTCTCCCTTCGCGGCAAACTGCGTCTTCTGGTGGAGTGGGCGATCCCACGTCGTGTCGACGAGTCCGAGGAGTCGCTGGCGCACTTCGTGCGTCGCCGCGCAGGGCGCCAGACCTGGGAGCGCATCGTCGAGCCGCTGGTGACCGGCGTCTATGCGGGAGACGGCACGAAGCTGGCCGTCGCGGCAACATTTCCCATGCTGGTGGACGCCGAACGCGACCACGGCGGACTGATCCGGGCGGGTCTCGCCGCACGCAAGGCCGGTCGCCAGCCACCGGCCGGTCCGATGTTCCTGACCACTGCCGACGGGCTCGGAAAGATCGTGACGGCGCTCACCGACGCGCTCGCCACAGGCGCTGACCTTCGGACCGGCACCGAGATCACGGCGCTCGAACGGACCGACTCCGGATGGTCGGTGCGCGACGTGTTCGGCGACACGACCGCCGCCGATGCGGTCGTGCTCGCCACACCCGCATCGGTATCGGCCAAGCTCACGCGATCGCTCGACGGAGCGCTCACCCGCGAACTCGCGGCCGTGCAGTCGGTCTCGGTGGCGACGGTCAGCGTGGCGTACGCCCAGGATGCCGTCAGCGCACCCATCGACGGACACGGATACGTCAATCCCCGTATCGAGGGCAGCCCGATCGTGGCCTGCAGCATCACCTCCACCAAGTTCCCGGTGCGCGCCCGCGACGGCAGCGTCCTGATCCGCGCACACGTGGGACGCGTTGGCGAAGCCGACCCCTGCCCACTGAGCGACGATGAGCTTGTGGCACTCGTGCACGGCGAGCTCACCACCACGCTCGGCGTGACGCAGCCGCCGACGATGTCGCGTGTGTACCGCTGGCCGGAGGCGATCCCCCAGTATGACGTCGGCCACCGTGAGCGCGTGGCGCTCATCCGAGCCCGCATCGCGCGGTTGCCGGGATTGGCCGTGGCCGGTGCCACCTACCGTGGTGTCGGCATCCCGGACTGCATCAGCTCGGGCGACGAGGCGGCGGAGGCGATCCTTTCGCACCTGGCCGCCACCGCCACCCCGGCGTAGGGCCTCAGTCCTCCAGGACGAACGTAACCTTCATGTTCACCTGGTACTCGGCGATGTTGCCGCTTTCGTCCAGGCGAAGGTACTGCTCCTTGATCCAGGCGCCCTTGACGCCCCGGAGTGTCTTCGTCGCACGCGCGATGCCGAGCTTCACCGCATCATCGAAGCTCTTGGTGGAAACGGCGCTGATCTCCTCAACCTTGGCGACGGACATCGTGTGCTCCTCATGTGTTGGTCGTCGGGTCGCCTGTCATGCGACCGCAGGTCGAGACTACCGCACCTCCGCTGCCCCAACCTGATTGGATCCGTTCATGATCACGGGCTTTGAGACGGTGCACATCGACGTGCCGGGGGGCGTCAGGATCGCGGCGAGCGTCGCGGGGGATGGGCCGCCGCTGCTGCTGCTGCACGGCTACCCGCAACACCGGTTCATGTGGCGCCACGTCGCCCCCGCGCTGGCCGAGCGATACACCGTCGTGGCGACCGACCTTCGGGGTTACGGGGACAGCGCCGCCCCGGAGGCGGGCGTCGACGGCGGCGGCTATTCCAAGCGAACCATGGCGGCGGACCAGGTGGCGGCGATGGCGTCGCTCGGGCATCAGCGCTTCGCGGTGGTCGGCCACGACCGCGGAGCCCGGGTGACCCATCGCATGTGCCTCGATCATCCCGAGCGCGTCGCCGCCGCGGCGGTGCTCGACATCGTCCCCACACTGCGCTTGTTCGACGACACCGACCAGGCGTTCGCCACCGCCTACTACCACTGGTTCTTCCTGATCCAAGCCCCTGATCTGCCCGAGCGGATGATCGGCGCCGACCCCGGATTCTTCCTTCGCACCACGCTGGATCGATGGAGCGCCCCGGGCTTCGCCTTCGACGAGGACGTGCTGAAGCGCTACGTGGACGCGTTCGACCCCGACACCATCCGTGCCAGCTGTGACGACTACCGCGCCGCGGCGGCCATCGACCTGGTCCATGACCGTGCGGACATCGACGCGCGCGTCACGTGTCCCCTGCTTGTGATGTGGGGACGTGCCGGAGCCATGCACCGGTTGTACGACGTTGCGGCAACATGGAGGGATCGGGCCACCGATGTTCGCGTGGCTCCGGTGGACTGCGGTCACTTCATACCCGAGGAGGCGCCCGCACAGACGCTCACCGCGCTCACAACCTTCCTGGAGGACGTCCCCTCGTGGCCCTAGCTTCGTCATTGCTCGCGCTCGCAATCCTCGGCACGCCGCTGCCGGTCACTGCGCCGACCGTGTTGCATGCCTCACGGCCGATCGTGTACGTGCAGGCGGGGCACCAGGGCCCCCGTGAGCCCGGCTACCGGGCACAGACCGGGGCATCGGGAGAGAGCGCGTGGACGCAGCAGATCGCGGCCAAGGTGGAGTACCGCCTGCGGCGCAAGGGCGTCGACGCGCGACACACCGCTGGCCTGGTGACTCCAAACCCCACCCCGGGCGCGGTGTTCATCTCGATTCACTACGACATCCCGACCGGGCACGCCGCCGTGGGACATGCGATCACCGGCTTCGGCGAGAACTACTACCACGGTGAGGGATTCGGAGCGGCAAGCTCCACGCCGTATGCGGACTCCGTCGCCCATCGCGGCGCCACCCGGGTGTCGTACGGCGTGCAGTCCGCGTCGACACGACTCGCAAACCGGCTTGCCGCCAGGTATCGGCGCGTGTTCACGCAGGCCAACGGCGCTCGCAGCGGCGGCGTGCAGCTGGTCACCAGCACCGGCAATCGACGCATGATGCGCTACTACGGCTACTACCGCTCCAACGCGTCCGCGCGTGTGCTCGTGGAGTGCGGGGCCGTCGGCACAGACGCGGCGTTCTTGAAGCGCAAGGACTTCGTGGCGTCGGTGATCGCGAACGCGATCGTGGCGCACCTCAAAGCCGAGGGCAAGCTGTAGCTCTGGCGCCACGTCGGCGCATGACGCGGTGACCGCTCCGGTGGACGACCGGGGGTCATGAAAGATCAGTAATCCGGGGGATGAGCGCACACCGTCCGTGGGTACCGCGTCGCGTCGGTCCGTGACGCGAAGAGGATCGACGGGCGTGGCCGGTCGGTCGGACCGGCCACGCGAGTCGTCGATCTCTCGTTTACTTCTTCTTCTTCGCGACCGAGGCCTTGAGCACAGCGCCTGCGGTGAACTTGGGAAGCGTTGATGCGGCGATCTTGATCGCCTCACCGGTCTGCGGGTTGCGGCCCGTGCGGGCTGCGCGCTTGGTGGTCGAGAACTTGCCGAAGCCGGTGATCGAAACCTCGCCACCCTTCGCAAGCGTTGACTGAACCTCTTCGATCACAGCGTCGAGGAACCGCGCGGCGTCTGCCTGCGTGCCCCCAGTGCGACTCGCAATAGCGGCCACGAATTCAGACTTGTTCAACCGAGAATCCTCCTAATCGACAACTCGGACGACTGGACGTTACCCAGCCCTCCCGACGGCAAATACCCCAAATGGTCCCGTTTGACGCGATTCACCGCAAATCCACAGGCAGAAGTGCCCAAATTGCGATAAATCTCACTGCCCGGATATCACTCAGATGCCAGCAACGG
>WBZQ01002877.1_pt1 | contig 10840 bp, 8 predicted proteins | sample 5204251 | NCBI WGS metagenome assembly WBZQ01 (sample SAMN12412402, study PRJNA552823) | activated sludge metagenome | isolation source: activated sludge from nitrification reactor of wastewater treatment plant... | place: USA: Virginia | collected 2017-09 | reverse complement strand
CCACACAGGGCAGCAGCATCCAACAGTTCACGATCCGGGCGAGACGAACCCTGCATCCCCCCATTCTTTTCGATCCCGACCCGAAACGCGAGCACCCACCCCCCAGATTGCTCAGCAGTCTCCTAGGGCAAACCCGGGCTTGCATGAACAGCCAGCACACCGCCGACCATGAGCCAGACGGTCTTGATCGACACCGGTCCTTGGCGAGGGCCCCGGGCTAGCTGTCGGCCTTCGGGCAGTCGAGGGTGTCGGGCGGCAGTACGGTCGCCGTCGGTAGCGATGTTGGCGCCGGTGTGGTTGCCGGTGGCCTCAGCGCGGGCCCCGGTGGTGTCGGTGCTCCCGCAGCACTGGGTTGCCGCGGTCGCCCGCCAAGATCGGCGATCCTACGGCGCCAGCGGGACAGAGGCCCGAGTATCACTCTCCGCATCCAGGCGCAGAAGGGACCTCGTCAGCGCGCGTGACACTTCCGCGGCTTGAATCGTTCGATTCGGTCTGGTGGCCTGCTGAGCGGTGTCGATTGCCGCATGAGCCTTGTTGTGGCCGCCAAGGGAATCTGCTCAGGCTGAGCGGAGCTGTGAGCGGTGGTGCGGGTCGACCCGGCTCTCCATGGCGAAGCGGTCGATGTCGGCAGGGTCGAATCGGACGTACTTGCCGATCTTGTGGAACGGGATCCGGCGCTCATCGACCAGTCGGCGCATAAACCGCGGGGTCACGCCGAGCCGCTCGGCGGCTTGATCGGTGTTGATCAAGCTGGCGGACGGCCGTGCCGCCTCCAGCCCCCTACTGCGCCGCTCCCTGACATCGCCCTTGCCCACCGTCGGTTCCGCCATGGTGGCTCTCCCATCTACGTCGTGCCCGTACTGGGTGTAAGGCCCGGGCCAGACGTGTCGCTGGGGGCGCTCGAGGCCCGGTCAGGCGGTTGCCAACACCTGGGAGCGGTCGACAGAGAAGAGCCCGATCTCATACCGGTCGGCGATCTCGATCGCTCGGGGGTAGTTGGTGTCGTAGGCAACGACGAGTGACCGGACCCGGGGCGAGTGGAGGTCGTACCGATTATGCACCTGGGCAAGGCTGCGGTACTTCACCGCCTGCTGAACCCCGATGACGATGTTCTGTTCACCGGCCACCTCGACCTCCACGACGGTCCGGTCGGGCTTGTGGTTCTCGAACATCACGTCGACCCGGTCGCCGGTGAGGAAGCTGTACTCCACGCGGGGTGTGGCGCTGGCGGAAAGGCCGAACTCGGTGGGATTTCCAGCCACGTAGAGCTTGAGAAGGCGGTGGGCGGCGGACTCGCCCCCGGGCCCGAAGCCGCCGATGTGTTGGCCGCCAACGATGCCGGCGGGCTCGGCGAGGGTGCGGACGTTGTCGAGTGGAAACACCCGACTTGGGCGGGGGATGGCGTCCACTGGCTCGTCGCCCCACCGGAAGTAGCCGAGGGTCTCGCTGGGATCACCGCTTGCGAGGCGAATGTCGGCCCGCCAGTTGGTGTGGTCGCGGTGGTCCCGGCCGAGGGGAGCGGTGAAGTCGAGAACCCAGTCACGCATCTGGAGGTAGTCGCATATGAAGTAGTGCGCCCGTGTCCAGGGCCGTCGGAACGGGATCGCGAAGACGTACCAGTGGAAGGGGTGCCCGTTGATGACCGGTGGGTCGAAGCCGCCGCTGAACCAGGTGAGGTTGATCGGTACGTACCAGCCGCTGAAGTGGTGGATTGCCCGGGCGGTCCGGTTGTTCAGCGTGAACTTCCCTGCGTCACGGTCGGGCGACGTCGGATCCAGCGACACGGCAGCGAACGTCGCAAGGTCCTGCGCGATCAGTTCACTACCTGGTCGCGGGCCTCGGTGACCTTCACAGAGCGGATCGTAGTCGACCAGGCAACCCACGACCGGCGGCGAGGCTGTGGGCGCAGCGATGGAGGGCGCCAGTGGGCGGGGCACCGGGGCTGGCAGTTGAGGAACCGAAGCGTTGGACTGACCGCCACAGGGGCGGGCTGGCGTCACCGTTGGAGCGGCGCGACGGCAACCGGTACGTCGGCGGAAGGTTCCGCTTGGGTGACGGGCATCAGCCGATCCTCCACCTCGGCCAACCGCACCCGCAGCTCATCAAGCTGCGCCTGCTGTGGAAAGGCCGTGCCAGCGTCGGTGTCGGCCTGTGCCAGGTCCGACTCGAGCCGGCGCAGCTCGTCCTCGCACGCTTCGATCGCTGCGGCGAGCCGGCGCAGTGGCCGGTTGATGATTCGCTGCCAGATCCGGGTGTCGCCGTCCCGCAGGTCCTCGAGCGCTACGGGGAGCTGGAACCGGAGGCCGTAGGTGGTGGCGTCGATGGTGAACGTCACGCCGCTCCAGTCGCCGAGCGCCAGGACGGGCCACGCTCCGAGCGTGCCGATCTGGCGGGGCTGCACGGGCGGGCTGCCGGGCCGGCGGCCGACGTCAGCCCGGGGGATGGCGTGCAGCGCTGACCGGAGTATGCGGTCGGCGTCGGCCGCGGTCTCGACAGCCTGGTCGAGGCAGGTGATGGGCCACCGCCCGATCCCAAGCTGAGGGCCGTAGGCGGCGAACCGGCGGAGGTTGTCGAGCTGTGGCTGGAGGCGTTCGATGCGTGCTTGCCAGACGGGGCGGCTGGTGGCGAGGCGGGCGGCTCGGCGGGTCCAGCTGCGGGCCCGGATCTCGAGTTCGTCGACCTGGCGTTTCAGCTCGACCTGTTCGACCACGAGTGGGTTGCCGGTGGCGAGTGCTTTCATGTCGCCGAACTGGACGAGGGCGGCGTCGACGTCGCCCACGGTGCGGCTGGTGTTGGTGCCGGTGAGGACCTGGGCGATCATGCGGGCCTTGCGTTCGAGGCCCTGGTACACGAGGGCGTCGGTGCTGCCTTCGGCCAGCATGTTCCATATCGACACCTCGGGGTTCTGGTTGCCCTGGCGCAGGATCCGTCCCTCCCGCTGCTCCATGTCGGCCGGTCGCCACGTGGGGTCCATGTGGACGAGGGCTACGGCCCGGGTTTGGACGTTCATCCCGGTTCCCATCTTCGATGTTGACCCGATCAGCACCGCGTAGCGGCCCTCCCGGCACTGCTCGTACAGCTTCTCCGGCTCCCGGGTCTCGTGGATGAACACGATGCTCTCAGCCGGCATGCCTCTCGCAACCAGGCGTTGGCGGAGCTGCTGGTAGGGTTGACGGCCAGGGCCGACTTGGAGCCGGGCACGCCCTGGTCCATGAACACGATCTGCAGGGCGCCGGCCCTCGGGTGGGGTCGGCTGTTGCCGTCGAGGTAGGTGCGGTGGCGGGTCTCCAGCCAGGTCTGGTGGATGCGGTCGGCGGCGAGGTCGAGCTTGGACGGGGTGGGGTCGGTCCGGCCGACCAGCTGGAGCGACAGCGCAGCGGCCCGGCCGTCGTTGTAGATGGCCAGCATGTTGTCCCGGTTCTCGTCGTCGGCCCGGTAGGTGATCCGCTCGGCCCGGTCGGCCAGTGTCTTGACGAACGCCTCCAGCTCGTCGCTGGCGGGCACGACGATGCTCTGGCGGGCGCCGCCGGCGAGGCGGGGGCGTTCGAGGTCGAGGTCGTCGGCCATGCGGACGTCGGCGGTCTGGCGGAACAGGAGCTGGAGGTCGGGCACGTTGCGGAACTCGGCCAGCCGGCTGGTGAGGCGGAACTCGCCCGTCGGTTGCAGCTCCACGGCGGTGACGGAGCGGGCGAACTGGGCGACGAACTCGTCGAACCGGCCGATCCCGGCCTGGGCTAGCACCTCGGGTTGGAGGTACCGCATCATCACCCACAGCTCGGCGAAGGAGTTGCTGACCGGGGTGCCGGTGGCCAGCACCACCGGGCACCGCCGGCCATCGGGCCGGCGCAGCAGCTGGGGCTTCAGGTCGAGGTCGAGCGCCCGTTGCGATGCCTCTCCGGCGACCTCGCTGTTGGTGCCGGCCAGCACGAGGTTCTTGGCGTAGTGGGCCTCGTCGGCGATGAGGGCGTCGACGCCGAGCGCTTCGAAGGTGAGGGTCGGGTCGCGGGGCTTGTCCCGCAGGTCCTTGATCCGTTCCTCGAACCGGGCGATCACCTTCTCGATGTCTTTCGGGGTCCGCCGCCGGCGGCCGCTGCTCTCCCGCTCTTGGGCGGTGGCGGCCAGGGCGCTGCGCAGCTCGTCGGACCGTTGGTGGAGGTAGTCGATCTCGGCCTCGGTCGACACCGGTATGGCCTTGAACAGCTCGTAGCTGAAGATCACCGCATCCCAGTCGCCGGCGGCGATGCTCGACACGAGATTGGTCCGGCCCTTGATCGAGCGGTCGTCGGGCAGGAGCACGTTGGCGCCGGGGTAGGCCCGGTGGAAGTCGGCGGCGATCTGCTCCACCAGGTGGTTGGGGACGACCATGAGGGGTTTGCGGGCCAGGCCGATCCGGCGGAGCTCCATGGCGATCGAGGCCATGGTGATTGTCTTGCCCGCTCCGACGGCGTGGAACAGCCCGACGCTGGGGTTCATGACCGCTCGGTACACCGCCGAGGTCTGATGGGACCGCAGCTCGATCCCGGCGGCCAGGGCCGGCGGGCGGGGCCAGGTGGCCGGGTAGGCGGGGGCGGCGTGGGACCGGAACAGCCGGTTGTACCGGCCGGTCAGCTCCGACGCCCGGAGGGGGTCGCTGCGGATCCATTCGCCGAGGGCGGTGTTGAGGTCGTCGAGCTTGGCGTTGGCCTCGATGGTGGCCGCCCGGTCGAGCACCCGCACCTCCCGCCCGTCCCGGTCGACCGTGCGGTACACCCGGACCAGGCGACCTTCGAGCGCGGTGGCCGCGATCCGCAGGGCCGACATGGCGGCGGTCCCGTAGGTGCCGGTGATCGTCTCGCCGTGCTCCAGGTAGGTGGGGAACTGCATCCGCCAGCCCAGCTCGGGGTGAAAGGCGATGGTGCAGTCCCGCAGGGGACTGTCGAGGGTGTCGACCAGGAACTGGTGGACCTCGGCCGGGGTGAGCCAGGGGACGCCGAGCTGGACGCTGATTTCTTCGGGGCTCACGTCGGCCGGCACCGCTTGGTCGAGGGTGGCCACGTTGGCGGCGAACCGGGGGTCGGTGGCGGCCCGGGCCCGGGCGGTGTCCCTCTTGGTTCGCACGTCGCCCGACAGGTAGACGACGGCAGGCTGCCACTGCCCGCTCTCGGGATCTTCGAAGGCGTGCCCGGCGAGCTGGGCGATCGTGGTGTCCCGATCGATGCCGAGAAGGTGGGTGATCCGGCTGATGTCGACGGTGCCGGTCTCGGCCAGGGAGACGGCGAGGGCGTCGTCGACCCTGTCGCAGCGGGTGACCGGCTGGCGGGGCCGGATCTGGCGGTGGGTGAAGAGGGCCGCCTTGGTGGCGGTGCCGGTGTCGGGGTCGTAGTGCTCAAGGCCGAGGACCGCGAAGTAGTCGGGGTCGTTGGTGCGGGCGCCGCCGATCTGGGCGTAGCGGCGGCTGGTCCGGCCGTCCTTGGCGGTGGTGATCCGGTAGTGGTTCACCGGGTGGCCCAGCACGGACACGAGCCGGTCGTACCGGTCGTTCAGCTCCTGGCGCTGCGGGGCCGTCTGGTCGTCGGTGAGGTCGGCTCGGCCCTCGGCGTCCACCAGGGCCATATAGGCGTCGCGTAGGGCGATCCAGGCGTCGAGGGCCCGGGCATCGGTCTTGGGGCGTGGCTGGTAGCGGCTGGCCCCGGCGCCGCGCAGTGCTCGTTGCCAGAATCCGGTTGAGCGGGACCCGAACAGCCCGCCCGGCTTCACCCACGCCGGCATGGGCGGTGGCTGATCGCCCGACGGTGGCCTGGCTGGCGGGGTCGACGGCGCCGGCGGTCGACCACCCAGGGCGGAGATGACCGTGGGCGGGGTCGCCTGACGGCGATCCGGCGGAGCCTGTGCGGCAGGCGTGGCCGTAGCGGCGAGAGCGGCGAAAGCCTGCTGGAGCCGTTCGGCGTACTCGGCATCGTCGACGACGACCTGCTCGGTGTCCCGCCCGTAGCGGCCGAGGTTGACGATGGTGCCCACGATGTTGGCCTGCCGGTTCTGCCGGTACACCTGGTTGACGCGGACGGGGTGGGCCCCCTTGGCGGGTTCGATCTCGTGCGTGCCGATCCAGGCCTGGCCTTCCGTTGCAGCCCGGGCGTCGGCGGGGGATAGGACCTCGGGCCGGCGGCGGAACACCACCACATCGGTGGTCACCGTCGTGCCCGACTGGGCCCGGAAGGCCGAACTGGGCAACCGGAGCGCCCCGGCGAACTCCCCGTAGCGGGCGATCTCCAGCCGAGGGCCTGTTCCCTTTGCGTCGAGCGTGTAGGTCGAGGTGACCACGATGAGGTGGGCGCCGGGCCGGAGGGCGGCCAGCGAGCGGACGATGAACCAGTTGTGGAGACCGAGGGTCTGGTCGGGGTTGTAGACGGGGTCGTGGAACCTGATGTCGGCGAAGGGAACGTTGCCGATGGCGAGGCTGAATGACTGGTCCGCCGGGTCGAGGTCACCGAAATCGCTGTTCAGCACCCGGTGCCGTGGCTCGTGGAGGGCGGCAGCCAGGGCGGCGGTGGTCGGGTCGAGCTCGACACCGACCACCCGGGCGCCTGGCGGGGCGGTGGCCATGAAGATCCCGATCCCGCAGCCCGGCTCCAACACCTCGCCGCCCGACCAGCCGAGCCGGCGGGCCAGGTCCCACATGTGCCCGGCGACCTCGGGGGAGGTGTAGTGGGCGTTGAGGATCGACCGCCGCGCCGCCCGAAGGTCCCGGTCGGTGAAGTTGGCAGTCAGCCACTCCCGGGTCCGTCGGGCCCAGGGCTGGATCGGGTGGTCGTCGAACGCGTCGGGTACGGCGCCCCAGCCCGACCAGCGCGACATCGCCGCCCGCTCCGCAACATCCCACGGGCCTCCTCGCCGCAACAGCGTGACGGCCTCGATGTTCGCCCGGGCCCGGGCCGCCGCCCCCGACGGTGGTCGCCAACCCCCGAGGGGCGCCAGCACGTCGAAGGCCGACCGCTCCGCCTCGGCCGCCGGTGTGGCGGGGGTGGGGGAGAGGGCTAGTTGAACAGCAGGTAGAGGTCGACCGAGCGGCCCATCATTTGGCTGAGGCGCCCGCTCGCCACCCGGAGCTCGGTCGGGAACAGTGCCGTCGGCGTTGCGAGCCGGTGGTTGCCGGTCGGCTCCGCCGGTTCGTTCTCGCTCATGGCCTCGGCCAGATCGCGGGCCGCCCATCTCAGGTCGTCCAGGGTGGGGCGGGTCTCCCAGGTGGTCGTCGACAGGAGTTCGATATGGAGCGGTGACGGTTTCGTCCCCTCCACCAGATCCCCCGGGGCCGCCGGCGCCGGCAGGTACACCAGCTCCAGACACGGCCCGATCTCGGCCGCCCGGGTGGCCGCCACGATCTGGTCCGCCTCCTGCTCGGCGAACTCCTGGGGGAGCGTCTCCACGGTCACGCCCGGCTGGTGACGCTCCCGGAGCCAGGTCTGGACCACCCTGCGTACCCGGTCGCTCACCGTCTGGTCGATGAGGCGGAACATGGTCACCGGGTCGTCGAGCAGGTCGATGGTCATCGGGGCCAGGGCCCGGCGCCACTCGTAGGCCGCCCGACCGTAGATCCCCAGGTCCATCACCCAGGTCGGTCGGTCCCACAGGCTCGGCGGGATCCGGGGTTCGTCGTCGGGCACGATCACCTCCAGAATCAGCGGGTGCATCAGCCGGGACCTCCCCTGATGGGCCGGGAGCGAACAACTGTAACTGCTCGCCCCTCTCCGGTTCGGTTCCCGGCGGTCGCCGCCTTCGTCCACCACCCATGCCCAAAGCCGCTCCCGCAGTCGTCCTTCATCGCCAAGGTCAGGGGCCGCTCAGCGGCCCAGGACCGCTGCTGCTACAGCAGGATCTCGCCGGTCGGCTCCGGCCGCCGGGTGTGCACTCGCAACACCCCGATCGCCGTCATCGGCACCTTCTTCGCCGCTCCGGGCTCACGCCCGTCCGCGAACCCGCTCGTGGCAGCGGCGCGCCCGCGAGCCGACGCTGCCGGCGTCGAGCCTGAGGCAGCGGTGGTCGCAGGCGCCTGCTCGTGGCCGGCGCCCTTGGCTGGCCGAGTTTCAGCAGGTTGCGGCTCTACTGGGCCCCGTCCGTTCTCCGCGCTGGCGCCCGGAGGACGCCCAGCACTGCTGGCTGAAGCCGATGAGCGGCGGAGCTCGAGTTGCTCGGGAGCGAACCAAATGACCGCGGTGGTGCCGTTCCGGCCGGCGAACCGCACCTTCACCTGACCGGACGCGTCATCGGCCGACACCACCGTGCCGACGTTGCCCCGGTCCCGCGCCGTCACCCGCTGACCCGGAGCGAAGCCGATAGCCGCTGTCGCGTCACGGCGGTCCGTCGTCGGAGGGCCACCGACCGCAGAGGAGCGGTGAGACCCCGGTGTCTGGTTGGCGAACTCCTCCGACGGGGGAGGAGGCGGGCCCTCCGGCCACCCGTCGACGGCCTCATTGGCAGTCGCGTAGAGAGCACCAACGTCGACCTCGGCCGCCACTTCACCGACCGGCGGCCCGGTCAGGCGGTAACGGTGCTCTTCGACGATGCCGTCGACATCGAAACGATCGACCAGCAGCTCCAACCGGCTCTCATGCCACGCTCCGACCATGCGGAGCAACGAGCCGCGCACCAGCAGGCGCTCGGCCACCTCAGCCCGATCACCCCGGAAGACAACCGTGATGCTCTCCCCATCGGCAGTCAGCACCGTGTTGGCCAGACGGGCTCTCCGGCTCTCGCCGTCGGCGGCCGGCTCGAGCCCGAGCACCGGCGCGTACCGAAGCGAGCCCTCCCAGACCTGCGGGGCGGCGTCACCAGCCATCAGACCTGCAGCCCGGCGGCGGGTAGCGCCGCTGAGGCCGATCGTCGGAGTGTGGGTCGATGCTCCTGACCCGCCTGGCGGGGATGGTCACGTACCAACGAGATGGCGACCATGAGGCGCACCATCCCAAAGAAGCCGCTCGCCCCTGCCTGGAGGCGGGTCATCGCCCGGGACTCGATGCGGGTGTGGCCGGAGGCCCGCGCCATGGCCCAGTCCTGCATGTCGCGCACGCTGAGCACACCCTGCCGGCTCCAGACCTGATCGACGGCACGGGTGAATCTGGTCAGCTCGGCGGCAGCTTCGTGTTCCGAGACCCAGGGCGGGTTGAGCGCCCGGATCCCGATGGGCGCCGCTATCTCGAAGAGTCTGGCTGCCGTGGCCAGCGACAGCCGGGTGTTCCGGTCGAGCTCGATCGGCGACCCCAGTAGTGCACCCGCCGTGGTGCAGAGGCCGACCCGTCCGCTCCCCGGATCCCGGACCAGGAACGGCTTGTCCTCGGTCCATCGGATCTTGTCGTCGAGATTGAACAGCGCATGGAAGGACGCCGCCTCCAGCCGGTAGCCGGCGTCTTCAAACACGCACTGCACGTGCTCGGCTGTGGCGAGGACGCCAGGGGATCGGAGACCGGGAACAGACGCGGGCGGTCTCAGGTCGAACCCGGCCTCGGCGGTCCAGCTCAGCGAAAACCGATGAAGGTCGGTCGTCCGCCCGGTTGTTGCATCGAGAACAATCTCATGGGGCATGACCGACTAGAGCCCCGAAGCAGGCTGGCCGAGGGGGCCGAAGCTGTGCTCCGTTGGGCGTCGCCGCTACAGATGACTCTGCGCCCGCTGCCAGCGTCGTCGCACATAGACCGCGGGGCGGAACCCGCCGACGATTCGAAGGGCTCCACCGCCAAGGAGGAACCCCGCGATCTCTGACGGTGCCTGACCGCCGCCGGTCAGCGCTACGGCCATGAGCAAAAGGCCGAAGAGCAGGAACGCCCCCCCGAGACCCCAGATCACACGGCGGTAGAGCGGCCAGAGCAGCAGCGCCGCCCCGAGGAGGAGCAGCGTCAGCAGCTGGCCGCTATCCAGCGCCACTGCTGGCGACGCTTCAGCTACGAACACACTGGGACTATGCGAAGCCGATTCTGTTCAGGTCAAGGCGAGGGACGACCAAGAGCGTGTCTTCGACGCGTCTGCGGACTAATGACCGGATCAAGAACGAAGATGGTGGTCGAGGAATCTCGCCACCGCAGATGTGAAGGCGTCGTTGTTGTCTCCTGCGACCATGTGTCCAGCGCCACGCACGTCGACGTACTCGGCGTTGGGTGCCGCCGCTCGTAGAAGTGCTACAGTCTCGTCGCTCACCAGGTCTGACAACAGGCCACGGATGAGCAGCAGCGGCGCTCGGAGGGCGCCGGCCGACGCATGGAGCCGGTCTGCGCGTAACTGGCGCTCAATCTGCCAGCGCTCTGGGTCAGTCCTCATTGCTTCTGCGTGGCCGGCGATGAACTGCGGATCCCAGTGCCATCGCCACTGGCCGTCTTCTCCGCGGCGCAACACCTTCGATAGTCCATCAGTGTTCCTGGGCGGGGGCCGATGCGGGTTGTACTCGGCGATCGCAGCGGCCGCTGCCTCGAGGGTGGCGAACCCGTTCGGGTGAGCCGACATGAATCCGACGACTCGGCGCGAACCTTCCTCCTCGACCTTGGGAGCGATATCAACAAGCACCACGGCCGAAAAAATGTTCGAGTGATTCGTCAGGGCGTGTGCTTCTAAAGCCGTAATTCCGCCCAGCGATGCACCGACGACGGCTGGCCGTTCGAGCTCGAGTTGCTCGATGACCGCTAGTAGGTCTCGGGCCATCGTCGCCATGTCGTAGTCGCCATCGGTGGCCCATTCGGAGTCCCCGTGGCCTCGAGCGTCGAGCGCAATAACCCGATATCCCAGAGCGCTGAGCGATTGCACGCTACCTTTCCAGGCCGCGCGGTTTTGGCCTCCGCCGTGCAGGAGTAGGACCGGTGGCCCATCCTCTGGACCTTGG
>WBZQ01002410.1_pt2 | contig 10841 bp, 6 predicted proteins | sample 5204251 | NCBI WGS metagenome assembly WBZQ01 (sample SAMN12412402, study PRJNA552823) | activated sludge metagenome | isolation source: activated sludge from nitrification reactor of wastewater treatment plant... | place: USA: Virginia | collected 2017-09 | reverse complement strand
TACGACGACCAGGCGGGGGCCACCGCGGCGCGCCTGTGGTTCCTGTTGCGCGCGCACGGTCACGACGACGTGGCCGTGCTCGACGGCGGGCTCGTCAAGTGGCTGGCCGAGGGCCGGCCGCTCAGCAACGACGTCGAGTGCGTCACGCCCAGCGTCTTCGAACCGCGCCTGCGCGCCGACTGGCTGGTCGACAAGGCCGGCATGGCGTCGCGTCCCGCCGAGACGCTCGTGCTCGACGCGCGCGCCGGCGCCCGCTACCGGGGCGAGGTCGAGCCGATCGATCCGCGCGCCGGTCACGTGCCGGGCGCCGTGAGCGCGCCTTTCAGCGACAACCTGACGGCCGGTCCCACGCCCGTGCTGCTCTCCGCCGGCGAACTGCGCCGCCGCTACGAGGCGCTCGGCGCGGCCGCACGCGAGACGATCGTGTACTGCGGGTCGGGCGTCACCGCCTGCCACGACCTGCTCGCGCTGCACGTCGCGGGTCTCACGGGCCGGCTCTACACGGGCTCCTGGAGCGAGTGGAGCAGCGACCCGACGCTCCCGGTCGCGACCGGCGCGCAGCCCTGACGCCGTCGCCCGCCGTCAGCGTGGCGCATGCATCCAAGCCAGGGCCGCGTCGAGGCAACGTGAGAGTTCCGCGCGCGCCCCCGTGAAACGATGGTTGGAGGCATCGATCAACCACAGGCGTTTCGGGTCGCGAGCCTGGCCGAAGATGGCTTCGGTGTCGGCGCGTGGGACGAACTCGTCCTGGCTGGACTGCAACACGGCCAGCGGCGCAGGCGCCACGTCCGCGACCACGTCGCGCACGCGGAACGTCGGCTCGTTGGGAACTTTCTTGGTGAAGTAGATCAGCGCGTCTCGCCAGCGCCAGCCCAGTTCGTTCACGTCCGGCAGACCGAAGGCGAGCACGCCGCCGATGCGCGCTCTCAGGGCCTGGTCGCCCGCCGCCAGCACGGAAAGCGCGGCGCCTTCGGAGACGCCGGCGAGCAGTGGCCGCGCGCGGCCGCCGCCGACCAGCGCGTCGACCAGGGCGGCGTAGTCACGGCGCACCTCGTCCGGGTGCAGCGGCCCGCCGCGCGCGGTGAAGGACGAGAGGTAGGCGCGCGAGTCGAGGCCGAGCACGTAGCAGCCGCGCTCGACCAGCAGCGCCGCGACCTCCGGCGCGAGATGGACGTAGCCGCCGTCGCCGCTGCTCAACAGCGCGGCACAGGGCGCGCCCGGCGAGCCCTGGACGCGCAGCGTCAGCTCGACGCCGCGCAGGACGAACTTCTGCTCGTGCCCGGGCGGCGTCGTCGCAGCCGCGGTGCGCGCGGCGAGAACCAGAGTCAAGAGCGAGGCGAGGCGACGTGGGCATGGACCGGGCATGGTGCCTCCCGTTCAGCGCTTGGCGTGCGGTGCGCCGGACCGTTCGCCGGCTCGCGTGCCTGGCGTTATGGTTGAAGGGTGGCGTCTCTCCGCTCGCGGCTCGGCCTGTCCGCGGCTCTGGTCGTGGCCGCCGTCGTCAGCCTGACGACCTTCGTGCTGATGCGCCTGGTCGGGCACACGCTGGAGACAGAAGCACTCGACGCCGCGGCGGCCATCGCTCTCGGCGTGTCGGCCGATCTCGCCGACCAGCCCGAGGCGCCCAGCACGGCCGAACTCGACGAGCTGCTGACCGACTACCGCAAGGCCGTGCCGGCCGTGCGCTCGATCACCGTGGTGATTCCCAATGACGACGGCCTGCTGGTCAGCACCGAGTTGCCACCGCCCGCGCGGGCGGCGCAACTCGGACGCTTGGCGCTCGCGCAGGCCGGCCCGATCAGCTTCGCCGACGGGCCGGTGGGCCTGCACTTCGCGGCCGTGCCCCTGGTGCGCCAGCACCGGCGCATCGGAGCCGTCGTGGTCGCGGTGGGCATGGACGCGCTGCGACGCGTGCAGTCTCAGGCCGGCCGCGCGGCCGCGGTCGTGGGCGTTTCGGCGGTGATAGCGCTCGTGCTGGGGCTCGACCTGGTGAGCCGCCGCTTGGTGTACGGCCCGCTGCGCCAGCTCCTCGAGACCATGTATCGCGCCGCGAGCGGCGACCTGGGCACGCGCGTGGAGGACGTCCGCGGCGACGAGCTCGGCGCGTTGGCCACCGGGCTCAACACGCTGCTCGAGCGCACGGCCGGGTTCAACGACACTCTGCGGGCGGAGGTCGAGCACGCCACCGCCGGCCTGCGTGCGGCGAACCGCGAGCTGCTCGAGACGGCCCAACGCCTGTTCGCGCTGCGCCGAGAACTGGCGCGCAGTCAGCGGCTGGCGCTGGCCGGGCAGATGGCGGCCTCGCTCGCGCACCAGATCGGCACGCCACTGAACGTCATCTCGGGCCACGCCCAACTCCTGCTCGCCGAGTTGCCCGCCGACGCGCCGCACGCCGCGCGTCTGCGCACGATGCGCGAGCAGGTCGAGCGGGTGGCCGCCATCGTCCAGGCGCTGCTCGATCGAGCGCGCCGGCCGGAACTCGATCTGCGCCCGCTCGCTCCCGGCCCACTGATCGAGCGCCTGGCAGAGCTGGTCCGGCCGTTGCTGCTCGACCGTCCGATCGAACTGGAAGTCGAGCTCGAGGCCGATCTGCCGGCCGTGCCGGTCGACGCCGAGCAGCTCGAGCAGGCGCTGCTGAACCTGGTCACCAACGCGCTCGACGCCATGCCCGAAGGTGGACGCCTGTGCCTGGGCGCGCGCCGCGAGGGCGCCGGGCTGGCCTGCTTCGTCTCCGACACCGGTTGCGGGATCGCCGCGGAGGCCCTGCCCCGCGTGTTCGAGCCGCTCTTCACCACCAAGCCGCCGGGTCGCGGGACCGGGCTCGGGTTGCCGATCGCGCGCGAGATCGCCGCGGCTCACGGCGGCACCGTGCAGCTCGACAGCCGCCCGGGCGCCGGCACCACGGCCCTGCTGGTCCTGCCGATCGCGCGGGAGGGCCACTGAATGCCGCGACTGCTCGTCATCGACGACGACCGCGCGACCTGTCAGCTCATGTGCGAGCTGCTGGCCGAGCCCGAACGCGAAATCGAATCGGTCGAGACTCCCGCCCAGGCACTCGCTGCGCTGGCGCGGGCGCGCTACGACCTGGTGGTCTCGGACATCCACCTCGACGCGGACCTGAACGGCCTCGACCTGCTGCGCGCGTTCAAGCGCGCCGATCCTGCCGTCGAAGTGGTGCTGATCAGCGCCTTCGGCAGCCTGGAGACGGCGCTCGAGGCCGTGCGTGAGGGTGCTTTCGACTTCGTCAGCAAGCCCATCGACATCGCGGCCGTGCGCTCGGTCGTGGCGCGCGCCCTGACCCGCCGCGCGCGCGCGGGGGCCGCCCCGGCCTTCGCCCGTCCGACCGCCGAGAGCCTCACGCCCGGCGGCCTGGTCGGGCGTAGCGCCGCCATGCTGGCGGTGTACAAGCAGATCGCGCTGGCCTGTGGCTCCGAATCGCCCGTGCTCGTCACCGGCGAGACCGGCACGGGCAAGGAGCTGGTGGCGCGCGCCATCCATCATCACGGGACGCGCGGCGTGCAGGCCTTCGTGGCGGTCAACTGCGGCGCCCTGACCGAGGGCCTGCTCGAGTCGGAACTGTTCGGCCACGTGCGCGGGGCGTTCACCGGCGCGCTGTCCGACAAGCAGGGCCTGGTCGAACAGGCGCAGGGCGGCACGCTGTTCCTCGATGAGGTGGGCGAGATGTCGAGCGCGCTGCAGGTGCGCCTGTTGCGCACCCTCGAGCAGGGTGAGGTGCGCCCGGTGGGCGGCGGCCGGGCGCGCGTGGTCGACGTGCGCGTCATCGCGGCCACGCATCGCGATCTGGAGCGTGAGGTCTCGGACGGGCGGTTTCGACAGGACCTGTACTATCGGCTCAACGTGTTCCGCGTGCGTCTGCCGCCCCTGCGCGAGCGGCCGGGCGACGTGCCGCTGCTCGTGACGCACTTCCTGGGCACGCTGGCTGGGCGCAGGGCGACGCCCGCTGCCGTCAGCGACGCCGCGTTGGCCGCACTCGCGGCGCACCCGTGGCCGGGCAACGTGCGCGAACTGGAGCACACTCTGGAGCGCGCCGTGGCCGAGGCGCGCGGCGGGCCGATCGACCTGGGCGATCTGCCGCCGGGCTTCGGTGTGCCGCCGGTGACGCTCGAAGCGCCGCTCTTCGCCGGTCTGCCGACTCTCGAGGAGTTGGAGAAGCGTTACTTGCGTCACGTGCTGAGCCAGGTCAAAGGCAACCGCAGCCGCGCAGCGGAGATCCTCGGCATCGATCGACGCACGCTCTACCGCATGGCCGAGCGCTTCGGGTTGACGCTCGACGACGGCGGCTCGCCCTGAGCCGCAGCGCGCCCGCCGAACACGAGGCGACGCAGCCCGCCTGCCCCGTGTAGCTCGGCCAGGGCCCAGACGACGTTGGGCAGCGCGACCCCGCCTGGGTACGCGAGATAACGGCCCTCCCAACGCGGCGCAAACTTCTTCTTGAACTGGAACAGGCTCTTGTAGCCGTAGATGGCCCCCAGATGCTCGAACGCCAGCGCCACACCGCGCTCCCACCCGCGCGGTTCGCCCACGTTCGCGAGGGGCGCGTTGGCCAGGCTGGCCTGTTCCAGCCCCTCGTTGCGCAACATGTCGAGCGACCGCGTCACCAGCAGGTCCATGGCGCCGCTCGGCGCGTCCAGTCGGCGGCGCATCAAGTCCAGCACCGCCGCGCGTCCGCCGGCGTACGAGCGCCAGGTGGTGAAGGCCACGACGCGCTCGTCGGCGAGGCAGACGAAGAGCCGCGCGTCGTCGAGCGCTTCGCACGAGAAGCGACTGAGACTGAAGCCCAGCTCTGCCAGGCGCTGTTCGGCCAGCCACAGGCGCGAGACCTCCGCGAGCTGGCGGTCGAGCCACGCTTCCCGCGAAACGCCACTCAGGTAGGGGCGCACCTGCAGGCCGGCTCGTTCCGCCCGATGGACGGCGCCCCGCAGCGTGGCCCGCGCACCTCCAGCCAGGCTGAACGTGGGCAGGTCGATCAGCGCCTCTTCTGCCACCTTCAGCCAGCGCCACCCCAGCCGCGCGCAGGCCGGAAGCACTGACGGGCTGGCCTCGTACGCGCAGGGGGTCCAGCCCTGGCGCCGACAGTGTTCGCTCCAGGCGCGCAGCGCGGCCTCAGTGTCGTCGGGCGCGCACAAGGGATCGCCCGCGGCGAAGGCCACGCCGCGACGCACGCTGTAGGTCACCGCGCCGTGCCCGTCGAGAACCTCGAAGTGGTGCTTGTCGTCGAGCGTGGCGAAAGCGGACAGCGAGCTCCGGCCGTGCCAGGCCAACAGCCGCCGCAGAGGCTGGCCCGGATCGCGCCGGCGCCGCGGCGCCGCCGGTCGCAGCAACAGACCGAGCAGGTAGCAGCGCGTGGCCCAGCCCGCCGCCGGCAGCACGCCCAGAAAGCCGGCCGCGCGCGCATCCAGCGGAGCCACGCCGGGGTCGACGGCGAGCAGCCCGTCGCGCGCCGCTTCCAGCGCGGGCGTGTCGCCGGCCGACCACGAATAGCGCGCGCGCAGCCCGTCGAGCCCCAAGGCTCCGACGGCCCAGACGGCCGCGAGCAGCGCTGGCGCCGTCCACGTGGCGCGCCGCAGCGCGGTGGCGTCGCTGCGGGCGGTGAAGCGCGCGTGGAACGCGATCAGGTAGATCGACAGCAGCCCGGGCAGCAGCAGGTGATGTCCAGGCGCACCGTGGATGGCGTGAGACGCCAACGTCAGGCCGAGCGCGATCAACGCCAACCCCCACGCCATGCGCTGCCTGCGCGCGAGGTGGCGCGTGAGCTGGAGCAACGCCAGACCGGCCAGGAACAAGGCTGCCCGGCCGCGCGCGGCCAGCCCGATCGGCAGCCAGCCGGCCAGTGCTCCGACGAGGACCGGTGGCGTCGGCCAGAGCGCCGCAGCTACGTTCGCGGCGCCCGTCAGGCCGACCAGGAATGGCGCCACGCCGTGCAGGTCTGCCCAGCGCAACTCGCGCCAGCGGATCGCGCGGGCCGCGTATCGCACGCCCAACCCCGCGATGAGCAGCAGGGCGCCGAAGAGCGCGACCGAACGCTCGCCGCGCTGCAGGCCCTCAACCCAGGCGCTGCCGGCCGTGCTCCCCAGCCAGGCCAGCGGTGGCGCCCAAAGCGCGCCAGCCAGGAGATCGAGCAGGGTGAAGGTGGCGCGCGACATGCCGAGCGCGCCGCAAGCCGCCGGAATGACGATGCGCAGCCCGTAGGCGTACCGACTGAGCGCCAGCCACAGACCGCCGCGCAGGCGCATCGCGTCGACCAGACGCACGTAGCGAGGCTGGTCGTCGAAGCGCCGTTCGAGCCACGCCCGCCCGCGGCGTCGCGCGACGTGGAAGTAGAACTGGTCGGCGCAGGCGTTGCCCGCCACTGCCACGGCCATCACGCCCGGCAACCACAGCACGCCGCGTGCCGCGAGCGCGCCGGCGGCCAGCAGCACCGCTTCTCCCTCGACAGCCACGCCGAGGAACAACAGCGCGTACCCGTACTGCCGCAACAACGACTCCATGCCGCCCCCTTGTGCGACCAACGGTGGCAACGGGCTGGAGTTCGGGCGTGCGCCGCGCCCAAACTCCACTCTCGATCGCCGCGCGTGGCAAGCCCGGGCACGCGCGTTCTCGGCTGGCGGTGAACGGGGCCGCTCGGTGTGCGGCTGGCGAGCGCGTCCGCGCGCCAGGGTACGACGCTCGCCTCAGGGAACGCTCAGTGCGCGGCCTGCTTGGCCGTGACCTTCGACGCGAACTGGTCGTAGGTCGACTGGGGGACGAGCTTGCGGCGCACCAGGTCGCCCTTGGCCTTGTACGGGCGGCCGTCGACGATCTTCTTGGCGTACGCGTCTCCGACGCCGGGCAGCGCCGCGAGTTCGGCCTCGGTGGCCGAGTTCAGGTCCACGAGGTTGGCAGCGGCCTTGGCGGGCGAGCCCGACGCGTGCAGCGCAGCGCGGTGCGCCTGGGGCGTGCGCGCCGGCGTGGACGCCAGGGCGGGCAGGCTCAGGACGGCGACGACGGCGGCCAGCGATCCGAGGGTCTTCTTCACGGGATTTCCTCCATCTGGGCGCCGACCACGCGGCGCACCTTCGAGAGCCTCCCATTCCACGTCGCGTGCCAGCCCGCTAGTCGCCAGTGTTCGTCGCGTATCTCGTTTGAGATGAAGCGTTTGTGCGATGCGCCCGCGGGCTGCGGCCCGCGCCAATCCGCCCCAGCGAGGCGGAAATGCCGCTCACACGCGCCGCAGTCTCGCTCGACGCAAGAGCCTCTGCCGGTGGCACGCGAGACCGCGCCTGCGGCGCCCGTCGCTCTTTGGCTGGCCGGAGGCGCGCGGGGACTCGCGACGATGCCCGACGAGCGGTCCGGGTCAGCGCGGCGCGACGACGTTCCAGGTCGCGTCGGACGGGCGCGCGGGGGTCGTGAAGACGCCCGACGTGCGGCGGCCCGCGAAGTCGAGGTACCAGATCACCTGGCGCTCCGTGAGCGTGCTGCGCCAGACGACGTCCTGCGTGCCGGGTCGACCGCCCGCGCCGCGGCCGTAGTCGGCCGAGGCGACGATCTCCCACTCGGGCCCGGCGGCCTGTGGCGGGTCGGTCAGGCGCTGCGCCGTGCGCGCGAGCGCCGGGTCGAGCAGCCACTGCAGGACACGTCCCGCGCCGCGGTCATGCCACAGCAGGTCGCGCACGCCGTCGCCGTCGTAGTCCTGCACGGCGCTCAGCAGGTAGCTCGCATTGGGCGGGCGCGCGGGCGCGGGCGTGAGCGTGCCCACGCGCTTCAGGCCCTCCATCTTCCACACCGTGAGCGCGCCCGCGGCTTCGTCCTGGAAGACGAGGTCGGCCCAACCGTCCTGGTCGAGATCGCCGCTGGCCGCGAGCCGCGCGCCGGCTGGGGGAGCGGGCGTCACGGCGGCCGTCGCGCAGGCTTCGACGCCGTCGCGTCCGCCCATCAGCACGAAGCTGAGCGCGCCGCTCGTGACGTTCCGGTAGAGCAGATCCTGATGGCGGTCGCCGTCGAAATCGTCGGCCGCGACCGGCGTCCAGTCGCTGCCGGGAGCGAACCGCCACACGCGCAGAGTGGAGGCGCGCCTGCCTTCGCTCATGCCCCACACGCGCGCGGCGCCGTCGCTCGGCCGATGCAGCACCAGGTCGCTCTTCAGGTCGCCGTCGAAGTCGCCCTTGGGGGGCACGGCGAAGACGCGCGCGCGCAACTGCGGCGCGGCGGCGCCAAGCCGATGGTGCCAGGCGAACACGACGTCGCCCGCGGGGTTGCCCGAGAGCGCCACGTGCGCTCGCGCGCCGGCCGTATCGGCCAGTCGAAAGGGTCGGCCGTCAGGCGTGCCGTCGGCGTTGAAGCGCCGCCCGAGCACGTCGGCGCCGCCCGTGACGGCGCCGCGATAGGTCACGATGAAGTTGCCGGGACCGTCGACCGCCACGCGCGCGCCCTCGGCCCAGGCGTTCGAATGCACTGCGAACGGCGCCCCGAGCGCGGCGCCGGTGGGCGAGTAGAAGCGCCCGTAGAGCTGCGCCTGCACGTCGCGCCCGACGGTCCAGACGACCAGGACCCGCCCGCGCGAGTGAGCGGCGGCGTCGATCCCGAGCAGCGCGAAGGCCGCGCCCGTCGGCGTGCCGGTGGGGCCAAAGCCGCGTGCCCAGGCCTTGGCGGGCGTGACGCTCTGGTCGCGCCAGGCCACGACGAAGTGCCCGTCGGGCGCCACGGCCACGGCCCGCGGCAGCAGCGCGCGCCCCGCGCCGGACGCCAGCCGCGTGCGCGCGAGCGCCACGTTGCCGTCGCTGTCGAGAGCCTGCGCGTAGAGCCCGTCGTCCTCGGCCCAGACCAGCACGAAGCGCCCGGAGGCGTCGACGCCGCTCACCACCGAATCCGTCGGCTGACCGGCGCCCAAATCGTCCTTGGCCACGAGCGCGCCGTCTGTGGCGCGCATCTGCCAACGCGCCAGCGGCGCCGCGGCCGTGCCCTCCGACCAAGTCAGGAGCAGCCGGCCGCGACGCGCGACCGTGGCGCCGAGCCCCCACGCGTCCCCGGCCACGTCGTGGGCCAGCAACGCGTCGCCGGCCGCCTGTCGGCGCGGGTCGTAACGCTGTACGAACAGGCGCGTGGGTTGTCCCGTCTCGCTGGCCAGCCAGGCGACGCTCGCGAAGCCGAACGCGTCGAGCGCCGCGGCCGGCGCGGCGTCGGCTCGTTCCACGAGCCAGTCACCGCCGGTCGGGCGCAGCAGCGTGCGCGTCGGCGCGGCGAGCGCCGGCGCCGCCAGCAGCAGCGCCAAGCCAGTCGAGATCGGACCACGCATGCCCGCCCCCCTTTCCGCGAAGCGCCGGTGTTCTCGCGCGGCGTCACTGCTCGTGACGCTCGCAGGGCGCCCGAGTCGCAACCCCCGTAGCCTAACCCCCAGCGAGTCGATCGGTCAAGCTCTTTGTGCATCAAATTTGTCCATTCCGCAGGCCGAGATGAGCCGCGCGCGGCTCAGACCACCTCGGCCTGCGTCGCCAGCGCCGGGCGCACCTCGCTGCGCCACTTCCAGAGCAGGTAGATGGCCGGATAGGCGAGCAACTCGAGGGCGAAGGACGTGGCCAGGCCGCCGACCATCGGCGCGGCCACGCGCTTCATCACGTCGGAGCCCGCGCCGCTCGACCACATGATCGGCATCAGCCCCATGAAGGCCGCCGCAACGGTCATCATCTTGGGGCGCACGCGCTTGACGGCGCCGTGCAGGATGGCCTCGTGCAGGTCGTGCAGCGAGCGCAGCCGCCCCTCGCGCTTGGCCTCCTCGTAGGACAGGTCGAGGAACAGCAGCATGAACACGCCCGTCTCGGCGTCCAGGCCCATGAGCGCGATCATGCCCACCCAGGCCGCGATCGAGACGTTGTAGTCGAGCGCCCACATCAGCCAGACCGCGCCCACGGCCGAGAACGGCACCGCCAGCAGCACGATGCCGGCCTTCACGCCCGAGCGCGTGTTCAGATACAGCAGGAAGAAGATGGTGAAGACCACCAGCGGCACCACCAGCTTCAGGCGCTCGCGCACGCGCAGCATGTTCTCGTACTGGCCGCTCCACTCCAGCGAGCAGCCCTCGGGCAGGCGCAGGCGCTGCCCCACCGCCAGCTTGGCGCGTTCCACGTAGCCGCCCACGTCGCTCTCGGCCGTGTCCACGTAGACGTAGCCGCTCAGCAGGCCGTTCTCGTTGCGGATCATCGACGGGCCGAGCACCGTGCGCAGCGTGGCGAGCTGGGCGAGCGGCACCTGCGCGCCGCCGGGCGTCATGACGAGCACGCGTCCCAGGCTCTCGACGTCGTCGCGCAGCTCGCGCGGGTAGCGCACGTTGACGGGGAAGCGCGCCCGGCCCTCCACCGTCGTGGTCACGTTCTCGCCGCCCACGGCCGAGAGGATCACGTCCTGCACGGCTTCGACCGACAGGCCGTGGCGCGCCAGGGCCTCGCGCTGCAGGTCGAAGTCGACGAAGTAGCCGCCCGTGACGCGCTCGGCGAAGACGCTGCGCGTGCCCGCCACGCCGCGCAGCAGGCCCTCGAGTTGCAACCCGACCGCCTCGATCTCGCGCAGGTCCGCGCCGTAGACCTTGACGCCGATGGGCGTGCGCACGCCGGTGCTGAGCATGTCGATGCGGGCCTTGATCGGCATCGTCCAGGCGTTGGTGGTGCCGGGGATCTGCAGCGCGCGGTCGAGCTCCTCGATCAACTCCTCGCGCGTCAGGCGCTCGGGCTGCAGGCGCCGCAGCACCAGCTCCTTCAGCCATTCGGGCGCCCAGGCGGCGTGCGTGTAGAAACGCTCGCGCGCGCGCCACTCGGCCTGCGGCTTGAGCAGCACCGTGGTCTCCATCATCG
>WBZQ01002875.1_pt1 | contig 10846 bp, 9 predicted proteins | sample 5204251 | NCBI WGS metagenome assembly WBZQ01 (sample SAMN12412402, study PRJNA552823) | activated sludge metagenome | isolation source: activated sludge from nitrification reactor of wastewater treatment plant... | place: USA: Virginia | collected 2017-09 | reverse complement strand
CATCGTGTTTCTTGGGGACAGCCTGACCGCCGGCCTTGGGCTTGCGGAGGGGCAGGCGTTTCCCGCTCTCGTGGGACAACGGCTCTCCGCGAGCGGTCGTGCCGTCCGCATTGTGAACGCGGGTGTCTCTGGGGACACGACGGCGGGAGGCCTGCGCCGCGCCGATTGGGTCCTTACCCAAAGGCCCGACATCCTTGTGGTCGCGCTGGGAGCCAATGACGGCCTTCGCGGGCTTCCGGTCGGGGAGATGGAGCGGAACCTCGAGGTCATTATTGGCAAAGCTCGGGCGGCGGGAGCGCGGGTTCTCCTGTGCGGCATGAAGGTTCCGCCCAACTATGGACGCACCTATTCTGAGGACTTTGAGGCCGTCTTTCCGCGGCTTGCCAAGAGACTGAAGGTGCCGCTCTTGCCGTTTCTTCTGGAAGGCGTCGCGGGCCAGCCGGCGCTGAACCAACCCGACGGCATTCACCCAAATGCCAAGGGTCAGGAGCGCGTCGCCGACGCCGTCAGTCGGGCCGTGCTTGAGCTTTTGCGCTAGGCGCCCAAAGAGCTGTCCGAGGCTCGACCGTGGACGTGAGGCGTCCCGGAATCGGGAAAGACAAAGACCCTCCGCGCGAGATCCGAGTGCAACGTCTCTTCGCGGTAGTAGCGTCTCAGAAGGCCCAGCTTCCCGCGCAGGAGATCCTCGTTCTGGAGCGCGAACTCTTCCCAATCCGTCGCCTTGCTGAGCTCACACCTCTCGTTGACGAGCACCAGATATGCCCAGGTGATGGTCTCGTGATAGAGGCCGGCGTGGCCCTTCGCGGACGCGAACACCCGGAGCCCGTTCGCGAACCTCAGGACCGCCTCGGCAAACGGGTACCGACCTAGGTAGATCCACGCCAGGCGGACGTGGTCGGCGTGATGGAAGCTCTCGTTTGGCAACGTCGTGTCCTCGAAGGCCGCGACGAGTTGGTCATCGGTCATGGCGGGCTCTCCTGGTCGTCTTCGGGGCATTCTTCTCGCGGAGCCGGTGGCTTGCCGACGCGTCGAGATCCAAGCCGTAGATCTTCCTCAGGTCATCGATCTTGGCGCGCGTCTCCTCCCGGAACGGGCTCTTGCCTTCCAGCGCATGGAGCACGATCCCCTCGAGAAGGTCGCCCAGGCTCATGTCGTGGAGATCGGCGAGGGCTCGCAGGACTTTGAGGAGCCGCTTCTCGATCCTCACGCCGGTCTGCACGCGTTCGACGAGGAGGGCGGGTGGGTGAGGTTCAGACATGTTGGTATCTTGGTACCAAGTGATCTGGATGTCAAGCCCGCCGCCGGGCGTGTCACACTTCGAAGATGAGACAAGGTCGTTTTCCCGCGTTCGCCCTGCTTGCGATCCTGGGATCCCCTCCCCTCTCGGCGGTCGAGGTCCGGGTCGCGGACACGGCCATCACGGCGGCGTTGAAGCGCGACGTCTTCAGGGACGCCGGGAAGTACCATCTGATTCCGGCTGGAAGCTGCGCGTACAGCTTCCTTGAGAATCCCAGCGTCGCGATCCAGGGGGATCGCGTCGCCGTGCGAGCCCACCTGTCGTCGCGCGCTGCGGTCTCGATCGGGGGCGACTGCGTGGGACCGGCCGAGTCTTTCGACGTGACGGTCTCAGGGCGTCCGACCGTGTCGGGATCGCGCCTTTCGGTCGTCGATCTCAGGATCGACGAGCCAGGAGGCTCGGTGAACTCGCTGATCTCGGCGGTCCTCCTGCCCGCGCTCGCGAACGCCTTGACGATCGACGTGGAGGCGGCGCTTCGGAGGAACACAGCGACCGGACCGTTTGCGCTCACCGTGAATCGCGTCGCCCTCTCCAACCTCAGGACCGAGGGAAACGCTCTGGTGGTGGCCGTCGACGGCGCGGTTCAGTTGAAGTAAGAGCCGGAGCCGGTCCAGCGGGCCGCGTGTTCCCGCCGGTCACGCCGTCGCGGGGAAGAGCGCCGTGAAGGTCGAGCCATTTCCGGGTTCGCTCGCCACCTTGATGGTCCCGCGGTGTCCCCGGAGGATTCCCGAGACTGCCGAGAGACCCAGACCCCGGCCCGGGAATCGAGTCGTGAAGAAGGGGTCGAAAATCTTCTCCAGCGTTTCCGGCGACATCCCGTGCCCGGTGTCCTTCACCTCCAGGTAGACATAGGTCCCTCCCGGAAGTGCTTCGCCGCCGTGCGCGCCGAGGAGGCTCTCGCGATCGCAAAGCCGCTCGCCAACCGTCACCGTGATCACGCCGCTCGCGTCGCCGATCGCCTCGGCCGCGTTCATGATCAGGTTCATGGCGACCTGCCGGAGCTGGGTCGGGTCGCCTTCAATCGGAGATGCTTCCGGCGAAATGTCGTACACCACCTGGCAACGCTTGGGAACCGTCACCACCTCGATCAGCCGCCCCATTTCCCTGATCAGGCTGCCGAGCCGCAGGCGGCGCACGACATACTTGCCCTTTCCCGCATAGGCAAGCAGTTGCCGGGTGAGCTCCGACGCGGATCTCGCGCCCACCATGACTTGCTCGATGCTGGCGCGCACGGGCGACGCCGCCGGAAGATCGAGGAGCGCGAGGTCCGCGAAGCCGAGGATTCCCGTCAGGAGGTTGTTGAAATCGTGCGCGATGCCACCCGCCAGGAGGCCGAGGTTCTCCATCTTCTGGGTCTCGCGCAACGCGTCCTCTTCGCGCCTCGCGGCCGTCACGTCGCGCTCCAGGAGGCTGACGGTCTGAGACGGCACGTCCGCGAGCCGGATCGCGCTCACCCGCGTCCTTCGCCAGCGCATACCGGACGCGCCCCCGCGTCTTGTCTCCACGTCCTCCGCGCGGCCGGTTGCCAGGACCCGCCGTATGCACGGCAGGAAGGTCGCGGCTTCGTCTTCTCCGAGGACCTCGGCCAGCGTGCGACCGACGATCTCCCCGCGCGGCCTCGGCAGCGCCTCCTCGGACGCGGTCCATACGTTCTTGTAGCGCCCTTCGGCGTCGAGCTCGTAGAGCGAGTCGCCGGCCGACTCCAGCACGGCTTGCAGGCGGCCCTCGCTCGCGCGAAGGGCCTCTTCGGCCTTTTGCCGCTCGGTCACGTCGAACATGGTTCCGACGACGGCCGGCTCCCCGTCGAGCACGACCTCCGTGGCGGACAGCTCGACCCAGCGGTTCTCTTCCAAAGGCGGAGAGCCCGGGTCGTCGCCGAGCCGTCGTCGCCTCACGACGCGGAGGTTGCCGAGAGAGGCGCACCCGGAAGGGCCCGCCTGGCGATTCGAGATGAAGTCTTGCAGCGGGGGGGGCAGGACATCGGCGCCGGAACGCGCCAAGACCTCCTCCCGCGTGAGGCCCAGGATCGCGAGCATCGCGGGATTCACGTAGCGAAGGGAGTTCCTTTGCGAGATGAAGATCCCGCAGGGCGCGCTCTCGGCCAGGCTGCGAAAGCGGGTCTCGCTCTGTCTCAGCGACTCGTCCGCCTGCTTGCGCGTCGTGATGTCCGAGAAGGAGACGACCACCGCGCACGGCCTTTCGGCACCGGGCGCGAAAAGTGGTTGGCTGTTGATCGAGATCCATGTCAGCTCCCCGGCCGGCTTATGGACACCCATCACCACGCCTCTTTCCGCCTCGCCCGTTCGAAGCGTGACCATCGAAGGGTGCTGAGGTCCCGGAAAGGGCGAGCCGTCCTCGTGGACCGTGCGCCAGCGCGGATCGAGCGAGGTACGCCCGTAGAGCTCATCCGAGGAGAGGCCCAGGATGCGCTCGGCGCTGTCGTTGCTCGCGAGAATCACGCCGTTGCGATCCTGAAGGACGATCCCTTCCTGCAGAGCCGCGACCACCGACCGATAGAGCGTTTCCCGGAGCTGTGATTCGGACCCGCCCGCCCCTTCCAAGAGCTCGGTGAGTGGATCGGGCGCGCTCATGCGGGGCTTCGGTTGCCTCTCAGCTTCTCAGACGGACTTCCGGCTGCGGTTTCGCGTGAGGCCCACGGCGATTCATCTCTTCTCGCGCACGGTCAGGACCGGAATCGGTGAGCGCCGCACAATGCGTTCCGCGGTCGAGCCCAGGAGGAACTTTTCGAGGGCCGATCGCCCGTGCGTTCCCACCACGATCAGCGAGGCCCGGAGCGCGACCGCGGTCTCGACGATCGTGTCCGACGGACGCCCCCACTTCAAGAGCTCGGCGGCCGGGACCCCGCGCCGTTCGGCCGCGCGCGCCTCCCGGGCGAGGCGGGTTCGGGCCGCGTCCTCCCACTCCTTGCGCACCGCGGCATCGGGGTAGGGCAGGGCCGCGGCCACGTCGAAGGCCTGAACGGGCTCCATCAGGACGTGCAGGATGTGAATGCGCGCGCCCTGCGAGCTCGCGAGGGAAACCGCGACGGACAGCGCCCGGGCCGCGCAAACCGAAAAGTCGGTTCCTACGACGATCGACTTGAGAAACCGGGCGGGAGCGCGCGGAGATTTCGCTGGAGAGGACGACAAATCGTTCGTTGAGGCCATGTGAGGTTCCTCCTTCAGGCTCTGACCATGTTCTTCCTGAGGGTGGTGAGGGCACCCGCGATCTCGGAGAGAGACGGGCCGAAGCGCGAGGGTCCCTTGCGATACCGGCAGATGCCGTCGACGTAGGTCGCGTTGACCTGTGCGCGTTCGAACGAGTACACGAGGGGCCCGTAGGGGTCCTCGCGGAAGCCCCGTGGGAGCCCCCAGCCGCTGTCGGGATCGATCAGCACGAAGTCCGCGCGCTTTCCGACCGCTAGCGTGCCGATGCGGTCGGCGAGCCCAAGCGCTTCGGCCCCCCGCACGGTCGCCATCCGCACGACCTCCCATGCCGAAAGCGCGGCGGGGCCGAGCCGCACCTTGGGCAGGAGCGCCGCGAGGCGCATCTCGGTGAAGGCGTCGAGGCGGTCGTTGCAGGGCGCACCGTCCGCGCCCAGCGAGACGTGGATGCCGCGCGCGAGGTACTCCGGAACCGGGCAGATACCGGACGCAAGCTTCAGGTTTGAGGAGGGGCAGTGGACGACGCGGGTTGTGGTCTCCGCCAGAAGCTGGCGCTCGTCGTCTTCCGTATGGACGACGTGCGCGAGCACGATCGAAGGGCCCAGCAGCCCGACCGCGTCGAGCGCGCGGATGTTGGACAACCCGGTGCGCGAGTGGACCAGCTCGATCTCACCCCTGTTCTCCGAGGCATGCGTGTGGACGAGGAGCCCATCGCGTCTCGCCCGGACCGCGACCTCCCGGAGCATCCGCTCGGTGCAGGAGACCGCGAAGCGCGGGCAATAGGCGACGCCAAGGCGCCCATCCGCGGCGCCGTGCCACGTCGCGAAAAGCCGCTGGGTCTCGGCGAGGCCTTCTTCTGTTTCGGCGAATAGCTCCCTGGGGTTCGTGGTCGGGTCGTCCATGAGCGCGTTGCCCGAGATCACGCGGGCGCCCATGTCCCGGGCGGCCCGGAAGATCGCGTCCGTGTGGCGGACCGTTCCCATGTCGAGGAGGGACGTGGTTCCGCCCGCGAGAAGCTCCGCAAGGCCCAGCCTCGCCGAGACCTCCAGCGTCGAGGCGTCGTGGGCCGCCTCGCCTGGCCAGACATGCGACCTCAGCCATGGGAGGAGCTCCAGGGCATCCGGGCCGTTTCGCAGCAGGGTCTGGCACAGGTGAATGTGCGACTGCACAAACCCGGGAAGGACCCAAAGACCGCGGGCATCCAACGTCTCGACCGGGGCTCCGTTCGCGGTGAGCGCGTCGGCCCGCTCTCGCGCCTGCTTGTGCCTCGCGGTGATCGCACCGCCTTCGATCAGAAGCGCGCCGTTCTCCGTGACGTCCTCGGGCGAAGTCATGCCGAGGACCAGCGCGCCGTCCACCAGCAGAGGGTTCATGTCCTGCGCATTATCGACCCGGCACGGAGCGCGGGTCGGAACCCGGTCAGGAGAACGTGGCGGTGGGAGCCTCGGGCTCGGGCGGGAGCACGTTGTCTTCGAGAGGCGCTGCGGGCTCGCCGTGAAGGCCCAGGCGAGCCGCGATCGGAATCTGCGCGGCGAGGACGAGAGCGATCAGGTCGGGAAGCGGCACGCCCCACTCTTCGGCGCCGCGGTTTACGTAGGCCCGGTCGACGCTCCTCGCGAACGACTTCTCTTTGAGCCTCTTGAGGACCGATTCCACGGGCACGTCCGCGATGCGCTTGGAAGGCCGCACGAGAGCGCAGGCCCCGACGAACCCCGTGAGCTCGTCGACCGCGAGAATCGCCTTCTCCATGGGCGTCACCCGCTCGATGCCGCTCTTGAACGAGTGCCCTCCGATCGCGCGAACGATCGGCTCGTCGACGCCGCGCTCGCGCAGGATCTCCATGCCCTTCAGAGGGTGATCGGGCTCCGTCGGGAACGTCTCGTAGTCGAAATCGTGGAGCATTCCGACGAGGCCCCAGGTCTCGATCTCGCGCGGATCCGAGGCACCGGAGACACGCGCGAGGTGCCGCATGGAGGCCTCGACCGCGAGCCCATGGCGGCGGAGCGGTTGCGTCTTCGTGAACTCGGTGAGGAGGCTCCAAGCCTCCCTTCGGGTTGTCGTGCTCGGCATGCCCGAATCGTAACGGGACCGGACGCCGGGATCGCAGGAGGCCGCTTCAGCTGCGCTGATGGCACACTCGGCGCATGAACGGCGACGCTTCCCGGATTCCGGTCCACGTGCTCTCAGGCTTTCTCGGGGTCGGCAAGACCACGGCGGTGCGCGATCTTCTGGCCCGGCGCGCGGAGAACGAGCGCATCGCGGTGATCGTGAACGAGTTCGGCGACCTCGGGGTCGATGGCGCGCTCCTGTCCGACTGCACGACCTGCATCCTTCGGGAGGTTCCGGGCGGCTGCATCTGTTGCACCGCGATGGCCGACCTCGAGGTCTCGGTCGACGAGATCTACGACCTCGTGGCGCCGACCCGCCTGGTGATCGAACCGACCGGGCTCGCCAAGCCCTCGGAGATCGTCGACCTCTTCCAGCGCCCACGGCTCGCCACACGCTTCGAGCTGCGGCCGGTGATCACGCTGATCGATCCCACGACCGACTATCGGGCGTCCTACGACGCGGGCGGGCTCTTTCGGGACCAGATCGATCTCGGCGACTTTCTCGTGATCACGAGGGCCGATCTCGCGACCGAAGACGAGCTGCGCCTTGCCGAGGAGTTCGCAAACGGCCTCGTGCCCTCGCGGCTCGGCGTCCTGAGGAGCTCGATGGGAGTGTTGCCCGATTCGGTCTTTGAGACGCCGCTTCCGACCGGGCGTGGCTCGCAAGGCGATCGCGGGGCCGGCACAATTGGCCTCCCCTCCCTGCTGCCTTCGCTTTCCCCGAATCCGACGACGAACTCCGGGGGGCGCGAGCGCGTCGAGGGACACGAGGGGCGCGGCTTCTGGCGCGGTCCCGAGCGGCTCTTCGAGACCGATCGGCTGGACGCGTTTTTGGAGGCGCTCGCCGGGTCCGGGCTTGGCCTGACCGGTTCCGTGGCGAGGGCCAAGGGGATCTTCCGCACCACGACCGGCTGGCGGGTCTACGAGATCGCGGGCGGACGCCTGTCGCGTGGCTCCACCGAATACCGCCGGGACAACCGTTTCGATGCGATCCTCAAGGACCCCTCGCCGGCCGACTTTGAGGTGTTGGACCGAGAGCTCGAGGGCGCCCTGATCCCGGAAGGCGCGCCGCTCATCGAGGTCGAGGACGAGGGCGGCTTCGTACGGGCGTTCGACCTTCAGGCGATCGCGGCCCGTTTCGGAGCCCAGAGAGCCGTCCCGCTGCACAGGCTCGTGGAGGCGGCCTCGACGCCATCGGGCGCCTCCTGGCTCTGGCTGATCTCCGAGAGCGGCCGGTTTGCGGTGGGCGGGCCGAGAGCGGTCTTGGCCAACGGCCTCGTGACTTTCCGAGGAGCGAACGACGAGATTCAGCCCCGCCGCGAGGACGAGGGCGGTCCGTTCCGGTACACGCTGGGCGATGAGGAGGCCCGAGGTTTCGAGGACGAGGTGGATCTCTGCCGCGACGTTCCCGGCCTCTGCGGTCTGCGGCTCGCGGAAAGACCGGGCGCCGCGGATCGGAGCTCCGGAGGCCCCGCCGGCGTGGAAGTCCCGGATGGCGGAAGCTGACGGCGAGCCCGCCGGGCGCGAGGATTCCGCCGGCCGAACACCCATCACCGCGAACGAGCTGGCCCTGGCCGCCGCCCTTAGCGCGCTAGGAGTCTGGGTTCTCTATCGCAAGGCGACGGCACTCTTCTTTTCGCACGACGACCTCTCGCAGCTGCGATATGTGTTGACGCATTCCCCGTTTGCTTACTGCCTGAGGCCGGAAGTCTGGCAAGAGCTGCCCAACAAGCTGTTCACGCCGCTTCTGATGTTGTCTCTCGACTTCGACGCGGCGCTCTTTGGACAGGATCCGGCCGGGTTTTACGCACATCAGCTTGTCTCCCTGGCCCTCCTCACGGTCGCCTTCTATGCGGCCTTGCGCATTTGGGTGTCCCGTCCGGCCGCCATGTTTGGGTCCGTGGCCTTCGTTCTCGGAGCCCCCACGGGCTCGCTTGCGCTGCTTCTGATGACCCGCCATTACATTGAGGCGGCGCTGCTTCTGATCCTGGCGACCATCACCTTTGTGTACTCGGTTCGCGGCTCGTCCTGGCGCTGGGCGATCGTGTCGGCGGCGCTTTACTTCCTGGCGGTCCTCGCGAAGGAGATCGCCGCGCCGCTTGCGGTCTTTCTCGCTCTGCTGCCGGTTGGGGATCTTCGAACGCGGATCCGGCTTCTACGGCCTCACGTCGCCGCCGCGGTTGTCTACTTCTTCTATCGGTGGGCGATGCTGGGTGCCCTGTTCGGTGGGTACGGTTGGGCGGTGACCCGACACGATGTCCCCGAGCTTTTGGTGACGCTGCCGGGCAAGCTCCTACGCGAGTTCCTCGGTGTTCCCAAGTCGGCAAATTGGGTCTTCCTGGCAGCCAGTCTGGCGGCCTTGGCCTTCTTGTGTCGCCGCCGCCGGCGCGCGTCGTTGTGCGGGCTCGTGGCGGCGCTTCTTGTCCTTCCCATTCTCCCGGTCTCGACCGAGATGGCCCCGCGATACGCCGCCCTCCCTTGGCTGTGTATGGCGGTCGCGTTTGCTCTGGCCTATCAGGAGCTTGAGACACGCGGCCGGCGAACGCGGCTCCTAGCCTGCGCTGCGGGCGCGATCGCAGTGACGGGCGTTCTTGCCAACCGCGGGACCTGGGCGGAGAACCTCGCCGAAATGGAGCGCCTTAGCGTGGAAGCCCGGTTCTTTCTGGAAATGCGGCCCGGCGAGCTGCTTCGAAAGCCGCACGGACCGATTTCCGCGCTGGTCGAGCTTCGTCGCTGGCGCGAGGAGCGATTTGGGCTTCCCAAGGGTGCCGGGTTCTTCTCCGATGACCTTTTCCTGTGCGGCGCCCCCGGCGCTCCAGACCCTCCGCGCGGGTTCCCAAGCCGGTTGTGGACGTACGACAACGCCTCCCGGCGCATCGCGGATATCACCGCGGACTTGCCGGGGATCTGCAATGTCTTCAAGTCGAGCCTGCGGCCCGAGGCCGAGCTCACCGCCTCGTTCGAAGCCAACGAAGGCGCGCTCTACTGGAGCCTCGGGCCTTATTCGGAAGGCCGCTACGCGTTCATCCTGGAGGGCGGCGTCGCCGCGCACGAGGTTCCGCGTGAGGCCGGCTTCCTCCTCAAGGCCCCGGCGCTCACGCTGTGCGTTCGATACGACTCGCCCGAGGGTTGGGTGACGTACTCGCCTGAACTCCGCGTGCTGTTGGCAAACGGCGAACGCCAAACCTGGGGTCGCCCTCGGCATTCCTGCTTCTAATTCGCCTTGAGAACCCTCGCGCGGATTCCCGGCCGGTTCTCGACGAAGCCCGCGAACGGCGCGAGGAGGTTGCCCTCGCCGTCGGACGCGAGGGACGTCCGGTACTGGAATTGAATCCCACCGTCCGAGATCCAGAATTCATCGCCCAAGACGGCTCCGGACGAGTCGATTTCGACTCCCGCGAGGCCCAAGGGGAATTGAAGGTCGTAGTCGATCCAGGCGGCGATGAAGCGGCTCTCGGAGATCTGCCGGGCGACCGGAGCGATCTGGAAGTTGCCGTAGCCACGGCTGATCGTGAACGAATCCCCAAGCGGGGTTCCGTCCCACGCGAAGAACCGCCCAACGACCCTGGCCTGCGTCGGGTCGGCGAGTTGGCTTTGCCAAAGGGCGAGGAGATTGCCGGACTTGTCCACGGTGAGGCCCGGGCGCCTCTGGCGGCCCAGGGTCACGTCGTTGAGCTGGAAGGGGTCCCCTTTGGGAACTCCCTTCTTGTCAAACGCCCGGCTGTAGATCTCGAGGCTTGTGCCCGAGGCCTGTTCCCAGGCCACGATCAGATCGTCGCCTTCGCCGACCGCGATCGCGGGGTTCCGCGCCGTCGAGCCCAGTGGGTTCTCCTCGGTGTCGACGCGGATCGCCTGCGCTTCGGCGTCGATGGGCCGACCCGCGAAATCGAGAAGGCTGAGGAACAAGCCCTCAACCGGCTCGCCTGAGGCGGGGAAGTCCTTGCCTTCCCAAACCACCGCCGCGCCGCCGTCGTGCCGGGGGTGGATGGTCGGCGGCCCCTGCAGCCCGTTGAAGCGGTCGAGCCGGGTGGGCTTTGTCACGGGCGCGCCCGAGGGGTCGAACGCCTGCACCATGACGTGCCGTTCCAACGGCTCTCGGTTCTCGATGAAATAGAACTGGCGGACGTAGTCGCGGGCCTGAAGCCAGGTCACCAAGAACCCGCCTGTTGGCAACACGGCGAGCGCGGGCGCGGAATGAACGACCTCTTCGCCCTCGCTTGGGAACTCGGCGAACCTTCGGTTTTCGACAAGATCGAGCTCAGAGGAAACCTGGTTGC
>WBZQ01002189.1_pt1 | contig 10846 bp, 14 predicted proteins | sample 5204251 | NCBI WGS metagenome assembly WBZQ01 (sample SAMN12412402, study PRJNA552823) | activated sludge metagenome | isolation source: activated sludge from nitrification reactor of wastewater treatment plant... | place: USA: Virginia | collected 2017-09 | reverse complement strand
GCCAGATGGACAGCCGGCTCATGCGGATATCCATCTCGTTGTCGGCGAGCTGGAAGCCCACGCCTTCGTGATCGATCAGCTTGCGGCCGAACACCTCCCGCTGCAGCGCGTAGCCCGTCGCGATCTCATGCGCGCGTCTGGCCGCGCCGAGCCAGCGCATGCAGTGGGTGAGGCGCGCGGGGGCGAGGCGGACCTGGGCGTAGCGGAACCCCTTGCCGGGTTCGCCCAGGATGTCGGAGGCGGGGACGCGCAGGTTGTTGAACTTCACGACCGCGTGGCCGCCGGCGAAGGCGCTGTCCAGGCTGTCCATGGCGCGCACGATCTCGATGCCGGGCGTGTCCATGTCGGCCAGGAACATGGTGGCGTCGCCGTTCTCATCCTTGGCCATGATGATCGCGAAGGCCGCGCCGTACGCGCCGGTGATGAACCATTTGGTGCCGTTGATGACGTAGTGGTTGCCGTCCTTCACCGCGGTCGTGTTCATCGCGGCGGGGTCCGATCCGGCGCCGGGGGCGGGTTCCGTCATGCAGAAGCAGGATCGCGTGGCGCCGGACGCGAGCGGGCGCAGCCAGCGTTCCTTCTGTTCATGCGTCGCGACCTGTTCCAGCAGGTGCATGTTGCCTTCGTCAGGGGCGAAGATATGCAGTGCGACGGGGCCGAGTAGGGAGTAGCCGGCTTCCTCGAACACGATGGCCTTGCCGACATGGGACAGGCCGAGGCCGCCATATTCCGTGCCGACATGCGGCGCGACCAGGCCTTCCGCGGCGGCGAGGGCGACCAGTTCGCGGCGGAATTCCTCGGTGGGGCCGTGATGGGTCTGGCGGGAGTCGGATTCCAGCGGGACGATCTTGTCGCGGATGAAGGCCCGCGTCCGCTGCTGGAGTTCCTGGAGTTCGGGAGAGAGGGAGAAGTCCATCGTCGGGTCCTTTCGGCGGCTACAGGCCGGGTTCGGTCGTGATTGTCGCCAGACGCGGCGACAGGCGCGCCCAGCAGGTGGAGAGCTTGGGATACCCCGCCAGCATCGCGGCGGCATCCGGTTGCAATGAGAAGTAGGCCAACATCGGCGCGAGGTGAATGTCCGCCAGTGGTGGCCGTGGAGTTGGACGGGCATGGCGGGATGGATCCTGGGATGGTCGGCATGGTCACGAGAATGCCGATCCTTGCCATTTGGAAGGGGGTCAGGCGCCACGTCGAGCGAAGCCGCGCCAGCGCGGTCACATCGGACGGGCGGGAAGCCAATCTTCAACGCGGACGTTCGGCATACGTTCGAACTCTCGCCGGTTGTTGGTGACGACGGTCAGACCCAGGCTGCTGGCATGCGCCCCGATCTGCGTGTCGAGGGGGCCGCACGGGGTGCCGGCACGCCGCAACGCGGCCCGCATGCGCCCATAGTGATCCGCGGCGACCGCGTCGAATGGCAGAACCCGCAGGCGTGCGACGAATGCATCGATCGCGTGATGGTTGCGTGCCGGGTTGGAGGAGAATTCGGCGCCGTACCGCAGTTCGGCCAAGGTGACGGCCGAAATGCACAGATCGGCCGCCATGGCGTCGAAGCGATCCCGGAGTTCAGGGGGGCGGTTGGTCAGGACGAAGATGCACATGTTGGTATCCAGCATATGCGTCGGCATCAGAGCGGCTCCCGCTCCTCCGCGTCTGGCTGCTCACGGTTGGCCATGAAGTCGTCCGTCACGTGCGGGCCATGCAGGAACAGGTCATCCCACCGCTTGCCGACCGGCACGATCACCCGCGTATCGCCAACGACGAGTATCTCCACCTCCCGCACATCAGGGGGGAAGGCGACGGCCTTGGGCAGGCGCACGGCCTGGCTGCGATTGGACTTGAACAGGGTGGAGGTGGTCATGAGTCTACCTTGGTATATCCCATTTGGATATGCTAAGAATCGGCCCGACAAGCAACCGTCTTCCCAGCCCGCAACGCCCTTCGGTGGGTTCAGTCATGCTGTCAGACCGGGTTCGCGCTGGCCGACCGCGTGCCGTGCGCACCACCGGTCGCGGGGCGGGCGTGATTGAGCGCGTGCAGCGCGGTCAGCGCATCCGTTTCGTTGATGTCGGCGGTCCAGCTGTCAGAACGCCCGCCCCCGGGCGATCTCATGCGTGAACTCCAATATCCCCGTCCCCACCGCCGATAGCGGCGCATAGCGGGGTTCGGTCGTCGCGCCGGACCGGTATCGGAAGCCCAATTGCAGGAAGATCACCGACAGCTTGTACATCGACAGCACCCGGTGAAACAGGATGTTGGACACGTCCCGCCCGGATATCCGCGCATAGGCGGCGACGGCCTCGACGCGCGGGCACAGGCAGGCCTCGACCGCCGGCATCTGTGCCATGTCGTGCATCGCCCAGGGGTCGTCGGCGTGGACCCAGTAGCTCAGCAGCGTCGCGAAATCGAATAGCGGGTCGCCGCGCGTGCCCTGGTCCCAGTCCACCACCGCGCGCGGGGCGAAAGTAACCGGGTCCAGGATCATGTTGTTCAGCTTGAAGTCGTTGTGCAGCAGGCCCGGCGCGCCCTCGGGCACGATGTTCGCTTCCAGCCAGGCGCCGACGTCGTTGTGCAGTGCGTCCGTGCCGTCTTCCTTGGCGGCCAGGCCGCGCTTGCGCCAGCCGGAGACGGCGCGGGACAGGAATCCCTCCGGCCGGCCCAGATCGTCCAGTCCGATGGCCTTGGTGTCGACGGCATGGATGGCGGCGATCGTTTCCAGCATCACCTGTGACAGCCGGTCGCCGATCTCCTTCCGGCCTTTCAGTTCCGGCGGCATGTGCTCCCGGATCACCAGGCCCGGCCGGTATTCGATGATCTGGAACCGTTGCCCGATCACCGACGGGTCGTCGCACAGGTACAGGCCGCGCGCGATGAAGGGCAGCGCGTCGGGCAGGCGCGCGAGGATGCGGAACTCCCGCGCCATGTCATAGGCACCGGCGGGCAGTTCCCCCATCGGCGGGCGGCGCAGCACGGCGGGCTTGCCATCGAACCCGATCAGATAGTTCAGGTTTGCCAAACCACCCGAGAACTGCCGGGGCGGCGGATCATGATCCAGCCGATGACCATGCGCCGCCAGATGCGCGCGCACGGCCGCCCAGTCGATGGGCACACTCTCCTCGGGGGAGCGCAGGTCGCTCTCGGGCACCGTGTCCTCCTGTGCGGCTTGGTATCGTGTGTCCAATACCAGTCCGCGCCGCCCAGGCAAGCGTGTCAGCCACGGTTCTGGTCCGGGTTCTGGCCCGGGTTCTGGATCGTCGTGAACAATGCCGCGATCCGCCAATCGCCCGCACCGCGAACGAACAGGATGCTGACCAGGAAATGCGTGTCGAAGATGCCATCCTTCTCAGAGCCAAAGCGCAGTGTCAGGGGCATATGGACATAGCCGCTATCGGCCGTGACCTCGACGAAGCTCGCCTGGTCGAGCGCCGGATAGGCACGCCAGAACTCGAACTTCTGAAAGCGCGCCATTCGTTCCAGCATCGCCTCCCTCCCCCAGAAGGTCTTGCCGTCGCTGACCCACAGGAATTGGGGTGAATCGAGCAGGATGGCGCGCACCGCCGTCAGATCGCGTGCATTCTGTGCCGTGACGAAGCGTTCATAGGTCGCGCGCAGCTCGTCTTTTTGTTCGGCGTTGGCACTGGGTGCGCCAGCGATCGAAGCGGCGAGCAGCAGGGGAAGCAGATGGAACTTCATCGGACCCTCCATGTCATGCGGGCAAGATGACGATCCACGATCAGACAGGAAAATGCCGATTGACTATCGTCGCGATACGCTCGGCACGGCTACGATGTGACCATTGTCCCACGCGTTTCGGCGGGACCATCGGCGTTGTCGGACAGCGCCTGTGCGATGGCGCCCAGCAGGATCGGCTTGCTGATGGGTTTCGCCAGGAACAGGGTCATGCCCGCCTCGAAGGCGGCGCGCCGATCCGATTCGAACGCATTCGCGGTCAGGGCGATGATCGGGATATCCGCCATCCGCCCGCCCATCGCCCGGATGACGCGGGTCGCCTCCAGCCCGTCCATTTCGGGCATGCTGAGGTCCATGAGGATCAGATCGAACGTTGATTGCTTGACCGCCTCGACCGCCCGCGCCCCATCGGGCCGGATGTCCAATGTCACCGGCTGATCGCGCAGCAGACGCCGCACGACAAGCTGGTTGGTCGGATTGTCCTCGGCCATCAGGATCCGCACCGGGCTCGCCAACGTGGTCGGATGGGTTGCCACTGGGGCCTGGTGTACCGGCGCGGCGAGACGCAGCGGCAACCGCAGCCGAAAACAACTGCCCTGGCCGAGGGTAGACTCGACCGTGATCGTTCCGCCCATGCGTTCGGCAAGACGGCGGCTGATCGCCAGCCCCAGCCCCGCCCCGCCGAAGCGCCGAGCGAACGACGAATCCGCTTGGGTGAACGCGTCGAACAGCCCGTCGATCTGGTCCGCCGCAATGCCGATCCCCGTGTCGGCGATCGCCCATTCGATCGTCGCGGTGCCGTCGGCCACTTCCAGGCATCGGACCGACGCGGTCACGTCGCCGCGTTTGGTGAATGTGACCGCGTTTGACAGCAGGTTCAGCAAGACCTGTCGCACCCGTCCCGGATCGCCCAAGACGAGCGCCGGCAGACTGGGATCGCGCTCGACTGTCAGGCTGATCCCTTTTTCCACCGCCCGCGCGTCAAGCAGGCGCCGGACTGCCCCCAACGGTTCCGACGGATCGAACGGGGCGACCTCGAACATCATTCGATCAGCGTCCAGGCTCGACAGGTCCAGGATGTCGCTCAGAATCCGCTGCAAGGCCGACCCGGAGTCGTGGATGGTGTCGATCATGTGGCGCTGGTCGGCATCCTTGGTGCGTTCCCGCAGCCACTCGGTCAGGCCCAGGATTCCGTTCAGTGGCGTGCGGATCTCGTGGCTCATCGTGGCCAGGAAGCGCGACTTCGCCTCATTCGCCGCGTTGGCGCGGATGCGTTCGGCATCCAGTTCCTTGGTCCGTTCGATGATCCGGACCTCCAACGTGTCGTTCAGGTGGTGCAGAGCCGCATGGGCCCCCGACAGCGCGCGGTCGCGTTCATTGTCACGGGCGATCATGGTGTTGTAGGCGGCGATGATCCGATGCAGCTCCTTCGCGCCGCCGCCCTGGGCGGGAATGCGTTCCCCGCTATCCATCGACCGCTGGATCGCCTCGCTCAGCCGCCGCAACGGACGCGCGACGATCAGGCGAAAGCCGATCGCCGCGGACAGGACAGCAATCAGGAACGCGCCCCCCAGGATGCCGAGGGTCAATGTAAGACGCGCGCGAACGTCCTCTCGGATCTCACGGTCGGTGAAGCGGACAAAGAGTTCGGCCTGGCCGTCCTCCCCGATCTCCAGACTGAGTTCCTCGTCCGGCGAGGTACCCTGGCAGCCCAACCCCGGAGGCAGGCTGGCGACCGGTCTGTCTTGACCGGCCACGCGCAGTTCCACGCAGACGATCGCCGCATCATTGGCCAAGGACGTCAGCAAGTCCTGCGCCAGTTCGGCTTGTCCGGCCGGGTCATGGCGACCCAACGCCTCGGCCACGCGCGCCGAACGGTTGCCCACGCGTGCGATGAGGGCCGCGAGCTGTAAGCCGTTGTCGTGCCGGCCCAGGACCGTCAGGCCGCCGCCGGACAGGAGAAGGAAAACAGGAACCAGGACCAACAGGAACTGCGCCAGCAGCCCGGGACGCCGCCGGCGCCATCGCGCCAGCGGCGTTGGATCGGTCATTCGACCATCTCGACCTTTCCTGCGTTCACCATGGCCATCAACGGTGCCCGGTTATCGACGACCATCTGGAAGACAACAAAGCCCTTGCCGCGGCGTGCCATGAAGAAGTCCACGTTGACGGCGTTTCCCCTGGTGTCGCGGAAATCCGAACACAATACGAAGTGCGAGCCCAGCTTCATGATCATCGGGTGCGCGGTGACTGGGTGCAGCGCACTGACATTGCCGGTACCGAGGTCGACGCTCAGCCATGCGCCATCGACCAGACCGCGGTCGATATGTTGCTGCATGCCCGCCTGCAACAGCGCCTTTTCGGCCGCCGACATCTTGGTGCCGGCCTGCGCGGGCAGGCTGATCGTAAGCAGTAGGCCGAACACGGCCAGACACTTCATTGCTGCGTTCATGGGGATGCCCTTGGGTGATGCCCTATGTGATTGCGTGGAATGGCCTGGACTGGTCCAGCCGGCCGAACCCCGATGCTGCACCGGTGCGCTTAACAATCGGTTAAGACCGTCGATTGCCTTGCGACATTCGATATGCCTGATAGGATTTGTCCCAATTCCTTGGGGACGAAACGATGGCTTTGCCAACGCCGGCCGGTTCGCGGCGAAATCTTTTCCTGCTCGCCTGTTGTCAGGCCATCGGACAGGCATCGAATACGATGATGTTCACGTCCACGGCGCTGTCCGTGGTGACGTTCATGACCGATCGGGAACTCGCCACCCTGCCGATCACGCTGCGGCATCTGGGGATCATGCTGTCAGTGTTCCCGGCGTCGCTGCTGATGCAGCACATGGGGCGCCGGTTCGGCTTCCAGGCGGGATCCGTGGTCGGCATTCTGGGCGCGCTTCTGTCAGGCGTCGGGCTATATAGCGCCAATTTCCCGCTGATGTGCCTGGGCGGGCTGGTCCTGGGCTATGCCACCGCGAATCTGCAGATGTACCGCTTCGCGGCGGTCGAGCTGGCACCGATCGACATGCGAGCGAAGGCGATTTCCTGGGTGACGTCCGGCGGGGTCGTCGCCGGCATCCTGGGGCCGACCCTGGTGCGCGTGACGCATGACCAATGGCAGCCGCTCTATATCGCGACCTATGGTTGCATGATGGCGCTGCACCTGATCGTGCTGGTGATCATGGGCTTCATCCGCTTCCCACCCCCGGCCGCCAAGGCCGAGGAAGCGCATGCCGGCCCGCCGCCGCGCCCGTTATGGGAAATCGCCGCGCAGCCGCGCTTTTTCGTCGCGGCGCTGTCCGGCATGGTCGCTTATGGCACGATGTCGTTCCTCATGAGCGCGTCGCCGCTGGCGATCGTCAATTGCGGCCTGCCGCACGCGGAAGCGCACTGGGTGATCTTCCTGCATGTGATGGGGATGTTCGTCCCGTCCTTCTTCACCGGCAACCTGATCCAGAAATTCGGCGTCACGAACATCATGTTCTGTGGCATCGCCCTGCTGCTGGGCGGGGTGGCGGCCGGGCTTTCGGGCATGTCGGAATGGAATTTCCGCATCGCGCTGGCGGTCAATGGCGTCGGCTGGAACTTCCTGTTTGTTGGGGCGACGACGCTGGTGACCTCCACCTACCGCCCGTCGGAGCGTGGCAAGACCCAGGCGATGAACGATTTCTGCGTGTTCGGCACCACCGCGACCGCCAGCTTCTTCGCCGGCGTGCTGCAGGAACGCATGGGCTGGTTCGCGCTGAACTGGTTCAGCCTGACGCTGCTGGCGACCGCGCTGACCGCCGTGCTGTGGTTGCGCCTGCGCGGCATGCGGGAGCCGGCGGCGGCATAGCCCTGGATCGGCATTCGGGATAGGCTGGTCCGACGCGAACGACCGGGGAGAGGAAGCGATGCGGATCGTCGATGCCCAGATTCATACCTGGGGCGTGGGCCTGCCCAGCAATTTGTCGCACTGGCAGGTCACGCATTTCACGCCAGCCGAGGCGATCAAGCTGATGGACGAAGGCGGCATCCACGCCGCCGTGATCCACCCACCGGGATGGGACCCGAACTCCACCCAGATGGCGTTTGACGCGGTGCGAGCCTACCCGGGCCGGTTCGCGATCATGGGGTCGGTGTCGGTGGAAGATCCCGCTTCCCGCGGCAAGCTGCCGGGGTGGCGGTCGCAGCCTGGCATGCTGGGTCTGCGCTACACGTTCCTGCACGATCCGATGAAGACCTGGATCGCGGATGGCACGCTGGACTGGCTGTGGGCGGACGCCGAGAAGGCGGGCATCCCGATCGCGATGCTGGCCACCGACTCCTTCCCGCATATCGCGCGTATCGCCGAACGCCATCCCGGCCTGAAGCTGACGATCGACCATCTGGGCGGGCGCGGCGGGTTGACCACGCTGAAGGATGAGGCGGCGATGACGCACATCCCCGAGCTGGTGAACCTGGCACGGTTTCCCAATATCGCGGTGAAGGCGACGGGCGCGCCCGGCTACTCGGCCGAGGCCTATCCCTATCCGAAGATGATCGGCTATCTGCGCCAGATCTATGACGCTTTCGGGCCGAACCGCATGTTCTGGGGCACCGACATTTCCAAGATGCCGTGTTCCTGGAAGCAATGCGCGACGATGTTCACCGAGGAGATGCCCTGGTTGAGCGAAAGCGACAAACGGCTGATCATGGGCGATGCGCTGTGCGCCTGGTGGGGCTGGAAATGAAGCGCGTAAACGGGGAGTGAACGATCATGAGTGGAACGCAGAACAGCAAGGGCAAGCCGGTCGCGGTGGTGATCGGTGCCACGTCGAAATGGCAGCCCGACGGCCGTAACACGCGGCTGGCACATGGCAAGAACCTGGATGACGAATCGACCCCGGTCGGCGCGCGCTGGGGTGTTGGCGGTGCCATCGCGCAGAAATTCGCCAAGGAAGGCTTCTTCACCGTGTTGACGACGCGCACTGCGTCGAACGCATCGGGGCTGGCGGCGGCGATCCGCGATCAGGGCGGCGATTGCGCGATAGTGGAGCTGGACCTGTCGTCGGACGCATCCATCAGCAACGCGTTCAAGACCATCCGCAACGATGCCGGAGAGCCGGAGGTTGTGGTCTATAACGCGGGCTATCTGGAAGGCCGCGACTTGCCGGCGGGGCAGGAGCTGCTGGAATACATCCCGGTCGAGATGTTCGACACCGCGCATCACATCGCCGGCCGTGGGCCGTTCCTGGTCGCCAAGGAAGTGCTGCCGGCGATGCGCAAGAAGGGCTGGCGCAGGTGTTGACCGAGGAATATTCCGAGCACGGCATTCACATCGCCAACATCGTGATCGATGGCACGATCGACTCGCCCGGCACCCGCGCCCTGCCAAAAGTGCAGAACCGGCCTGAGCTGATTATCAGTGCGACAAAGATCGCAGAGGCGTTCTGGTATCTGCACACCCAGGACAAATCATGCTGGACTCATGAGCTACAATTGACACCGTATTCGACAATGCCGAGCTATTGATTGGCGGGGTGGAAGCGGCGTTCGGTAGACTCGAACGTCATCCCCGGGCTTGTCCCGGGGACCGATCGCGGCGCGGTGCTGGTACAGGTCCCCAGGAGAACCCCCGGGGATGATGGGGCGGCAAGGACGGACGTTTTCGCATAGGCCCCAGCGTATGACTTGATCCGAGGACGATAGCCTGATGACCAACGGATTTTCCCTGGGTACCCCGACCGGACCGCTGAAGGGATATCGCATTCTGGACCTGACCACGGTTCTGTTCGGTCCGTTCGGCACCCAGACCCTGGGCGACTGGGGCGCCGAAATCATCAAGATCGAGGCCCTGACAGGGGATACGTGGCGCAACTCCGGCCAGTTCCGCAATCGGGGCATGAGCGGGCAGTTCATGGCCGCGAACCGGAACAAGAGCAGCATCGCGTTGGATTTGAAGCATCCGGACGCGAAGGCGGTGCTGCGGCGGCTGATCCCGACCGCGGATGCGCTGGTCAGCAATATCCGGCCGGCGGGGCTGGCTCGTCTTGGGTTCAGCTATGACGTGTGCAAGGAACTGAACCCAAAGCTGGTCTATGCCGTGGCGACCGGGTTCGGGCAGAACGGGCCTTGGGCCGCGCGTCCGGCATTTGATGAGATCATCCAGGCGGCATCGGGCTTTGCCTCGGCCATGGGTACCGACGACGAACCGGCCTTCGTGCCCAGCCTGGTCGGTGACAAGCTTTGCGGGATGGCACTGACCTCGGCCGTGACCGCGGCGCTGCTGTATCGGGAACGCACCGGCCAGGGCCAGATGGTCGAGGTGCCGATGCTGGAAACGCTGGCCGCGTTCAACAGCATCGAGATGTTCGGTGGCTATGCCTTCGTGCCGCCGATCGGGCCATCCGGCTATAACCGGATGAAGGCAAGGAAGCCGGTGCGCACCAAGGATGGGTGGCTGACGATGCTGCCCTACTCGGGCGACAACTGGTGCGCCTTCTTCGAGGCGGTCGGGCGACCCGAATGCATCGAGGAATTCCAGGTGCGCGATCCGGTGCAGCGGGCGCGTAACATCGACCGTATCTACGACCGGATGCGGGAGATCGCGCCCATGCGGACGACGAAGGAATGGGAGGACCTGCTGCTGGCGATCGACGTGCCACACACGGCCTTCGCCAAGTTGACCGAGATCGCCGACCAGCCGCATCTGAAGGCCGTCGGCATGTTCCCGGAAATCGAGCATCCGACCGAGGGCACGATTCGTCAGGCGCGTCCGCCGGCGCGGTTTTCCGAAAGTCCCGCCAGTATCCATCGCCTGCCGCCCGGGTTGGGGCAGCACACGCGGGAGGTGTTGGGGGGTGTCGGCTACACCGAGGCAGAGATCGAGGCGTTGATCGAAGGGAAGGCCGTCAAGGCCGCGTAGGGGCGTTTCGTCCGATCGGTGTCATGCGCCGCGTCGTGGTGGGCGTAGGAGGTTGTTGGAATCACGTAATGGCATGCTTGTTGTCGTGCGGCACGCGTGACCCCACGTCATGGCGCGCGCATGGTCGGGTCGGGCCCGACCACATGGGGACGCCTTTCACAGTACCAGCCTCGTAAGTCGTGGATGGCGCGCCCGCGCACGCCATGAGTGCGTCCGTGAGGACGCTTTGTCAGCGGGGTGCAAGTCCCTGCGTGGGTTGGTCGCAACCCAG
>WBZQ01002874.1_pt1 | contig 10847 bp, 3 predicted proteins | sample 5204251 | NCBI WGS metagenome assembly WBZQ01 (sample SAMN12412402, study PRJNA552823) | activated sludge metagenome | isolation source: activated sludge from nitrification reactor of wastewater treatment plant... | place: USA: Virginia | collected 2017-09 | reverse complement strand
AGTCGCACTCGGCCCGCCCGCCGCGGCACTCGATCAGGTTGCGCGCGCGTCGAGCCGCCTCCGCCTCGGCGACCTCGCGCGGACCGAGCCGGGCGCGGTCGCACTCCTCCCAGCCCTGCATGCAGGCCGCGACGTTCTGCCGGCGCCGGTAGGTGGCCACTTCCCGCGCCTCGAGCGGCGTGAGGCGCGTGGGCTCGCAGCCCGCGGCGGCCTGCTGGCAGTCCCACGCCAGGCGTGCACGCACCGCGCGCTCGACCGTCGCGCGCTGGGCGGGCCCGAGGCCCGCCAGGTCGCAAGGGCCGATGCCGTCCTCGCAGGCGCTCGAGCGCCGACGATCAGCGGCCGCCGACGCGTCGCGCGCTTCGGCCTTGGTCAGGTGGGATGGGTCGCAGGGACCGACGGCGTCCGTGCAGTTGGCGACGTTGCGTTCGTGCTCGGCCACCCTCAGCGCGATCGTCTCAATGGCCGACAGCGCGGATCGGTCGCACGCGCGGAACCCGTTGCGGCAATCCGAGACGTTGCGCAGGCGGGCGGCGCGCGTCACGTCGGCCGACTCGGACAGCGTCAAGAGCGACCGGTTGCAGGCCGGCCGCGCTTGGCGACAGGCCAGCAGGTTCAGGGCCGGATCGGGGGCCTCGGCCCGTGACGGCGCCGGCCACAACAGCACGCACGCTACGCACGCTCCCAGGTGTCGCGCCAGTGTCTTCGTCATGTCGTCCTTGTCTGGCGACGCCGCGCCGGCCCGGCAGTGCGCCGGGGGCGCGGCCGTGCGCCTGCTCGCGTGGGCCGCGCCGCCCGACCGCGCGATGCGGCGGGGCGGCCACGGCAGACCGGCTGCGGCGGAAGAACAGGGAATGAAGGGGTGCGGCCCGCCAGCGCCGGTCAGGCACGCCAGATCACTCTACTCGGCGGGGCGGGACGGCACTAATCGATTGTCAGGACGCGATCCATCGGGGCGCTCCGATGGATCGCCCCCGTCAGGCGAACAGGGCGCGAGCGCGCTCGGAGACGGCGATGACGGCGGGATTGCGCAGCTTGCGCTCGACGGTCACGGCGTAGAAGCGCTGGCGCACCTGCTCGAGCCGTCCCACCAGCCGCACGCGGTACTGGCGGCGCACTTCCGCGTCGATGGCCGAGGGCATGGCGAACAGCCCCGCGCCCGCCTGACCGAACGTGTCGATGAGGGCGCTGTCTTCGAACGTGCCCACGATGCGCGGTCGGATGAGCTGACGCCGGAACCAGTCTTCGAGCGCGAGGCGCAGCCCCGAATCGCCGCTGGGCAACAGGAACGGCGCGCCGTCGAGCGAGCGCGGGAAACGACGGCGATAGGTCGCGGCGATGCTCTCCGAGCCGAAGATCGACACGCCGCACTCTCCCAGCAGATGGCTGTAGGCCCGCACCTTGACCGCCGGGGGTGCCGGCGTGTCGGCCAAGACCAGGTCGAGCGAGTAGACCGCCAGCTCGGTGAGCAGCCGCTCGGGCCGATCGTGCACGCAGTCCAACTGCACCGGCTCGGGCATGCTCAGCGCCGGCTCGAGCATCTGGTACACGACCAGCTTGGGCACCACCAGGGTCACGCCCACCGCCAGGCGCGCGGGGTGCGTGAGGCGTCCCTTCACGGCCTGTTGCAACTCGCGGCCGAGGGAGAAGATCTCGTCGGCGTAGCGATAGACGGTGCGGCCGACGTCGGTGAGTACCAGGCTGCGCCCGGCGCGGGCCAGCAGCTTCTCCCCGAGCGCCGCCTGCAATTCCCGGAGCTGGCCGCTGACGGTCGGCTGCGACACGTGCAGCTTCTCGCTGGCGCGCGTCACGCCGCCCTCGCGGACGACCGTCCAGAAATGGAGGAGATGGTGGTGATTGAGCGGCTCCATGCCCGCAACGATACATCGAAGCCCGCCTATACGACGTCACCCAAAGACGTATTGGACGCCCGCGCCGCGCGCTGCCTAGACTGCGGGCGTCGCCACGAAAGCCGGGGCCATGCCGCTGTCACGCCGTTGAAGATCGTCATCACCAGCGCGGGCTTGGCCCTGACCCGCGCTCTACGCGGCGACGTCCGGCGGCGCGTGCTGCTGGCGCTGAGCCGCTTCGGGCGGGAGATCCGCGTGGTGACCGCGCACTTGACCGAGTCGGCCAACCCGCTGGGCGGAGTCGACCCGCGCTGTCGCCTCGACGTGCACCTGGGCTCCGGGGCACGGCTGTGCGCCGAGGCCATGGGCGACCGGATCGAGACGGCCGCGAGCCGTTCCGCCGCCCACCTGGCGTTGCTGGTGGGCGCCGCGCTCGACGTGCAGGCCGGTCGCCCCAAGACCCCCGGGAGCGTGAGATGAAGTGCAGGTGAAGCAGGTCTTCGCGCGACTCCGGCGCCGGCGCGTGGACGCGCCTGCTCCGCCGCTGCGTGACGAGCTGCTGAGCATCGAGTGGCTCGAGCACCGGGCCAAGGCCCTGGCGGCGCGCCTGACCGTCGACCCAGCCAGGCGTCGTCGCGCGCGCGACGTCTTCCCGCGCTTCGTCGACAACGCCCGCGTCCTGCGCACGGTCTACCTGACGATGGCCGAGGACGTCCACCGCGGCCAGTTCGTCTCACCGGCGGCGGAGTGGCTGCTCGACAACTACCACCTGGTGGCGTCCGAGGTGCGCGGCGTGCACCAGAACCTGCCGCGCGCCTACTACCGCGAACTGCCCAAGCTGGCCGCGCGCCTGGCCGCTGGCGATGCGCGCATCTACGTCATGGCCGTGGAGTTGATCCGCCACAGCGACAGCCGCCTCGACCGGCAGCAGCTCTTGCGCTTCCTGAACAGCTTCCAGACGGTCGCGCCGCTGACCATTGGCGAGCTGTGGGCGTGGCCCAGCATGCTCAAGCTGGCGTTGATCGAGAACCTGCGGCGTCTGGCCGACGAGACGCTGGCCGCGCGCACGGCGCGCCGGGCGGCCGACGAGTACGTGGAGCGCATCGACGCAGTCGGGAACGGTCGGCCGCCGCCGCTGGACCCGGCCACCCATCCAGCCTTCGTGGTCCAACTGCTGCAGCGCGCGCGCGAGTACGGCCCACGCCTGTCGGTCGTGCGCGCCGCGGTGGACGCGCATCTGATCGGCAAGTGCACTGCCGCCGAAGAAGCCATCCGCGGCGAGCACCGGCGGCAGGCGGCCGCGCAGGTCACGGTCGGCAACGTCATCAGCAGCCTACGCCTGTGCTCGACCCTCGATTGGAGCCAGTACTTCGAAGCGGTCAGCCTGGTCGAAGGAGTGCTGCAACGCGACCCGGCCGCGGTCTACAGTCGGATGGACTTCCTGAGCCGCGACCGCTACCGCCAGGCGGTGGAGGAGTTGGCCGACGGGACCGGCGAGGGCCAGATGCGCGTGGCGCTGCGCGCCGTCGAGAGCGCGCGTCAGGCCGCCGAAAGCGGTGCCGCCGAGCGCGCGGTGCACGTCGGCCACCACCTGATCGGTCAGGGACGCGCCGAACTCGAGACCGACGTGGCCTTCCGGCCCGGCTGGCTGCGCCGCGCGCGCCGCGGCCTGTTCGCCCACGCCGCCCCGGCCTACCTGGGCGCGATCGGGCTGCTGACCGCGTTGTTGCTTGGCCTGGGCCACGCCTACGCGCGCACGCACGCCGACTCGCCCTGGCGGCTGGCCTGCGTAGCGCTGCTGCTCCTGCTGCCTGCCAGCGAAGTGGCGCTCGCAGTGGTGCAGAGCCTGTGCGCGCGCCTGGCCGCCCCGCGACGCCTGGCGCGCCTCGACTTCCTGGCCGGCGTGCCGGAGAGCGCGCGCACCATGGTCGTCGTGCCGACACTACTGACGGGCGTCGAGCGGGTCGAGACGCTGCTCGAGCAACTCGAGGTGCTGGCCTTGGGCAACCTCGACCCGCACGTCCACTTCGCCCTGCTGAGCGACCTCAGCGACGCGCCCGCGCGCGAGATGCCCCAGGATGCAGCGATCCTGGACGCGGCCCGGGCGGGCATCCGCGATCTCAACGCGCGCCACACCGAGGGACGCGACGAGCGCTTCTTCCTGGTCCACCGCGACCGGCAGTGGAACCCGCGCGAGGGCGTGTGGATGGGCTGGGAACGCAAGCGCGGCAAGCTCGAGGAATGGAACCGCCTGCTGCGCGGGGCCACGGACACCAGCTTCCGCGTGGAGGTCGGCGAAGCCGGGCTGTTCCCCAGCGTGCGTTTTTGCATCACGCTCGACTCCGACACGCGTCTGCCGCGCGACGCCGCCAAGAAACTGATCGGCATCGCCGCCCATCCGCTCAACCGGCCCTACTTCGACCCGCGCCTGGGACGCGTCACCGAGGGCTACGCCATCCTCCAGCCGCGGGTGAGCGTGACCATGGCCAGCGCCGCTGGCTCGCTGTTCGCGCGGGTCTATGCCGGCCACACCGGGGTCGACCCCTACACCACCGCGGTCTCCGACACGTACCAGGACGTCTTCGGCGAAGGCCTCTTCACCGGCAAGGGCCTGTACGACGTGGACGCGTTCATGGCCGCGCTCGATGGGCGCGTGCCCGAAAACGCCCTGCTCTCGCACGACCTCTTCGAAGGGCTCTACGCGCGCACGGCCCTGGTCACCGACGTCGAAGTGGTGGACGACTACCCCGCCAGCGTCCTGGCCCACGCCCGCCGCCGTCACCGCTGGGTGCGCGGCGACTGGCAGGTCCTTTGGTGGCTGTTCCCGTTCGTCCCGACCCGCGCGGGCCTGCGCCGCAACCGCCTGCCGCTCATCTCGCGCTGGAAGATCCTGGACAACCTGAGGCGCAGCCTGCTGGCGCCCGCGACGGTGGCACTGCTGCTGGCCGCCTGGACCTGCCTGCCGGGCAGCCCGTGGCTCTGGACGGGCGCGATCCTGGCGGCCCTGGCCTTCAACCTGTGGCGGTTGGCGCTCGCGACCCTGGGCGGCCCGCCCGCGCAACAGCCCTGGCGCGTCTTCCTCTCGCGCGTCGTGCGCGAAGACGCGGGCACGGCGCTGGCCCAGGCCGGGTTGCACTTGACGTTCCTGGCCAGCCAGGCCTGGGAGAGCGTTCACGCCATCGGCCTCACGTTGGTGCGGCTGGCGGCCACGCGGCGCCGGCTGCTCGAGTGGGAGACGGCCGCGGCCAGCGTCGAGGCCGGCCGTCGTCGCACCGGCACAGGCGCGTTTGTGCACGAGATGATCGCCAGCCCGCTGGTCGCCGCGGTGAGCCTGGCACTGGTCGTCTGCACGCGCCCGGACGCGCTGGCGGCGGCGGCGCCGGTGCTGCTGCTGTGGGTAGCCGCGCCGCTGGTCGCTCAGGCCCTGAGCCGGCCGGTGCCGGAGCGCCTGCCGGAACTCGGCCCCGAGGAGCGCGCCTGCTTCGAGCGCGTCGCGCGCGACACCTGGCGCTACTTCGAGGACTTCATGGGTCCCGCGGACCATCACCTGCCGGCCGACAACATCCAGGAGACGCCCGAGCCGCGCGTCGCGCACCGCACGTCGCCCACCAACATCGGCATGGGCCTGCTGGCCACGTTGGCCGCCCACGATCTGGGCTTCATCGACCGCGACGACCTGGCCCGCCGGGTCGACGCCACGCTCACCACGATGGAGGGCCTGGAGCGGCACGAGGGCCACCTGCTCAACTGGTACGACACGCAGAGTCTGGCTGCGCTCGTGCCGCGCTACGTCTCGACGGTCGACAGCGGCAACCTGGCGGGCGCGCTGATGGCCCTGTCCGAGGGTTTGCGCCAGGCTGGCCTCGGGGCGCTGGCCGCGCGCACGGCCGCCTTCGCCGAGCACATCGGCTTCGGCTTCCTCTACGATCCGCAGCGCCGCATCCTCTCGATCGGCCTGCGCTTGGCCGACGCCGAGGGTCCCGGTGGCCTCGACCCGTCGTACTACGACCTGCTGGCCTCGGAGGCGCGTCTGGCCAGCTTCATCGCCATCGCGCGCGGCGAGCTGCCCGAGACGCACTGGTTCCACCTGGGCCGGCTGGTCACCAGCGTCGACGGCCGGCCGGCGCTGCTGTCGTGGAGCGGCACCGCCTTCGAGTATCTGATGCCGCTGTTGCTCATGAAGAGCTACCCCGAGACGCTGCTCGACCAGACCTGCCGCCTGGCCGTGCGCCGCCAGATCGCGTACGCCGCCGAGCGCGGCGTTCCCTGGGGCATCTCGGAGTGCGCCTACAACCTCGGAGACCGCCATGGCAACTATCAGTACAAGGCCTTCGGCGTCCCCGGGCTGGGCCTGAAACGTGGCCTGGCCGACGAATTGGTCGTGGCCCCGTACGCCACGGCGCTGGCCGCGACGGTGGCGCCGCAGCTCGTGGCCCGCAACTTCCGGCGCTTGTCGGACGAAGGCCGCGCGGGTCGCTACGGCTACTACGAAGCCATCGACTACACCCACGGGGCACCCGGCGAGGCGGGCACGGACGAGCCGTCCAGCGCGTCTGCGGGCATCACGGTGCGCGCCTTCATGGCCCACCACCAGGGCATGACGCTGGTCGCCTTGGCCAACGCGCTGCTCGGCAACCGGATGGTGGAGCGCTTCCACGCTGACCCGCGCGTCAAGGCCACGGAGTTGCTGCTGCAGGAGCGAGTGCCGCGCGACGCGCCACTGACCCAGCCGCGCCCGGTCGAGGAGACTCGCTCGCTCGGCCCGGCCAACGCCCAGGCCCAGCGCCGGTTCCGCTCGCCGCACACGCTCTGGCCTCACGCCCAGTTCCTGTCGAACGGCAGCTACACCACCGTGGTGACGAACAGCGGCGGCGGCGCCAGCTTCTGCCGAGGCAGCGTCGTCACGCGCCAGCGCGACGACGCCACGCGCGACCCGGGCAGCCAGTTCATCTACCTGCGCGACGTGCGCAGCGGAGCCGTGTGGTCCGCGACCCACCACCCGACCGACGCCGCGCCCGACGAGTACCTGGCCACGTTCCTGGCCGATAAGGTCGCCTTCAGCCGTCGCGACGACGGCATCGCCACGCTGCTCGAGGTGGCCGTCTCCACCGAAGACGACGTCGAGGTGCGCCGGCTGGCCGTGACCAACCACAGCGACCGCCCGCGCGAGATCGAGCTGACCAGCTTTGCCGAGATCGTGCTCGGCCGGGCCTCCGACGACCTGGCCCATCCCGCTTTCGGCAAACTGTTCGTCGAGACCGAGTACCTGCCAGAGCGCACCGCGCTCCTGTGCAGCCGCCGGCCGCGCTCGGCCGACGAGGTGCCGCTCGTGGCCGTCCACGTACTGGGCCTCGAGGGCCGCACCCAGGGCCCCGTCGAGTGGGAGACGGACCGCGCGCGCTTCCTGGGCCGCGGGCGCGGAACGGACGCTCCCCAGGCGCTCGACGGTCGCGCCCTCTCCGGCACGACCGGCGTGGTGCTCGAGCCGATCGTCAGCCTGCGTCAGCGCGTGCGCCTCGCTCCCGGAGGCTCTGCGCGCCTGTCGTTCTCCACTGGCATGGCCTTCTCGCGCGACACGGCCCTGGCGCTGGCTCAGAAGTACCATGAGCCGTCCTCGGCGGCGCGCACCTTCGCCCTGGCCTTCGCCCACGCCCAGAGCGCGTTGCGCCACCTCGACATCACCGGCGAGGACGCCAGGCTCTACGAGCGTCTGGCCTCACGCGTGCTCTACGCCGACCGTTCACTGCGCGCGGGCGCGGAGATCCTGGCGCGCAACGAGCTGGGCCAAGAGGGGCTCTGGCCGCACGGCATCTCGGGCGACCTCCCGATCCTGCTCGTGCGCGTGATCGAGGAGGACGACCTGGCGCTGGTGCGCGAGGTGCTGCAGGCGCAGGAGTACTGGCGTCTCAAGGGGCTGCGGGCCGACGTCGTGGTCCTGAACGAGCACCCTGCCAGCTATCTCGACCAGATGCACGGCCAGCTCACGGCGCTCCTCGACAACGGGCCGTGGCGGGCCTGGAACCACCAACCCGGCGGAGCCTACCTGCTGCGCGGCGACCGCATGGGCGACGCCGAGCGCGTGCTGCTGGCGAGCGTGGCGCGGGTCGTGCTGAGCGGCGATCGTGGCGACCTGGCGGCGCAGCTCGAACAGGCCCACGCCCACTGGCACGCTCCGGAGCCGCCCGAGCTCGTGCCCGTGCGACAGCCCGCGCCGACGGTCGCCGACGGCCCGGGCGTCGAGCCGCCGGTGCTGGTCATGGCCAACGGCCTGGGCGGCTTCTGCGATGGCGGCCGCGAATACGCGGTGCTGCTCGACGGCGAGGCCGAGACGCCCCTGCCCTGGGTGAACGTGATCGCCAATCCGGCGTTCGGGACCGTGGTGAGCGCCGGCGGCTCGGCCTACACCTGGGCCGGCAACAGCCGCGAGAATCGCCTGACCCCGTTCGCGAACGACCCGGTCAGCGACCCCACGGCCGAGGCGATCTTCATTCGCGACGACGAGACCGGCGAGGCCTGGTCCGCCACGCCGGGTCCGTTGCGACGCCGGCCGGCGAGCCGTGTGGTGGTGCGCCACGCGGCCGGCGTCACCCACTTCTCGGCGCTCGACCACGGCCTGCGCCAGGAACTCGACGTCTTCGTGCACGTGCGTGAGCCCGTCAAGTTCTCGCGGCTGACCCTGACCAACGAGGGACGACGCGCCCGGCGCCTGGCCGTGTTCGCCTACAACGAGTGGATCCTGGGCCCGCCACGCGCCGGACAGGCGCTGCACGTCGTCACCCAGCGGGACGACGCGACAGGCGCGATTCTGGCGCGCAATCCCTACAACACCGAGTATCCGGGGCACGTGGCCTGCGCCCACAGCGCCGACACCGCCAGCTCCGCGACCGGCGACCGGACCTCGTTCCTGGGTCGCAACGGATCGCTCGCGCGCCCGGCCGCGCTCGCGCGCGAGGGACTCTCGGGTCGCTTCGGCGCTGGCCTCGACCCGTGCGCGGGGCTGCACGTGTCGCTGACGCTGGCCCCTGGCGAGACGCGCGCCCTGGTCTTCCTGCTGGGCCAGGCACCGGACGCGGAGGCCGCGCGTGATCTCGTCACACGCCACGCTTCGCCGGCCGCGGCCGAATCGGCCCTCGACGCCGTGCGCCGAGGGTGGGACCGCACGCTGGACGTGGTGCAGGTCAAGACTCCGGACGATTCGTTCGACCTGCTGATGAACCGCTGGCTGCTCTACCAGGTCGCGAGCTGCCGCCTGTTCGCGCGCTCGGCCTATCACCAGCCCGGCGGCGCATTCGGCTTCCGCGACCAACTCCAAGACGTCATGGCCCTGGCGCTGGCGCGACCCGACTTGACTCGCGAGCACCTGCTGCGAGCAGCCGCGCGGCAGTTCGTGGAGGGCGACGTGCAGCACTGGTGGCACGAACCCACCGGACGCGGTACGCGCACGCGCTGCTCGGACGACCTGCTCTGGCTGCCGCACGCGACCGCCCACTACGTCCGGACCAGCGGCGACGCGGGCGTCCTCGAGGAGAGCGTGCCCTTCATCGAGGCCCCCGCGCTGGCCCCGGACGCCCACGAGGCGTATCTGCAGCCGCGTCCATCGGGCGAGCGCGGCTCGCTCTTCGAGCACTGCCTGCGCGCGATCGACAAGGGCCTGACGGCCGGCGCACACGGGCTGCCGCTCTTCGGCAGCGGCGACTGGAACGACGGGATGGATCACGTGGGCCGCGCCGGGCGCGGCGAGAGTGCCTGGTTGGGCTTCTTCCTGCACGTCGTGCTGGCCGAGTTCGCGCCGCTGTGCGACGGACGCGGCGACGTCGAGCGGGCCGAGCGTTACCGCCGTGAAGCCGCCCGGCTGGCGGCGGCCCTCGAACGCACCTGGGACGGCGAGTGGTACCGCCGCGGCTACTACGACGACGGTTCGCCGCTCGGAGCGGCCCAGAACGACGAGTGCCGGATCGACTCGGTGGCGCAGTCGTGGGCCGTGCTCTCGGGGATCGCGCCGCGGCGCTTTGCGGAGCGCGCCATGGACTCGGTCCGGGCGCACCTGGTGCGGCGCGGACATCGCCTGGTGGCCCTGCTCACGCCGCCCTTCGATGACTCCTCGCAGGAGCCCGGCTATATCAAGGGCTACCCGCCCGGGGTGCGCGAGAACGGCGGCCAGTACACCCACGCCGCCGTCTGGACCGTGATGGCCATGGCGCGGCTGGGCTACGGCGACGAAGCCGCCGAGTTGTTCCACCTGCTCAACCCGCTCAACCACGCGCGCACGGCCGCCGACGTGGAGATCTACAAGGGCGAGCCGTATGTCCTGGCGGGCGACGTCCACGCCCAGCCACCGCACGCCGGGCGCGCCGGCTGGACCTGGTACACGGGCGCCGCGGGCTGGATGCACCGCGCGGGACTCGAGAGCATCCTCGGCTTCACCCGTCGCGGCGCGACCTTTGCGCTCGACCCCTGCATTCCCGCGGCCTGGGCCGCGTACTCGCTGGTCTGGCGCTACGGCGCGACGACCTACACGATCGACGTGCTCAACCCGGAACGGCGCTCGCGCGGCGTGGCGCGGGCGATCCTCGATGGCGCGCCGGTCGACCCCACCGCGATCCCGTGCGCGGACGACGGTGTTCCGCACGCGCTACAGGTTTGTCTCGGCGACCCCGGAGGAAAGTAGCGTCGCGACGCGCACGGACCTGCGCCAGCGAGCCGGCCGGGCGGGCTCTCGAGCGGCGTCGCGAGCCGCGGCGAGCCGAGCGACCGGAACGGAGCACGCGGCGGCGAGCCGAGCGCCGGCATCTCGCGCGTGTGGCCTGAGGCGGAAGCGTGGCGTGACGAGTGCTCTCGATCGAAGGCGCCTCGCCGGGGTGCGTCGCGCGGACGAGGGCGTTCCACTCGTCGACGACGCCCCCCGCGGGGCGCGCCCCAACGCGCTCGTTCGAAGCCACGCGGCCTGGCGGGCAGCTCGTCCGCCGCGCCGCGCCGTTCACCTGGTCGCCGGCGTGC
>WBZQ01001976.1_pt2 | contig 10853 bp, 10 predicted proteins | sample 5204251 | NCBI WGS metagenome assembly WBZQ01 (sample SAMN12412402, study PRJNA552823) | activated sludge metagenome | isolation source: activated sludge from nitrification reactor of wastewater treatment plant... | place: USA: Virginia | collected 2017-09 | reverse complement strand
CGGCGCCCGAGGCGAATTCCGGGCGCCGCTCTTGGGCGAAGGGCTACCGCCCCCCAAACCCCCCGAACACGAACACGCGGCGAACGCCACGAGGCCGGCCGGCATCTCGAGTGGTCGCGGGGTCTGAGCCACCCGAACCGCGGAGGCTCGGCAGCCGGACTTTTTTTCGGAAACGCTGTTCGGATTGGCTCAGTGGCGCGTTGGGAGCTTCACGGGGGGCGCATGCGCCCTTCGTGGAGCCTCCCGAGGGAGGGTCATGGGGCGGGCGCGACAGGCGCGCAGCTCCCTGGCCGCGGGGGGCGTGGAGTCGGTCATCATGAACCCTTCGAGAATGCCATGGGCTGCACTGACCGTGGCCCTGTTGGTCGTGGCGCCACCGGCCTTCGCCGGACGCAAGAACGTGGAGGCCATCGGCAGCCTGTCGTGCGGTGGGCAGCCCCTGGACAACGCCACGGTCGAGCTGGTCGAGTACCGCTGGCCAGGCTGGTCGGATCCCGTGATCGATCGCGGGCTGACCGACGCGGCGGGGCGCTTCAGCCTGCGCGGCACCGGCGGCTGGGTCTTCGGGGACCCGACCACCTACGTGCGCGTGCTCTACGAGTCACGCGTGCCGCCGCCGCCGGACAAGGGCACGCGCGTGCACGACGAGATCGGACGCACACGCGTGGGCGTCGGCCCGCGCTTCGACTTCCGGTTTGGCGTGCTCGACATGGGCGCGTTGAACTCGAATGGCCTCGATTGCCTGCTTTGGGATGGCCTCGGGCGTGCAGTCGAAGACTATCGAGCGACCGCCGACCCCGTGGCGCCGCTGCCCTACGACGACGTGGCCATCCAGCGCTGGTCTGCGGCTTCGGCGGGCACCCCGTTCGCGCTGCTGTCCACGATCTCGTGGCCGACCGGATACCGCGGCAGCGGGGTGCGCTCGGAGATCACGGTCTTCCACGAGTTCGCGCACACCGTGCGCCATTCCTTCGATGGCGACTTCGGGCATTTCCTGGGTGACGTGGTGAGCTTCAACTATCTGCGCAACCACAACACCTGTGACGTGACCAACGAAGGCTTTGCCTTCAACGAAGGCTGGGCGGAGTTCTGGGAGACGCGCTCGTCGCCGCTGCCGCGCGGCCGAGCCTTCTGCAACACGCCGCCCCGCTGGGACGTCGAGGGCGATGTGGCCGCGGACCTGCGCCAATGGTCGCGCTGCGTCGGCTACGAGAACATGGCCCGCATCCTGCGCGACAACCCGAGCGCCATCCACTCGCGGGACGAGTTCGTGGCCGCACTGCGTGCGCGCTTCCCGCGCGCGTGTGTGCCGCCCGACCCGCCGGCGCCGTCCGATCCGGGCGCGTGCGCCTCGGGCGGCATCACGCAGCAGTTCTATGGCGACGTCGTCGGCTGCGCGGGCAACCGGCAACAGGCCGCGGCGGGTGCCTTGTGCGGCACGAGCCATCGCCTGTGCACGGGCAGCGAGTGGGTGACGGCACGTCGTGGGCTGATCACCCCGACGCACGACTATTGGGTGAGCGACACGCTCAACTTCCTCAACGTGGGGGGTGGTTTCTGCTCGGCGAACAGCACTGGCGGCACGCCCTGTGGAGCGGCCTCGATGCACGTGTGCACGGCCAGCGGCATGGATGGCGAAGGCAACACCTGCTTGCGGCGCAACTGCGCCTTCGAGACCAAGTCCGGCACGGAGTTTCCGCCCAACGAGTTCTTCGGTGGCTGCGGTGCCGGCAACGACACGGCCGGCGCCGTGTGCTGCCCGCGCACGGTGCGCGTGGGGGCTGGCGCTTTCGACACGGGCACCCCGGACCCCGCGGCCGCGCGGCGGCTGCGCGGTGAGGCACGCGCGCGGCTGCAGAGCCTGATCGCCAACCTCGAACGCGAACTCGAGGCGGCGCAAGGCGCCGCGCGCTGGCCCGCCTCCTGCGCCGGTGACGAGAGTTGCGGCGCGGCTCTCCAGGCGGTGGCGCAGCCCGCGCTGTTGGCGGGCACGTTGAGCTGGCGACGGGCGCAGTTGGAGCTGTTCGACGCCAACCCCGAGTCCCCGGAAGCACTTCAAGCCATCGTGAGCGCGGGCGGTCTCGAGCGCTGGCGAACCGAACACCAGCAGGCCTATGTCACGCGCGTCGCAGGCGCCCTGGCGCAGGCGGCACGCGCGGCCATCAAGCTGTTGGAGGAGGGTCGCGCGCGGCCGGCCTTCGCGACCTACGTCCACGAGGCGGTACGTCATCTCGAGCAACAGGCTGGTCGGCTCGAGGCCGGACAACGCCAGCCCGACGGCTGGCCGCCCGAGCTGGGCCCATTCGATGCCGAGGCGGACACGTCGTCGTTCGTCACGCTCGGCAAACGCTGACGCGAGCGTCCCTGGCCCGCTGTGGGAATCGTTGCCCCGCGGCGGGCCACACGCTCGTGAGGGTCTCAGTCGTCGAGTTGCGTGATCCGCCCGGCCGCGAGCGCGCGGCAGGCCTGACGTCCGCAGGCTTGCACGGCCTGCCCGAGGCTCGCGAAGCGTGCATCGCGCGTGTGGCCTGCGTTGAAGCGCGCGAAGATCTGCTGCGCGATCACCGCCACCTTGAAGAGCCCGAGCACGTAGGCGAAGAGCAGCACTCGGCCGTCCAGCGCGCGCGCGGTGCGCTCTTGATAGCGCGCCACCACGCCCGCGCGATCCAGGCAACCGGGGTGACTGGTCTGCGGCAGCAGGGCTTGCCGACGCCAGTCTTCGGGGTCGTCGCGGTCGACCCAATAGGCCAGCGTGGTGCCGAGATCGAGGCGCGCGTCGCCGAGCGTCGCTAGCTCCCAGTCGAGCACGCACACCAGGCGCCCCGCCACCTCGGGATCGAAGATGAGGTTGTCGAACTTGTAGTCGTTGTGGATCAGCGCGGCCGGTGCGGATTCCAGGAGCTGGGTCGCCAGCCACTCCACGACGCGCTCGATCTCGGGCACCGGCTCGCCGCGCGCGCGCTGCCAGCGCTCGCTCCAGCCGGCGACCTGGCGTTCGACGTAGCCGACTGGCCGGCCGAGCGCTGACAACGGCGGCACGCTCACGTCGAGGGCGTGCAGTTCGGCCAGCGTGTCGACCAACGCCAGCGAGGCGGCCTGCAGGTGCTCGGGCGACAGGCTCACGGGCGCCAGGCCAGCGCGCGCACGCAGGATCAGCCCGTGCACGCGCTCCATGACGAAGAACGGCGCGCCGATGACCCCGGCATCGTCGCAGGCTACCAGCGGGCGCGGCACCTTCGGCCACAACGGGTGCAGCGCAGAGAGCAGGCGGAACTCGCGCAGCATGTCGTGGCCGCCCTTCGCGCTGGCTGCCACGGGCGGGCGGCGCAGCACGTAGTCGCCGCGTTCCGTGCGCAACAGGTACGTGAGGTTCGAATAGCCGCCGCGGAAACGCTCGAGCGTGATGGTCCCCAGCCCGGGCATGTGCGGCGCCAGGAAGCGCTCGAGCGCCTCGTGTGAGGGGCCCTCGTCCTCGGGGCGCGGGTCGGGAGGCGCGACAGCCATGCGTTCAGACCTCGACGTCGACCCCGTAGGGCTTCAACACCTGGCGCGCCACCACGGACTTGTGCACCTCGTCTGGCCCGTCGTAGATGCGCGCGGCGCGCTCGTGACGCCAGAACCAGGCCAGCACCGTGTCGTCGGTCAGGCCCAGCGCGCCGTGCGCTTGGAGCGCGTGGTCCAACACCTGGTCGAGCATGCCCGCCACGTGGAACTTCAGCGCCGAGATGGCGACGCGGGCGGCAGCCGCACCCTCGCGCTCGATGCGCTGCGCGGCGTCGAGCACGAGCAGGCGCGCGGCATCGATGGCGACGCGGCTCTCCGCGATCCAATGCTGCACGGCCTGCCGGCTGGCGAGCGGTCGGCCGGGCGCCAGCAGGCGCGTGGCCGCCCGGCGGCACAGCATGTCGAGCGCCCGCTCGGCGACGCCAATCCAGCGCATGGCATGGTGGATGCGTCCAGGCCCCAGGCGTTCTTGGGCCAACGCGAAGCCTGCGCCCTCGGCGCCCAGGCGCAAGCTGCCGGGCACGCGGCAGTGTTCGTAGGCCACCTCGGCGTGGCTGAAGTAGTCCGCACCCACCTCACCCATCACAGGGATGTTGCGCAGCAAGCGGAAGCCTGGCGTGTCGGTGGGCACGAGAAACAAGCTGGCGCGTGCGTGGGGCGCAGCCTGCGGATCCGTGACCGCCATGACCACCGCGAAGGCCGCGCCATCGGCCGACGAGGTGAACCACTTGCGGCCCTCGATCACGTAGTCGTCCCCGTCGCGGCGCGCGCAGGTCGACATCAGCACGGGGTTCGAGCCCGCGTGCTCCTGCTCCGTCATCGAGAAGCAACTGCGTAGGCTGCCGGCCGCGAGCGGCCGCAGGAAGCGCTGCTGCTGCTCGGGCGTGCCATGAGCCAGCAACAACTCCATGTTGCCCACGTCGGGTGCCTGACAGTTGAACGCCAGCGGCCCCAGCGGGGAGCGCCCCAGCTCTTCGGCCAGGCGCGCGAAGGCCGGCAACGCGAGACCAAGCCCACCCCAAGCCTGGGGCAGGTGCGGCGCCCACAAGCCGAGCGCGCGCACGCGCGCACGCGCGCTCTCGAGGCGCGGTAGCAACTCGCGGAAGGGACGCGCCAGGAAGTCGTGCTCGAGCGGCAGCACGTCGCGCTCGACACACGCGCGCGTGCGTTGGACCAGCGCGAGCAGCTCGGCGTCGGGAGCAAGGTTCACGGCGGCAAGCAGAGCACGCACGGCACGACCAACGCAAGCGCGTCACGCAACCGTGGGGCTCGACCCCAGACGCTACCGACGAGCCGACGCGCGGTGGAGTCGGTCGTGGATGGCGAGGCCCAGACCCTGGATGGGCACCGGCTCGGCCACAATCAGGTCGAGACCCTGAGCATCGAGCCGGCGCAGCGCAGCGAACAGGTGGGCGGCGGCGGTTTCGAGACGGCCGTCTTGGGCCAGCACTTCCACCGCCACGTAGCCGTGACCGTCTCCGGGGGAACGCTGGAACGCCAGAAGCCCGACGCGCCCAGCCGGAGCCACCACGGCCTCGGCTGGCCCCGCCAGGAGTCGCAGCGGCGTGGCGGGTGCGTAGTGCGACTCCAGTTGACCAGGCGCGTCGAGGGGCCGCTCTATCGACGCTCGGAACTGCGGGGTCCAGGCGAGCGCCAACCCGAGCGCCTCTTCGATGACCTCGCGCGGGACCCCACCGGGGCGCAGCAACCGCGGGGGTGACTCCAACAACGTCACGATGGTCGACTCGACCCCTACCGGGCAAGCGCCCCCATCGAGGATCAGATCGACCCGCGCGCCCAACTGATCACGCACGTGCTGTGCGGTCGTGGGGCTCACGTAGCCGAACGGATTGGCACTGGGTGCCGCGATGGGCAGGCCGCTGGCGCGCAGCAGGGCTTGCGCGGCGGGATGCGCGGGCACGCGCACGGCCACGCTGTCGAGGCCGGCGCTGACCAATGCCGGGACGCAAGGCTGGCGCGGCAGCACCACGGTCAGCGGACCCGGCCAGAAGCGTTGCGTGAGCCGTTCCAACCAGCGCTCGCCCGCGACCTCGAGCGGTCGGGCCACCTCGGAGAGCTGGTCCCGCGCCGGAATGTGCACGATCAGGGGGTCATGAGCGGGCCGGCCCTTGGCCGCGAAGATGCGCGCGGCCGCGCGGGCGTCCAGGGCATGCGCGCCCAGCCCGTAGACGGTCTCGGTGGGGAAGGCCACGAGACCGCCCGCATGCAGCAGGCGCGCGGCTTCAGCCAGCGCCTCGGGATCGAGAGCGGGACGTATCGGGGCCGCAGGACGCGCCATCGTTAGATCCTACTTGCCAACGCGGTCTTTGACGCGGTAGCCCGCGTGCCGACCCGTGATGGCCGTGGGACAGGTAAGCCTGCGGTTAGAATCCGAGGCAGTGGACGATCAGCCTCAACACGAAGCCGGGCCCGGCGCGCTGGCCGCCGAGTTGCGTGCCGTGCGTGATCGCGTCGCTGATCTGCCGGTGCCCGAACGCAGCGCGGAGCAGGTGCTCGGGGCCGCGCGCGTCGCGCGCACGCCGGTGGCACCCGCGCCCGTGGCGGAGCCCGCGCGTGGGCCGGCCGTGATCGCACCCGACGGCGCACTGGTCAACGCGCGTTGGGATGTGCGCGGCGTCCTGCGACAGGGCTTGCTGGGACGCTGGTGGGCGCGCTGGTTGCGTCCGCTGGCCGAGGCCCAGACCGAGTTCAACTCGCACCAGGTGCAGTTCGACAACCGGCTGCTGACCTGGGTGGAAGCGCGCCTCGCGCACACGCACCAGCACTACGACGCGGTGCTGGGGCTGCATGGTCGACACTTGCAGGAGATCGACCAGCGGCATGTGCAGCTTCAGCAAGACCTGGTCGAACACGTGCACGACCTCGTGCAACGCCTCGATCTGGTGCTGGGCGAGGTCGAGCGCGGACGGCTCTCGGCGGAGGTGGCGCTGCGCGACGTGCGCGCCCGCCTGCACGCGTTGGAGGCGCTCGCGCACACGCGCGACCCGCGGGCCTGATGCGCGCGGGCGCGGGGCTGTCATGAAGAGCGTCGTGATCGCCGCGGTGCAGGCGCCGTTCATCACCGGAGGGGCCGAGATCCTGGTGAACGAGCTGCGTGCGCACCTGGTGCGGCGGGGTTTGCGGGTCGACGTGGCCAACGTGCCCTTCAAGTGGTATCCCGTGGCCGAGATCCCGCGCCAAGCGCTGGCTTGGCGGCTGCTCGACCTGACGGAGAGCAACGGCACGCCGGTCGATCTGGTGATCCCGACCAAGTTTCCGAGCTACCTCGTGCGTCACCCGCGCAAGGTGGCCTGGCTCTTCCATCAGCATCGCGAGGCCTATGACCTGTACGGCAGCGCGTACTGCTCGTTCACCGACGGAGCCGAGGACCAGCGCGTGCGCGCCTCGATCCAGGCCATGGACGACAGCGCGCTGGGCGAGTGTCGGGCGCGCTTCGCCATCTCGCGCAACGTGGCTGCGCGACTCCAGCAGTACAACGGGCTGAGCGCGGAGCCGCTCTACCCGCCCCCCCAGCATCTCGGGCGCTATCACGACGCCGGCGACGGCGGCTATCTGTTCTATGCCGGGCGTCTCGATCGCCTGAAGCGCCTGGACCTGTTGCTCGACGCGCTCGCACGCACGTCGGCGGGGTTGAAGGTGAAGCTGGCCGGCAGCGGTCCGATGGAGGGCGAGTTGCGACGGCAGGCGGCCGCCTTGGGCCTCGAGGCGCGTGTCGAGTTCCTGGGTTTCGTGAGCGACGACCAGTTGCTGGACCTGTATGCCGGTTGTCGCGCCGCCTACTACGCGCCGCTCGATGAAGACTACGGCTACGTCACGGTGGAGGCTTTTCTCTCGGGCAAGCCCGTGGTGACGAGCAGCGATGCCGGCGGTCCGCTGGAGTTCGTGCGCCACGACGAGAGCGGCCTGGTCGCGGCCCCCGATCCCGACGCGCTGGCCGACGCGCTCGAGCGGCTGTGGGCCTGGTCGCCGGCCCGCCGCCGCGAGGCTGGCCTGGCGGGGCGCGCGAGCGTCGTGGGCATCACCTGGGAGCACGTCATCGACCGACTCACCGAGACGCTCGTCGGGTGAGCGCCACGCGCGACACCACTCGGGGCAGCCTGCCCAGCCTGGCCGTGTGGACACCCCTGCCACCTTCACCCTCGGGCGTCGCCGACTACGCCGCCGAGCAACTCCCCGGGCTCGCGCAGCACTTCGACGTGCGTGTCGTCGTCGAGCACCCCGACGCCGTGTCCGGGGATGTGCGGCGCAGTCTGACCGACAGCGGGGTGCTCGTGATCTCGGCGGCGCAGGCGCTGGATCGCCCGGCAGCGCTGGATTTCTACCAGGTGGGCAACTCGCCCGCGCATGGCTACGTCTATCGGGCCGCGCTCGAGCGGCCCGGGGTCGTGCTGCTGCATGATTTCGTGCTGCATCATCTCGTGCTGCACGAGACCCTCGAACGGGGCGATACCGAGGCCTACCTGCGCGAGATGCGCCACGCCCACGGTGGGCTGGGTTCGTTCGTCGGACGTCAGGTCGCGCGAGCGCTGGGTGGGCAAGTGCTGCCCGCACTCTTTCCGCTGAACGTGCGCCTGCTGGAGCGCACCCTGGGCCTCGTGGCACTGAGTGCGAGCCTGGCGACCCGCGCGGCCACGCGCATGCCCGGGCGCCCGGTGCTGCATCTGCCACACCACCTGGCGCTGCCGCTCGATCCACTGCCCGAGCGCTCGCAGGCGCGTCGCGACCTTGGACTGCCGCCCGCAGCGTTGCTGCTGGTGGCGCCGGGCCTGGCCAGTCGGGCCAAGCGCCTCGACGTGGTCCTTCAAGCACTCGCCAGGCTGTTGCCGGATCATCCGGACCTGCGCCTCGTGGTGGCCGGCGAGCTGGCCGACGACGTGCCGCTGCACGCCTGGGCGCGCGCGGCCGGCGTGACCGACGCCCTGATCACCACCGGTCGCGTCAGCCTGCCCGACTTCGTGCGCCACCTCGTCGCCGCCGACGTGGTGTTGGCGCTGCGCTTCCCGTCTCACGGCGAGATGTCGGGGGCGCTGGTGCGCGCGTTGGGGGTCGGACGGGCCGTGCTGGTCAGCGCGGGCACGCCCGCAGCCGACGAGTTCGGCGAGGGTCTGACGGCGTGGGTCGACCCGGGGGTGCGCGAACTCGACAGCTTGACGGCCACGCTCGATCGATTGCTGCGCGCGCCGGAGCTGCGCGCACGCCTGGGGCAGGCCGCGGGCCTGCACGTGCGCCGGGCGCACGCGCTGGCCGTCACGCAGGCCCGGCTGTCCGAGTTCCTGGCCAACGTGCTTGCGCGCCGGGCCGCCCTGCTCGCGCACGTGACGGAGCGCCACGCGCGCCCAGGCAGCCTGCACGAGTTCTTGCTCGACGAGGCGCGCTTCGGTGCGCTCGACGTCGGCCTTCCGACGCTGCCCGACGGCGTCGAGTCGCGCCTGGCCGAACTGTGCACGGGGAGCCGGGCGTGAGCGCACCTGACTTGTCGATCGTGATCCCGGCCTTCAACGAGGCCGAGCGCCTGCCGCACACGCTGGCGCGGGTGCGCGCCTACCTGGACGCCCGGGGGCGGCCATACGAGATCGTGCTGGCGGATGACGGCTCGGTCGACGACACGCTCGCGCGCGCGCGCCAGGCCGGGGGGCCGACACTGGTCGTCACGCGCAGCGAGCGCAACCGCGGCAAAGGCCACGCCGTGCGCCAGGGCATGCTGCTGGCCACGGGCCTGCGCCGCCTGATGACCGACGCCGACCTGTCGACCCCGATCGAAGAGCTGCCGCGGCTCGAGCAGGCGCTCGAGGCCGGCCACGATGTCGCGATTGGCTCACGAGCCGTGCGCGGCGCGCGCGTCGAGGTGCGCCAGGGCGGCTTCCGCGAAGGCGCCGGGCGCGTCTTCAACCAACTGGTGCGCCTGCTAGCGTTGCCCGGCGTGCACGATACGCAGTGCGGCTTCAAGCTCTTCAGCGCACGCGCGGCCAGCGCGGCCTTCGAGCGCGCACGACTCGACGGCTTCGGCTTCGACGTCGAGGCGCTGTTCCTGGCGCGCCGTGCGGGCCTGCGCATCGCGGAGGTCCCCGTCGTGTGGCGCAACGACGTCGCGACGCGGGTCAGCCTGCTCAAGGGCGCCGCTGGCTTCGTGGACATCGCGCGCGTGCGCGTGAATGCCTGGGCCGGGCGCTACGACCGGCCGCGCTGAGCGCCGGCGGCATGCGGCCGCCCGCGCCTCATGAACCCGAAGGTGGTGATGTCGGACCCTGTGTGGGTTCGAGCGCGGCCCCGCGACGGATGTCGGCCGCCGCCCGGAGGTCGCGCACCCAAGCCTCGATGGCGTCGTCGAGCTGCTGGCGCGCCGACTGCTCGCGCAGCTCGGCGCTGACCTGCTCGAACGCCGGAGGCGTGGGGCCAGGGTAGGCGCGCTCGTAGGCGGCATGGAGCTGCTCGTCGGTGACCCGCACCTGGGGTCGGAAGCGGAAATCCACGTACTTGAGAATCACGGCTTGGCGGCGGGCAAGACGCTGGAGCGCGCCGCTGGGCAGGTTGGCGGCGCGCGGATTGGCGGCCAGCGCTTGGCGGGCCGCGCTCTCCTCGGCCGCGCCGAGCGCGGTCTGCGTCAGCCGGGCCGCATCCTGGAACATCAACCGTTCATCGATCACGGCGTCGAGCGCTTCCTCGAACGCGACCGCGCGCAGTTGCTGCACCAGGCGCACTTCCGAGAGCAGCACCGGCAGCCCGTCAACGCTGGCCAACACGCGCTCGACGAGCACCGGCGTCGACTGCGCCTCGGCACCTGGGGTGCACGCCAGCAGCAAGCCCAGCAGCAGCACAGCGCGCACGCGGCGCGACTCAGAACGCATGGCCAATGGTCACGTGCAGGTGCGACGGTGACTCGCCCGGACGGCGCCGGTCGAGCTTGAAGCCCCAGTCCACTCGCAAGGGGCCGAGCGCGCTCTTGTAGCGCACGCCGATGCCGGCGGTGTAGCGCAGCTTCGACAGCGACAGATCGGAAGCCTCCGCGAACGCGTTGCCGGCATCGGTGAACAGGGCAATGGAGAAGAAGCGCGTGGCGTCGATGCGCCCCTCGAGCGAGCCGAGCAGCAACGCGTTGCCACCGGAGGGCACGAGCTGCGCGCTCGCGTCCGAAGCCTCGAGTGGGCCCACGGTGTCGGTGCGGAAGCCACGCAGGCTGTAGTCACCGCCCGCGAAGAAGCGGTCGGGTAGCGGCAGCCGCGCGGGCTCCCCGCGCCCGAAGGTGCGCGCCAGGTTCGCGAACAGGGGTCCCTCGAGGAACGCGGTCGGCCCCGCCGCGTCGTGCCAGAGATAGAACACGGCGTAGCAGG
>WBZQ01002753.1_pt2 | contig 10855 bp, 8 predicted proteins | sample 5204251 | NCBI WGS metagenome assembly WBZQ01 (sample SAMN12412402, study PRJNA552823) | activated sludge metagenome | isolation source: activated sludge from nitrification reactor of wastewater treatment plant... | place: USA: Virginia | collected 2017-09 | reverse complement strand
CGCGGCACGAACCGGGGCCATTCAAACCCCAGTGATGCAATTAGCATATGATGGCACGCTAGGAACGTTCATAGGTACTAATGGTAATGATGTTCTCTCCGGTAGCATTGCTAATGACAGTTTTACGGGCGGCCTTGGGAATGATACCCTCAATGGAAACAGTGGAAGAGATATTGCCATCTATTCTGGTAATGTAACTGATTATGAGTTTTCGCTTAATGGAGCGGGCTTAATCACCATACGCGATATCAATCTTGTCAATGGCAATGAAGGTATTGACACACTTTCCAGTATTGAATTTGCCCGTTTTGCTGGCAACAAAGAAATCGAGATCAAACCGGCAACGGAAGAATTTCATGTAAATACCTTTACCCCGAACCCTCAAACACACTCAGCCATTTCTGCATTGATCAATGGTGGGTTTGTCGTGAGTTGGCAATCTTTGTCACAGGATGGTAGTAATTACGGTATCTACGCACAACGGTATAATGCTAATGGCGTAGCACAAGGTAGTGAATTTCGAGTCAATACCACAACGCAGACAGAACAGTCTAATCCTTCCATTACAAAGCTAAATGATGGCGGGTTTGTTGTAAGTTGGCAATCTGCCAACCAAGATAGTCATGGTTATGGAATTTTCGCACAGCGATTTAATGTTAATGGCGTAAAACTGGGCGGTGAATTTCAGGTCAATACTCATACGGCGGATGCCCAATGGCAACCATCAATAACGACACTAGCTAATGGAGGGTTTGTCGTAAGTTGGCAATCTAATAGTCAGGATGGCAGTGTCTCTGGAATCTACGCACAGCGATTTAATGCCAATGGGGTTGCGCAAGGTAGTGAATTTCGGGTTAACACCTATACGCTCAACCATCAATCGGAACCATCCATCACTGCACTCACTAATGGTGGATTTGTCGTAAGTTGGCAATCACAAAACCAGGAAGGTAATCAAAAGATCAATATTTATGCACAACGTTACGACGCCAATGGCGTAGCTCAAGGTGGCGAATTTCTGGTCAATACTTATATACAGTATGGCGGATTAAACCCATCTATTGCTGCATTGAGCGATGGCGGTTTTGTGGTGAGTTGGCATTCGTATAATGACCGGAACGAACTGGGTTTTGGTATACATGCCCAGCGCTATGACGCCAATGGCAACAAAATTGGCAAGCTTGAATTGAAAGGTAGTATCAATGCTGATCAACTAAAGGTTGCAGCCACTTTGACTTCCCCAGTATTTATGCTAGGTATGGATGGCGATGATACTTTGCAAGGTGGTGGCGCAAACGACATAGTGGATGGCGGAACCGGGGATGACTCACTGAATGGCGGTTTAGGTACAGATATCTTAAGGGGTGGATTGGGTAATGATAACTATGTAGTTGAGAATGCCGGTGATGTCATCTCAGAAAGCCTCAACGCAGGCACTGATAAAGTCAGTAGCAATGTGACTTACACATTATCAGCTAATGTAGAAAATCTTACATTAACAGGAACAGCGGCTATCAATGGCACAGGTAACACTCAAGCTAACAATATCACAGGAAATATTGCAAATAATCAATTAATTGGTGGATCAGGCAATGATATTCTCAATGGAGGTACTGGAGTTAATGTGTTAACGGGTGGAACTGGCAGCGATATTTTCCGGTTCACGACATCTGATCATAGTGACAAAATTACGGACTTTAATGCTGCTAATGATACGATTCAACTAGAAAATGCGGTTTTTTCTTCATTAACTGTAACAGGTACCCTTGCTGCCAGTCATTTTAGAATCGGTGCACAAGCAATGGATGCCAATGATTTCATCATCTACAACAACACAACAGGGGCACTGCTATATGATGCAAATGGTAGCGGCACAGGTGCTGCAGTACAAATTGCTTCCCTCAGCGCCGGGCTAGCGATAACTAATGCAGATATTGTAGTCATCTAATGTGAAGAACTATCTGGAAATTGATCATACGAAATCACCTAAAGAAAAAGCAATTAACAAATGAGTAAATTCATTGCAGGATGTGTTGGCGTTGATGGTTAGATCTTCGATTACTTTATTACAAAAAATCGAATAACCTAAACCAGGTTTGGTTAATCATTTGTAGCAACACTTTGCCTTGCAGCATAAACATATCCTGCAATCGCCCCCAGGATAACACCCACTGGGGCTGCAATAAAAATTCCAATCATCGGTCCTTGGCTGGTATCTTTGGCAAAAAACATTGGCCCAAGAAAACCTGCGGTAAAACATAGCCCACCAAGAATTAAACTGCTGCCGGTGACCGCAATAAGAATGTTGGTTTTCTTGCCGGAGACCAGTTGCCAGGTAAACCAAAATGCGAGTATTCCGCACCCTAATGAAAGAGCTGTACTGAGCCATGTCGAGAAATGAGTTGTAATTGTTAACATGGTGTAGATAAAAAATAATACGGTTAGAAACATCAACACAGATATAATGGGTTTTAGTATGTGAATCATTATGAAATACTTTTCTCTAAGATCAAAAGCGCAGCATTGTAAACTATCTCGCACGATAAAAACGCGAACGAATATCAATCTGTTAGCGCATTAAATTTTATTCAAAATGAAACCGGGCAATCTACAGCGGCGCAAATTTTTGCAATATAGTTTCATGGGATTGGCTGCTTTTTTCGGTAACACCTTAATACCATCTCCGCTTAACGCGTCTTCCTTGTTACTATCCTTGACTGGGGGCAAATTACTTCCTCCGGATCAAAATGGCATATGTTTGCCTGCAGGCTTTACTTCTCGGATTGTGGCGCGTTCTGGCCAAAAAATTTCAAACTATATCTGGCATGCTGCACCTGATGGTGGAGCCACTTTTGCTACTTCTGATGATGGCTGGATTTACGTTTCCAATAGTGAATTGAACGACGGAGCAGGCGGTGTAGGTGCGTTACGCTTTAACGCACAGGGGGAAATTATCGATGCTTATTCCATTTTGACTCAGACCAGTCGTAATTGTGCAGGCGGACATACGCCGTGGCAAACATGGTTATCATGCGAAGAGATTGAGCAAGGTCGAGTTTGGGAATGCGATCCGTGGGGTCAAAAAGCTGCGCAAGTGAGGAATATGCTTGGTGTTTTCAAGCATGAAGCCGTAGCAGTTGATATTCACAAAAAGCAACTCTATCTGACCGAAGACGAGCCTGATGGCTGTTTATATCGCTACACTGCATATTCATTAAATACCTTAGGCAATCCTGAATTAAATGACGGTGTACTGGAAAGCGCCGAAGTTATTGACCGCGCTACCGGGAAAGTACGCTGGCACCGCCTGCCAGATCCGGTAGCAAGCAATGTTGCAACGCGCAAACAGATACGGAAAGCCACTACATTCAAGGGTGGCGAAGGTATTTGGTACCAGCAAGGCATGATCTATTTTGCAACCAAAGGCGACAATCGTATATGGGCATATAATGTGCAGGAAAGCCGCCTAAGCATTATCTACGATGCGGCGTCTTATCGCTCGCCCACCCTTACCGGTGTCGATAATATTACTGGCAATGTTGCAGGAGAATTATTGGTTGCCGAGGATGGCGGTGATATGCAAATTGTTGTACTGAGCCACAATAAAGTCATACCGTTGTTGCAAGTAATGGGACATGATCAATCAGAAATTGCCGGCCCTGCTTTCAGTCCCGATGGCTCACGGTTGTACTTCAGTTCACAACGAGGTACAACAGGGCGAATGGAGGATGGCGTCACGTTTGAAATTACCGGGCCATTTTAATAAAAAATTTCCAATATTTATCGCCAGCACTTGATAAATCCATATCATAAAACCACTTCACCTAAGGAAACTCTGAATAACCCGCAATGTCATTGCGAACAAAGCGAGGAATCTTTTGCAATCAATATCATAGATTTCTCACTATGCTCGAAATGACAGTTATTCAGAGTTTTCCTAAGAATCATCGCAATCTACATAGGCGAACAGTACTTCACTATTTGGTGTAAAGCAGCAATAATATTAACGATGTGGCTATGACAATGCCACAAACAGAGGGGAATTGATTTTGGAATTCAAGGATTATTACCAAACACTCGGTGTTTCTCGCGACGCAACGGCTGACGAAATCAAAAAAGCATTTCGCCGCCTGGCACGCAAGTATCATCCCGATGTTTCCAAGGAAGCGGATGCCGAGCAAAAAATGAAAGAAGTAAATGAAGCCTATACCGTGCTTTCTGATACCGAAAAACGCGCCGCTTATGATCAGTTAGGCCAAGGAGGCGGATTCCAAGCAGGTGGTGATTACCGGCCTCCACCCGGCTGGGATGCGGGTTTTGAATTTAGCGGACGTGGATTCAATGGCGCACAGGCTGGCGATTTCAGCGACTTTTTTGCTGAGTTATTCGGTAAGCATATGGGTGGTGCGCGGCAAACTCACCATCGCATGCGAGGCGAAGATCACCATGCCAAGATCCTGCTCGACCTCGAAGATAGCTATCACGGTGCCACACGTAGTTTGACGCTACGCATGCCGAAACTGGATAGTCAAGGGCACACCGTGCTAACCGAACATACGTTGAATGTGCGCATTCCCAAAGGCGTATATGCCGGTCAAGTGATCCGGCTTGCCGGTCAAGGCGGCCCGGGCCACGCCGGAGAAGCTTCCGGAGATTTGTTTCTGGAAGTACACTTCAAACCGCATAGCCGTTATCGGATCGAAAATAAAGATATCTATGCCGCGTTGCCGGTTACCCCTTGGGAAGCTGCACTGGGTGCAACCGTTAAAGCTCCGCTACCGGATGGCATCGTGGAGGTGCGGGTGCCGGAAAATTCACAATCCGGGCGCAAATTGCGCTTGAAAGGGCGAGGCATTCCCGCTAAAACGCCAGGCGATTTGTATCTGGTGCTGGAGGTGGTATTGCCATCCGCTGCGACAGAAAAAGCACGGGAACTATACCAAACCATGGCAGGAGAACTTGCGTTTAATCCGCGCCAACATCTGGGAGTGTAAATTATGCCGCACGAAATTGATGCCGTTTTGCTTGAAGATACTACGTTCAGCCTTGATGAACTGACCAGAAGCTGCCAGGTCACCCGGGAATGGGTAATCGAGCGTGTTCAATGGGGGTTATTGCTCAACGAAGATTTAGCCCATGCTGATCCTGATTCGTGGTTATTCAATAGCCGCAGCTTTATGCGTGTAAAAAGAATCGTAGCCGTAGAAAGAGATTTTGAGTGCAATGCGGAATTGGCCGGTTTAGTCGCTGATATGATTGAAGAAATTGAACATCTCCGCGCGCACCTGAAAACCGCCAGATTACAGCAGGATTAAATCCGTTATTACCAAAGTATTTATTAAGAGAAAAATACACCATGCCTGTACATATTGTATGTCCTCATTGCCATGCAACCAACCGGGTACCGGCAGACCGCCTGAATGCCTCACCCAAGTGCGGCGCCTGTCATCAAGCATTATTTCTTGCTCAACCGATTGAACTCAACGACGCATATTTTAATCGCCATATTGCTAACAGCGATATTCCCTTAATGGTTGATTTCTGGGCGCCCTGGTGCGGCCCGTGCCGCATGATGGCGCCGGCTTTTGCCAAGGCAGCCGCCACCTTGGAGCCAAAAATACGGCTGGCCAAGGTCAATACGGAGGAACAACAAGGATTGGCCGCTCGTTACGCTATTCGCAGTATTCCGACGCTGATAATGTTTAAGAATGGGCGTGAAATTACCCGTCAATCCGGTGCCATGAGTGAGCAGGATCTGGTGCGATGGGCGCAAGCAAACAGTCAATAAAAATAAAATGAAGAAGGAACCCACGTATGCCTAATCACGGCTTTCTATCCCGGCTGATCTGGATTTCACTGGCGGTTATATTGTTGATGCTGTTTTTTCACAGCTTCCTTTATCACTATTTTCCCGATTTCTTGCATTCGAATTATTTCAGTAGCGGGGATAAGCAGGAGAATGCCGAACCTCGAGTGGTACAAGCACGCGGCAACCTTGCGGAAGATGAAAAAAGCACTATTGCGTTATTTGAAAATTCGCGCGATTCCGTCGTATTCATCACTACACGCCAACGCGTGATGGATGCTTGGACGCGCAATATTTTTTCGGTGCCCAGCGGCAACGGTTCCGGTTTTATCTGGGACGGTCACGGCCATATCATCACCAACTTCCATGTCATTAAAGGTGCCAGCGAAGCAACCGTGCGTCTAGCCGATGGACGCGATTATAGGGCTTCTTTAGTCGGCGCCAGTCCTGTACATGATATTGCCGTGCTGAGAATCGGAGTAGGCTTCCAGCGCCCTGCCCCTGTGCCATTGGGTAGCAGCCACGATTTGAAAGTCGGGCAAAAGGTTTTTGCCATTGGCAATCCATTTGGTCTGGATTGGACACTAACTACCGGTATTATTTCAGCACTGGATCGATCACTTCCGGGCGGCGATGGACGCACCATCGATAATTTGATTCAAACCGACGCCGCCATCAATCCGGGCAATTCCGGTGGACCGCTGCTGGATTCCGCCGGCCGGCTGATCGGTATCAATACCGCGATTTACAGTCCCAGCGGCGCCAGTGCCGGGATTGGTTTTGCAGTACCGGTTGATACCGTTAATCGCGTAGTGCCGCAAATTATCAGTCGCGGCAAATATATTCGTCCGGCGCTGGGCATTACGGTGGATAACAAACTAAACGCACGCCTGACCGAGCACCTGAAAGTTAGCGGCGTCGTGGTACTTAGCATCAGCCCAGGATCCGCGGCAGACTCTGCCGGTCTCAAAGGCGCAACATTAACGCCCGAAGGCAACATCATTGCCAACGACATCATCATCGCCATTGAGAATAAACCCATAGACTCGGTGGACAAGCTCCTTGCGCGCATCGATGGGTACAAGATTGGCGATACCATTTCGATCACCGTATTGCGGCAAGGTGAAACAATTGAAGTACCGATCACTTTGCAACCGGGTGAGTAGCGCGAATCCAGAAGAAATAAATTCACCCATCCCATCAACCTGTTGTTTTCCTGATTTGTTCAAACACGTGACTCAATTATGAACGTCTGCACAAAAAGTATTATCGTTGCGATGGGATTGCTCGGAAGCTTGTGGATATCCATCAGCCATGCGCAAGAAATCAACAGCCTGCTGGGAAATAACAGCAACGAATCCGTGACAGCAGTGCCAAAGAAAACAATTTCGGTGGAACATACCAAGCAAAATGACAAGAAAATTGAAGAGCGCTTGAACAAAATCTATTCTGAATTAGATGAATTAACCGGCATTAAAGCCTCTGTCAGCAATGGCATTATCACGTTAAGCGGTGAAGCGGAATCAACAACAGCGGAAAATAAAGCCGTGCAAATGGCTAATCAGATAGAAAATATTGTTGAAATAGAAAATAAGATCGTCATCACTCACAACTTAACTAAACGTCTACAAAAAACTTCCGACAAACTTGTCGATATTGTTGGGGAATTTATAGCCAACTTGCCGACTTACCTGCTTGCGCTATTCATTTTTATCATTTTCTGGCTGACCGGTAGCTGGTTGTCAAAACGCAAGACACTGTTTCAACGAATCGCCACCAATTATTTTATTGCCGATCTGCTCAGCTTATTGCTGTACATAATTTTTGTCACCATCGGATTAATTTTGTCGCTCAGCTTGCTGGATGCGACGGCCCTAATGGGTACGATACTGGGTGCGGCGGGTATCTTTAGCTTGGCAATCGGTTTTGCCGTCCGTGACACGGTAGAAAATTTCATTGCCAGTATTTTACTGAGCATAAGAAATCCATTTGAAATGAATGACCTGGTTGATATAGAAGGAATAGAAGGCCGTGTGATTCGTTTGACCACCCGGGCCACTATCTTGATTTCACTCGATGGCAATCACATTCGAATTCCTAACTCAACCGTCTTTAAAGCAGTCATTATCAATTACAGTCACCAGCCGGAGCGGCGCTTTCAATTTGAATTGGGAATTGCCAACGACGAGGATCTATCAAAAGTCCAAGCGCTGATAGTCAAAACTTTGAGCAAAATCCCAGGTGTACTCAATAAACCCAAACCTCAAGCGTTGATTGACCGCATGAACGATTCCAGCGTGATTATCCGCGTGTCAAGCTGGGTTGATCAGGAAGAACACGATTTTCACCGTGTGCGCAGCGAATCGATTAAAGCTGTCAGACAAGCAATTGATGAAGCAAACATCGCCATGCCAAATCCTAGCTATGAAGTTGTTGTATCCAGAAAGCCCAAACAAGTAAAAATTACAGAACCCGATGAAAAAACAGATACCGGCATGTTGGTCGAAAAAATTAATGATACCAGTGTAAGTGAAGAAGATATCCACTTACTCAGCGACGAAAACATTGAGACTAATGGTGAAAATTTGCTGAATCCGGATGGTAAAAGCGAAATTTAATGCTATCAATTTATTTATCGAGCGTCTTTTCTGGCTCGGGCACGTCATTTTTAGTAACATTTTGATTGCGCGCTTTAGCTTGTGCCCACATTAAGTCTTCCGTATCAGGCTGTAATCCGCTGTCTTCACCATTCCTGTTTGTCTCAATCACGAGCTCGGTCAGAAGTGCAAAATGATCAGAGCCAAATTTTTCCAATCTATTGATTTTATGGAGTGTAAAGTGATGGCTATGAAAAATGTGATCTAAAGGCCAGCGTAGAAACCAATAATCCGCATGAAAAGTGTTAAACATTCCCCGCCCAATTCTGGGGTCGAGTAATCCGCTAATCTTTCTAAACAATCGGGTAGTTTCAGACCACGCCACATCATTCAAGTCGCCCGTGACAATAATCGGAATTTTTGCATCGGCAACGCTTTTCGCCACGATAATCAATTCAGCATCACGTTCGGATGATTTAAGGTTTTCCGTTGGACTGGGTGGTGCCGGATGTAAAAAATGAACGCGGACCTGATGGCCGGATGGCATTAATATCAGGGCATGTATGGACGGACGATCATCTTCCACCAAAAATTCGATCTGGCTATTCATTAGCGGGAATTTGGAATATACGTGCATCCCATAAAGATTATCCAAAGGACATTTGACTGTATAAGGATAATCATCTTCCAAGATGTCCAATTGTGATTGCCACCATACATCCGATTCTAATGTAACCAAGATATCCGGATCATTTTGATGCACTTGCTCGATCAAATCCTGAGAATTTTTGTTGGAGGTTAATACGTTAGCGATAATAATTTTAATTCGCCGCAAAGGATCTGCATTACAACTGGCTTTCACTTCTTTCGAAAACACCACGGTATATGGAATTATCCACCATGCCTGATACATCATACAAAACAAGCCGATCATCACCAGCAGCCATGCGGAAATAGTTGAAAAGTCCAGTAGGAAAATTTCGGTTACGACAATAACAGTGATTACGATGAAAATTTGTAATCGTGGAAAATCAAGGCCTCTGATCCACCATACCGTGGATCGTTGTATAGGCAGTACAGTGAAAACAAGAAAAATTAATGTTAATAAAAGAAAAACGAAAAACATGATGGAAATCCGCGGTTAGCGGCTAAATATGCTATTTTCGAGCACGATAGTCAAATGATCCAGCGCGATGCCACTCAATAACAATGATCATTTGTTACATAGTGATATTTTACACGTATGGCCAGACAAAGCGATTTTGTGTCAGTTTTATCGAATGCGAACTTAAAAATAAATGCAACTACTTGAAAGCTGGCTGCTTGAGATTTTCAAGCAATTACCCATTGAATTTAAGCTAGCATTTGGTGCTTTCCCTCCTGCCATCGAAAATGCGCCTGACAAGATCCGAGGTCGAAATACCTGGGGTATAGCTAAGTTCATGGATCATGGCTGCTGGCAAGGTGCTGCACAGTTTGTATTTCTCCGTACGTTCCTGTTCAGATGCGCAGGCAAAAGTATAAATATCAAAACCATGTTGCTGCATGTATGCCAGAGTAACGGCTGCCGGTGTCTCCGTCAGCACGGCATCGACATATTTGCACGCAGCCACGACTGCCGCGCGTTCGGCTTGCTTCATCACCGGCAATTTTCCCTTATTTTCCACTACGCGTTCATCAGAAACCACACACACGCTCAAATGCGTTCCTAGCGCTTTTGCCGCACGTAAAAAATTCACATGTCCTTCATGAAACAAATCCGCCACCATGCGCGTATACACTCGCTTCTGCACTTGATTTTTCGGCCAGATAGGCAGTTCTCGTTTTAAACGGGTCATTGCATGCTCCAGCCACTGACGGCAGCGCAACATGAGTATATCGTCCGGGTCTTTTAGAATGACTTGGTAAGCGTAACACCAAGCTTTTGCCAAATCACCCAATAGCCAATGCTGTGCCAGACGATGATAAGCATAGCAGCGCACCAGCAGCGTGAAGCTTTCCAGGTTCTGCGCAGATACCACGGTGTCCCAATTGGAATTGGGTGTGCGCCAATCACCATAAAATGCCCGCAGAATAATATCGGGCTGCTGAGGAAACCAAACGACACCATATTCGGTATCACGCTGCACCAATTCAAAATGCGAAAACACCGACACACGTTGATAATCGGCGGGGTAATCTGGTAGTGAAAAACCGCCGACTAATTGCTGCCCTCTCGGTTGCAAGCCACATACATCCAAGGTTATGCCCAATTGCGGATGCACATAATCACGATAATTGGCATAGTCGATACGCATGGTTTGTCTTACCCATCCGGCACTTTCCAGCGTTGTACAACATGCCTGCCAAGAATCCATCCATACGGCAATATCCAGGTCTTTATCGAAATCCAAAAGTTTACCGTCACGAACCAATCCTAATAATGTACCTGCATATGGAAATGCTTTAATGC
>WBZQ01002870.1_pt1 | contig 10866 bp, 9 predicted proteins | sample 5204251 | NCBI WGS metagenome assembly WBZQ01 (sample SAMN12412402, study PRJNA552823) | activated sludge metagenome | isolation source: activated sludge from nitrification reactor of wastewater treatment plant... | place: USA: Virginia | collected 2017-09 | reverse complement strand
GATGTCATCAATGCATTGCATGTCGCCCAGTTTTGCGCGTTTTTCCTGTACCGTGGCCCAATCCGGGCGCTCCAATTGGATTTGATAATCCCATTCGGAATAGTGGTAGGGTGGAGAAACAGGTTCTTTCCCTTCCATGTCGTTGTACGAAACGCCCATGTCTTCGTACGGAAAGAATTCCGTGCTCATGACCCAGATTTCCTGTGCATCGTCTCCAGCGGTTTCAACCTCGATCTCGTTGGCGAATTCCATTACGTTGACGGATTTGCGCACTTGCTTCGGCGCATCATAACCAGCGGACACCGATTTGTTGAAATCGAATTCCTCAAACTCCCAGAAGTAGCGGTTGTCATCGCGATAGGGGGCCGTGAGTATATCGGTGCGTGGACTGTATGGAATCTTTTTGCCCATGAAGCTGTGCGCGAGCTGTACGCCGATGTCCCACGACGTTTTGTGGCTATGTAGCTGGTCTTTGGCTGCATTGAACAGTTTGCGACCTTCCAAGATCCATGTATCTTGGTCCTGGTAATCCGGGTCAAGCAGGGCGCGTGCTAGGCGATTCAGATAATCGCCCATCGACGCATTCATATCCGGCGTGGCGCTATGTAATACCGACCAGGTTTTGCGCAAACCGGGAAAGCGTCGGATCGACAGTTCCTCGATACGCGCATCTTCAATGACCGAAATCACAGCCATCTGCAATGGATTCAAACTTTCCGCGGAGATCGGCTGCTTGGTTTCGACCAGATGTGCGGCGGCATGCGCTGCTGCAGCGCGATAGACTTCGGTTGCCGATATATCGCCATAGGCATCGTAGGCATCGGGCAGGTGGATGAAATAGTGTTCGATGAATGGTTTGTAGCCTTCCCGGGTTTCAAAGTCGCCGGAGGTTGGTTTCATGAAAAAGTCGCGTCCCCACAGCGCGCGCAAATACATGTTGATACGGCGCTGTACGTCGACGAACAAGGTGCCTTTGCGTTCTTTCTGCAAAACCGCAAGCGATTCTTTTGATTCCAGCCCAAAATATTTGATTTGTTCTTCGTAGTCGGTGCGATGCGCATGCGCGCCCCACATGGCCCAGCGGCGCAGGCCACCGAGTGTCAGTTGCCCGAACAGGATGTCCAGTTTACCAAGCATCGGACGGATACCGCGCGGCGCCTGTGCGATCAGATTGTTGAGGAATTGTAGATAATTCTGGAACAGTTGCGCGTCACCCAGCCGTTTGGCCGCGGTTGGCGAGGTGGCCAGCACCAACTCGATGACTGCACCGGAAGTGCGCGAAGCGAGGCTCAATACCGATGTGGCCAAGTCCCCGATCACATCTTCGCCGATTTCCTTGGCGACCAGCGGGATTTCGTCGATCCAGCAATCGACCACACTGCGCCCGCGTCCCAGGCCACGGATAGCCGAAGCACCTTTCAAATAATTATCCAGGCCGCGCGGCGAAAAGATCTTGACCGCTTCTGGCCAGGCATGGTTGAGCAATTCAACCGATTCCGGCTCCAGATCCTCGAGCAATTCTTTGTAATCGTCCAGATTGATACTCATGGCAGCACCTGTTAATGAATTGAAATAAATCGATTATGAATTCCAGATTAATTGAAGAACGTGCTGACCGCTGCGTCCAATGCATCGCGCATGTCCGGATCGTCGGTGATCGGGCGTACCAGCGCCACACGGCAAGCAGCGTGAGCATCGACATTCTTGGCGATCAGACTGCCGGCATAAATCAGCATTCGGGTGGAAATGCCCTCATCCAGACCATGACCTTTCAGGTTACGCGCACGCTCGGCAATCGATACCAGTTTTTCAGCAACTTCAGTCGAAACACCAGATTCGTGCGCGACGATTTCGCTTTCGACGTCATGGTTCGGATAGTTGAAATCCAGCGCGCCAAAACGTTGTTTGGTTGATTGTTTCAGATCTTTCATCAGACTCTGATAGCCCGGGTTGTACGAAATGACGATCTGGAAATCCTTGTGCGCTTGAATTAATTCGCCTTTTTTTTCCAATGGCAGCACACGGCGGTTGTCGGTGAGGGGATGGATCACGACGGTGGTGTCTTGACGTGCTTCAACCACTTCATCCAGATAGCAGATCGCTCCATAGCGCGCAGCCACAGCCAGCGGTCCGTCCTGCCAGCGTGTGCCGCTGGCGTCCAGCAAAAAACGCCCAACCAGATCGGATGCAGTCATGTCTTCGTTACAGGCTACGGTAATGAGGGGTTTTTTCAGTTTCCATGCCATGTACTCGACAAAACGGGTCTTGCCACAGCCGGTTGGGCCTTTCAGCATCATGGGCATGCGAACCGAGTAGGCCGCTTCGTATAATTGCACCTCATCGGCTACCGGATGGTAATAAGGTTCTTTGGTGACACGATATTGTTCGATGATATCGCTCATGATGAGCTCCTGTAATAATTATCCAAGAAACATGCAGGGTCTAAATTTGGGTCAAAAAAAAACCCCCGCCCTGTTACAGGGATATGGGGGTTTCAGGGTTCGAAACCCGTTATGACTTATACGGTCTTGCCGCGGTATATCACCATGGCTGTACCTTGCGATTGGTTAAAATTATTGTAACCAATCAACCGAACATGATTATTCGGATTAGCTTTATGACATGCAGCAGCTTCTGTCAGGATCCGCTCTACATCGGTTTCGCCAAACATGGGTAGTTTCCACATATACCAGTAGGAATCCATGACATATTCCGGTTCTGTGTGTTCGATAGCTGGATTCCAGCCTTTGCTGATTAAATATTCTACTTGCTTCTTAATATCTTGGTCAGCCATCGCTGGCAGGTAGGAGAATGTCTCAAACTTACGGCTCGCTGGATCACTGACACGTGATTTGTAATCGATTACTTCACTCATTATTTATTCCTCATGCTTAGAGAGATGAAGAAGAAAAGCAGTGTTAATCATCGGCTCTTCTTCTTTAGTCATATATTGCTTACTTGTGGGCTACGTCGAGCTTGTCAACCGTATCAAACTCGAACTTAATTTCTTTCCATGTTTCCATGGCGATTTTTAGTTCGGGGCTGCTCTTTGCAGCTTTGGTTAGTATCGCTTTGCCTTCCTTCTCGATTTCAATACCTTGGTTACGTGCTTCCACGCAGGCTTCCAATGCCACGCGGTTAGCAGCAGCACCCGCAGCATTACCCCATGGGTGACCTAAGGTACCACCACCAAATTGCAAGCAGGCATCATCACCGAAAATAGCAACGAGTGCTGGCATATGCCACACGTGAATACCACCCGAAGCAACCGGAAATACACCTGGCATGGAACCCCAGTCCTGATCGAAGAACAGGCCGCGGCTGCGGTCTTCTTTGATGAACTTATCGCGCATGGTATCGATCCAGCCGAGAGTTGCCGCGCGGTCACCTTCCAGTTTGCCGACCACGGTGCCGGAATGCAGGTGATCGCCACCCGATAAACGCAGCACTTTGGTTAACACGCGGAAATGGATACCATGGTGCGGATTGCGATCGAGAACCGCATGCATCGCGCGATGTATGTGCAACAACATTCCGTTGTTGCGGCACCAGTTGGCAAGTCCCGTATTGGCTGTTAAACCACCAGTCAAATAGTCATGCATAATGATCGGTGCGCCCAATTCTTTGGCGAACTCTGCACGTTTGTACATTTCTTCAGGTGTAGGTGCTGTCACGTTCAGGTAATGGCCTTTACGTTCACCTGTTTCTCGTTCCGCTTTGTGCACGGCTTCCATAACGAACTGGAAGCGATCGTGCCAACGCATGAACGGCTGGCTGTTAACATTCTCGTCGTCTTTGGTCAGATCCAGACCGCCGCGTAGACATTCATACACGGCACGTCCATAATTCTTTGCGGACAGACCGAGTTTAGGTTTAATGGTACAACCTAACAGCGCGCGGCCATATTTGTTCAAACGATCCCGTTCCACCTGAATACCGGCAGGAGGTCCGCCACAGGTTTTGACGTAGGCAATCGGGAAACGAACATCCTCCAAGCGCAGTGCGCGTAATGCTTTAAAGCCAAACACGTTACCAACCAGCGAAGTCAATACGTTGACTACGGAGCCTTCTTCAAACAGATCGATCGGATAAGCCACGAAAGCATAGAAGCAGGTGTCATCGCCCGGTACGTCTTCAATCTTATAAGCACGCCCTTTGTAGTAATCCAGATCGGTCAACAGATCAGTCCATACTGTAGTCCAGGTACCTGTGGAAGACTCTGCAGCCACGGCAGCGGCTACTTCTTCACGCGGTACACCGGGTTGCGGCGTAATCTTGAAACATGCCAGAAGGTCGGTATCCAACGGTGTGTATTCGGGTGTCCAGTAGGTTTGCCGGTATTCTTTGACACCTGCGTTATATGTTTTTACTGCCATGATATTTTCTCCTATTAGATTCCACTCAACTCCAGCTAACTGATCAGACCGAAAAGAGGGGACATTGCATTACAAACATCAAACAATCACAACTTACATCATGGAACGAACTATAGCGCTAATTATCTATAAGAACAAATCAGTAATTCTGATATTTATGATAAGGTTCTGGTTATGAAAATTTCTTTGAAAAACCATGTTGCATCTTACATTACGACAATTAAAAGTATTTGAATCGGTAGCGCGACACTTAAGCTATTCTCGTGCCGCGGATGAACTGCATCTGACTCAACCTGCTGTTTCAATGCAAATCAAGCAATTGGAAGACAATATCAGTTTACCGCTATTTGAACAACTTGGTAAACGAATTTATCTGACCGAAGCGGGGCGCGAGCTGTATCAATACAGCCGTGCCATCTCTCAGCAGTTAGCAGATATGGAAGTGGCTCTGGATGAGCTGAAGGGAATGGAACGTGGCAAATTAAACATTTCAGTCGTGACTACAGCAAATTATTTCGCGCCGCATTTATTGGCCAAATTTTGTCAACGATACCGCGGGGTGACTGTAAGTCTGAATGTTTCGAATCGCGAAACTGTCTTGAAGCAGTTATCTGACAATTTGATTGACCTTGCCATCATGGGACAACCACCGGAAGACTCGGATATCGATAGCGAGTCATTCATGGAAAACCCATTGGTGGTCATTGCCCCGCCCGATCATGCGCTGTGCAAGGAGCAGAATATTCCTGTCAAACGGTTGGAAAAAGAAATTTTTCTGGTGCGTGAATCCGGTTCCGGAACGCGAGGGGCTATGGAACGATTTTTTGCGCAACATCACATCAAAATTCAAAAAGGCATGGAAACAGATACCACCGAGGCCATCAAACAGGCAGTACAGGCTGGCATGGGATTGGGTATCATGTCCCGGCACACTGCAGAACTGGAACTTGAAACCAATCGATTGAAGGTGTTGGATGTCCAAGGTTTTCCGATCATCCGTTACTGGCATGTGGTGAATCGAAAAAATAAACGTTTATCCGGCGTGGCTCATGCTTTCAGGGAATTTTTATTGACAGAAGCTGAAAAGTTGCTGCACGAATCCAAAAAATAAATGAGTATGTGATAAAGATCACATTCATGGTGAATACTCTATGTCAGATTACCCTTACATTTCAATGATTATTTTATGACAGAATTCAACCATTACGGGGGAAAAGTGAATGATCAACCGAACATAGATCGTCGTGTTTATCTGATATGCAGTCTGTTATCGATCATGATTCTCGCGGTGGATTTCATTACTCCTCTCGGTGTTGCCAGCGGTGTACCCTATATCGTTGTGGTACTGATGTCGTTAAAATCGCCGGAGAAATACTTTACTTTGATTGTTGCGGTGGTCTGCACTTTGTTCGTTGGCATAGGATATTTAGGATCACCGCCGAGTTATGCGCCCACCTATCAAGTGATTGCGAATCGTGGATTATCCATTTTTGCAATTTGGATTACTGCACTCTTGGCACTGACACAGAAAGCAAAAACGGAAGAATTGCATCTTGAGCGGATAAAATATTTACAATCCCTCAAAGAATTGGAGATACAGCAGGAGAAACTGAAAATACTGAAAGCCACCATGAGAACAGTACAGGATGTCATGGGAAACTTTTTGAATAACCTGCAATATTTCAAAGGGCGAATCGATAAGCACAAGACGTTGTCACCCGAGGAAATCAATCAATTAAATGTACTGATTCACGATGCCTCATTGTGGCTGAATAAAATGGGAAATATGAATGAAGTCCGCGAAAAAAGAATGGCGGGTGATATGATAGGTATAGAATTAGAGCGAGTTTGGACGAATGACGATACAATCGCCAAATAAAAATATTTATTTACATATATCAATGTGAGAATGTAATGACAGGACAAGGATCTGGCGGCAATGTACTTGCAGCGGTATGTAGTTTCTTTATTCCCGGTCTGGGACAGTTAGTTCAAGGACGAATTTTGTCTGCGTTTTTATTTTTTTCAATTGCCGGAATCGGCTATTTCTTTGCGGTATTGATCATTCCGGCGGTCATTGGCGGCATTTTTCATCTTTGGTCCATTATCGATGCTGCGCGGTTTGTAGGTACCGATTAAAGCGTAGAAATCGGTTATTTTGTATCCCCGGCGGCTGCTTTTCTTCACGGTGATTATAACGTTAGCATCAAACTTGTAGGAATTTAAGATTCAGTTGTGATTCAGTTGTCTTCGTCATGTATCATCTACTTGTTTTAGCCTTTGTATCATGTCCTCATTTAAGAATTCTGTTCAAAAAGTTGGTTTCATTTCCCTGGGTTGTCCGAAAGCGCTGGTCGATTCCGAACATATCCTGACCCAATTGCGCGCCGAAGGTTATCAGATATCTCCGTCGTATGAAGACGCTGATCTGGTAGTCGTAAATACATGTGGATTCATCGATAGCGCCGTCGAGGAATCGCTGGACGCCATCGGTGAAGCGCTGGCCGAAAATGGCAAAGTCATTGTGACGGGCTGCCTTGGCGCCAGAGAAAATGGCGAAGTGGTTAAAAAAGCACATCCGCAGGTATTGGCAGTGACCGGGCCGCATGCGCTGCCCGAGGTGATGTCTGCGATTCATGCACATTTGCCCCAACCGCATGATCCGTTTACCAGTTTGATACCGCCGCAGGGAATACGTTTGACACCCAAGCATTACGCATACGTCAAAATTTCCGAAGGATGCAATCATCGCTGTACATTCTGCATTATTCCTTCGATGCGGGGTGATTTAGTGAGTCGTCCGATTCATCAGGTTCTGCAAGAGGCAGAACATTTGGTTGATGCCGGTGTCAAGGAACTGCTGATTATTTCCCAAGATACCAGCGCGTATGGGGTCGACGTGAAATATCGTACAGGTTTCTGGCAGGGCAGACCCATTAAGACCCGCTTGACTGAACTTGCTCAGGCGCTGGGTTCGTTCGGCGTCTGGGTGCGCTTGCATTATGTTTATCCTTACCCGCATGTGGATGAAGTGATTCCCTTAATGGCGGAAGGAAAAATTTTACCGTATCTCGATGTGCCGTTTCAGCACGCCAATGCGCGCGTACTAAAAGCGATGAAACGACCAGCAAGCGCAGAAAATAATCTGGCGCGGATTCGGCGATGGCGCCAGATTTGCCCTGACATCACCATTCGCAGCACATTCATTGTCGGTTTTCCGGGTGAGACCGAAGCGGAGTTTGAAGAGTTATTGGATTTCCTGCAGGAAGCTCAATTGGACCGGGTAGGATGTTTTGCTTATTCTCCCGTTGCAGGCGCCGCAGCCAATCAGTTGCCTGATCCTGTTCCCGAGCCGTTAAAAGAAGAGCGGCGGGCGCGCTTCATGCAATTGCAGGAAGACATCAGCCGACAACGACTCGCGTCCAAAATTGGGCAGCGAATGACCGTAATGATCGATGCGGTGACAGAACAGGGAGTTATCGCGCGAAGCAGCGCTGATGCGCCTGAGATCGATGGATTGGTTTACGTTGAGCACATAACCGATGGCTTGCCCGGAGATTTGATCGAAGTGGAGATCAAGGCTTCGGATGCGCATGATCTGTTCGCTACCGTGATCAAACAATAAGCAAAAGACTGATCATTGATCGGCAATGCGACGATCCTGGGATATTTTCTGCATCGTCATCGATAATTTTGGCGATATCGGGGTTTGCTGGCGTCTGGCCAGACAGCTCGCGGTTGAACATCACCAATCGGTGCGATTATGGGTGGATGATTTAGCCAGCTTTGCACCTATTGCCCATGATATCGATCCACAGTCCCATCGTCAGCGGCTGCATGATGTGGACATCTGCCTCTGGCAGCCATCTGCGATTGAAGATATCGAGCCGGCCGATGTTGTGATTGAAGCGTTTGGCTGTGAAATGTCCGAGTACTATGTGCAGAGGCTGGCCTTAAAAAGAACGCCGTATGTGTGGATCAATCTCGAGTATCTCAGTGCGGAATCCTGGGTGCCGCACTATCACGGATTATCTTCACCGCATCCTGTTCTGCCGCTGACCAAAACATTTTTCTTTCCCAGTTTTCTGCCGGGAACAGGAGGATTGCTGCGAGAACGTCATCTGATTTCGCACAGAAGATCTTTTGATGCAGAATCTGAACATGAATTTCTGCGGCGCCATGGCCTTCCTGAAAGAACATCCGCAGAAATTCGAGTTTCACTCTTCTGCTATGAGACTGCACCTGTAGAGAAACTGGTGCAGATCCTTTGTGAATCGACAGTGCCTGTATCGTTGTTTGTCCCTGAAGGTAACGTCGCTCTTCGGATCTCGACCTTTCTTGGGGAGAGGGTCTGTCATCAAAAAAAACTGCTGAGACAGGGTCATCTGACGGTGCAGATTTTTCCCTGGCTTGAGCAAGCCGAGTATGACCGATTGTTATGGAGTTGTGATATCAATATCGTACGAGGTGAAGATTCCTTCGTTCGGGCGCAATGGGCTGCCAAGCCGTTTGTTTGGACGATTTATCCACAAACGGAAGGCGCGCACTGGCATAAACTGGATGCATTTCTGTTGCATTACACCGCAGGGATGGAAACAGAAATGGCCGCGATGGTACAAACCTTATGGACTAGCTGGAACGGCAAAATTGATCTCAATCCCATCATTTGGATGAACTTCCTGGCGTTGCAAAAGTCTTTGATACAGCACAATAACGAATGGGTTGATCAACTGCTGAAACAGAGCGATTTGACATCCAATCTAGTGCAGTTTGTCGAAAATCGGCTATAATTCGCCGTTTGGAAATTGGGCATTGACGCGTTTCAATGCTTCATCTTGTTAATTATTTATTGGAATAGAACTACACTATGAAAACCGCAATGGAACTACGCTCAGGTAATGTCGTGATGATTGGCAATGATCCTATGGTCATACAACGGTCGGAATTTACCAAATCGGGCCGTAATGCCTCGGTGGTCAAGATGAAGCTGAAGAATTTGTTTTCCAGCACCACGACGGAAACGGTTTACAAAGCGGATGAAAAATTCGATCTGGTCGTGCTTGACAAAAAAGAATGCACTTACAGTTATTTTGCGGATCCTTTGTATGTATTCATGGATGCCGATTTCAATCAGATTGAAGTTGAAGCTGACAACATGCAAGATGTGCTCAATTACCTCATCGATGGTATGGAAGATGTCTGTCAGGTTACTTTTTATGAAGGCAAGGCAATTTCCGTGGAATTACCTAATTCGATTGTCCGCGAAGTGGAATATACCGAACCTGCTGTCAGAGGCGACACCACGGGCAAAATCATGAAGCCGGCGCGGTTGGTGGGATCAGGTTTTGAGATTCAAGTTCCCGCCTTTGTGGAAATTGGCGACAAAATTGATATTGATCCGCATACCAATGAATTCAGAAAGCGTGTTTGATGCATAGCAAGCATCCTTATAGGCTTTACCCAGGCGGCGCATAGCCGCCTTTTTGTTTTCTGGATACAATCTTTTTCGATTGTTCAAGAATGATGAGATCGCTATCAAATTCAAACAAAGGATTGCCTTCAGGAGAAAATCACCACCTCATCTGGTTTTTTTAGGTAAACGGAGTTCTTGACATGATGTTCTCGAGATTATTCAATGCCACAGCCATATTCATATTTCTGACTTCAACCTTTTTCATCCACACCGTTTAGGCGGAAAATTCTCAAACTGGCGCGTGGGCAATCGCTGCGCCGGCCCCGACATCTCTTACGGAAGTCGGTGTTGCTGCCATTGGAAGTAAGATGTATGTGTGGGCGGATTTAATAAACCCAATTTGCAGAATGCGTTGAATTTCGCCATTAGTAGTGACATCGAAGTCTACGATACTCATACGGATACCTGGTCGACTATCCAGTCACTACCCGAGACGGCATCATGCTGGCATTGCATCACTGAATGGCATGCTGTAAGTGATTGGCGGATTTACAAAATCACTATCCTCTATCTGGAGTGCGGTGGCCACCGTGTTCCAATTACAATTTGGCAACACTGGAGTGGCGACAGCTCGAACCGATGCCCACCGCTCGAGGCGCACTCGGGTTAGCGGTGCATCAGGATCGCTTATAAGCAATCGGTGGATATGATGGCGCACAGTTCAGGTGCAGTCTAAGTGTTTGATCCACAAATCAACACTTGGTCGCTGGGTTTATCTATGCCGACTCCACGGGATCATCTGTCAGTCGTACCTGTTGATGATCGAATCTATGCTATTGGTGGCCGCCCGGAACTGGATCATCACCGGAATATGGCGACGGTTGACGAATAGGATCCACAGGCTCAACAGTGGCGAGCGTGCCAATTTGCCAGAACCCCGAAGCGGTATCGCGGCGGACGTGATCAATGGATGGTTTGAGACCTTTGCAAAATAGCGTAAATTTTTTTGGAGCGTATTTCCCCGATTTATTTGTAAGTTACCGGGGATTTTTTGGTCAATTTTCTCCACACGAACAA
>WBZQ01002869.1_pt1 | contig 10867 bp, 5 predicted proteins | sample 5204251 | NCBI WGS metagenome assembly WBZQ01 (sample SAMN12412402, study PRJNA552823) | activated sludge metagenome | isolation source: activated sludge from nitrification reactor of wastewater treatment plant... | place: USA: Virginia | collected 2017-09 | reverse complement strand
CACGGAGATGTCCTTGGAGAGTGAGGAGAGGCCTTCCGGAAGCGGCGTCCCAAACGCGAGCGGTGTTGTCGGAGCCTGCGGTGACTATGCGCGTCCCGTCGGTTGAAAAGGCCGCGCTCCTGACCCCACGGGAATGTCCTTGGAGGGTAAGGAGAGGCTTTCCGGAAGCGACGTCCCAAACGTGAGCAGTGTTGTCGGACCTTGCGGTGACGATGCGCGCCCCGTCGGTTGAAAAGGCCGCGCACAAGACCCAATTGGAGTGTCCCTGGAGAGTTAGGAGAAGCCTTCCGGAAGCGGTGTCCCAAACGCGAGCGGTGCTGTCGTCGCTTGCGGTGATGATGCGCGCCCTGTCGGTTGAAAAAGCGGCGCTATTGACCCGATGGGAGTGTCCCTGCAGGGTGAGGAGAGGCCTTCCCGAAGCGGCGTCCCAAACGCGAGCGGTGTTGTCGGAGCCTGCCGTGACGATGCGCGCCCCGTCGGTTGAAAGGGCCGCGCCCAAGACCCAAGTGGAGTGTCCCTGCAGGGTGAGGAGAGGCCTTCCCGAAGCGGCGTCCCAAACGCGAGCGGTGCTGTCGTCGCTTGCGGTGACGATACGCGTCCCGTCGGTTGAAAAGGCCGCGCTCCTGACCCGATGGGAGTGTCCCTGGAGGGTGAGGAGAGGCTTTCCGGAAGTGGCGTCCCAAACGCGAGCGGTGTTGTCGGAGCTTGCGGTGACTATGCGCATCCCGTCGGTTGAAAAGGCCGCGCTCCGGACTCCACGGAAATGTCCCTGAAGCGTGAGGAGAGACCTTCCGGAAGCGGCGTCCCAAACGCGAGCGGTGTTGTCGCCACTTGCTGTGACGATGCGCGCCCCGTCGGTTGAAAAGGCCGCGCGGTTCACGCCTCCAAAATGACCGGCGAGAGGCGTTGCCGCAGTGAGGGACGGTAGTGGCGGCACCGCGAAGCGCGAAGGGAAACCTGCCGCCCTTGCTGCTGTCAGTCCCTCGGTGCGGTTCCTCTTCAGCAGGGGTGTGCCCCGCGCCCCTGCGAATCGCGCGGCGCTCAGATCGGCCCCCTCGAAATTGGTCCCCTCGACGTCCGCGCCCGGGGCGCTCACGTTGATCCAGCACGCCTCCTTCACGTTCGCTCTCGAGAGAGTGGCCGACGAAAGGTCAGCGCTGCGGAAATCCGCCCGATCGAGAACGGCACCTGCCAGATTCGCACCTTTCGCACTGACGTCAGCCACGAACGCACCGCTTAGGTCCGCGTATTCCAGCGTCACCCCGTCGAGGTTCGCTCGGTTGAGCGTTGCGCCACTCAGGTTCGCGTTCTCTAGGAAAGCATCGGCGAGGCCGCTGCGCGCCATGTTCGCGCCGCGCAGATCGGCGCCTGGCAAGGCGAGCCCGGGAAGTTGCAGTTCGGAGAGGTCGATACCGGCGAGACGCATCTCGGCGGGCAGGAGGCGTCGCATACAGTCGCGGAGGCTCTTTGCCGCGGCACTTGCCGTCTGCCTTCCGGCCGCGCAGCGGGCTGCGAGCGCATAGGCGATCAGAACGGCGTTCGCACCGGCCTGAGCACCCAGCGGGGTACTGAGTGCCTCGCGCAGGGGCGTCTTTAGCGCGTCTGTCCTCGCATCGAGAAGATCGAGAAGGAACCCGATGGCCTCCTGCGAGAGGCGCGGCAGAGAAAGCGCCTTGCCGAATGCACCATCGGTCTCTCCCGCGGCCCGCAAGAGCCGTCGCGCCAGGAAGTACTCCAGAAAGCTGCGGTGCGAAAAGCCGTAGTGGCCGTCCGGAGTGCGCGAAAGGAACGCCGCGGTTCGGAGCTCGACGTCCAGCTGGTTGGGATCCAGCGTGCCACGGAGGTCCTCGCGGTCTTTGAACAGCGCATAGAGCTCGCCATAGTGGATGCGGTTGCCGGTCCGCCCCCACAGCTCCACGGCCAGCGTCTCGAGGATTGTCTGCAGCTGATCGAGACCGCTTTGTCGCTCACGGGGCTTGAAGTCGACGAGCCAGTCGTTTGTGTAGGCCTGATAGAGCGCGCCTGGCGTGATCGGCAACCCGCCCTTCGCTTCTTCCAGCTTCAGCCGGGGCAGGCTCTTGATGATCATGTCGAGGAGCTGCGGACGGTCCGCGAGCTGCGCAAGGTACCGATCCTTCAGGAGCTTTTTCGCGGCGCCTCCCTCGCGAGGGCCGAGCCGCTTCTCCAGGTATTCGCCGATCTGCGCCTCGGTGAAGCGCTCCAGCGTGTCGATGGCGGCTTCGAAGCCGAGGGCGACGCTTGTGAGTGGCGAGATCGAGTCGGTCCGCCCGCCCGTCACGCGGATCGCCTCGCCGTGCTCGCGGAAGAACTGCTCGCGGCACGTGACGAGGACCCGGTTCGACCGGGCATCTTCACCGGGTTCGCCGGTGAGCCTCACGAGACCGCGGAACTGCTCCACCACGCTTCGCCCGGCGGTCGCGATGCCCATCTCGTCGAAGCTGTCGAGGAGCAGCACGATGCGGCCTCGTGCGATCAGGTGCAGGAAGAGGCGCGGGTCCTTCCGTTGGCCCACGGCGCGGTTCCAGTGCTCGTGAAGCACCTCGTCGAGGTCCGCCTTGTTCGGGACCTCGCGCAGGTTGATGAGGAGGGGAACGGGCTCGCGGGCGTCCTCGCGCGCGCGGCGCGCCAGCTCGTAGGCCAGCTTCTGCGTGAAGGCAGTCTTTCCGGTGCCGTAGTCGCCCAGGAGCACCCACAGGCGGCGGTCGCGCCCGCCGGCCCACGCGATGCCGTGGTCCGCGAGGTTCTCGATGACCTTCTCGGGGTCGGCGCCCGGCCTCGCGCGCTGGGTGACATACGCGGACGCGAGCGGGGACTTTTCGAAGACCGAGATGAGCTGCGAAAGATACGGTCCGAAGTCGAGGAGCTGCCGTTCCAGGTCCTCGGGTGTGAGCGTTCGTATTCCGAAGTCCTTGCCGGCCGCGATCGCGACAGGCGAAAACGCCCGCGCGACGACCATTCCGCGCGCTCCCATCGCCCGCGCCCCGGGCTGGTCGAGCCATATCTTGAGCGTCTCCAGAACTTCCTTGCCGACCGCCCGGCCGTGGTCCTTGCACTCCACGAAATAGGTGTTCACATCCAGGCCGGATTCGCTGCGCGCGACGAGATCGACCTTGTTCGAGTCGATCAGCTGCTCCGGTTCGACCGTGTACCCAAGCAATCGCAGGAGGTCCGCGACGCGGTCCTCGAACCGCTTTCCCGGCCGTGTGCGGCCGCCGCGTCGATCGTCGTGCTCGGCAAAGGCCCTGAAGATGTCGGGCCGCGCGCGCATCTCCGCGTCTTCCTTTTCGACTTCGACCTCGGTCCGAGCGATGAAGTCGTGAAGCACGCCGACGAACCGCTCGTAGGCCCGTGCCACCTCGTGGTCAGGCTTTGTGATCAGGAGTGCCTCGGAGAACAGCAGCTCTTGGTGGTACGGGATCTCGTGAACGTCCGCCAATTCGAGCCCGAACGTCTTTCGCCAAAGGTCTTGGCCGGCCGCGACAAGATCCGAGGAACTCTGTGGGATTGGGGAGGCGACCAGGAAGAACGTGGGCTTCGGCCGTCCCAGCCGGAACGCCTTGAGCGCGGGCTCGTCCTCGCGCCGCAGCGTGTTCCAGACAGCGGCGAGGCCGCCGAGGTTCTGCGCGTTGTAGCCACCGACGAGGACCGTGGCGTCCGGAAGCACGCCCGCCAAAAGGCCGCCGAGGTCGGTGAGCCCGGTGCGGGAGTCGATGACGACGTGCCGGTATCCCTCGCTTCCGAGGTGCGCCAAGAGAGCTTCCATGACGTCGCGCCCTCGGGCGAGGTCGACGGACAACCAGTAAGGCCAGTCGATCGAGGCATAGAGGCTTCCGGGATCGGCGCGCTCGGCGTGAGCTGGAAGCACTGCCAGGTTGGTGAACGGTGTGCGGCGGATCGCACGTGTGAACGCCGCGAGATCCGTGGGACCAGGCTTTGGGTACTTGTTGGCCTGCCAGGCAATGAGCCAGTCGAAGAACCCCTCCTTCACGTCGCCCTCCGACCGCAGAGCGCGGATGCGATGCAGCCCGGGCGCTTCGACATCGAGGTCCCAGATCAGAGTCTTCCCACGCCGAGCGAGGCCGACGGCGACGTTCGCGGCCAGAAGGGTTCGGCCGACTCCGCCCTTGTAGCTGTAGAACGTGAAGACGATGGGCCGCGGCATGGGAATCAGGCAGCGGCTCGGTCGGGGTCGGGGGCTTGGCTGAGGAAGTCGATGCCTCGAAAAGCCCTGGCCGCCGAGCCTGTCGAAGCGTTCGCCGCGCTCTTTTCGGTCCTCGGCTCCGCGAGGCTCACGAGGTTCTCTTTGCCGAGCTTCCGCCGGCAGATGAGCCCACCGGCCTCCATGACACCCAGGATCTGGCTGACGCGGGCCGCGGTGACGTCGAGCTTCGCTTGAAGGTCGAGCTGAGGAATTGGCCCAGTTGCCAGGAGCTCAAGCACCTTGCCGGCATGCAATAGCCTCATGGCCTTGCCGGAGCCCGCGGCCTCAAGGACAAGACGCTTCGACTCCAGGAGATCGCGGAAAGCGCGCCAGCGATTCCGGAACACGCCGAGGCCTTCCATTTTGGGTTCCAGCCGCTCACTCGCGAGGTACACGGTCTCGTCCAGTTCCAGGAGGCCATCCATGTCGTCCGGCCGCCCGAGAGCGCGTACCGTCCACTGCCGAAAGGCGTGATCCAGCCCCTCGGCTCGCGAGCGGGACAGGCGCTTGGTCTTTCGAAGCAGGGCTAAGAGATCCGAAAGGTCGGCTTGGCCGACCAAGGCCTCGGGTCGAGCGTCGAGCCAGTTCATGAGAGGACCCTAAATCGTTCTTTACGATGAGTCAACAAGGGACCATATAGTTAAGATCACTTTAGCCGTCTGGTTCCGTCGACTCTCCGGCGAGCCGGAGGCCGCGCCGGCTGCGCCCGCCGGCGACGCGGAGCGATAGCACGACCAAGCCACCCTCCACGCCCACCTCATTCGGACGACTTTCAAGGGCAGGGAACGCGAAACCGGGGCAAGGCGCACCTTCCTTGGCCTCCACGTTGGGTTTCTCCACGTTGGGCTTCTCCACGTTACGCTGGTTCGCAACGATCGTCGTCGCTCCGGGGCTGAAGTGCGCCACCTTCCGGGCGCGGTCCTTATGCAGCTTCACGGTCTTCTCGTCGCCGTAGCTGGGGACCAGGATCCAGTCGACAGGCACCTCGCTGAAGAGTGCGGCGACTTTGGGGTGATCGTCGAGGTAGTCCTTGCAAATCGGAATTGCGAACGCTCCGATCGGGGTTGCCAGTACCTCGAGCCGGTTCCCATCCGCGATGTCCTCCGCCAACCCGTCGGCAGCGCCATATGGTCGGAGCTTCCGGTGGGCGAGAAGCCGTTCGCCTTTGCGATCCCAAAGCTCGGCGGTGTTGTAGGAATCGCCGTCCACGGTCTCGTGGAAGCTGCCGGCGAGCACGAGGACGAGCGGGCCGCCGTCGCCGGACTCCAGCCAGCCTCGGACTTCGGCGCGATGTTCCAGCGTGACCGTCAACTCGGGTAAGATGGCGATTTGGGCATCGGCCTTCTTTGCCGAAGCCCAGGACTCGCGAATCGAGTCGAGGCGCTTCTCCGGGTTCGTGACGCCGGTGCATCGGAACCTTGCGGCACTGTTCTCTTCGTACAGTAGCCGGACTCCTCCGTCAGCGGCTTCCTGATCCCTGAAGTGGCCGATCCAGGTCCGCAAGCCTTCGCCGCGCTCCAGGATTCGCCCGAGGTCGTGTGCCGCTTGCGCCTCGGCTTGCCGGACCACGACCTCGATTCCGGAGGCCGTGGTGGCGGGTATGACCGCGTGCCAGCGGAACCACGCTTCACGATTGTTGGCCTGCTGCGCGATTCGGGCTCGATGACGGGCCTCGGCATCGATCCGAACAAGCCAGAACGCGAGATGGCCCTCAACGAACTTCCGAGGCACGAACGCCTGCGGCTCCGTCAGCGCCTCCAGCTCTGCGTCGAGGGCCTCAATGAGCGCAAGCGGCGCGCGAAGCGCCTCGGTGAGAGCCGGCGCCCGGCCGCTGTGGATGAGCCGGCGAAAGCCCAGAACGTCCGACGCATGTTCATTGCTGTCGCGGTCTCGTTCCCATCGATTGAGCAGCGTGGCGCCATCCCGACGCGTTCCCGCGATCACCCAAAGGTGGACGAGCGCTGCCTGGAGCTGATCGCTCTCAATGAGCTGGACCGCGCGCCGCATGTGGCGAGGCGCCTACAGCTTCAGGGTGTCGGGCCCGGACCGCGCGAGCCACTCCTCGGCAAGGAGGCCGTAGATCACGACGTCGTGCCGTGTCGCGTGAGCGAAGAGCCGGCTCCTCAGGACTCCCTCTTCGGTAAAGCCGATTCGCCTTAGCACCGAGCGGGCCGCCGAGTTCCCGGCGCCTACGAAGGCCTCGATGCGAAAGAGGCCCCGGTGGCGGAAGAGGTACGACACGAGGACCCGATGCGCGTCTGTGCCGAGGCCCTTGCCCCGTTCGTGGGGGTCGAGGATCGTGGCCGCGATCCGGCCGACCCGCGAGTGAAGGTCGAGGTCGTCGATCGAGGCGAGCCCCACCCGCCGGCCGGCGAGGTCCTCGATCACGAGCCTCATGCGCGCCTCGGAGAGGAGCCGGTCCTCCTCGAATTGCCACCTCAGGGCCTCGGCGGATCCCAGAAGGAAGGGCTCGAACTCGCCGAACGCGGTCGGCTTGCCGCTCTCCTGGACGAGCCAATCGAGGTCGTCCTCGCGAACGGTTCGAAGCCGGGTGAGCGCCCCGCTGAGCATGGACGCCGCCCTACATCCGCTCCGGGACTGGAACCCCGAGGATCGCGAGGAGCCGCGTCAGGTGCAGAAGGACGGCCTGGAACACCGCGCGACGAACCAGCCGGCTCCCGACGTCCGGAGCCTTCAGCACCGAATGCGTGTTGTAGAGCTTGTGAAACGCCGACGCGATCGCGTGCGCGTGGCGGACCAGGAGCGAGACCTCCAGGGACTCTCCGACCTTGACGATCGTGTCCTGGGTCTGTCCGCACAGCCGGACGGCTTCCCATAGCCCGTCGTCGAACAGGGAACGCTCCGCGCCCTCGAGAGACGCGATGTCCTCCGCGCCCAGGAGCCCCTGGTGACCTGACGCCTCCAGCTTGCGAAAGACGTTTGTCGCCCGGACGGCCGCGTACTGAAGGTAGGGCCCGGTATCGCCCTCGAACGCGAGGGCCTCCTCGAAGTCGAACGCGATGACCGTGTTTCGCGAGAAGCGGGTCATGTAGACGCGAAGCGCGCCGATCGCGATGGCCTCCGCGCGGGCCGGCTCCACGGGCTCGCCCCCGGAGCGCAGGGCAACCTGGTCGCGCGCCTTCTCGACCAGCCGCTCCAGAAGGTCGTCGGCCTTGATGCCGAGCCCCTTCCGACCCGACATCTCGATGAAGGGCCGCTTTCGGTCCTCGTCGGAGAGCTCGATGCCCATGAGCTCGGCCGACGCGGGGGTCAGCGCGACCATCTCGTAGGCGAAGTGCACCGATCGGCGGGCCGCGTCGGGGTAGCCCGCGCGCCGCACGGCTTCCCTCACCACCTTCTGCGGATACGACTGCCTAACGTCGATGACGTTGATGACGCCCTCCGCGTGCCCGAACCGCCCTCGTAGGGAAGGATCGGCTCCGTCCGCCGAGCGGCGCGTGCGATAGAGGGGCGCCTCCCCATCCGAAGCGACGAACTCGCGGTTGCCGAGCATGTCGCGGTAGGGAACCTCCTCGTACTCGAAGTCGATTCCGAGGACGCCGAGCTTCCAGAGCTGATAGGCGATGTCCTTGCCGGTGTAGGTGACGGTGCCGTTCGAACGCAGGAGGATCTTGTCGGCATCCTCCATGCCCTCGAACTCGGGCGAACCCGCGAGACGAAGCACCCAGCAGCCGGCGTTCTTGCCCGAGGACTCAAGCTCGGCCGCGCCGCGGTCCTTCAGGAGCTCGAAGGCACGCGACCAGAACCGGTGCGCGAGGATGTCGCTTTCGTGCGGAAGGAGGTCGTACGAGACGCCGATCCGGGCCATCGTCAAGAGGTGGCAACGGACCACGGCCTCGGCAAGCCGTCCCGCCCGTTTGGCGATCGCGGCGTCCTTCTCGGAGAGGGGATTTCCGAGGGCCGCGCCCTCGATCGCGTGAAGCACGTGCCGCCGGTCCTCCTCCAGCGAACCGTCACCCCTTGTTTTCGCCTCGGCGTAGCTGCGGCCGACCAGCGCGTACAGGTCCCACGCGAGGTCGCCGAGTCGCCGGGGAAGGACCCCCGGAAGGTCGTTCGGAAAGACCGCGAGGAGCTCGTCGATCTCCGCCGCGAGGGCGGCCGCCCGCTCGGGATCGGAGAGCCTTGGACCGTGGAGGAGCCCGACGACCACGTCGGCAAGCTGCACGCCGGTGTCGTCGATGTAGTTCTGAACCTCGACGTTCCGGCCGAGGCTTCGGAACGTCTTCACGAGCACGTCGCCCAAGACCGCGTTGCGAAGGTGGCCGATATGCGCGGCCTTGTTGGGGTTGATGTTGGTGTGCTCGATGATGAGCTTGCCCGCCGGGCTCGACCCCGCGGCGTGCTCCTTCAGGAGCTCCGACATCGCCTGGGCTCGGTTCACGAACAGGTTGATGTAGCCCCCGCCCTGAACCGCCCGCCGCTCGATGGCGGCCGGCAGCTGTAGCGCGGGCGCTAGCTCGTCGGCGAGCTTTCGGGGAGGCCGCTTGAGCCTCTTGGCGAGCTCGAACGCGATCGGGAGCGCGATGTCCCCAAGCTCGGCCTTGGGGGGAACCTCCTGGATGACCCGATGCACCTCGACGTCAAAGAGGCGAAGGCAGGCCTCGGCGACGGCTTTTTCGACCGCTGCCGCCAGGCCGGGAATCACCCAATCACCTCACCGCCCCGCGGTGCCGGGGCGGGCAGGACCCGCGATCGATTGATCATCGGGCGATTCTCGCATGCGTAGCGGGCGGGCCTCGACATGTTCTTTGCCGGCGTGGTTGGGCTGAGAACGCACGCTTGGGAGTTGAAGGCGCGGGTCGAAGAAAAGAGAGAGCTGCCGGGGTCGCTAGCTTCGCAGGTCGTGGCCGGTCATCTCGTCCGGCTTGGGGAGCCCTAGGAGGCCGAGAAGCGTCGGGGCCACATCGGCGAGGGAGCCATCGGGGCGGAGCGACGCGACGTGTTTCGATCCCGCACCCGCCGCGTCGAGGATGAGCGGGACCGGGCCCACGGTGTGCGCGGTGTGGGGCTCCTGCCGCTCTTCGTCCCACATCTTCTCGACGTTGCCGTGATCCGCGGTGACAATGGCCGCGCCGCCCTTGGCCTGGATCGCCGAGAGCACGCGCCCCAGGCAGGTGTCCACAGCCTCGACCGCGCGAATCGCGGCCTCGAGCTTTCCCGTATGCCCGACCATGTCGCAGTTCGCGTAGTTGGCGAGGATGAAGTCGAAGCGATCGGACTCCACGGCGGCGACCAGGCGATCGGTGACCTCGTAGGCCGACATCTCGGGAACGAGGTCGTAGGTCGCGACCTTCGGGGACGGCACCAGGATGCGCTCCTCGCCGGGGTAGACCCGCTCCTCGCCGCCGTTGAAGAAGAACGTGACGTGCGCGTACTTCTCGGTCTCAGCGATTCGGAGGTTGGTGAAGCCCTCTCTCGCCAGGACCTCGGGCAGCGAGTTCTTCAGGCTGGTGGGTGGAAACGCCACGGGAAGAGGGAAGTCGGCGTGGTACTCGGTCATGGTCGTGAAGAGCACCTTCGGAGAGACGTGCCTCGAAAACCCGTCGAAGTCCCTTTCGAAGAAGGCCCGCGTGAGCTCGCGCGTGCGGTCGGCGCGGAAGTTGAAGAACACGACCGAATCCCCGTCGCGCACGGTCTGCGCGCTTTCCCCTTTGGCCCTCACCGAGATCGGCTCCATGAACTCATCCGTGATGCCGCGGGCATAGGCATCGGCAACCGCCTGCGCGGCGGCCTCCTCGCGCACGACGGCCTCGGCAAGGCCCTCCGTGAGGAGGCGAAACGCCTTCTCGACCCGATCCCAACGCTTGTCGCGATCCATCGCGTAATAGCGCCCGACAATCGAGCCCAGGGACGCGAAGGGGTAAGAGGACAGCCGCGCCTGAAGCTTGCGCACGTTGGCGATGCCGGAGGTCGGCGGGGTGTCTCTGCCATCGAGAAACGCGTGGACCACAACGCGCGGCACGTCGCGCTCGGCGGCCAGCTCCAAGAGCGCGTCGAGATGGCTCTGAAGCGAGTGCACGCCCCCGTGGGATAGGAGCCCTATCAGGTGGAGCGCGCGGCCCTCGAATCGAGCCGCTTCGCACGCGGCGATCAGGGCCGGGTTCGTCCGGAAGTCGCCGTCGCGAACGGCCTTGGAGATGCGCACGATGTCCTGGTAGACCACGCGACCCGCGCCCAGAATCGTGTGCCCAACCTCGGAGTTGCCCATCTGGCCTTCCGGCAGCCCGACGCGTTCTCCGGAGGTCTCGACCATGGTCCACGGCCTCTCCGCGTAGAGCCGATCGAACGTGGGGGTTCGGGCCAGCGAGACCGCGTTGGCTAACGAGCCGGGTGCCCTCCCGAACCCGTCGAGCACGATCAGCGCGACGGGACGAGGGCGTTTCGCGGGCATTGGTGGGCGGTGAGTCTAAGGGGCGGGTCCCTGACGCGGTCTTATAGTCGTCTCGCTTTCACACTCTTACGCGATCGGAGAACCACATGAGACCTTTCGTGGTGCGGACCGGAATCGTGGTCACCCTCGTGACGGGCCTTTTCGGAGGAAGCCTCTTCGCCGCCGACCCGCCGTCCCGGATCGCGCGGTCACTTCTTGCGGGCGGTGCGGCTCGCGCTCGCGCGCTTGGGACG
>WBZQ01002868.1_pt1 | contig 10867 bp, 8 predicted proteins | sample 5204251 | NCBI WGS metagenome assembly WBZQ01 (sample SAMN12412402, study PRJNA552823) | activated sludge metagenome | isolation source: activated sludge from nitrification reactor of wastewater treatment plant... | place: USA: Virginia | collected 2017-09 | reverse complement strand
GACCGTTCTCGTCGGTCAGCACGCGCACGTTCCCCAGCGCGTCACGGTGGTAGTACTCGACCCGGCTGGCGTTCACGGCCAACGACACAGGCGCCAGCGCGCCGACCAGCGCCACGGCCGCCGTCGATCGAAAGACGCGCATCAGCATCTCGCGCTGCTCCTGACGACGAGCATACCCCGGTCAACAGCCTGCCGCATGCGCCGCCGCGGCGCCGTCAACCGCGACGCGGCCCGGGGGCGCCGAGCCGATCCCATGTCGATTCATTGACGTGCGCGGCGCGGCTGTGGTTGAATCCGGCCTGTTCAGGTTCCCTCCGCGCGGTCGCGCGCAGTCCTGGGGGCATTCTTGACAGGCACGGAGACGGGCGCCTACGCGCCGACGCTGGTCGTCACCGGCGGCTCACTCGACGGCAAGAAACTCGTCTGTCCGCCCAGCGTCGAGAAGATCCTGGGGACCGGGCCGAGCTGCAACTTCAAGCTCGAGGGGGCCAACGTCGACGCGGAGCACGCCCGCATCGTCTGGGAGATGCGCGGCCTGCTGCTCGCCGACCTGGGCAGCCGCAGCGGCACGTTCGTCAACGGCGAACGCGTCGACGAACAGACGCTCAACGAAGGCGACCGCATCTGCCTGGGCCCGCCCGGTTCGCGCCAGAGCGTCAAGCTCGTGGTGCGCATGGGGGCCGACATCGCGATGGCGGCCGGGTCGGGCCAGGCGGCCGCCTTCCCGTCCGCCGCCGAGCGCGAGGCTTCAGCCACGATCGCGGTCAACGTCTCGGAGCTGGACTTGGACGGCACGCTGCCTCTGGGCCGGGATGGCGTGTCGGCGCCGACCTTCGACGAGAGCCCGCTGGTGCTGGACGCCGAAGACCAGACGGACGACCTCGCGACGCTCCCGCCGCGCGGCCCTTCGGCCCCGACCCTGATCGCCACGGCGGCCCCCACCCTGCTCGGCGACGAACTGCGCGTCACGCCGGGCGGCGAGGAGCTGGTGCTGATCGAGCCGGAGCCCGAACCGGAACCCGAGACGCTCGCGATTCCGGCCCCGGTCTTCGAGGCCACCACCGAGATGCCGTCGCCGATGGAGCCGAGCGCTCTGCCGGAGACGCGCGCCATGCCCGTGAGCGCGCGGGCGAATCTGGCGCCGCCGCGGCCCGAGCCCGAAGCCAGCCCCGCGCCGGAGCCGGCGCCCGGGCGCCGCCAGCAGCGCCCCGATTACACCGACGAGTTGCCCTCGATCGCGCCCGTCGAGCGCGCCGACAGCACCGCCGTGGCGGCCCCCGTGCCGCGCGCGCCGAGCACGCCGGCCAAGGTCGTTCCGGCGCCGCGGCCCGCGCCGCGTGGCCGCCACGCACGGCCGGCCGTACCGCGCGTCGCGCTGGTCGCGGCAGGAGCCCTGGCCCTGGCTCTCGGCGCCTGGGCACTGTTCGGCCTGCTCCACAAGAACCCGCCGGCGGTGCTGTCGATCGTGCCGCCCAAGGTCGAGCCCGGCGGCACGATCACGCTGACGGGTTCGGGTTTCGCGCCCGACCCGGTCGCGAACGTGGTGCGCTTCGGCGAGCAGCCTGCCCAGGTGACGTCGGCCTCCGACACGCGCCTGGTGGTGACCGTGCCCGCGCTCGACCTGAGTCAGGGCTCGCGCAACGTCCCGGTCACGGTGCAGGCTCACGGCCTGCGCACGGGCGGACTGTTCGTCAAGGTCGTGGCCCTCCCCAAGGTCACGTCGCTGCTGCCCGACGTCGCCCTGCCGGGCGCCGAGGTCGTGGCCAGCGGCCGCAATCTGAAGGCCGAGCGCGTCAGCGTGAGCGTGGGCGGCACGCCGGCCGAAGTGCTCGAGGCCCAGGGCGAGCGCCTGCGCTTCCGCGTGCCCGACCTGCCCGTGGTGGTGGGCAAGCGCCTGCCCGTCGCGCTGGTCGTGGGCGGCGAGAGCACGGCGGCACCCGAGTTGACGCTGGGCCGACTGCCGATGCTGCTCGCGGCTGAGCCGGCGGCCGGGCCGATCGGCGCGCGCGTGGTGCTGCGCGGCCGCGGCTTCGCGCCCGAGCCCGACGCCAACGAGGTCCTCTTCCTCGGCCGGCGCGCCCTGGTACTGGCGGCGTCGGCGACCGAGCTGACCGTCGTGATGCCGGGAGCGCGCGCGTTCGACGCGCAGGTGCCCGTGACGCTCAGCGTGAGCGTGGCCGGCAGCGTCTCGAACGCGCTCGAGTTCCTGGTCATGAACCCTGTCGCGACGACCTTCCTGCCGCGCTTCTTCGCGGCCCCGGCCGACGCGCCCGGGCAGGCCTTCGTGGCGACGCAGCTCGGCCCGCTGTTGCTGATCGGCGACCAGGGCGCCGGGCCGTCGCTGGCGGCGCGCGCGGCGGGCATGGCCGATGCGCTCAACGCGCTGTGCGATGCCTGGACCGCCGGCGCCGCCGGAGCGTTGCAGACGCGCGACCAACCGCGCCCGTCGGTCTGGGCACCCGGCGCACAGAGCGCGCTGCTGGAAGTCTGGCCGGGCGACGTCGCCGCCTACGACCGGCGCAGCCGCGGCGGCAGCGGCGGGGCCCGGCGTCTGGCCAACTTCTGGGCCGCGTTGATCGAGGACTACCTGACGCTCTTCGTGCAGGGCCAGCGCCCGTCGCGCGTGAGCGAGCTGTCGAGTCGCGGCCGACTGCTGCTCGACCTGTACGCGGAGGCCATGCGCCGTGGCGCGAGCGGCGTACCGCGCAATCTCGTGCTGCCGCCCAGCGCCGCGCTCGAAGCCGGCCTGCGCGACATGGCCCTGCAGCCGGAGGGCAGTCCGGGAGCGCGCGCGGCGGGCCGCGCGGCGACGCCGATCGAGGGCGTCTGGGAAGGCACCATCGAGGACGACGCGGGCCGGCGCGGCTTGGCTGTGACGCTGCGCCTCGTGAGCGGACGCCTGCAGGGCGAGGCCACCACGCGCTCGCGCGGCCTCGCCATGTCGATCCCGCTGAGCGATCTCTCGTACGAGCGCGGCGCGGTCGCGTTCACGCTGCTGGCGGGCGGGGTGCCGCGCCGCTTCACGGGCACGTTGCAGGGCGCCCGTATCGCCGGACAGGTGCGCGTGCCGGGACGCAAGGATCCCATCGGCAGCTTCAGCCTCGATTTCGTCCAGTGAGCGCGCGCCTCGCTCGACCGACTCGTCGGAGGCCCGGACGCGCGTCGACGCCGGCCGTGCGCAGCGGCCTCGACGAGCTGCTGGCCCGGCCCGGACTGCTGCGCGGGCAACGCGTCGGCCTGGTGTGCCATGCGGCATCGGTCGACGCGCGGCTGCGGCACGCGGCTCTGGCGCTGCGCGACACGCGCGGCGTGACGCTCACGGCCCTGTTCGGGCCCGAACACGGCCTGTGGGCGGCCGCCCAGGACTTGGTCGAGGTCGACGACGCGCGCGACCCGGCCACCGGCCTGCCGGTCTACAGCCTCTATGGACCGACGCGCGTGCCCAGCGCCGAGACGCTGCAGGGCGTCGACCTGCTGCTGGTCGACCTGCAGGACGTCGGCGCGCGCTACTACACCTTCGTCTACACCATGCTGCACGTGCTCGAGGCCGCGGCACGGCACGGCCGGCGGGTGCTCGTGCTCGACCGGCCCAACCCGCTGGGCGGCGAGGTCGTCGACGGCAACCTGCTCGACGCCGACTATCGCTCGTTCGTGGGACTGCACCCGCTGCCCGTGCGCCACGGCCTCACCATCGGCGAGCTGGCGCTGCTGTTCCGCCACGAGCTGAATCTGGACGTGGAACTCCAGGTACTGCCGATGCGCGGCTGGCGGCGCTCGATGGCCTTCGAGGACACCGGCCTGCCCTGGGTGCCGCCCTCGCCCAACATGCCCACGCCCGACACCGCCTGGGTCTACCCCGGCGGCTGCCTGATCGAAGGCACGAACCTCTCGGAAGGGCGCGGCACGACGCGCCCGTTCGAGTTCGTGGGCGCGCCCTGGCTCGACGCCTGGCGACTGGCGCGCGACCTCGAGGCCGAACGCCTGCCGGGCGTGCGTTTCCGGCCCTGCGTGTTCACGCCCACGTTCCAGAAGCACGCCGGCCGCTCGTGCGGCGGCGTGCAGGTGCACGTGCTCGAGCGCGCGCGCTTCCCGGCCTTCCTGACCTATCTGCTGCTGATCCAGCACGCGCGACGTCAGGACCCGGCGCGCTTCGCCTGGCGCGATCCGCCCTACGAGTACGAGTACGTCAAGCGCCCGATCGACATCCTGTGCGGCACCGACCGCATCCGCCGCGGGCTGGAAGCCGGCGGCTCGCCGCGCGCGTTCGCGCGCGAATGGCGCGACGACACGGCGCGTTTCCGCCGGCGCCGCGCCAGGCAGCTCCTGTACTGAAGCGGGCCGCGCGACGCGACGCGCGCCCTGGAGGCCGACCGTGACGCGAGCCGAGTTGTTCCCCCACAGCGAGCCGTTCCACAGCCGACGCCTGCGCGTCGGCGCGCTGCACGAGATTCACGTCGAGGAGTGCGGTCGCCCGGACGGCGTGCCGATCCTGTTCGTGCACGGCGGCCCCGGCATGGGCTGCACGCCCTGGGACCGGCGCCTGTTCGACCCCACGCACTTCCGCATCGTGCGCGTCGATCAGCGCGGGGCGGGCCTCTCGACGCCGCGCGGCGAGACGCGCGAGAACACGGCCGAGCTGCTGTGCGACGACTTCGAGCGCGTGCGCGTCGAGCTCGGCATCGAGCGCTGGCACGTCTTCGGCGGCTCCTGGGGCAGCACGCTCGGGCTGCTCTACGCGCAACGCCACCCCGAGCGTTGCCTGAGCCTGACGCTGCGCGGCATCTGGCTGTTCCGGCCCGAAGACGTCACCTGGTGGTTCAAGTTGGTGCGCTTCATCCAGCCCGAGCTCTATCGCCAGTTCGCGGAGCACGTGCCCGCCGAAGAGCGCGACGACCTGCTCGAAGCCTACTGGCGCCGGTTGAACGGCTCCGACCGCGCGTCGGCCCTGGCCGCGGCCCGCGCCTGGAGCTACTTCGAGGGCGCCGCGTGCACGTTGCTGCCCAACCCCGAGTTCCTGGCCGACTTCGAGCAGGACGACACGGCCTGGAGCGTGGCGCGCCTCGAGGCGCACTACTTCCGCAACCACTGCCTGGGCTCGACGACGCTGCTCGACGGCGTGGCCCGCATCCGTCACGTCCCGGCCTTCATCGTGCACGGACGCTGGGACGTGGTGTGCGTGATCGACGGCGCGGATGCGCTGCACCGGCGCTGGCCCGAGGCCTCCTACGTCGTGGTGCCCGACGCCGGCCACTCGTCGCACGAACCGGGCATCCTGCGCGAGCTGATCGGCGCCACCGAACGCATCCGTCTCACGGGCCGGCCGACCTTGTAGCGCGCGGCGCGCGTCAGTCGACGAAGGCCGCCTCGACGCGCGGGTCGGGGCCGATGCGGTAGCGGAACTCGAGCGTCACGCCCGGGTCGACCAGTCCGAGCGCCGCGAGCGCCTTGGGATAGGTGATGCCCGAGTCGCACTCGCGCAGTTCCAGTTCGCCCAGGGCGCGCACGTGCGTGAGCAGCAGCGCGCGCCGCGCGGGGCCGTCGAAGTCGGGCGCCACGAAGCGCGCGCTGGGCTCGGGCGTGGGCCACGTCTCGTCCGCGCGCAGGCGCAGCAGCTCGCCGAGCGGCGCGCGGGCAGGCGTCGCGGCCAGCCCGAACTCGCGCGACAGGTCGGCCAGACACAGCGTGAGCGTGACCTGCTCCGGGACGAAGAGGCCGCCGGGCGCGAGCTGCGCCCCGAGCGCCTGCGTCAGCGCGACCTGCGGCTCGCGTTCGAGCCCCGCCTGCATGACCTCCGCCACGATCACGTGCGGGGCGCGCGGCGCGCGCCAGACACAGGCGTCGGCGACACCAACCGACGCGAGCCAGCGCTCGGCCTCGAAGGCCCGCGCCAGGCGGCCCACGCAGGCCACGGCCTCGGCGTGGGCGTCGAGCAGCGTGAAGCGCGCACAGCCCGCTGGCAGCAGCGTGGTCAGCGGGAACAGCAGCGGCGCGAACGGCCCGCTGCCGGCGTAGAGCACCTCGACCGGCAGGCCGAAGCGCGCCTGCGCCAGACCGATGGCAGCCGCCACGGCGCGCAGGAAGCAGCGCGTGCGGGCGAAATCGAGGATGCAGCGCGCCGCGCTCAGGGGCGCGATAGCCACGCCGCCGGGAAGCCGCGCCTCGTCGCCAGCCGCCGCGGCCGGCCCTACGTCGAGGCCGCCCAGCGCTGCGCACAGCTCGAACAACGCCTGTGCCGCCTGGCGCGCTTCGCCGGGGCCGGCATCGTCGGCCAGCAACGCGTGCGCGATTTGCGACAGTCGCGCGCGGGCGTCGGGCGCGGCACTCAACCGCGCGCGGCTTCCACGATCTTCAGGAAAGACTCGGCCACCAGCGAGGCGCCGCCGACCAGCGCGCCATCCACGTCCTGCTCGGCCATCAGGAGCGCGGCGTTGTCGGCCTTGACGCTGCCGCCGTAGAGAATGCGCACGGCCGACGCCACCGCTTCGCCGTGCGAAGCCGACACCCGCCGGCGCACGAAGGCGTGCACCTCCTGGGCCTGCTGCGGCGTGGCGTTGCGACCGGTGCCGATGGCCCAGACGGGTTCGTAGGCGATCAGCGCGCTGGCCGCCTGCTCGGGCGACAGGCCACGCAGGGCACGCTCCAGTTGGCGCTCCACGACCTCCGTCGTGCGGTTCGACTCCCGTTCGCCGAGCGTCTCACCCACGCACACGATGGGCGTCAGGCCGTGCGCGCAGGCGGCGAGCGCCTTGCGACCCACGCCCTCGTCCGTCTCGCCGAAGTGCTGGCGCCGCTCGGAGTGGCCCAGGATCACGTGCGAGCAGCCCACGTCGCGCAGCATGACGGGCGAGACCTCACCGGTGAAGGCGCCCTCGTTCTCGGCGTGCATGTTCTGGGCGGCCAGAGCCACCTGGCTGCCGCGCAGGGCCTCGGCCACGGCGCCCAGGACGGTGAAGGGCGGCGCCACCAGCACCTGGGCGGCACCCCCGGCCGCGGCGCCCAACGCGCGCGCCAGCAGCACGGCCTCGGCCGTGGTCTTGTACATCTTCCAGTTGCCGGCCACGACGGGCCTACGCATCAGGCCTCCTGCAGGCAGACGACGCCCGGCAACGGGTCGCCCGCCAGGAACTCGAGCGACGCTCCGCCGCCGGTCGAGACGTGGTCGATCTTGTGCGCGAGGCCCATCTGCGTGACCGCCGCGACGCTGTCGCCGCCGCCCACGATGGAAGTGCCGGGGCTGTCGGCCAGCGCCTGGGCCATGGCCAGCGTGCCGGCCGCGAAGGGCCGCATCTCGAACACGCCCATCGGGCCGTTCCAGAGCACGATGGCGGCGGCGCGTGCGCGTGCGGCGAAGTCGGCCGCGGTGCGCGGCCCCACGTCGAGGCCCATGAACCCGTCCGGGATCTCGTTCACGGGCAGCGTGCGCGTCTCGGCGTCGGCGGCGAAGGCCGAGGCCACTACGTGGTCGCTGGGCAGCACCAGCTTGCCGCCGGCCTGCGCCAGCAACGCGCGCGCCAGCTCGAGCTTGTCTTCTTCGACGAGGCTCTTGGCCGTGGCCAGGCCCTGCGCGCGCAGGAAGGTGTACGCCATGCCGCCGCCCACGAGCAGCGCGTCGACGCGCGGCAGCAGGCTCTCGATGACCTGGATCTTGTCCGACACCTTGGCGCCGCCCAGCACCGCCACGAACGGCCGCGAGGGCGCGTCGAGGGCCAGGCCGAGATAGCGCAGCTCCTTCTCCATCAACAGTCCGGCCACCGAGCGTGAGACGTGGCGCGAGACGCCCTCGGTGGAGGCATGCGCGCGGTGGGCGGTGCCGAAGGCGTCGTTGACGAAGATCGACGCGCCGCTGTCCTGCACCAGGCGGCGGGCGAAGTCGGGATCGTTCTGCTCCTCCTCCGCATGGAAGCGCACGTTCTCGAGCAACAGCACGTCGCCGTCGCGCAGCTCCGCCGCGCGCGCGCGCACGTCGTCGCCGACGCAATCGGCCGCCATGACCACCGGGCGTTCGAGCAGCTCAGCCAGACGCCGGGCGACGGGCGCCAAGCTGAACTCCGGCGCCCTTCCCTTCTTCGGCCGGCCGAGATGCGAGGCCAGGACCAGGCGCGCGCCGCCGGCGATCAGCGCGCGCAGCGTGGGCAGCGAGGCGCGCACGCGCGTGTCGTCGCCGATCACGCCGTCCTTGACGGGCACGTTGTAGTCGACGCGCACGAACACGACGCGTCCGCGCACGTCGCCCAGGTCGTTCACGGTCTGCTTGGGCATGTCTGGCCTCGCTGGCGTGCCGGCCGACTAGGCGCGGTCCTTCTGGGCCATGTAGTGCAGCAGGTCACGCACGCGGTTGGAGAAGCCCCACTCGTTGTCGTACCAGGAGAAGACCTTGGCCAGCGTGCCGCCGACGACCTTCGTGAGCGGCGCGTCCACGATCGACGAGTGCGGGTTGCCGCGGAAGTCGATCGACACCAGCTCCTCGCTGGTCACGGCCAGGACGCCCTTCATGCGCCCGTTCGCGGCGGCCGTCAGGGCCGCGTTGAGCTCCTCCGCCGTGGCCGTCCTGGCGAGCTCGACCGTCAGGTCGACCACAGAGACGTTGGGGGTCGGCACGCGAATGGCCACGCCGTCGAGCTTGCCCTTGAGCTCGGGCACCACGAGGTGCAGGGCCTTGGCGGCGCCGGTCGAGGTCGGGATCATCGACAGCGCGGCCGCGCGCGCGCGACGCAGGTCCTTGTGCGGCAGATCGAGGATCTTCTGGTCGTTCGTGTAGGAGTGCACGGTGGTCATCTGGCCCTTGACGATGCCGAACGAGTCGTTCAGCACCTTGGCCACCGGCGCCAGGCAGTTGGTCGTGCACGAGGCGTTGGAGACGATCGTGTGCGCCTTCGCGTCGTACTTGTCTTCGTTGACGCCCAGCACGATCGTCAGGTCCTCGCCCTTGGCGGGCGCCGAGATGATGACCTTCTTGGCGCCGGCGCTCACGTGCGCGCGGGCCTTGTCGGCGTCGGTGAACAGGCCGGTCGATTCGATGGCGTATTCGACCCCCATGGCCTGCCACGGGAGCTGCGCGGGATCCTTGACGGCGGTCACCTTGATGCGGCGCCCGGCCACGTGGATCTCGTCGCCGGCCACCGTCACGTCTTCGCTCAGGTTGCCGAGGATCGAGTCGTACTTCAGCAGGTGTGCCAGCGTCGGGGCATCGGTGATGTCGTTGACCGCGACGAAGTCGATGTCCTTGTCGTGCAACGCGGCCCGCAGGATGTTGCGGCCGATGCGTCCGAAGCCGTTGATTCCAACGCGGATAGCCATCGAGTGTCCCCCTTGCTTGCGCTCTTCGGGCGAGTCTATCCGCGGGAGCACGGAGGGGTCAACGGGGCGCCTGGAACGAGTCCGAGGCAATGTCTTGACGGCGTGCCCGTTGGCGCGTAGCCTTGCCACGGCAGGGAATCAAGGATTGGTGCCGTGGATACCATAAGAGTGATGTTTTATATGGCAGCGCTAGGGCTTGCGATCGAGTTTGCGCGGCCCGTCGTCGGTGCCATTGTTGATCTGATCTCGCGCTGGTGGCTCGATCCCAATCACGCATCACATGGCGAGTATGCGGTGTACTTCAATCGCGAATATGCGAAAGAGACTCAAGAGGTTCAGGATCAGCGGTAGCGAGGATCAGTGGAATTTATCATCGAGATGTGCCGATCGGTGCTTGGCAACTTGATTACGCCGACCATCAAGCGGCTCCCTACCAGAGCACTACTTGCTTTGATCTTGGCTGGAGTGATCGGAGCACGCTACACCGAAGCCGCGCTTTCATTTGTGCTCGAAAGTCCGCATATGTCATTTTGCCTACTGTTGATCGCTGCAGCAATGTGGCATAGCAGCGCTATTATAGATTTTGAGCGCAGGATTAGATATCAATGGAAGATCTCGAAGTGGTCCGGCATAGCGAGAGTGTATCCAATTGCTCCCTACCCCGAGTTGCGGGCCGGACGCCCATACGCAGCCGATCCTCTTGCGGTCTGGCAACAAGCCGTAGACGCGATGCAAACTGTTGTGCAGCATCCCCACACAACGCGCTTGCAACTGCTCTTGGTTTCAGGGTGGCGCATGATCGGCTGTGACGTTGCTCGCGGCATTCTTTACGAACAACTGTCTCGCCTGCGAAAGTGTCATATCGAAATACTGCTACTCAATCCAGCGAGCCCCGCGGCCGTGGATAGAGCACGAGCTATCGACTTGAGCCCAGACCAGTATCAGAAAGGCGTGCAGGCCGTCCTCTGGACCCTTGGCGTGTGGCAACGATCTAAAGGAGTAAATATCACTGCATATTTCTACAACGAAGAGCCAATTTGGCAAATGGTCATGACAAAATTAGAGATATGGCTTCTGTGCGCCGCCGAAAATATCGCTACCGGCCAGGCACCTATATACTGCCTGCGTCGAGATGCAGAGTGTGGATTGGCCTTCGGCTTCGAAGCTGTGTGGAAACGTAGGCTGGCAACGGCGACCCAGCAAGACTTGAGCAACACACCCGAGCCGGACTGGCGCTCCTTGAAGCATCTTCCGGAGGTGCCTGAGCGTGCGGAGAAAGTACAGGCCCATCCCAAACGGCAAGGAGCCCTGGGTACCGCCCTCTGACGCGGAACCGCCGTCGTGTCGAGGCCGAGTGAATGCGCACTCGTGCCGGGGTTCATACAGCCGGGGCGCTGGCGCGTCGACGCTTCCAACGCGGGCGGACGCGCTTGTGGCGCGCGCCCGCCCGCCGGGGCGCATCAGGGCTGCGTCGTCACCACCAACCAGGGCCTGTCCACGCTCGATTCGCTGTGGCCGACGGCCGCGTTGGGCGACGGATCATCGGTCTCCAGACGGAACGTGTACGCGC
>WBZQ01002866.1_pt1 | contig 10871 bp, 10 predicted proteins | sample 5204251 | NCBI WGS metagenome assembly WBZQ01 (sample SAMN12412402, study PRJNA552823) | activated sludge metagenome | isolation source: activated sludge from nitrification reactor of wastewater treatment plant... | place: USA: Virginia | collected 2017-09 | reverse complement strand
AATCCTGCCAATCCATGGGAATCTATTGACAAGCCGAAAAACAATCTGGAAAAAAAAGTCATTCATGGTTTCATTCTCCCTTCGTTTATGGAGTGAGTCGATTGATATTTTTCTAACAGGCCGCTAAAAAAACGTATTCGAGACAACCGATGCAAAGCAAGCACAGGAGAAAAAACGCAGTTTATGCACGATATGAGCTTTTGAGCCTGTTTTTAACACCGCAACGGTAACGCAGATAGTTTTTCAGCGATCTGTTAACTCCTTAGAATCTTAGCGTTGGCGTATACACAACCCATTTACAACTAACTTTTGCTCAATTTTGAAGCGAAACGCGACCCAAAAACTAGCAATGGGCAAACAAACTCTGGAATGAATAGTGATTGAGGTTAATTATGGTAGACAAAAAAAGCAAGCGTATCTTAGAAAGATTTTGACTTTCTTTATCCTCATTAGTTACTCATGTTTCTCGTCGTTTGGAATACACAAAAATTTTTCTTCACTTCAGCTATGATAATGTACATGGAAAAAATACGTTTATCGAAATTGATGTCCGAACAAGGATTGTGCTCGCGCCGCGAGGCTGATCGTTTCATTGAATTGGGCTGGGTATTTGTCGATGGGGAGAAAATTTCTGAACTGGGCACAAAAATCCATCCTTCTCAAAAAATCACCTTGAATAAGGCTGCACAGTCAGAGCAAACGCAATGGGTGACGATTTTGCTCAATAAGCCGATTGGGTATGTTTCCGGACAAGCCGAACCAGGATATGAGCCGGCGATCGTACTGGTCAAGCCGGAGAATCAATTTGCCAATCACGCTACTACCAAACGCTTTCAACGGATGCATTTAAAAAACCTGGTGCCAGCGGGACGATTGGATATCGATTCACAAGGCTTGCTCGTACTGACGCAGGATGGGCGTATCGCGAAACAGTTGATCGGTGATCGTTCTAAGATCGAAAAAGAATATCTGGTGCGGGTTGAAGGCAGTTTGCCGGCGACAAAACTCGCATTGCTGAATCATGGCTTGAGTTTGGATGGCCAGGCATTGAAACCCGCACGGGTAAGTTGGCAAAATCAGGATCAGTTGCGGTTTATTCTGCATGAGGGTAAAAAGCGCCAAATCCGCCGCATGTGTGAGCTCGTCAATTTGAGGGTCATGGGGTTAAAACGCGTGCGCATCGGCCAAATCACACTGGGCAACTTGCCGGAAGGGCAATGGCGTTATTTGCAAGAGCATGAAAGATTTTGAAACATATTCTTATTCCATCGATAACCTATGCATCAACATGTTCGCGTCGTTTTAAAAATACCGGAATATCAATTGTTGGCCTACTATGAAGGTAATGTCGATACCGTAGCGGCGAAAACAATCGACGGACGCATCATTCATTTTCCAGCGAATGTTTTACGTTCCGTGGTACAAAGCCACGGTGTTTACGGTACGTTTGAACTGGTTTTTGACGAGCACCATAAGTTTGTGTCAATTGAGCGCGTGAGTGACTGAAGATGATTCCATGCGTAACAGCTTTCTTTGCACTTTGACGTACGCTACACTCTGAACTATCAAGTTTCTTCCTTTTATCTTTTACCCTTTTAAACAACGGTTAAATTCATGGCTCAATATGTAATGTCGATGCTCCGCGTGAGCAAAATAGTTCCACCCAAGCGTCAGATCATCAAAGATATTTCTTTGAGCTTCTTTCCCGGGGCCAAAATTGGTCTGTTGGGATTGAATGGCTCGGGAAAATCCACAGTACTCAAAATCATGGCGGGGGTTGATACTGAAATCGAAGGTGAGGTGCAGCGCTTACCGAACATCCGCATCGGTTATTTGCCGCAAGAGCCGCAATTGAATCCTGACCATACCGTCCGGCAGGAGGTCGAGGAAGGTCTGGGGGAAGTGATGCAAGCACAGAAAAAACTGGATGAAGTATATGCCGCGTATGCCGAAGAGGGCGCAGATTTTGATGCCCTGGCAGAAGAGCAGGCGCGCCTGGAAGCGATCATCGCCACTGCGGGTAGCGATAGCTCGCACCAAATGGATATTGCCGCGGATGCGCTGCGCTTGCCGTCTTGGGAAGCGGTCATTAAAAACCTATCAGGGGGAGAAAAACGCCGCGTTGCATTGTGTAAGTTATTGCTGGAAAAACCGGATATGTTGCTGCTGGATGAGCCGACCAACCATTTGGATGCCGAATCCGTCGAATGGCTGGAGCAATTTTTAGTGCGCTTTCCAGGCACCGTCGTTGCTGTCACGCATGATCGTTATTTTCTCGATAATGCAGCCGAATGGATTTTAGAACTCGATCGCGGTCATGGCATTCCTTGGAAAGGCAATTATTCGAGCTGGCTGGAGCAGAAAGAAGCGCGACTGGAACAGGAAAACAAGCAAATCGATGCGCATATGAAGGCGATGAAGCAAGAGCTGGAGTGGGTGAGGCAGAATCCGAAGGGACGTCAAGCCAAATCCAAGGCGCGTTTGGCTCGTTTTGACGAATTGAATTCGCAGGAATACCAGAAACGCAATGAGACTCAGGAGATTTTCATTCCGGTTGGGGAGCGACTCGGTAATGAAGTCATCGAATTTAATGGTGTATCCAAGTCGTATGGCGACCGGCTGTTGATCGATAATCTCAGCTTCAAAGTGCCACCGGGCGCTATCGTCGGAATCATCGGCCCGAATGGGGCGGGTAAATCAACCTTGTTCAAACTGATTACCGGCAAGGAGCAGGCCGATTCCGGAGACGTTAAAATCGGCCCGACGGTGAAAATTGCACATGTCGATCAAACGCGTGACACGCTAGAAAACGATAAAACCGTGTTCGATGCCATATCCGGCGGAAACGATAATTTAATCGTTGGCAAATACACCACCCCGGCACGCGCTTACCTGGGGCGATTCAATTTCAAAGGTGGCGATCAACAGAAAATCATCGGACAGCTTTCGGGTGGGGAACGCGGTCGGCTCCATTTGGCGCAAACCTTGATTGCAGGCGGTAACGTATTGCTACTTGACGAGCCCTCCAACGATCTGGACGTGGAAACGCTGCGCGCATTGGAAGACGCATTGCTGGAATTCGCCGGTTGCGTGCTGGTGATCTCGCACGACCGCTGGTTCCTCGACCGTATCGCTACGCATATCCTCGCTGCGGAAGGCGATTCGCAATGGACTTTCTTCAACGGCAACTATCAAGAATACGAAGCGGACAAGAAAAAACGCCTGGGCGAAGAAGGTGCTAAGCCAAAACGGATTCGGTATAAACCGATTAGTAGGTAACTATAAACTTTCTTCCGCACAGGAACAGTATGCCGACGATCAGTCAGTTTTTTGGAATCGTGATTCAAATGTTCTGGCGCGAACATGCGCCACCCCATTTTCATGCACTGTACGCGGAATATGAAGCTTTAATCGATATCCGGACATTGGAAATCATAAAAGGAAGTTTGCCGAAACGAGCACTAGCGATGGTGTTGGAATGGGCAGTACAGCATCGCACTGAATTGATGGAGGATTGGAAATTATGTCAACAGAAACAGCTTCCCAAGAGCATCGCACCATTGGAGTAGCTGCATCAGCCCCGTGGCGAGCACGCACCGTTACTGTACTGCTTGATTATTGCCTTTCAGTGACTTGTAACGATGGTGCGACCGGTACCATCGATATGTCGCAGCTTATTTTCAGTGAAAAACCCGGTATGTATTCAGCATTGAAAGATACGCAATTATTTAATCAGGTTCGTATAGAACTCGGTGCGCTTACATGGCCGAATGGTGCGGATCTTGATCCGGCGTGGGTGCATGAGGAAATTGGGAAAAATAAAACGTGGTGTGTTCCAGGGTAAATGCTTTATTCTGAGAATCAGAAATTTTGTTTTTGTTGATTTGCCACCATATGACACTTAACGAGATTATTAAAATTGCTAAAGAGCTCGGGGCATGGATTCATGGGCACACCAATGAGAGAGAGTATCCCAATAATCCCGGACTAGCCCTTTTGCAACAATCACAAGATATTTGTGATGCCATAACTATATTAATCGATGAAAATTTGCCGGGTCCAGCTTACGCATTGGTCCGACCTATGCTGGATTCGCGTGTTCGCGGATTGTGGTTGCTCAATCATGCGTCGGATATGGAAATTAAAAAGTTTCTTGAAGGAAAAGAGCCGCCTGGATTTAATAAGCTTCTGAATGCAATTGGTAATGATGAGGAGACGGGTGGAGCATGGATAAACAAAATTTGTGAACTTAATCGCGAGGCTTTTCATGGTCCTACCCATGGAGGAATTGAGCATGTACGACGAAGAACGACTTTCAATTCTACCGAACCTAATTATCCAGAAGATGAGCAAATAAGGTTAATGCAAATTCAAATAGGAATACAGTTCGCTATTGGCTATAAACTCCTCGCTTTGGTGAATAATCAAGCGCTTGAAGAAATGGTGCGGCAATATGGAACAGCAGTTCGCGATGTTATAAGTTGACCTCTTAAGTTGATTAAAGCTATCCAACGAAATCTCTTTGAAGGAATTGGAAAGCCAGAGCCACTAAAGCATCGCTTGTCGAGTTATGGGTCTAGGCGCATTAATGATGAGCACAGAATTGTTTATAAAATCATTAACGACGATTTGTTCATCGCTCAGCTTCGCTATCACTATTGATTTTGCACTATTACGTCCCGCAAAACGTTTGATATATATGTTCCGATGGCGCTGGTGGTGCGCGATAATCGTTAAATTCCGCTAAATCATCATAGGGTTTCGCAATTGCTGCCAGTAATTGGTGTGTCAAAGTGTAGTCGCCATGCTCTGAGGCAGCTGATAACGCCGATTCGACGCGATGGTTGCGCGGAATGATTGCAGGGTTATTCGCCTTCATCAGCTCCAATGACATCGATTGAGGGCGAGTTTGGCGTGTTAGCCGTTCCTGCCAGCGCGCATGCCAGGACTTGAATTCTGCATCGCTAAATTGTGCATCGTTGGGGAGGACTTCCTCAGAAAGCGCGCGAAAAGTATTTGTGTAGTCTGCGTAATGATGTTGCATCCACGTGAATAGGGCGGTAATGAGTTCAGTATCGGTATTTTCTTCGGTCAACAATCCCAGTTTTTTGCGCATACCGATCATCCAATAGGATTGATATGTCTGGGGAAAAGCACCGATCGCTTCCTCAGCTAAGGTAAGTGCTTTTTCAGGTACCGGATCGAGCAGTGGTAGCAAGGTTTCAGCCAAGCGTGCCAAATTCCACTGTGCCATTTGCGGTTGATGGCTATAGCGGTAGCGGCCATGTTGATCGATCGAACTGAACACGGTATTGGGGTCGTACGCATCCATGAATGCACAGGGTCCATAGTCTATGGTTTCACCATTGATGCTCATGTTATCTGTGTTCATGACACCGTGAATAAAGCCGATCAATAGCCACCTTACAATTAGTTCAGCCTGGCGGTCGATGACCTGATTCAGCAGGGATAAATAAGGATTGCCGGCATCGAGTAAATCGGGAAAATGGCGTTGTATCGTGTAATCCGCCAGGATCTTGATGGCATTCGTATCGCGTTGGCGAGCGGCGTATTCAAAGGTTCCAACACGAATATGACTTGTCGCTATACGGGTAAGAATGGCACCGGGCAGCGAGGTTTCGCGCATGACTTGCTCACCAGTTGTGACGACGGCGAGGCTGCGTGTGGAGGGTATGCCTAACGCATGCATCGCTTCGCTGATGATATATTCACGCAACATGGGCGCCAATGCGGCGCGACCATCTCCACGGCGTGAAAAAGGCGTTTGACCTGAGCCTTTGAGTTGAATGTCGAATCGATGACCCGTTGCGGTAATATGCTCACCCAATAATATCGCTCTGCCGTCACCCAGCATCGTAAAATGACCAAACTGATGTCCAGCATAAGCTTGCGCAATCGGTTGTGAGCCATCCGGCAAAACATTTCCAGCGAATAAAGAAGCAGCTTCTGGCGTCGACAAAGCATCAACATCCAATCCTAGTGATTTTGCTAAGCTAAGGTTTAGCATGACAACCTGCGGTGACTGCACGGGAATGGGAGAGAGTTGCGCAAAAAAATAACCCGGTAAGCGTGCATAGCTATTGTCAAAATGCCACCCGACTGGGTTATTTTTTAGGATATTCAGCGTCTTTTCATTTGGTTTCATATTTTTTTACAGTAAAAAATGGCATATTGCACCACCTGGCTTTGGTTTGTAACAGAAATTCATATCAGGACATCAATTACTTTATCAGTAAAATCTTGAACGTGCAGAGTTACGGTTAAGTAGATTTTTTAGCAGACATTTGGTGCAATTTTTTTAGGTAGGGGTAGTAATGCACCTCTAGCGAGTGGCGGGGGCGTGCTATGAATTGGCTTGCCCAATATTCTCCCTCTCGCGCAGCTTGCTCGCGCCAATTTGACGGCAACTGAGTTTTGCCTGTCAAGCATTGTGCGATGAAGTAGGATTGCGCTTCTGTAAGTGTCCAAATGCAACCTTGGGGTTGTATCAATCCGACGAAAAATAAATTTGGATGTTCGGGATGAAAGATGCGCAAGTAAAGTGGAATATGTTGGGCTTCTCTCCAATCAATGAAATTCCTATCAAAAAATGGAAAATTGATTGTATAACCTGTCGCTGCAATGATCACGTCATATTCCGACGATGTGCCATCTGTAAAATAAACTTTGTGTCCAGCGATACTTTCAATACCAGGACGAGGATGTATTTTTCCGTGGCGGATTTTATCCAGGATTTCTGAGTTGACTGTCGGATGTGCTTGTGTTGGCAAGAAATCTGGCTCGGGTAAGCCATAGTCTCGGTAGCGTCCAATCTGGATGCGCAGGGAAAGTTTTTGCAACCAATTTTGTATGCGTTGTGGAAGCCATTGCAATGAAGCCGCAAACGTATCGGTGGGTTTTCCCATAATCAGTTTGGGAATGATATATTGCGGCGAACGCAAACTCAGATCGACCGAATCGGTATTCCGGCTTGCTTCAATTGCGCAATCACATCCGGAATTTCCCGCCCCGACTACAAGTAACCGTTTATCGTCTAAGTCTTCATTGGTTTTAAATTCATGCGCATGCAAATACTTCCCAGAAAAATCGGTTTTCCAACTTGGATGACGCGGAACTGCATGGTGTCCGTTGGCAACAATAAGATAATCAAACTCTGTTTGCGTGCCATCGCACAGACTCAAACGCCACCGCTCGTTGGTTGTTTTTTCTACATGCAAGACGGCTGCATTGAAATGGATATACTTTTCTAATTGGAAATGACGTGCATAAGCTTGAAAATAAGCAAGAATCTGTTTGTGGCTAGGGTAATCGGGATAGTCTTCTGGCATAGCAAAGTCACTGAATTGTGACATAGCCTTACTCGAAATGACGTGCGTTGTTTTACTGATGCTGCTATGGCTTGGGTTTTCGGTGTATACCCAGTTGCCACCGATTTGATCGTTCTTTTCGTAGCAAACGATATCTTTCAATCCTGCGGCTGCCAGTTGTTTGATTGCGGAGAGACCGGAGCAACCGGCGCCGATAATAGCAATGCGCATTCTCTAGTTTCGACTTGAGTTTATATTGTTGGATGTTACATTCTTAGCGTGAAGATCGAGAATTTTCAATCTTTCCAGGCTATAGTTCTTGAACGATATGGTTGATTTGCTGCAGCATGGTTCTATGATCACGATAATCTACAGCTATCACGTGCAAGTTACCATTATGCTGTAATCGCAACGAGGGATAAGAATTTGCATCCAAACTACGAGCAAACTGAATCTCTTGATGTAACTGACTGTCAATCTCAGCGCTAGTTAAGTCTTGGGCGAATTGGGCCTCATCCAAACCGATTTCACGTGCACATTCCTGCAAAGTCTCGGGTAACGATGGATTTTTAGCTTTTTGGTAATACGCGGTTTGAATAGCGTGAATCATTTCCACTTCAGAGGTTTGCCGTTGTTTCTTGGCCGCAAGTATTGCACGGCAAGCTGGATACGTGGAACGGTAGGGCGTATTGTGCGTCCAAAAATCCCAATTAAAAGATACCTCCGGAACAGTTTGTTCAATTCTTTGCCATGCCTGCTGTACCATCTTTTGCGTATGCAACGGCATCGGCTCTGTGGTATCGGATGCCAAACCGCCAACTACACTAATAATTGGTATATCTATGGATAACGTTTCCTGCAATTTTGTCCAGCTTTGCGTAAATGCGTAACACCAACTGCACATGGGGTCATGGATATAGATAAGACGAACCCTGTGATTGAATAAATAAGCTTTCATTGTATAGATAAAATTTGCCAAACCGGCTTATTTTACTTCCTATGGAGTTCGTGTAGGCAACCGAATAGATAGCCATTTTAATATTCACGTTTGTGAGAAATCCTCAGAAAATAATAATTTTCCTTTTATCTTTGAGTGCTTGAGTGTTTTTTGAGGTGACTAATTATTCTCTTCAACTTAATAGTTTTCAATCCCCAAAAGCTAAAATTTGATAATCGTATTTGACCGATATTCTTATTGGTGGTAAATTTGCCCACAATATTTTTTATTTGTGGGAATTTTTTCCAAAATTGTGAAGTATTTGTTCTAAGAAATAGGACCATAATTCTAACAATCCTTCCTGTTTTGTTTTAATAAATCAGAGATATCCTTAATCCCGTAATTTTGCTGGATATAAATAGTAACGTATCTGTAATAAAAGCAGAATGTAGCATTCCGACAATAGATTATTTCTCAACTTATTGAGTTCTGAAATTGTGTTTGTTTCTTGAAGCTATCTCTTCTCCGGCTAAATTCATTTCAACTGAATTTCTTATGAATTTGACTCATTGGTCTTGGATCAATTGGGTTTTTTGTTAAATCGTGTCTTAGTTACACCATCTTGGAGGATTTTATGAAAAAAAAATTACTTATGTTTCTGGCGGGATTAACTGCTGGAACTGTAATTTGTTTGACAACTGTACAAGCCAAGTCAATTGGTCCAGCGCCAATCGTAAAAACAGATCTCTCTAAAGGTACTATTTTTGCAAAACCAGGGGGCAGTGGTACGACTTGTTCACTAGCTGCTCCTTGCGATATCTGGAATGCAATTTCTAAAGCAAAAGCAGGAAGCGTTGTGTTTCTGAGAGGAGGTACATACCCAGTTTCCAAGCACGTAAGATTTGAAGCTAGCGGTACGGCTACCTCCCCAATTATTTTTGAAAGCTATCCTGGTGAGCATGCTGTGTTGGATGGTGGTCAGCATGCTAGAGGTACAGATATTCACATAAGAATACTCGGAAAATATATCCATTTACGAGGTATTGAAATTAAAAATATGCCCCGGCAGGGAATTGCCATATTCGGCAGTAATAACGTACTTGACGGTGTACATACTCACCATAATGTTTTATCTGGGATTCAGATACTTAGTGAGGATGATGGCTTGGTACGTGGGCGTTATGGCTCGAACAATACCATTCGAAATTGCATATCGAGTCATAACTCTGCAGTTGGCCTAACAGGTACTACATTTGCAAATGGAGGAAACTCGGATGGAATCGCGCTATCGAGCGGAACTGACAATCGTGTTGAAAACTGTTTGGTACATAATAATTCTGATGATGGTATTGACACTTGGAGAACGATATATGGCTATGTCGGATATAGCATTTCCCACTCAAATGGTAGTACTGATGGCGATGGAAATGGAATCAAAGGGGGCGGCATTTATCCAAGCGCCTACACGATTCTTGAACATAATCTGTCGTACTCAAACAAAACCCGGGGTATTACCAGCAATGGTGGCGTAAGTCTAACGATTAGAAACAATACGACATGGAATAATCAAATGGCTGGATATTCGTTAGATTCTGATGCTATCGTTTCTGATAATATCTCAAAAGATACTATCATTAGGTGGGGGAAAGGGATAGAAAGCGATAATTCATGGCAACGTGCGGGTACGGTTTCATTTATCAGTACAGATAGCACTTCCACAAATTTTTTAGTCCCTCAAACTAATGGAGGTTTTGTTGATATTGGTGCCTATTCAAATACTGATGGGCTTAGCAATACGCTTCTGCCCGATCTTGTCGTTACGCAAGTTTCCTATGCGAATGGTATCTTTACAAGTATAGTAAAGAACCAAGGAAGCGGACCAACACCTTCTGGAATACCCGTCAGCGTAGCCTATTTAGTCGATGGCCAATGGCGAACTTGGGGCGGAGTGTGGGGACCATTGGCGGCAGGGGCTTCTGTTACTATTGGTACGAAAGGGGGGGCATATAATATTCCTGTCGGTACGCATACGATTGTGGCACACGTTGATGACGGAAGAAAAATCAGCGAATTGGATGATGGCAATAATAGGCTTTCTCGTTCAATCTCAGCTCCTTAGTATGATATAGCTGCTAATCTGACAATCGCTTTATTCAATGGATGGTGTAAAGTGATTGTCTAGCAACATGTTTTGGTAAGCCATCCACTTGGTTTCTTGGAAAGCTAATCTTTTGCGAGCATTGGTGCAGCCAAGTTGATCGTATAACAGGCGCAGAAACAGTTGTGCCGTGTTTGCGTATAATTCATCGGAAACACGCATTTGACTAAAAGGTAGATTGGCTTCGCGCGTAGTTGACTACCGCCGCTTTTATGGTTTTCTTGTCTCGATTTGATTCTTGATATTCAGTTTGCTGTGCTGATTGTATTTAATCTCGGTTCTCATGTTTTTATTCAGAACGATCGAAGATTCCTAGACATACAATAACTGTAAGTGTTTCTTCCACCATAGACTAATGCTGAGCGTAAGCACGATTGAGAAATAGCATTTTGCCATTCAAGTCTTTTTAGGCAGTTTAAGAATTCTGGTGAATGATAATTTGAGGTAT
>WBZQ01002138.1_pt1 | contig 10876 bp, 9 predicted proteins | sample 5204251 | NCBI WGS metagenome assembly WBZQ01 (sample SAMN12412402, study PRJNA552823) | activated sludge metagenome | isolation source: activated sludge from nitrification reactor of wastewater treatment plant... | place: USA: Virginia | collected 2017-09 | reverse complement strand
CGGCCTGCATCTGGCGCTGGCTGACGGCTGGCACGGCGAGGGCATCGACGCCGAAACCACCAACGGCGGCGTGCACCTCGAGCTGCCGGGCGACATCGATGCCCATCTCGAGGCCTCGACCGTCAACGGGCCGATCTCCTCCGACGTGGCCCTCCAGCGCGCATCGCGCCGCGAACCAGGTCCCGTGGGCGGAAGCGTCTCGGCCGAGCTCGGTCGCGGCGGTCCGACGCTGCGCCTGGCGACGGTCAACGGCCCCGTGCGCGTGTCGCGCCGCTGACCGGACGCGTCGCGCGCTCAGCGCGTCACGAACGTGCGCGCGTACTCGACGAAGGCCCAGGCGTCGGCGAAGTTGCTGACCGGGCCGAGCGAGACGCGCACCGCGCCGGCCTCGTGCGGATCGATGCACGAGCGCAGGTCTTCGTAGGTCATGCGCGTGCCGTCGGAGAAGCAGTGTTCGAGCTCGTCGCGCGACAGGCCGAGCGCCAGTTCGCCGGCGCCCGGGTTGCAGAAGCAGCCCGTGCGCAACGAGATGTGGCGCTCGCCCGCGCCGCGCTCGACCTCCAGGTGGTCGACCGCGCGGCCGTTCTGGTCGTAGAAGTTGAAGGTCAACGTGCCGCCGCGGCCTTCGGTTGCGGCGGGACCGTAGAGCAGCACCAGCGGTCGGCCGTTGGCGTGGCGCAGGGCCAGCATCTCGCGCATCAGCCAGTCGGTGAGCGCCACGACGCGCTCGTGGATCAGCTCGATGCCGATCGCGTCGAGCAGGTCGAGGCCGTCGGCCACCGCTGGGATGTTGCCGAAATCGGGCGTGCCGTCCTCGAACGCCGCCGCGCCGGCGGCCAGGATGAAGCGGTCGGCCTGCACCGAGGCCACGTTGATCGTGCCCCCGGCGAACCAGGGCCGATTGAGCTTGGCGAGCGCCGCGTGCCGTGCCAACAGCGCGCCGACGCCGGTCGGGTAGCCGAACATCTTGTAGAACGAGAGGGCCACGAAGTCGGGCCGCACGCGCGTCAGGTCGAGGCGGTTGGTGGGCGCGAAGGCCGCGGCGTCGAGCAGCACGTCCCAACCGCGCTCCTGCGCCCAGTCCACCCACGCGAGCGGGTGCTGCACCCCGGAGAAATTCGACTGCGCCGGGAAGGCGAACAGGTTGTGACGCCCGGTCGCCGCGCCGTCGAGAAAGCGCAGCAGCACGGTCTCGTCGACGCGCAGCTCCGGCGGCACCATCGGCACGTACAGCGTGCGCGCGCCGCGCGCCCGGTCGAACTCGCGGATGCCGTTGACCGAGTTGTGATTGTCGAAGGTCAACAGGAACTGGTCGCCGGGTTCGAAGGGATAGCTCTCGCCCACCAGCTTCAGGGCCTGGCTGGCGTTGGCCGTGAAGATCAGCGCGTACTCGTTCGCGTCGGCGCGGAAGAAATCGAGCACGCGCCGGCGGGTGCTTTCGAGCAGCTCCGTGCTGGCGCTCGAGGCCGGGTTCGACGAGTGCGGATTGCCGTACACGCCACCCAGCAACAGCTCGCCGTGGCGCCGCACCTGCGAGGCGGCATAGAGCCCGCTGCCGGTGAAGTCGAGGTACACGTGGCGCTGGGCGTCGAGACGCGCGAACTCCCGCGCGCGCAGTTCGTCGAGCGCGCCGGTCGTCAGGTAGGCCGGATGTCGCTCCCGAAAGAGCGCGTAGTCGCGCTCGAAGCGCTGGCGGTCGACGGCATCGTGCGTGGCGTGCATGACGAAAGAGTATAGGCCACGCGCGCTTGACCGGTCCGCACGGGCGCGCCCACAATCGGCGCGCCTCGAGGAGGGCTGGCGTGCGCCTGCGTCTGGCCGGAATCGCGCTGTTCCTGCCGGTGCCAGTGGTGCTGGTGCTCTTCACCCGTCTGCCGCTGGGGGCCTGGACGTCGCTCGCCTGTGGCCTCGCGCTCATGCTCACGCACCGGCTCTACGCCCGACCGTGGGCGCTGGCACGCGCCGAGCGCCGTTGTCTGTGGTGCGCGGGCGGCGTGCGCGCGGGCATGCCGCTGACGCTGCGCGATCCACTCGGCGCCGGGGCCTGGACCGCCTGTTCCGAAGCCCACGCGTTGCGCCTGCGCAGCGTGTTCGGCTGGGCCGCGCGTCACGCGCGCTTCCTTCAGGTCGGCGTGCTCGGCAGTCTGGCCGCGTTCCTGCTCGCGGTGCCGCTGGCGACGCGCCTGGCGTCGCATCCCGCGGCCGCCCAGGCCGAGGTCTCGGCGCTCTTCCGGGCAGCCATCGCCCTGACCGTGCTGCCCTTCGCGCTGCTTGCGCCGCGCGCCGCGCCGGCGCGTGACGAGCCGCTGCGCGCGCCGTTTCCGGTGCACATCCAAGCCCTCATCGGCAGCGCCGCCGTACTGTGGCTCTTCCGGCTGGTGGGCGCCGTCTGGCTGCTGGCCGGGCTGCATCACCTGGCTCCGCGCTTCGGCTGGCTCTGAAGGGCGCCTGCGGGCCTCGCGCTGGCTCGAATGAGCGGCGCGCGCCGGCGGGATGCGAAGCTGTATCCCGCCGGCACCGATCCCTCAGGACGCCTTGCGCTTGGCCTCGGGATACGCCAACGCGCGCTCGAGGTTGTTGACGCCCGAGGCCGCGACGGCGGCGTAGGTCTGCCTGGCGCGCACGGCGTCGCCCGTGCGCTCGTAGGCGCGCGCCAGCAGCAGTTGGTGGAACGGGTCGTCCGGGTTGGCCTGCTGGAGATGTTCGAGGGCCGCGCGCGCGTCGCCCTTCTCGAGCAGCACGTAGCCCGCCAGGTAGTGATAGGCGGGCAGGTATTGCTTGCCCTCGGGACCGCCCGCCTCGATCATGGCGCGCACCGTCTCGGCCTCTTGCCAGGCTTCGGCGTGCCGGCCCATCTTGGCCAGCACGCGGCACTTGCCGTGATGCAGGCGCCCGAGCCAGGTCTTCTTCTGGTCTTCGGGCAGGCTGCTGCCCGGGACGCTTTCGTAGCCCTTCTCGTAGGCCGCCATGGCCGCTTCGAGCCGTCCGTGTTCGAGGTTCACGCGGCCGATCGAGTTCCACAGGAAGACTTCGGGGAAGTTCTGGGACGCGCCGACGTCGCGATAGCGCTTGACGAAGCCGTGCAGCGTGTCGAGGGCCGCATCCACCTGGCCCTCGTACAGGAAGCTGAAGGCGATGCCGTAGTGCACGGCGAACGGCGTGGCATCCGCGGGCACGGCCTGTTCGACGGCGCGCAGCGTCGCACGCGCCTGGGCATAGCGTCCGGCGAGCACGTCGTCGCCGGCCAGGAAGGCGCGCACGCGGTTGCTGGGGGCGATGGTCTGGGCACGCTCGAAGGCGCGCCGCGCGTCGGCCGGGCGCCTGGCGTTCTGGTACATCTGCCCGAGGATGACGAAGAGCATGCGCTCGCCGGGGTATTCCTTGGACAGCGCCTGCAGGGCGGGGATGCCGTCTTTGAAATGAGCGCCGTTGTCGGCGCGCGCGAGCGCCATGGCCTCGATGAAGCGCCGTTCGCCCTCACCCGCTTTCTGGGCCAGTTTGACGGCCTGAGCCAGGTGCGCCTCGTTCTCGGGCGCCTGGGCGACGGCCGAGAGGTAGTACGTGCCGAGCGCGAACTGAGGATCGGCGGCCACCAGACTCTTGGCCACTTCGACCGTGGGCGCGCCGAACTGGAAGTTCTCGATGCGCGCCTGCACTTCACGCAGCAGGCGCTTGGCCTCGTCGGAGCGCGTGCCGAGCGGCAACCTGCGCCCCTGTTCGGCTGCGGCGTTCGTTCCCGCGACCAGCGCGGCCGCCAGCAGCAGACTCTTCATGCGGGTCTTCGACATGCGTCGTGCCTCCCCGTCTCTTCGGCCTTGCGTTCACGCCCCCTGGATGAACGAGAGTTCGCCTCACCCCGCGCTACGAGGGCGCGCCGCCGCTGGTTCCGTCGCCACGGCGCTGCTGACAATCCATGACGAAGCGGCACACGCACGCACAGGTTCGACCGAATCCTTGAACGCCGATGCGTTCAGCGCGCCAGCCGGCGCAGGCAGCGCGGGGTCAAGAACGCCGTCAGGCGCGTGGCGGAGTCGGCGCCGGCTCCCAGCTCGACGAGCGCCACGCCGCCCTTGCGAAAGACGAGCGCTTCGGGCCGCGTGGCCCCGAGCAGATGCGCGAGCCATGCGGACAGATGCGGCTCGTGGCCGACACAGGCCACGCAGCCACCGTCGGTCGAGCGCAGGCCGCTGGCCAGCGCGGCCAGGTCGCCCGAAGCCAGCGCCGCCAGTGGTCTTGGCGCCGGAGCGTGCCAGACGCGGGCCAGAATGTGCGCGCTGTGGCGTGCGCGCAGCAACGGGCTGGTGAGCACGACCTCGGGCGCCGGTAGCAGCCTGCGCAGGCCGCGCGCGGCACGCGCGAAGCGCCGCACGCCGCGTCGCGTCAGCGGCCGCGCGTCGTCCTCGTAGCCGGGGGTGCCGCGCGGCACGGCGATGGCATGTCGCACGAGCAGCAGGCGCATGGCTTCGTCCTCCCTGGGCGCGCGCCCGTCGCACGCCCGCCGAGCGCAGCGTACCCCGGCCAGGCGCCAGCGTGACGCGCGCGTGACGAGGCTCGGCAGGCGTGGCGCGAGGATAGAATCGACGCAACCATGGCCGCCGCCGGCAACAAGCCGCCCGTGGAGCGCTCGACGGCCACGCGCGTCGTGGCCGTCATCGACATCGGCGCCAGCGCGTTGCGTCTCACCGTGGCCGAGTTGCTGCCCGTCCACGGCCTGCGCCTGATCGAAGACCTGGCGCGCGGCGTGCTGCTGGGCAAGGACACCTTCACCATCGGCCGGCTGGGCGCGGCGTCCATCGAAGCGGCCCTCAAGGTGCTCGAAGGCTTTCGGCGCGTGATGGACGGCTACGGCGTGACCCACACGCGCGCCGTGGCCACGAGCGCCGTGCGCGAAGCCCAGAACCGCGACGCCTTCGTCGACCGCGTGCGCCTGCGCACGGGACTCGAGGTCGAGATCATCGACGGCTCCGAGGAGAACCGCCTGACGTACATGGCCGTGCGCGAGGATCTGGCGGGCCATCCCGTGATCGAGTCCGGCGACGCGCTGCTCGTGGAGGTGGGCGGCGGCAGCGCCGACCTCTCGTTCCTGCGTCACGGCGAGCTGACCCACTCGGGCACGTACGCGCTGGGCTCCGTGCGCATGCGCCAGAACCTGGCCGGTTGGCACGGCTCGCACGAGCAGCGCGTGCGTCTGCTGCGTCGGCACGTGCTCAACGTGGTCGACGACCTGCGCCGCGAGATGCCCCTCGACGACGCGCGCCACGCCATCTTCCTGGGAGGCGACGCGCGCTTCGTGGCCGAGCGTCTGGCCGGCGCGGCGGTGCAGGGGCGTTCGCGCACACTGCGGCGCGAAGCCTTCGCCGCGCTGTGCGACGAGATCGCGGCGCTCGACGCCGACCAGCTCGTCGAGCGCTTCCGCCTGCCGCAGACCGCCGCCGAGACGCTGGGTCCCGCGCTGGTCGCCTACCGCGAGCTGCTGCTCGCCACGGCGGCGGCCGAAGTGATCGTGCCCGAAGCCTCGCTGCGCGCCGGCCTGTTGCTCGATCTGGTGCGGCGCGAAGAGGGCCACGGCATCGAAGACTTCAGCCGCCAGGTGCTGTCGAGCGCGGCAGCGCTGGGCGAGAAGTACCGCTTCGACGAGCCCCACGGTCGTTGCGTCGCCCAACTCGCGGTGCGGCTGTTCGACGAGCTGCGCGCCGAGCACGGCCTGGGGCCGCGCCACCGCCTGCTGCTCGAGGTGGCGGCGCTGCTGCACGACGTGGGCATCTACGTGAACCTGCGCGGGCACCACAAACACAGCCAGTACCTGCTCGCCTCCTCGGAGATCTTCGGGCTGTCACGCGAGGACCTGGCGCTGGTCTCGAACGTGGCGCGCTATCACCGCCGCGCGCTGCCGCAGCGCGCGCATCCGGCCTACGCCGCGCTGTTGCGCGAGGCGCGCCTGGAGGTCGGCAAGCTGGGCGCGATCCTGCGCGTGGCCAACGCGCTCGACGCCGATCATCTCCAGAAAGTGCGCGACGTGCGCGTGCGTCACGACGAGGGCGTGCTGGTGCTCGAGGTCGAAGGGGCGGGCGACCTGACCCTCGAGCGCCTGGCGGCGCTGGCGCGCGCCGACTGGCTGGCCGAGGTCTACGGCGCGCGCGTGGCCTTCCGCGAAGCCTCGTCGCGCTGAGCACCCGTGACCGCGGTCACGCGCGAGCCAGGCGTTCGCGCAGGCTCGCGATCATGCGTGCCGTCGGGGCGCCCGTGACCGTGGTCGTCACAACGTGGCGGCCCAGGCGTCGTACGCCTTCTCGAACTGCGGGGGTAGCCGGGCGCCAGCGTTGCGCAGCTCCTGCAAGAGCGCGAGCCCGTCGTCGACGGTGATGACGCCGCCCGCGACGCCTTGCATGACGAGCCCGATGCTGCCGCGCAGGGGCACCCCGCGGGCTTTCGCGAGCTTGCGAGCGGCCAGGTCGTCCACAACGGCGATCGCGCCGTGGACTTCGGCCCACGCCAGCGTCGAGGCCTCACCCACGTTGCGCTCGCCGACCACCAGGCGGCGTGCGTACGCCGCGAACGCTTCCAATTCGCGTGGCTCGTCAACGTCGACGACATGCAGCCAGGCCGCGGCGAGGATCTCACCCAGGCGCGGGTACGCTGGGATTCCGGCATTCAGCTCGGCCCTCACGGCGCGCGTCACGTTGCAGGTGTCGCCGGCCGTCAAGCGCTCCAGGGTCTGAAGTCGTCCGGCGCGCGCGAAGTGGCTGAGCGGCGAGGCGTCGAAGACGAGTGCGGCCACCAGGTCGTCAGGCGCCCGCCAGCGCGGAAAGCGGCGGACTCGGCCATGCGGGCAACTCCTCCTCTGCCAACGTTCCGCGCAGCAACTCGATGGCCTTCGGCGCCGAGAGATCGTGGCGCCGATAGGCCCTGATCACGGCGGCGGCATAGCGCGGCGGCACCTGTGGCGGCAGCGCCTCGTCCGTGACGGCGAGGCCGAGCTCCAGATAGTCCGCGCGCCGCGGCGGCTCGCGCTCCAGCAGCTCGAATTCATCGCGCGTCAGGAGGCCGAGATTGCGCAGGTGGGCGCGGGCGGCGGACCAACTGACGCCGTACTCGCAACTCACGACGACGGCGGCGCCGCGCGGGCCGTGCGCCGTGCGCGCTTCGTGATAGCGCGCGCTGACCTCCTCACGCGGCATCAGCAGATGAATGGCGAAGGCGTTGGTCAGGCGCTCACGCTCGTCGATGCCCGCGCTCACGTCGAAGTCGGCCGAGTACTCGTCCGCCAGCACGTGGTGCCCGAGCTCGTGCGCCAGCGTGAAGCGCCTGCGTCCGCTGTCGAGCCCGCCGTTGACGAGCGCCACGCCTCCGCGCTCCAGCGCCAGGTAGAGCCCCTCCACGGGTTCGTCGAGTCGCAGTGTGAACGCGAAGAGGCCCAAGCTCTCGAGTTGTGTCGCGAGCGATCGTAGTGGCCCGTGCGGCAGCTTGGCGCGCACGCGCAGCGCCGCCTGCTCGGCATCGCCGACGCTGGCGATCGGCGCCCCCTTGCCCAAGTCCGGCACGTCGAGCAGATGGAGCTGTTGCAGCAGCTCTACGCCTTGGGCGATTTCCTCGAGCAACGCCGTTGCCGCCCCGTCGAGACGTGCGTCTCGGGTGGTGCCGGACGCGCGCCGACTGATCAGCGCAGGACGCGGCGGGCTGAGGAGCCAGTCGACCGAGCGGCCCAGCACGGACGCCAGGCGACCGATCTCGAACGTGTCGACCTTGCGGGCGCCCGCCTCGATCTTGGTGACTGCGGTGCGGTCGATACCCAGGGCATCGGCGACCTGCTCCTGGCTCAGTCGCGCCAAGCTGCGGGCGTGGGCGATGCGCCGGCCGAGGTCGATCCAGTGCTGCGTACTCATGTGCGAAATTAGCACGTCGGCATCGATACGGTCAACGCCTGCGGCGTCGCCGCGAGTGGCACCGCCTGCGCCCGTGACGCCGGCGTGACGCGCCCGCGCCGTGGCGCTGCGCATAGAATCGTGGCCGGGAGGCCAACTGGTGGCGCTCAGGTCGGCGCGCGCGCGCAGGAAAGAGCCGGAGCTGTTCTTCAACCGCGAGCTGTCCTGGCTGCAGTTCAACGGCCGTGTGCTCGACGAGGCGGCCGAGCCCACCACGCCGTCGCTCGAACGCCTCAAGTTCGTGGCCATCGCCGCCGGCAACCTGGACGAGTTCTTCATGGTGCGGGTGGCGGCTCTCAAGAACGCCGTTGACGAGGGCGACGTGGCGCCCGATCTGGCTGGGCTCAGCCCCGCGCAGCAGTTGGCGCAGGTAGCGGCCGCTGCCCACGAGCTGGTGGCGCGGCTGTACCGCATCCTCGACGAGCAGGTGCTGCCGCCGCTGGCCGAGCGCGGCATCCGCCTGTTGCGTGTCGAGGCGCTGGACGCGCAACAGCGTGCGTCCGTGGCGCGCCACTTCCGCGACGAGGTGCTGCCGGCGCTCACGCCGCTGGCCATCGACTCCTCGCGGCCCTTCCCGTTGCTGGCCGGCTTGAGCCTGAACGTGGCCCTGCTGCTGGCGCCCACGGAGCAGGGCGATCCGGCGCGCCTGGCCGTCGTGCAGGTGCCGGGCCGCCTGCCGCGCTTGGTGCGCACCGGCGGCGCCGACGGCACGCTCTACGCGCTGCTCGAAGACGTCGTCGGTTCCGAGCTGGCGGCGCTGTTTCCCGGCCAACAGGTGCTCGAACGGGCCGTCTTCCGCGTCACGCGCGACGCCGAGATGGAGTTCGACGACGAGGGCGGGCGCGACGTCGACTTCCTGTTGGCGGTCGAAGAGGAGCTGCGGCGGCGCAGGCGCGGCGCGCCCGTGCGGCTCGAGGTGCAAGCCGGCGTCTCGCCCGAGCTGCTCGGCCTGTTGCGCGCGCGTCTGGAACTCGACGAGGCCGACGTCTACCGCATCCCGGGCCTGCTGGACGCGCGCGCGCTGCTGCCGCTGTGCGAGCTGCCGGCGCTCGAGGACCTGCGCGATCCGCCCTGGAAGCCGGCCCAGACGCTCGACGCGGCACAGCAGGCGCGGCTCTTCGAGCGCCTCGACGAGCGCGACCTGCTGCTGCATCACCCCTATGAGTCCTTCGACCCGGTGATCGCCTTCGTGGCCCAGGCGGCGGAAGACCCCGACGTGCTGGCCATCAAGCAGACGCTCTATCGCACCAGCGGCCAGTCGCCGATCGTGCAGGCCCTGGCGCGCGCGGCCGAGGAGGGCAAGCAGGTGACGGTGCTGGTCGAGCTGATGGCGCGCTTCGACGAGCAGTCGAACATCCGCTGGGCCAAGCGCCTGGAACAGGCCGGCGCGCACGTCATCTACGGTCTGCGCGGCTACAAGACGCACGCCAAGATCTGCCTGGTGGTGCGCCGCACCAGTCAGGGCATCCGCCGCTACGTGCACCTCGGCACCGGCAACTACAACGACCGCACGGCCCGGCTCTACACCGACTTCGGCCTGATGACGTCCGACCCGGAGGTGGGCCAGGACGCCTCGGCCTTCTTCAACGCCCTGACCGGGTACTCCGACCCGCCGCGCATGAAGAAGCTCTGCATGGCCCCGACGCAGATGCGCGAGCGCCTGTTGCACCTGATCGACCGTGAGCGCCGCCGCGCGCAGGAGGGTCAGCCGGCCGAGATCCGCGCCAAGATGAACGCGCTGGTCGACGAGGACATCATCCGCGCCTTGTACGACGCCTCGCGGGCCGGCGTGCCCATTCGGCTCAACGTGCGCGGCGTGTGCTGCCTGCGCCCGGGCCAGAAGGGCCACAGCGAGAGCGTGCAGGTGGTCTCGATCGTCGACCGCTTCCTCGAGCACGCGCGCGTCTTCTACTTCCGCAACGGCGGCGACGAGGAACTGTACCTTTCGAGCGCCGACTGGATGACGCGCAACCTCGACAAGCGCGTCGAGCTGCTCTTCCCGGTCGACGATCCCGAGGCCCGCCGGCGCGTGCTCCAGGCGCTGGACACGGCCTTTCTCGACGACGTCAAGGCGCGTCGGCTGCAGGCCGACGGCAGCTACCGCCGGGCCAAGCCCGACAAGGGCGAGCCGGGCCTGCGCGCGCAGTTGCAGCTCTACCGCGAGACGCAGGCGCTCGTGCAACGCGCGCGCGCGGCCGCGGACGTCACGCTCGAGCCGATCCTGGCTCCACGAGGCCGGCGTTGAGCGCGCGCGCCGGCTTCGTCGCACTGCTGCTCGCGCTCTGCGCCACGGGCGCCGCGACCTGGAAGCCTCCCGCCATGAAACGTGAGCCCGCCGTCCCGAAGTCGCCCAGCAGGCCGTCGCCGACGGCCCGCGCCATCGACCTGCAGGGCCATCGCGGCGCGCGCGGTCTGGCGCCCGAGAACACGCTGGCAGGGTTCGCGCGCGCGCTGCAGGTGGGCGTGACCACGCTCGAGCTCGATCTGGGCGTGACGCGCGATGGGGTGGTCGTGGTCAGCCACGATGCCGAGCTGAATCCCGAGCACACGCGCGATGCCGCCGGCCGCTGGCTGGAGCGGCCCGGCCCGGCTCTCTTCAGCCTCACGTTCGACGAACTGCGCCGTTACGACGTGGGGCGCCTGCGCCCCGGCAGCGCCTACGCGGCCCGCTTCCCGGACCAGGTGGCGGTCGACGGACAGTCCATCCCGAGCCTGCGCGAGGTGCTCGCGCTCGTGCGCCGCGCCGGCAACACGCGCGTGCGCTTCAACGTCGAGACCAAGCTCGACCCGCGTTTTCCGGCCCGCACGCCGGCGCCTGCGCCGTTCGCCGAGGCCGTCGTGCGCGTGTTGCGCGAGGAGGGCGTGGCCGCGCGCAGCACGATCCAGTCGTTCGACTGGCGCACGCTGGCGCACGTCAGGCGCATCGCCCCCGACATCGAGCTCTCGTGCCTGAC
>WBZQ01002862.1_pt1 | contig 10877 bp, 9 predicted proteins | sample 5204251 | NCBI WGS metagenome assembly WBZQ01 (sample SAMN12412402, study PRJNA552823) | activated sludge metagenome | isolation source: activated sludge from nitrification reactor of wastewater treatment plant... | place: USA: Virginia | collected 2017-09 | reverse complement strand
ACACCAAGAAAAAAGGTAAAAACGACTGGAAATTCTTCAGGTAGCGCAGCGACTGCCAGCGTAACCGCACTCAGCATCGCATCAACAATGCCGAACCCCTGATGCAGACGCACCCAGGCAAGCGCAAGGCACAAGATCGTGGCCGCAATAAGAAGCATAACAACTAAATTGGCAATGGCAGTTTGTAGCGGTGTTCGTTCGCGACTGCCAAGCAATGCAGAGTGCACGATGTCACCGTAAATTGTTTCAGCACCGGTGAATACAATACGAACGGTGGCAGTTCCAGTAAGTAGCCGGGTTCCGGCAAAGATCCAGTGAACTGTATCGACTGGTACAATCATAGTTGACTGATCCAACTTAGCCGATGGCTGCTTTCGTACCGGAAAAGCTTCGCCGGTTAATGCGGACTCATCTACCTGAATTGATTCACCAGAAGTGAGAATGCCATCGGCAGGCACATTTTGTCCCGCAGATAGCAGCACGAGATCCCCCGGTACTAGTTCTGTTGCGGCAATCTCTACAGCCTCATCACCGCGAACTACCTTGGCTTGTGAGGCAAGTCGACTCGACAGTCCTTCAGTGGAAGCCTGGGTACGACGGTGCAAGTACAAATCCATCCCAATCAGCGGAATTACGGCCACAAAAAGTATTGCGGCTTCTATTGTATCGCCAAGGAAAATAAACAATATGGCCATGCCAAGTAAAAACCATAGCATAGGATCCCGAGCTGTATCTAACAGCAATGTCCATCGATTCGAGGCGGGGGCTTCCACGATATCATTACGTCCGTACTGGCTTAGGCGGGCATCGACTTCCTCCTGAGTTAAACCTCGCTCACTATTCAGGATGTCATCAAGACGTACGATAGGCACAGTTCGATGCATTGAATAATCACCATGGTATGGAAATAATGACTAAACCGCCTTTCGGCGGTTCGGTTGCCCCAGCAAACCATTGGAAGACTGATTCTACTAGGGAGCAGTTTTTTAACAGCTGATTATTATAAGGCGAGAACGATCACCAATGCTAAGTTATGGTCATTTCTCACTTAAACCTCAACTGTTGTTTCTTGGATTAATCGTTCTCAGCCTTGATGAGCTTTCCGTCTTCACCGACCTTAATTTCAATCTTCTTGCCGTCGGAATTTTTTACTTTTGCTTCATAAACCGTAATTGATTTGCCAGCCTTTGTCTCTGTTTCCTTCTCTATTTCCTCAATTTTTCTGCCCCCCGCGTTTTCTGTAATGGTTTTCTGAACTACAGCCGGTACGGTAGACCATTGTACTTTCTCTTCCTTCTCCTTCTTAGCATCAGATTTAGCATGAGGCACAACAGGATCATCCGAAGGGTAAATTTTGTCTTCCTTTTCACCTGCAAAACTTGATGCTGCAAATATCATTGCCACCGGTAAAGCGACTATTAAAAGAAGTGTTCTAGTATTCATTGTTGATCCTTATCTTATTTAGTTTAAAAAATGGAAAAATCCCAATATAAAAGACAACTTTTAAATAAGAAATAATCTGTGCGGCATCGCACATAACAAAAGATAGAGCTAAAATGGATCAAAGGGTGCAATTAAGCAGAAATTTGTGGTTCCGGAATAGGTCAGCGCAATTCACGCAGCCAGTTGAAAAAAAAGATAGAACAAGTCACGTCAGTAATCACTGCATGTGTTTTTTTGAGCAGGATTGTAAGATCCATTGAAAACTGCCACTTGAAATTATTCAACCCCAGCCATTCTGACCACTATAGTGTTGATATTGGTTAAAAATGAATAGGCCATTCTATTCCGAGAATTACAGATTGGTAGTGATGATAACGTTTGTTGGTTTGTTCGTTGAGGTTAGAGAGCAAGTAGAATAGCAAAGCATCACCGGCCTGAGAGAATGGCAAGTAGCCGAGTTCATCTAAAATGACTGAATCTATCTATATTCATTAACGGAAATCGAATTGTTCGAAATGAATTTGTTCTCCCTGCATACCATGTTTCCGTAACCATTGGGTAACCTCAGTCATAAATGGCGGAGGACCGCAAAGATACACGTGTTTCTTATTGAACTTATCAATACTTTCCAATCGCATGAATAAGGGAGTCAAATCATTCGTCATTGGCAAAGAATGCAAACGCAAAAGTGATTGACTTGTGGCAAACATCTGTAGTTCCTCTTCATAAGGAACACAGTCATTTTCACGATGAACGTAAATCAAGTCGGTATGCTGGGTGACTGGTTGGCTTCGCAATAAAGCTAGAAAAGGAGTTAGACCAATGCCAGCAGCGATCCAAATTTCTGGTGCAATGGGACGAGTAAGTAAAAAATTGCCATAAGGTCCTTGCAAGCGAGCGGCAACACCCGGCTCAATTGATTGTATATGTCGCGTGCAATCTCCCAATGCTTTAATACTCAACGTCAAATCGCCATCTTTTTCGATATGGCTTACGGTATACGGATGAAAATCACCACAACCTTGAAAATGCGATCCTTCAAAAAAAGCTGCTCGTACGAATTGACTCGGTGCGATCGATATGGGCTTTGCTAATGGCCGTAAATTTACTTCGGTGATGTTATTTACAGGATGCCTGACTGCACTGACTTCGTAAGGAAGAGTGTCGCCACTTCGATCTGCACGCAATAGCCGCCATCCCAAGGGTATTGTCGCAGGAAACAAAGCCGCTACCAGGCTGAGGGAAAATCCACTCACAGCCCAAATGTGTCCAAAACCAAGTGCTATAGCTATTATCAACAATATATGTAAGCGCAGCCAGATACCGTAAGGGAGGTGCAGAAAGAAAGTTGTGGCCATCCCGAATACAATAAGAGCCAACGCCAACCAGCCCAGGATATTTATCAATTGCGGATTGAACGGTGATAAGTATTCCTCTGCAATATCGCTGCCTAAAGGTACGTAATATCCTGCCAGCAGCACCGGGTGCATTAATAACAATACAAAACTCAGCACACCCATTCCATGATGCCAGCGGTACATCTGTTGTAATCCCCCAAAACAAGATGCCCAATACGGATGCCGGATCATTAATAGCAAGCTCGCTACTAACGACCCCGTTCCTAGCCACCCCAACAAAAGGCCAATTCCTTGAGCATCTAATGGCAGAGAAGAAGCGACCGTCAATGCCGGTAGCAGAGCAACGAAGATGATCAGAATTACCGGGACTGCAATTGATCTCATACTCAATATTTTTTTGTTTTGTCGGTTATAAGATCAAGCCAAGTGACAAACGCCAAATGCCGCGAATATGGATATCTGATAACTTGGAATGTCTTCCGAACTAGAAACTAATGAATTTCGCATCCGGACGGGAAACTTCTTGATGCAAATCATTCATTCCGCCAAATTTAGCGTTCTTTATCAGCATATCTTCACTAAATGAGCGCGCCTCAGCACAAGGTTTGCACACGAGGATCCTGGCATTGGGATCGGAAAACACGTCAGAAAATTTTGAAGGAGGACCGAAAGGAATGATTTTCTGATGAACTCCGTCGATAGCGATGGTTACCGCATCATGAAAAAGCATAATCATCACAGTATCAGCAGCTTGTAAAGCCGAGGCAGCAAATATGAACGGTAACGCAGCCCGCGTGGTATCTGTTGGGCCCCAGGTTGTAGAGATTACGTAGTGCATAACTCCCTCATTTATGATTGAAAACAGAATTAACAGTGTAAGTTTGTTTAGATCACCAAAACAATTTGCTTGACTGGAAAGAAAAGTGGATCCTAATTCTTAGGTGGATGTCATGGAAGTTGTTTTTTCGGGCATCAACCTGCCTTCTGCAGCGTGATGAAATCATCATAGACCTGATCGGGCCTTGCCATCCATGCCGATACCAGTACCGTTGTGCTTCAATACGTTGGTGATGGCTTCGCTGGTCTATGTGATCCCGGTCTGTAGTGAATATATCTGGTGCTCCATGACGAAAGATCGCCTCTTTTTAAGTGCGGCCATTAATAGTCAAGTAACTGGCAAAAAACATCGCCTGTTTCTTCAATTCTTTATGCAACAACACCTGCTATTTTATTGGTTTCCTGATGTGTTAATGTTCTTTGAGGCATCGCGAATTTCCTATTTGATATTGAATCTTATCTGATTTTGCTGAAAATATATCGTAAATGTATATGTAACCAATATCCGAATTATAGCGGGAGTTAGGTGAGAGATACGCAAAGCCCACTTGCTATCCTTTTCTCTATTCCCAATCTTCTGGAGAAAAATACCATTCATTTTTTAGAATCATCTCACCTTTAATAAGAAAATTATTTATGTTTGGGATGAAAAAAGGCAATCATGGTATTTTTTATATACCAGATCTGACTGTACTATAGCTCAGAGCAATTCGAGATTGTGTAGGTTAGCTAATTCTAGTAAAAGATAAGCCAAATTTCAGTCTTGCTGGCGAGGTGCCATGGTAATACTGATGTGGCCGATCGTAGCTGGGATAATGCATCAAATGAAACCGATATCTTTTGCTGCTTTAATTTCTGATCGGTTGCTAAATTCAGGAATTCAGTTGGATTTTAAGCGAGAGGCGGTGGTTTAAGAAATTCATTGGTGCTACAGTTTGTCGATGTGGTTCATGTTTTGCTGTATTGGGTAGCGCTGCAATCGTTGTCGAAACAATTGGCCGACTTATTAGTTTTTGATTGCAGAGAATTCTGAAATCTGGATATTGTGGGGTAATGCCTAATCTAATCCCTCGCCCCGAGGGGCGAGGTGGCTGAGTGAAATGTTTAATTCAAAAATTCTAACTACGTGTTTTAGTTATTACGAAAAGTAGAGCGATATAATGATCAATGCAACTGCCACCACACCTATAACGCTCATATTGATACCTAGTTTTTTAAATGTTTCAACATCTTCTACCTCTAGCATATCCATGATTACCTCCGACAGTTTGTAATGATTGAAATCGAATTTTCTGCCAGTTTATGGTTCTATTCATTGATTCAGATCAAAAAAAGTGAGATTGAATCTGCAGTTTTGTCAGAAGGTATGTACCGGTTATTTTAGAAATTGAATGTCTGCTTTACCCAAGCGATTCATTTATCGATACATTCAGAGGAAACTATATGATTTATTAAACTAGGATTTGTGAAGCCGAGCCGATATTAGTGAGCCGGCGTATATTTCCACGATCATTGCTGAGATTATTTAGATTTATGCTTCGATACTTGGAATTATTGACCAGACTGAGTATTAATTAAGTTTATTCAGCCTGATCAAGATCGGAAATATTGGTGTGTTTATTCAGGGGGGAAATGTTTTTTTGCTTTCTCAAAAGCTTGCTGCATAGATTTTAGAGATTGACCAAGTCCGTCGCGGATATCATCCCAAGCATTTTCCGAGCTGTCTTCAAATTTTTCCCATTTTTCTTTTGCCTGCGACAATTCCCCTTCAAGTTCTTCAAGATAAGGTTTAATTTTATCTTGTGCTTCTTTGGCGCCTAAATGCATTTGTAATTTAACTTCATCAACAAGTGACTCCAAATTTGATAGTTCAGTTTGCAACTGTTCCTTTACTGTTTTTTCGCTCATTTTGTTTTCTCCTTATTAAATCACATGAATCGAAATTAGAAGAGCTTGATCCAATTCCAAGAGTGTGCTGAAAGTATAGTCGAACAATAATTTTTGGTTCAATAAAAATTTCTATCTGTTATCTGTATGGGAAGTTTGAGAAGGTGAATTGACACGATTCAGAATAATATATATAAGAGCATATTAAGTGGTCTTATTATCGCTTGTCAGCCTTCATTTTGCGATTATTACGTGTAAATCAGGTAATCTGCTATTGGTTTGTTTACTTTTACTTTATTCCAGAATAAAGAGGAGATTGATTGCAATGCAAACTAAAACAAGTAAATCAGTTAATAAGTTGTCAACAGTTAACGAAAATTCACAAGAAATAAACCACAATGAAATAGACCGGCAAGAAAAAATTGCCGTCCTGGCTTACGAGAAAGCTGAAAAACGTGGCTTTATTGGTACCGAAGCTGACACCGTACAGGATTGGCTTGAAGCTGAGAAGGAAATAGATAGTTATGACGTTCCAGCTGCAAAGCCAGGGAATTACGCCTGAAGTTGATAGGAATGATTTCTTCATTCTTCAGGATTGGAGAAATTAATCGTTGTAATTTTGCGTTTATTTCTTGTATGGCTTGAGCATACTCGAGCCAAAATGGTTTTTTTCTGTGACACTTTTCTCGTTTATGGTGCAGGGGTTTAAGAATAATAAATCAAATGATGTTATAGCGCGGTATGAAGATTCATCTCATTTTGACTCATTCAAAAAATTCCGTTATAGAGTCGTATCGACATTATTAATGTCACAAATCCGGCGATACTCTTAGGTTTGCTCATTCAATCCCAATCTTTCCATGCGATAACGCAGCGACCTGACAGTAATGCCGAGCGTTTTTGCTGCTTTGGTACGATTGTAACGGTTCAGGTTGAGCGCTTTGACGATGGAATCCTTTTCTAATCTGTCGAGAAAATCCTGTAATGGCAATCCTTGATCCTGAGTGACATCGGAAGAGGGAGCGATGTCTTGCAGAGATTCCTGAGCTGGTAACTGCAATTCTTCCTTACCAATCGGAATATCCGGACACAGTGCTAAGGTGCGTTCAAGAATATTCTCAAGTTCACGGACATTGCCTGGATAGTCGTAATTGATCAGCATCGTCAGTGCATCTTTTTTGAGTACACAAACAGGCCGACCTGCTTCAAGGCACAGTCTACGAAGAATGTTTTCTGCGATCAGGGGAATATCCTCGCGCATTTCGCGCAGTGCAGGCATGTTCAATTCGATTACATTCAAACGATAGTATAAATCCTGCCTGAACAGTCCGGACTCGACACAATGGCTGAGTTTCTTGTGCGTCGCGCTGATGATGCGCACATCAATATTTTTTTCCTGAGTTTCGCCGATTCGACGGACTCGTTTCTCTTGGATGACTCGCAGCAGTTTAACCTGCATGGTCAAGGGCAGGTCAGCGACTTCATCAAGAAATAAGGTGCCGCCATTTGCGAACAGAAAAAATCCATCATGATCTTTTTCAGCCCCCGTGAAGGCGCCTTTTTTATACCCAAAAAATTCACTCTCCATGAGATTTTCGGGAATCGCGCCGCAATTGACTGCAATAAATGCCTGTTTGTGACGAGCGCTTTTCTCATGAATCATGCGCGCCGCCAGTTCCTTGCCGCTGCCAGATTCGCCACTGATATAAACAGAAGCTTGGCTACGAGAAAGTTTGTCAATCGTGGTCCGTAACTGGCGCATAGGCGGTGATATGCCCAATAACGTCCGTTGGGTCGATTGTGTTTGCGCAGGAGGTTCAGTTTGTAGCGACGGCAAGTTGAGTGCGGATTTAACCAGATCCCGCAATTGCTTTAGCGCAACAGGTTTCGGTAAGTAGTCAAAAGCGCCTGCTTTGAGTGCTGCTACAGCATTTTCTGTAGTCCCGTAAGCGGTAATGATGGCAACCGGTAAGTCCGAGCAATGCTCGGAAATGTAGTTGACCAATTCCAGTCCTTCTCCGTCCGGCAACCGCATGTCAGTGAAGCAGAGTTGAAATTTATGGGATTGCAATAACGTTTTGGCTTTGCTGATATTGGTGGCGCTGAATACTTCCATTCCCATGCGAGCCAACGTCAATTCAAGTAACTCAATGATATCAGGCTCGTCATCCACAATGAGTATCGTCGGGGATGAGCTATTACGCGACCCATGGATGATACGTTCTTTATTCATAGACATGATTGATGGCTGGTGCAAATGATCCGAAAATGTCCACCGGATGATCCGGCAATATAGTCCAATGAAGCCTGATTGGCTTCACATAATTCCCGTGCAATGTATAACCCCAATCCCGTGCCATTCGGTGCAGTGGTGAAGAAGGGTTCGAATAGCTGTTTGAGCTGATTCGGCTTGACGCCAGTTCCATCATCCATAAAATCCATCACAATATTATGCTCATTAGTGGGCGCGGTAGTTATTTCAAAATGAATGCTGCGGGATTGTTTGCGGCAGTGTCGCCATGCGTTGCGGCATAAATTCCATAGGATTTGATTCAAATGATCCCGGTCGAAATGAACCAGGAGATTTTTGGGTGAGGTAATTACAAACACCTCTTTGTCAATATTTTCGGTATGACAGAAGCCCTCAAGGAATTTATGAAGGAATTCCGAGATGTCGATGGATTCTGGTTTGGAAATGTTGCGGCGATTAAGCTGTAGCACGTTGTGCACGATTTTATTCAAACGCAATGCATTATCACAAATGATGCGTACTAAACGCGTATCGGCGTTGTTTTCAAATTGTTCTTCTTGCAGCAATTCGGCGGCATGATTGATGGCAGAAAGTGGATTGCGAATCTCATGCGCAATATTGGCGGTTAAGCGGCCCAGCGCTGCAAGTTTCAGTTGCTCTAGCTGTGTTTGGGTACGTCCCATATCCTCAAGAATAATGACGCATCCGTTGCGTAAATTTGATTGTATGGCGAGGAATCGAATTTTTACCAACGCGTTGCTGTAGATCAATCGCAGGGGGGCGGAGCTGGGTGTGATCTCAGTTTGCCAATTGGCTAATCTACTGGCAATTTCTGGGATATGATCGGAGAGTTTCAGTGGTGCTGCGACAGAAGAGGCAGCTGCCAAATTGAGCAATTTTTCGGCATAGGTATTGTATTGCCGAATTAGGCCTGCTTTATCAATGACAAGAATACCTTCCTGTAAATCTTGGATAACGAATTGATTGATTTCAGCCATGTTCGCGAGATCAATGCCGCGTTCTTGCGCGAGCTGCTCGTTCATCATGGATCGTTTGACTAACTGATGTGCTAGCCAAGCAATGGCAAAGTATGCAATGCACAGTACACCTGCCTGGGAGTATTGCGCAGCATAGGAGTGAACCGTAAGAACGGAATAGGTTTCTTGCAGTAATAGACTAATGGTTGCAAGAGCCGCGAGAAACAATCCTATCCGGCCTTGACTAATCAGTCCCGAAACGGCAAGAGATATCAGCAGCAAGCTTCCAAGACCGCTTTGCAATCCACCGCTGGCATAGAGTAGGGTCGAGAAAAACACAATGTCGCCAATGATCTGAAGGATCAAGTGACAGTTGAAATTGCAATGCCGGAACCTGATAAATAAGAGGGTAATGCCACTGAAGAGCAGGTAACCCATGCAAGTATAGATAAATAAGGCGTAATGCTGTGATCCAAATCCAGGCAGATGGAATTTCCAGGTTACGATCAACAATAAGGTACCAATGATTAGTCGATAGCTGTTGAAATAAATGAGCGGACGCCAGTTTTGATCGACAGAGTTTGAGTCCAGCGCCGCAAGGCTTGGCGGTCTATGCGAAAGACGGTCTGTCTGGGATGTAAGGCTTGTCACAATAGTGAATTACGGCGAGGAATCGGAGTGTTGTTGATAATGTTCATGGCAGCAAAAGTATTGATTGCGATGATTGCTGATGGCCTCACTTTTGGGGAGATGGATATTGCAATGGCTACAACAGACCATATCTTCTATCGGCTTTGAGGACGTTGAAGTGGGGTCTCGCCCCGATCTAAAACCCCTGACAATCCAATAAATCAGTAGCGCTAATAAAATATAAAAAATTAATTTGCTCATGATGATTTACTGTTCCGTATGGCATAAGGTTATGTTCCCTGCGCATGTTGATGACCAAGGAGCATAGCAAACATTGAATTAAGCGAAATGTAGAATAAACGGGATTTCCCCCGTCTTTAATAGACGAATACCAGCGTCAGATCCATCAGGATTCTAAATAAACACGCGATTGAAGTACATCCTTTGAGAGGGGGCCATCACAGAGATTGGAATAAGCAGAAAAAAGTCTTGTTTTTGAATTGAATCTAACGTGAGTGTGATGTAAATAAGATTGAGCGGACAAAACTAGACCGAAAAAATAGCCGGTGAATTCATGCATTGATCAATGGTTACGCGTAACCGCGAATTTGGCCAATTGATAAAGACATTCTTTATTCTCCGATTCGGGCAATGATTCAATTGCAGCAATGGCCGCGGCAATTTCGGCTTCAGCGCATTGCTTGGCATAATCCAGAGCCGTGGTTTGCTGGATGACATTGAGAACGGGCTGGAAACCATCTTTTCCACCATCTTCAATGGCTTTGCGGATGATGGCTGCCTGTTCCGCAGTGCCGACCTGCATTGCATGGATAAGTGGTAAAGTCGGTTTGCCTTCGGCCAGGTCGTCGCCCAAATTTTTGCCGATATCCTGATTATTTCCAGAATAATCGAGCATGTCATCAATGAGCTGAAATGCTGTTCCAAGATGCATTCCGTATGCAGCCATCGCTTCTTCATCTTCAGCGGATGCATGACCTAAAATTGCACCTAGCCGGCTGGCTGCTTCGAATAATTTGGCAGTTTTAAAGCGGATGACTTGCAGATAATTTTCTTCTGTGACGTGAGGATCGCGGCAATTGAGCAATTGCAGAACTTCACCTTCGGCGATCGTGTTGGTAGCATCGGCGAGTACTTGCATGACGCGCATGTTGCCGACTTCGACCATCATTTGGAAAGCCCGGGAATAGAGAAAATCGCCTACCAAAACACTAGCGGCATTGCCAAACAACGCATTCGCGGTTTCTTTGTTGCGCCTCAGCTCAGATTCATCGACGACATCATCGTGTAACAAGGTAGCTGTGTGTATGAATTCGATCACAGCAGCCAGATTGTAGTGGAATTTCTCTCTGTATCCAAATGCGCCTGCAGATAAAATTACCATTGCGGGGCGTAACCTTTTTCCTCCACTATTGATGATATATTCGCTGACTTGACGGATTAATAAAACCTGAGAATGCAGTTTTTCACGAATCA
>WBZQ01002861.1_pt1 | contig 10886 bp, 12 predicted proteins | sample 5204251 | NCBI WGS metagenome assembly WBZQ01 (sample SAMN12412402, study PRJNA552823) | activated sludge metagenome | isolation source: activated sludge from nitrification reactor of wastewater treatment plant... | place: USA: Virginia | collected 2017-09 | reverse complement strand
CCGGTCAGGTGTCGCTCATGGCCAGCGAAGACGGGCTGCGCGTGCATGGGCTTCCAGATCGGCCGTGACTCGATGCCGAGAGCAGCCAGCCACTCGCGCACCTGCGTCGACGCCCCCGGTCTGGACCTGGCCGCCATCGTCACCACCGTGCTCACCGGCTACGGCGACCGGCCCGCCGTGGGCGAGCGCGCCCGCTGCGTCGTCACCGACCCGGCCACCGGTCGCAGCACCACCGCGCCGGCGCCGCACTTCGACACGCTGACCTATCGCGAACTGCACGATCGCGTCCGCACCGTCACCGATGCGCTTGCCGACACCGTGGCCCCCGGGGATCGGGTGGCCATCCTCGGCTTCACCAGCGTCGACTACGCGACCGTCGACCTCGCCCTGATCCAGCTCGCCGCCGTCTCCGTGCCGCTGCAGACCAGCGCCAGCGCGGCCGCGCTGACCCCGATCATCGCCGAAACCGAACCCCGCGTGCTGGCCGCGTCCGTGGTCGACGTGGCGCACGCCGTCGACCTCATCGAAGCCGGACCGGCACCGGACCGGCTGCTGGTGTTCGACATCCACGACGGCGACGACGACCACCGAGACGCCCTGGCCGCCGCCCGCGCCCGGCTGCGCGACAGTGGCGTTGTCGTCGAAACCCTGGCCGAGGTCATCCGGCGCGGCCGCACCGCCGCGCCGGCCGAGGCGCGAACGCCTGCCGTCGGCGAGGACCCGCTGGCGCTGCTGGTCTACACCTCGGGCTCCACCGGCGCCCCCAAGGGCGCGATGTACCCGCAGAGCCGCGCAGCCAACATGTGGCGCTCCAACAACTCGTGGCAGTGGGACGACCTGCAGGCCACCGCGCCGTCGATCGTGCTGTGCTTCCTGCCGATGAGCCACGTGATGGGCCGCGGCATCCTCTACGGCGCGCTGTCGTCCGGCGGCACCGCCTATTTCGCCGCCCGCCCCGACCTGTCCACCCTGATCGAGGACCTGTCGCTGGTGCGGCCCACCCAACTCAACTTCGTGCCGCGGATCTGGGACATGCTGCACCAGGAATGGGCGAGCGAACGCGACCGCGCCGGCCGGCCGTCCCCGGAAGCCGAGGCGGCGCTGATGCGCACGGTCGCCGACCGGTTGATCGGCAACCGATACGTGCTGGCCATCACCGGTTCGGCGCCCATCTCCCCCGAACTGCGCGCCTGGGTGGAGGCGTTCCTGGACCTGCACCTGGTCGAGGGCTACGGCTCCACCGAGGCCGGCGCGGTGATGGTCGACGGCGTGCTGCGCCGCCCGCCGGTCACCGACTACAAACTGGTGGACGTGCCCGAGCTGGGCTATCTGGGCACCGACCGGCCGTATCCGCGCGGTGAGCTGCTGCTCAAGAGCGCGCAGCTGTTCCCCGGCTACTACCACCGCCCGGAAGTCTCCGCCGGCGTGCTCGACGACGACGGTTTCTACCGGACCGGCGACATCTTCGCCGAGACCGCGCCGGCCACCCTGGTCTACGTCGATCGCCGCAACAACGTGCTCAAGCTGTCCCAGGGTGAGTTCGTCACCCTCTCCAAGCTGGAGGCCGCGTATCTGACCAGCCCGTTGATCTCGCAGATCTACCTCTACGGCAACAGCGCCCGGCCGTATCTGCTGGCCGTCATCGTGCCGACCGCCGAGGCACTGGCCGGGGACCCGTCCGACCTGAGGGGCCGGCTCGGCGAATCGCTCAAGCAGGTGGCGGCTGCCACCGAACTGCAGTCGTATGAGATCCCCCGCGACTTCCTCGTCGAGACCGAACCGTTCACCCAGGCCAACGGGCTGCTGACGGGGATCCGCAAGCTGGCCTGGCCCAAGCTGAAGGAACGCTACGGCGATGCGCTGGAGGCGCTCTACGCCGAGTTGTCCGATGGGCAGGCCGCCGAGCTGGCGCGGCTGCGCACCGACGGCGCCGCCGGACCGGTCGCCGAGACCGTCGGCCGGGCCGCCGCCGCGCTGCTGGGTACCGCGGCCGCCGACATCGCGCCGGACGCGCATTTCACCGACCTGGGCGGCGATTCACTGTCCGCGCTGACCTACTCCAACCTGCTGCACGACATCTTCGGCGTCGACGTGCCGGTCGGGCTGATCGTCAGCCCCGCAACCGACCTGGCCGCCATCGCCGCGCACATCGAGGCCGCACGGGCCGGGGCGACCCGCCCGTCGTACGACGGGGTGCACGGGCGCGACGCCACCGTGGTCCGGGCCGCGGATCTGACCCTGGACAAGTTCCTGCCCGCCGAAAACCTTTCCGCCGCACCCGGATTGCCCGGCCCCCGCTCGGAGGTCCGCACGGTCCTGCTGACCGGCGCCACCGGATTCCTGGGCCGCTACCTGGCTTTGGAGTGGCTGGAGCGGATGGATCTGGTCGACGGGAAACTGATCTGCCTGGTCCGCGCGCGCAGTGACACCGAGGCCGCCGCCCGGCTGGACGCCACCTTCGACAGCGGCGATCCGGAGCTGCTCGCGCACTACCGGGAGCTGGCCGCCGAGCATCTGGAGGTGCTGGCCGGCGACAAGGGCGAGGAGAACCTGGGTCTGGATCCGACGACCTGGGCCCGGCTGGCCGCCGAGGTCGACCTGATCGTGGACCCGGCCGCCCTGGTCAACCACGTGCTGCCGTACCGGCAGCTGTTCGCCCCGAACGCCCTGGGCACCGCGGAGCTGATCCGGATCGCGTTGAGCACCCGGATCAAGCCCTACCTGTACGTCTCCACGATCGGCGTCGGCGACGGCATGGCGCCCGGAACGTTCGTCGAGGACGCCGACATCCGGGCGACCAGCCCGACCCGGGCCGTCGACGACTCCTACGCCAACGGCTACGGCAACTCCAAGTGGGCCGGTGAGGTGCTGCTGCGCGAAGCGCACGACCTGTGCGGGCTGCCGACCGCGGTGTTCCGCTGCGACATGATCCTGGCCGACACCAGCTGGGCCGGGCAGCTCAACCTGCCGGACATGTTCACCCGGATGATGCTGTCGCTGGTGGCCACCGGGATCGCGCCGGAGTCCTTCACCGAGCTCGACCCCGGCGGGCACCGGCAGCCCAGCCACTACGACGGGCTCCCGGTGGAGTTCATCGCCGAGGCCGTCTCCACCCTGGGCACCCGGCTGGAGCCCGGCGAGTTCGTCACCTACCACGTGATGAACCCCTACGACGACGGCATCGGCATGGACCTGTTCGTCGACTGGCTGATCGAGGCGGGCTACCCGATCTCCCGGGTTGAGGGCTACCAGAATTGGCTGGAGCGGTTCGGCACCGCGCTGCGCGGGCTGCCGGACCGGCAGCGCCAGGCATCCCTACTGCCGCTGCTGCACAACTACACCAAACCCGGTGTCCCCCAGCATGGTTCGCTGGCTCCCGCCGAGGTGTTCCGCACCGCCGTGCAGGGCGCGAAAATCGGCCCGGACAAAGACATTCCGCACGTGTCCCGCGAGGTGATCGTCAAGTACGCGACCGACCTGGAGCTGCTGGGACTGCTCTGACAGCGGCTACTGCGGATGGGCGGCAACGTATTCGGCGGCCGGCACCGGCGCGCTCTCGGAATAGCCGACCGGCAGCAACACGTCTCCGGCGGTGGTCTTGCAGTAGACCTCCCACTCGTAGTAGCCGGCGAAGGCGGCCGGGTCGGCGGCCAGCACCGCCGCATAGTCGCTGATGGCGCGCACGTAGTGATCGGAGTGGTTGTACCGGTACAGCGCGCGGTCGGGGTCACCGACAAAACCGTTGGCGGCCAGGTAGCGCCCGGCGGCCAGGATGGCGTCGCGCGGAGCGTCGATGTCGCCGCCGTTGCCGTAGGCGGCGAACGTCGACGGCAGGAACTGCATGGGGCCCTGCGCGCCGGCGGTGCTGGCACCGTTGACCCGGCCGAAACGGGTCTCCACCAGGTTCACCGCGGCCAGGTAGTTCCAGCCGACACCGCTGGCCGCCTCCGCCTCGCGGTAGTAGCCCAGTAGTTCCTCGGCGGGTGCCGGTTGGCGAATAATCCAGGCCGGCAGGGTGTCTCGCACCGAGGCCAGTGCGACGAGCTGCTGCGCGGCGTTCAGATTGCGGCCGTACGCCTCGGACAGTTCCGCGGGTATCCGCGGGCGGATCACCGCGTCCCAGTCCGGGTGCGCGACGATGGCGCGGTAGGCGGCCTGCTGACGCCGGGCGGCGGCCACCCGATCCGGACCCGGGGTCGACGGGTCGCGCACGGCCCGCTCGTCGGCGACCAGATCGTCGGCCAGTTGCGCAGGATCCGACGCCAGCGTCGGCTGAATCCCCACCGGGACCGGCGCGGCGGGCGCGGCCGGGACGGGGGCTGCCGGCGCGGGCGCCGCGGCGATCTCGGTGGCGGGGGCGGCCGCCGTCGGCCCGGTGCAGCCGACCAGACCCGCCACCGCCGCCGCCGCCGCGAACACCAGCGGTGCACGTCGGCGGACCGAGGTCATCGGAGCAGCCCGATGAGCAGCACCGCGATACCGAGAACCGGCAGCGTGCCCTGGGTGACCGCCGCGCGGGTGCGCGGCGAGGTCCAGGTCAGCGACTCCATGACGAAGATGTAGACGTGCAGCAGCACGGCCAGCGCCGCGAGAATCAGACCCGCGGTGATCACTCGAACAATCCTGCCTGAGAAAATCCGGCCGCGTGTGGCGGTGGGGCAAGTCCCAGGTGGGTCCAGGCCAGCGCGGTGGCCACCCGGCCGCGCGGGGTGCGGGCGATCATCCCGGCGCGGACCAGGAACGGTTCACAGACCTCCTCCACGGTGGAGGATTCCTCGCCGACGGCGACCGCCAGCGTCGACACCCCCACCGGACCGCCGCCGAAGCTGCGGGTCAGCGCCGTCAGCACGGCGCGGGCCAGGCGGTCCAGCCCCAGTTCGTCGACGTCGTAGACCGCCAGCGCGGCCTTGGCGACGTCACGGGTGATCACCCCGTCGGCGCGCACCTCGGCGTAGTCGCGGACCCGGCGCAGCAGCCGGTTGGCGATCCGCGGGGTGCCGCGGGACCGGCGGGCCACCTCGGCGCCGGCCTCAGCACCGAGTTCGATGCCCAGGATGCCGGCCGAGCGGGCCAGCACCCGTTCCAGTTCGGCGGGTTCGTAGAAGTCCATGTGCGCGGTGAAGCCGAACCGGTCCCGCAGCGGCCCGGTCAGCGCACCGGATCTGGTGGTGGCGCCGACCAGGGTGAACGGGGCGACCTCCAGCGGTATCGACGTCGCCCCGGGTCCCTTGCCGACGACGACGTCGACCCGGAAGTCCTCCATCGCCAGGTACAGCATCTCCTCGGCGGGCCGGGCGATGCGGTGGATCTCATCGATGAACAGCACGTCGCCCTCGACCAGGTTGGACAGCATCGCGGCCAGGTCACCGGCGCGCTCCAGGGCAGGACCGGAGGTGACCCGCAGCGAGGTGCCCAGTTCGGCGGCGATGATCATCGCCAGGCTGGTCTTGCCCAGCCCGGGTGGACCGGACAGCAGGATGTGGTCCGGGGTGCCGCCGCGGTTCTTCGCGCCTTCCAGGACCAGCTGCAGCTGCTCGCGGACTCGGGGCTGGCCGATGAACTCGGCGAGCGACCGCGGCCGCAGGCCCGCGTCGATGTCGCCCTCTCCCACGGTCAGCGCCGGGGAGACGTCACGCTCGACGGACTCGTCGGGGTCCTCGGATTCGAAGCGGCTCACGCGATGCTCACCGGTTCTTGCCCAGCAGGTTCAGCGCGGCGCGCAGGGCTAGCGAGGTGGTCGCGTCGGGGGTCTCGGCAAGCACCTTCTCGCAGGCCTCCTCGGCCTGCTTGGCGGGGAAACCGAGACCGGTGAGCGCCTCGACGACGGGTCCGCGCACACCGACCGGGCCGCTGGGGCCGGCTCCGGCTGCGGCGGGGGCCGCGCCGATCTTGTCCTTGAGTTCCAGGATCAGGCGTTCGGCACCGCGCTTGCCGATGCCGGGCACCCGGGTCAGGGCGGTGACGTCGCCGTCGGCCAGCGCCCGGCGCAGGGTGGGCGCGTCGTAGACCGCGAGGGTGGCCAGGGCGATCTTGGGCCCCACGCCAGAGACCGACAGCAGGGTGGAGAAGAGGTCGCGCGCTTCGGCGTCGGCGAAACCGTAGAGAGTCTGGGAATCCTCGCGGACGATCATCGCGGTGACCATCCGGGCCTGCTCGCCGCGGCGCAGGGTGGCCAGCGTCGACGGGGTGGCCATCACCTTGTAGCCCACGCCGGCGGCCTCGACGATGGCGTGGTCCAGCGCGATGTCGATGATTTCGCCGCGCACCGAGGCGATCATGCCCGAGCCGCCTTCAGCCGTGCGGTGTAGGTGCGCTTGGCCGCCGCAGCCTTGGCCTCGGCTTCGGCCATCCGGGCGATCATCGGCGCCCGCCAGCAGTGGCAGATGGCCAGGGCCAGCGCGTCGGCGGCGTCGGCGGGGGTCGGCTTCTGCTGCAGCGCAAGGATTTTCGTGATCATCGTGGTGACCTGAGCCTTGTCTGCGCGACCGTTGCCGGTGACCGCGGCCTTGACCTCACTGGGGGTGTGGAAGTGCACGTCGATGCCGCGCCGGGCGGCGGCCAGCGCGATCACGCCGCCGGCCTGCGCGGTGCCCATGGCGGTATTGGCGTTCTGGTTGGCGAACACCCGCTCGATGGCGATGACGTCGGGGCGGTGAGTGTCCATCCAGTGCTCGACGGTGTCGCTGATCCGCAGCAGGCGGGTCTGCAGCGGCGCGTCGGAGGGTGTGCGGACCACGTCGACATCCAGGGCGGTGACCTGGCGGCCCGATCCGCCCTCGATCACGCTCAGCCCGCACCGGGTCAACCCCGGGTCGACACCCATCACCCGCACGCAGCACTCCCAGCTCTAGAACATCTATTCGAGAGCTTAGCGGGCGGGGCCGACACACCCGGTCAGGGACACGCCCGCGGGACGGTTACTCCTCGTCCAGGGCCGCGGCGACGTCCTCGGGGATGTCGATGTTGGTGTAGACGTCCTGCACGTCGTCGCTGTCCTCCAGCGCGTCGACCAGTTTGAGCACCTTGCGGGCGGTCTCCAGGTCGGCCAGCACGGTCACCGACGGCTGGAAGCTGGCCTCCGCGGAGTCGTAGTCGATGCCGGCCTCCTGCAGCGCGGTGCGCACGGCGACCAGATCGGTGGGCTCGGAGATCACCTCGAACGCGTCGCCGAGGTCGTTGACCTCTTCGGCACCGGCATCCAGCACGGCCATCAGCACGTCGTCCTCGGAGAGGCCGTTCTTCTCGCACGTCACCACGCCCTTGCGGGTGAACAGGTAGGCCACCGATCCCGGGTCGGCCATGTTGCCGCCGTTGCGGGTCATCGCCACCCGGACCTCGCCGGCGGCGCGGTTGCGATTGTCGGTCAGGCACTCGATGAGCACCGCCACTCCGTTGGGGCCGTAGCCCTCGTAGGTGATGGTCTGCCAGTCGGCGCCGCCGGCTTCCTCACCGCCGCCGCGCTTGCGGGCCCGCTCGATGTTGTCGTTGGGCACCGAGGACTTCTTCGCCTTCTGGATGGCGTCGTAGAGCGTCGGGTTGCCGGCGGGGTCACCGCCACCGGTTCGGGCGGCCACCTCGATGTTCTTGATCAGTTTGGCGAACATCTTGCCGCGCTTGGCATCGATGACGGCCTTCTTGTGCTTGGTGGTGGCCCACTTGGAATGCCCGCTCATGCAGGTTCTGCCCTCTTTCCGATGACGCTTTCGGTTGACCAGTCTACGTTCGGGCAGGTCCCCAGCGGAAACGGGCACCGGAGCATGATGAACCGGTGAGCATTGCGTTGTTCAAGGAGATGTTCGAGCAGATGGTCGTCCGCAAGGACGCCGGAGCCGCCGGACGCTACTACCACCCGGATTTCGTCATGTACTCCGACGGACTGCGCCAGGACTTCGCCGAATTCGCGGCCAGCCGCGACGGCCTGATCCACCGGATCTGGGAGACCACCTGGCCCAGCTGGCGCTCACTGGATGCGTTCGAGAACTACTGAGTCACTTCTTCAGCGGCGAGCGCAGGTCGTAGCCGTCGTTGCTACCGAAGTGCCGGTGGCCAGCACTCAGACGCTGCGCGGCGGGAGCCGCGAGCAGCCGGTCGATTGCCGACCATGCCTGCCCTGGGGTGCTGGGTTCGACGAATACCCGGCGATTCGTGACCACCCGGGCGAAACCGCTCAGCACCAGATCGGGGATGGCCAGAGACTCCGCATCGTTGGCCAGTCGTTCCAGCAGCTCCCCATAGTCGCGATGCTCGGGTAGATCGCGGCGGTGGGCGTAGACCAATACGTTGACGTCAACGCAACGCATACAGGTCGGTGTCCTCATCCTGAATCTCGGCCAGTGCAGCCCCCGAGGAGAGGTCGACGCCCGGCCGCAGGCCGCCTTGGCCGAATGGTTCCACCAGGTAGGACGCCCGTGCCGACGTCGCGGCCACCTGCCGACCGCGTCGGACGGCGTCCTCGATCACCGATGCCACCGTGCGCCCCGACCGGGCCGCGATCGCCTTCAAATCCCGATAGAGATCGTCGTCGATACGAATCGTCGTTCGCACCAGAGCATCTTGGCATCAAGAGTCGACATTAAGATGCCGCCGCCGGAGCCCGTCACCGCCCGAGTCCTTCGACGAACAACCGGTGGATGCGCCGGTCGCCGGTGACCTCGGGGTGAAACGACGTGGCCAGCACCTGTCCCTGGCGCACCGCGACCGGGTGCCCGGCGGCCGTCGCCAGCACCTGCACCCCGGGTCCGACGCGCTCCACCCACGGTGCCCGGATGAACACCGCGTGCACCGGATCGGTCAGCCCGGCGAAGTCCAGGTCCGCCTCGAACGAGTCCACCTGCCGGCCGAAGGCGTTGCGCCGCACCGTCATATCGATACCACCCAGCGGCAGCGCCGCGCGGCCCTCGGCTCCGGCATCGAGGATCTCGGTGGCCAGCAGGATCATCCCGGCGCACGATCCGTAGGCGGGCATCCCGTCGGACAACCGGGCCCGCAGCGGTTCGGCCAGCTCGAAGGCGCGCAGCAGATTGCTGATGGCGGTGGATTCCCCGCCGGGCAGCACCAGCGCGTCGACGGCGTCGAGTTCGCCGGGCCGGCGCACAGCCGCCGCGTCGACGCCGAGCTCGGTCAGCGCGGCCAAGTGTTCCCGGACATCGCCCTGCAGGGCGAGCACACCGATGCGGGTCACTGCGGGTAGCCGCGTTTGAAGCGGGTCAAACCCTCCTGCATGACCGAGGCGATCAGCCGGCCGTCGCGACTCCAGATCTGCCCCTGGCACAGTGCCCGTCCGCCGTGCGCCGACGGCGAGGACTGGTCGTAGAGCAGCCATTCGTCGGCCCGGAACTCCCGCATGAACCACAGGGCGTGGTCCAGCGAGGCCACCATCAGGTGCTGGTGCACGTCGAGGTGCGTGACGTGGGCCGAGCCGAGCAGCGTCAGGTCGCTCATGTAGGCCAGCGCGCAGATGTGCAGCACCGGGTCATCGGGCAGCCGGTCGCGGTGTTTGAACCACACCTGTTGCGGGCTGACCTGGCCCGGGAGAGGCGTCAGTTGGGACCGGGGCACCATCCGCACGTCCCACTCCTCGAACTGGGCGAACCCCGCGTCGTCGAAGAATCCGCCGGTCCGGAAGCCCGGCAGGTCCTCGGGGTCCGGCGCGGACGGGGCCGCGTCCTGGTGTTCGGGTCCGGCCTGTTCGGTCTGGAACGACGCCGCCATCGAGAAGATGGTCTGGCCGTGCTGGACGGCCGAGACCCGGCGGGTGACGAACGATCGGCCGTCGCGGACGCGTTCCACCAGGTAGATCGTCGGCGCCCGGGCGTCACCGGGCCGCAGGAAGTAGCCGTGCAGGGAGTGCACCCGAAACTGCGGTTCAACCGACCGCACGGCCGAGACCAGCGACTGCCCGGCGACATGCCCACCGAACGTGCGCTGCAGGAATCCCGATTCGGGGCTGAACACCGCGCCCCGGTAGATGTCGACCTCGAGCTGTTCGAGGTCGAGGATCTCCTCGATGGCCACCGGCTACCAGCCGCGTTCGGCCAGCCGGTGGGGCGCCGGAATATCGTCGACGTTGATGCCGACCATCGCCTCGCCGAGACCGCGGGACACCTTGGCCAGCACGTCGGGATCGTCGTAGAAGGTGGTGGCCTTGACGATGGCGGCAGCGCGGGCGGCCGGGTCGCCGGACTTGAAGATGCCGGAGCCGACGAACACACCCTCGGCGCCGAGCTGCATCATCATCGCCGCATCGGCCGGGGTGGCGATGCCGCCGGCGGTGAACAGCGTGACCGGCAGCTTGCCGGCCCGAGCCACCTCGACCACCAGGTCATACGGCGCCTGGAGCTCCTTGGCGGCGACGTACAACTCGTCGGGGGCCATCGAGGTCAGCCGACGGATCTCGCCGAGGATCTTGCGCATGTGGGTGATGGCGTTGGAGACGTCACCGGTGCCGGCCTCACCCTTGGAGCGGATCATCGCCGCCCCCTCGGTGATCCGGCGCAGTGCCTCGCCGAGGTTGGTGGCGCCGCAGACGAACGGAACCGTAAACGCCCACTTGTCGATGTGGTTGCTGTAGTCGGCCGGGGTCAGCACCTCGGACTCGTCGATGTAGTCGACACCGAGGGCGGCGAGGATCTGCGCCTCGACGAAATGGCCGATGCGGGCCTTGGCCATCACCGGGATGGTGACGGCGTCGATGATGCCGGTGATCATGTCCGGGTCGCTCATCCGGGACACCCCGCCCTGGGCGCGGATGTCCGCGGGCACCCGCTCCAGCGCCATCACCGCGACGGCACCGGCGGCCTCCGCGATGCGGGCCTGCTCCGGGGTGACGACGTCCATGATGACCCCGCCCTTGAGCATCTCGGCCATCCCCCGCTTAACCCGCGCGG
>WBZQ01002859.1_pt1 | contig 10895 bp, 3 predicted proteins | sample 5204251 | NCBI WGS metagenome assembly WBZQ01 (sample SAMN12412402, study PRJNA552823) | activated sludge metagenome | isolation source: activated sludge from nitrification reactor of wastewater treatment plant... | place: USA: Virginia | collected 2017-09 | reverse complement strand
TTCCACGTTGAATCCTTCCTGCTTCATAGGCTGATCCATATCTCGCGGATAAGAGTCGGCCCCGCGATGCAGCCGTATGCTTTGCTTCTGGTAAGCATTGAACGTCTGCACGGCAGAACGTCCGTGGATCAATGAATAATTCCCGTCATAATCCGGATGGCGGGTCACATGACTGTCGGAGAAAGAATCCTGAATCACGTGCAGCAAACTACCGAGCGCGATATTCTGCACGTTCTGTTTGGGCGGCAACCACGACGTATTGGTGCAATCCAGCATCCCGACAGTGGATGGCGGAATTATTTCCCGCGTACATTTTAGAGAAAACAAATAAGCAGGCGTCCAATTCAATCTTCTGCCATTATTTGTAAAATATTTTTTTATGAACTTCGCAGATTGTGGCGTGAGAAAATTTCCCAGTTTTTTGAAAGGAGTATGAATAGGGATATATCCTGACGCCACTTTGTAGGTGAATTCAATCCAGCTCAGGATTGCGCTACGCGTAGCTTGAGCCGATTCTGTTTCCGTTGATGCCATCGCATGCAGAAATTGCAAATCGGCATGATGACTTCGATAGAACAAGTCAAAATTTTCGTTGATCTGATCTTGATTAGCGAGCTGGCTGGCTCGTTCGAAATTCATCAACCACTGTTGCGGATTTTCAGGAAGAAAGTGAAGCGGATCGTCATTCCAGCGAACACCTCGGATCACCGTTTTGATCAATTCGTCATTAATTGATTCAGCACCCGGTTTGCGTGAATCTCTGACAAGAAACAATGTCTTTACTGTCAGTTCTTCATGCACGGGGTTGATGATCGAACTCACCATCATTTCCAGCACCGGTTGTTCAAAAGTTTGCACCAATTCGATGCTGCCGTTGTATTCTTTAAAGGGATTGATATCAAAGGCCATTGCATTAGATCCATAACTCAGTAACAATCCGGCGAAAATGAAAGGGTAGATCATAAAATCGGGTATAAATAATAGTAATGGGTAAGAGGTGTTCACCGTGGTGAACCTAAAATTAATCTTTGCAAATTCAAACAATGAAAAAAAATTTAGAACTCGCTAATAACGTTTCGTTGCTCATCGCTTTGGCGCTGGTACTGGGCTTTCTTTATTGGGCAAGAGTCATTGTGATCCCGGTCGCACTTTCCATTTTACTCACGTTTTTGTTATCGCCAATAGTAACATGGCTGCAACAGCATGGCGTTGCTCGAGTCGTCGCCGTGGTTCTGGCTTCAACTCTCGCTTTGAGCAGCATCGCAGGGGCGCTGTGGGGCGTGACCAACCAAATCGGAAGCCTGCTTGACGCCTATCCGCAATATGAAGACAACATTCTGTCCAAACTTCATCAGATCAATGAGCGCGACCGGGATGGACTGTTGGATAAATTGCAAGTCATTACCCAGCGCATTACCGAACAACTGGATAATTCGGTGGAAAGCTTACCGGTTCCTAGTATCAATAAAGAAAATATTGAAGTTCAACCCGTGCGCATCATCAATGACGGTCCGTTTCAATTATCACAACTATGGTCGGTTTTTGGGCCCATGCTCGAGCCTCTGGCCAATGCCGGTCTCATCATCGTGCTGGTCTGTTTCATGTTGCTGAACCGAGAAGATCTGCGTGACCGCGTTATTTCATTGATCGGGGTCGAGCAGTTGGTGCATACGACACGGGCATTTGAAGATGCGGGCGAACGCGTCAGCCGCTATCTGCTGATGCAATTGCTCATCAATGTGGGGTATGGCTTAACCGTCGGGCTTAGTTTGTGGTTGATCGACGTCCCTTACGCAGCATTATGGGGATTTTTCGGCGCCTTGTTACGCTACATCCCTTATCTAGGCGCATGGCTTACCGCAATTCTGCCCATCACGCTCAGCCTGCTGATCTCACCGGACTGGTCATTAGCAATTCAAGTAATCGCGATTTTCTGCGGATTGGAATTGATCACCAACATGATCGTTGAACCTCTGTTGTATGGTCGTGGCATGGGCGTATCCCAGGCAGCCCTGCTGGTTTGTGTCGCCTTCTGGACGTGGCTGTGGGGGCCGATCGGGTTGATTCTCGCTTCCCCTTTGACAGTCTGCATCGTAGTATTGGGTCGGTATGTTCCCTACTTGAGTTTTCTCGACACCTTGCTCGGTGACCGGCCCGCGCTTTCGCTCGGACAGCGTTTTTATCAGCGTTTGCTGGCGGATGACGTCGATGAAGCGACTGGATTGATAGAACAGGAACTGGACGATGGCGAGCGTACTCTGCCCCAAGTTTTTGATGATCTGGCTATCCCAGCCTTGGTGCAAGCCCGCGTCGATTTTCGAAAAGGCACCATGGATGCCGATGAACAGAAGGAATTCATCGATAATCTGAAAAATGTCATCGAAGCCGAAGACAAGAATTTAGCCGCAAAAACTGACGCACCGCACGAAACGGCCGAACGCAAAGTGGTCCTGGCCATTCCTGCCCGCGATGCCACGGATGAGCTGGCCGTCACCATGTTAGGGAAATCGATATCGAATGATCACTTCGCTTGGCATGAAATGAGCTCGCTGGGATTAGCTACGGACACCTTGGCCATGATCGCACAGTTGAAGGCGAACATCATCGTCATCACCTCTGTTTATCCGGGTAATCTGGCGCATACGATTTATTTGTGCAAACGGATACGTGCACGATTTCCGGAAATCACGATCGTGGCCAGCAGGCTGGGCATGGACGATCCTGACATGATGAAAAATAATTCCGATAAATTACTGGCTGTAGGTGCAAAAATCGTAATCCACACGCTTCAGGATACGATCCTGGAACTTGATAAATTATTTCTTCTCGATGTGCCTCGCCCTGACCAGTAATAATCCCCAACGGATCATACTATGTCGGCTACCGAACTGATCCAGTTGAATGAATGAGATAGGATTTGTCCAGGATGCTTCGATAAAACAAGCGATTGAACACTAATTGCAGAGCATCGGGATTGTGACGATAGCCGAGGTTATCCTATGGGCATGGCAAGGGACCGACATGAATCAGCCGTAAAATCTCAAACAAGGATCGCGCACCAGCAACGATTCGAGCAACTACGCAGGCTGGAGAATAGATTGGAAATTCCCATGCTGATACTTGCCTTTGCGTGGCTGGGATTGCTCGTTGCCGAACTGACCTGGGGTGAAAGCCCCTGGTTAGAGATTTCTGGTGCAATCATCTGGATCATCTTCATCGTGGATTTTTCCGCCAAACTCGTACTCGCTCCCCACAAGCTTGTATACCTCAAGCAAAACTGGCTGACTGCCATCGCACTGTTAATTCCGGCACTGCGAATTTTCCGTATTTTTCGCGTCATTCGATTGCTGCAGATCGTCCGGGTAGGCCGTGGAATGAAATTACTGCGCATCCTCAGCTCGTTGAATCGGGGTATGAATGCATTGGGAACAAGTCTGAAACGGCGCGGCTTCGGCTATGCCGTTACACTAACCGTGCTGGTCACCTTGGTGGGTGCAGCAGGAATCTATGCTTTTGAGAAAGAAACTGCGGGTGGCCCGCAAGACTACGGAACCGCTTTGTGGTGGACGGCGATGATGATGACGACGATGGGCTCCCAGTTCTGGCCCTATACAGCCGAGGGTCGCATGCTGTGCTTGTTTCTTGCCTTGTATGCGTTTGCAGTGTTTGGCTATGTGACGGCAACGCTTGCCTCTTTTTTTGTGGGCCGCGATTCTCAAAAAGTCAAGGTGGCACCTGTCGAAGCCAAGCAATTGGCAGAACTGCGCGATCAAGTCATCGCGTTGCGCGAAGAGATTCGCGCCTTATCACGCCGGCAATAACGACGGTTTCCCTTCTCTACCTTTTTTTTGTCGGATGAAAGCTTTTTTCCGCACAAACCATAAAACCGAGGTTTATCAGCGAGAACCCCATGGAAATATTTCTAGCAGAACTCGTAACAGGATTGCCCGATGAAGCGCAAATGGCACGCATCATCATCCGCATGACAGCCGCTGCTTTGTTGGGTGCGGTGGTGGGATTTCAGCGCGAGCGCATGGGTAAATCCGCCGGCATACGAACGCATATGCTGGTGGCTCTGGCGACGACCTTATTTGTGGTAGCTTGTCTGGAATCCGGAATGTCTCAGAGCGATCTGTCGCGCGTCATTCAAGGACTTGCTGCAGGCATTGGTTTTATCGGGGCCGGAGCCATTCTGAAGCTGAGGGATGATCGAGAAATTATCGGACTCACTACCGCAGCGGGTATCTGGATGACGGCAGCCATCGGCGTAGCTGTCGGGTTGGGACGATGGGGATCCGCGGCATTGGGGGTCATTCTGACATGGGTGATACTTTCGATCATTGCCCAACTTAAATACCGGTTGCAAAAAGAACCCGACTGAGACACAACCCGTTTACCATGAATCTCTCCGCTTTAGGCGCGCGGCAGGAATCATGCATCGGAAGTCTTCCATATCTTCTATCTGCTCTAACCGTACGAAATTGCTGAAACAGGGACTCTCTTGTCTGTCCGATAGCGCACAGACGCTATTTGTAACAGTTGAGTACTATTCTTTAAGCCAAGGAAATATATGGATAAATAGTAAGGCTCATTTAATTGCTGAGCGCACTCTAGTTGGACTACCTCTGATATCCGCTGGTCTACAAAAATTCGAACATGGAGGATATATTTGTGAAGGAGTTCGGATTTTCCAAGCTGAATACTCTCAGAAACATTCATGAAACAGAATTATTGAGTTCCGAGTTATTCAGCATCGAACAATTGAAGCGTCATGCCGTGATGCTGGCAGAGTCGCATACGATCAATCCTCAACCAGGTCCAGATCAGTTATTACCGCGATTAACGGACAACAAGCGCATCATTTGGGCTGCATACGATCTTGTCACCGCCGCAGTTGCAACGGGACAGCGCATTTTTCCGGCTGAATCGTGGCTGCTCGATAATTTCTATCTCATTGAGCAGCAGATCAATCAAGCGCGTAGACATTTGCCCCGCGGCTACAGCCGCCAATTGCCGCAATTGATGAATGGCTCATCGGCGGGTTTTCCAAGGATCTATGAATTGGCATTGCAGCTCATCTCACACATGGATGGGCGAATCGATAAAGACAATGTCACCCAATTCGTTGCTGCCTACCAGACCATCGAGCCGTTGAAAATAGGGGAATTATGGGCTTATCCCATCATGCTGCAATTGGCGTTACTGGAGAATATACGCCGGGTTGCGCTGCGGATCGCCCGACGGCGGCAAGAGCTCGAGGCGGCAAACACATGGGCAGACCGCATGCTCGCCATCTCTGAAAAGGAATCAAAGCACCTGATCCAATTACTGGCTGAGTTTGCTAATGCCGATGTGTCACTAACTGCGCCGTTTGTGGAAGAATTTTATGCTCGGCTACAGGCGCAAGGCTCCACGATGACATTCGTGCAAGCCTGGGTAGAACAAAAACTGGCTGAGCAGGGCGTCACTGCAACTCAATTGTTCGAAGCAGCAGGCCGAACCGCGGCCGCCAATCAGATTTCCATCGCCAACAGCATTGGTAGCTTGCGGGTCATCGATACCATGAACTGGCGCGATTATGTCGAATCCCTAAGTGTCGTAGAAGCAACCATGCGCGAAGATCCTGCAGGCGTGCATGAATTTCAGGATTTTGCAACCCGCGACCGTTATCGTCATATCATTGAGGATCTCGCCAGAGGCAGCGCCCGGAGCGAACTCGCAGTGGCGCGTGAAGTCATTGCTTTGGCCAGCGCAGCCGCGCATCAGCTCGGCGCTGACAACCGTACCGCTCACGTCGGTTATTATTTGGTCGATGAGGGCCGTCCTGTCCTGGAACGTGCACTTGAATGCCGATTGACGTGGGGAGTTCGAGTCTGCCGTGCATGCCAGCGGCACAGCTTAGCGCTTTATCTGGGCGCAATAGGACTGCTTTCCGCATTGGCGACTGCGTTGGCATTGTCTACGCTGGATCATTCAAGTCCGGAAGAAGGACATTTCTGGTTCTTTGCGCTCACTGGCCTCCTTGGCGCTTCAGCCATGGCGGTTTCACTGGTCAATATGCTAATCACGCTGATTATTCCGCCACGGCCATTGCCGCGGCTCGATTTTTCCGCAGGCATACCTTTGGCCCATCGAACCATGGTCGTGGTTCCCACTTTACTCAATACTCAGCAGGATATCGACAACCTTCTGGAAGCTCTGGAAATCCGTTATCTCGGCAATCGTGACCCCAACCTGTTCTTTGCCTTGCTGACTGACTTCCGTGACGCGCCGCAGCAAACATTACCAACGGATGACGCATTGCTGGACTATGCCCGCAAAGCAGTGGAGTCCCTGAACGCAAGCTATCATGAGGATCGGCCGTGCATTTTCTATCTGTTCCATCGCCCCCGGCTATGGAATCCTTATGAAAAAGTATGGATGGGCTACGAACGCAAGCGCGGCAAACTGGAGCAATTCAATGCCTTGGTGCGCGGTGAGGCAAAAACAGCCTTTTCGGACATCGTGGGTGACCCATCCATTCTCCAATCGATTCGTTACGTCATCACGTTGGATACTGACACGCAGCTTCCGCGCGAATCGGCACGCCCGCTGGTAGGTAGCATGGCTCATCCACTCAATCGTCCCGTATATGATCCCGACCAAGGACGAATCGTGGAAGGATATGCGATCCTGCAGCCCCGGGTTTCAATCAGCCTGCTGAGCGCCAGCCAGTCTCGCTTCACAATATTATTTGCGGGTGAGGCGGGCATTGATCCCTATACACGTGAAGTATCGGATGTCTATCAGGATGTCTTCGGCGAGGGATCGTTCGTCGGCAAGGGCATTTACGATGTTGACGCTTTTCGTCAAGCCATCGACGGCCGATTTCCTGAGAACCTCATTCTCAGTCATGACTTATTAGAAAGCGGATATGCACGTTCTGCGCTGATTACGGATGTGGATCTCGTCGAAGAGCATCCTGCCAGTTACACAATCGAGGCCAGCCGGCGGCACCGCTGGATACGTGGAGACTGGCAACTGATCGGGTGGCTGCTTTCGCATGTGCCTGGGCCACCGGGTGAAAATGGATCGAAAGCACGGCGACAATCGAACCCTCTGAATACTTTGTCGGTATGGAAAATAATCGATAACCTGCGCCGCAGCCTGATCCCTCCCGCTCTGCTGGCTTTTTTGATTGGTGGCTGGCTATTTGGCCCCGGTCCAGCATGGCTATGGATTTTGTTAGTAGCGGGTGTGGTGTTTTTGCCCGTTATGCTCGGCGCAGCGATCCAGCTCGTGCGCAAACCGCCAGAACGCGATTGGTGGGTGCATCTGAACTTAACCGGCAAATCCACAACCAACCCACTTTTACTAGCAGTGCTGTCATTGATTTTCTTGCCATACGACACGAGAATCAACCTGGGCGCCATCCTATACACTGGGCTGCGCATGCTGTTCACGCGGCGCGGACTGATGCTGTGGCATTTACCCGCATACACACGCCGCAATGCCAGCACCACGATATTTGATTTTATGCTGGAAATGTGGACGGCGCCCGCACTGGCGATCGCGCTGGGTTATGTTTTGATGAATCAGCCTGCCGCTGAGATGATGTTCTTCGTTCCTGTTTTGCTGGCATGGTTGCTATCCCCCGTGATCGGCTGGTGGATCAGCAAACCGCTGGTATCGCCAGAGCCTCAACTGACAAGCGATCAGCGCCTGTTCTTGCGCACTTCGGCACGGCGCACATGGCGTTTCTTTGAACAATTCGTCGGTCCGGACGATCACTGGCTGCCGCCAGACAATTTTCAGGAACACCCTACTCCGATGATTGCCACGCGCACCTCTCCGACCAATATCGGTATGTCACTGCTGGCTCATCTGTCGGCCCATGATTTTGGTTATATCTCGACCGGGGAATTTCTCGATCGGATCGGGAAAACCATTGGAACAATGGAAAATCTGGAGCGCTACCTTGGTCATTTTTACAACTGGTACGATACCCGTACACTGCAGCCATTGCATCCCCAATATGTTTCTTCAGTCGATAGCGGCAACCTCATTGGCAGCTTGCTCACGCTGCAGGCGGGCCTGGCCGAACTTAAGAATCAACCGATTCTATCGATGACTATTTTTCATGGATTGCAGGATACCTTGCGGTTACTTGCCGAGCACATCCCCGCTTCGCCCAATTCAGAATTGTCCCGGAAAGTCGAGGCGCTCGAGCGAAATGTACAGCTTCTTACTGTCCCTGAATCGTGGCAAAAGGTCTGGATGACCATCGATCATCTCCTGGCTGAAATCCACCGCATCAGTGAGGAGGCGATGGCTTGCCTGCCGGCAGACATCGATATTGATGGCGAGCTTTATTATTGGGCCCGGGCATTTAATCAACAAGTCGTGGCGTTTCAGCGGGATCTCCGTCATTTGATGACAGAAATCCAGCACGTCGACACTCTTCCAACCTTGGCCGAATTAGCGGCAAACACATCGAATGACAATGACAAGCAAATAGTCGGTTTTTCCAAAAACGCGCTGCAGCGGATTCGTATGATTGATGATCTGGTTGATCGTTGCGGCAAACTGGCCCACATGGATTTTGAATTTCTGTATGATGCGTCGCGCAATTTACTTGCGATCGGCTACGATGTCAGTGAACGGCGGAGAGATCAAGCCTGCTATGACCTGCTGGCATCCGAAGCACGCTTAGCCAGTTTCCTGCTCATTGCGCAGGGACAGTTGCCACAGAAACATTGGTACTCGTTGGGCCGGCTACTGACCAGCCATGGCGGTGATATCAGCCTGATTTCCTGGAGCGGTTCGATGTTCGAATATCTCATGCCGCACCTGATCATGCCCAGCTACGACAATACATTGTTAGCGCAAACCTGCAAAGCAGCGGTATTGCGTCAGGTAGAATATGGTGAACAGCGAAACGTTCCCTGGGGGATTTCAGAATCCTGTTACAACACGACTGATAGTCAGCAAATTTACCAGTATCGCGCATTTGGTGTGCCCGGTCTCGGTTTTAAACGGGGATTGGGTGACGATCTGGTCATTGCTCCTTATGCCTCAGCACTGGCCTTGACGGTTATGCCGCAATTAGCCTGCAACAATCTGCAAACACTTGCTGCAATCGGCATGCTTGGCACTTATGGATTTTATGAAGCCGCCGATTACACTCCCTCACGCGTGCCGCGTGGTAAATCCAGCGTCACTGTCCGCACCTTCATGGCGCATCATCAGGGCATGAGTTTGCTGGCGTTTGAACAGACCTTGCTCAACTCTCCGATGCAGCGGCGATTCATGTCTGATCCCTTGATCCAGGCAACAGCACTGTTATTACAGGAACGCATACCGAAGAAGGGCGCAACATTGCATCCCCATGCAGCGGAAGTCAACGCGGCAGCTCGCCCAGCCCTTGCCGAAGCAGACACGATCATGCGGGTGTTTACCGATTTGAACACGCCGATTCCGGAAGTCCATCTGCTATCCAATGGACGCTATCATGTCATGGCGACCCATGCCGGTGGTGGTTATAGTCGATGGGGTGATATCGCTCTTACGCGCTGGCGCGAAGATGCCACTTGCGATAATTGGGGCACTTTCATTTATTTGCGGGATCGCGAGTCCGGTCAGTATTGGTCTACAGGCTATCAGCCTACGACGCATAAAGCTGATCACTATGAGGCAATATTCGTGCAAGCACGTGCAGAATATCGCCGTCGAGACTATGCCATCGAAACGCACACCGAGATCAGCGTTTCACCTGAGGATGACGTTGAAATTCGCCGCCTGACGTTGACCAATCAATCATTTCGCACTCGCGAGATTGAGATCACTACCTATTCAGAAGTTGTATTGGCGCCTTTGAATTCAGATCTGGCTCATCGCGCTTTTAGCAATCTGTTCGTGCAAACAGAAATTATTCCCGACCGGCATGCCATACTGGCTACGCGTCGGCACCGGATGCCGAATGAACAGATACCTTGGATGTTCCATCTCTTGGCCGCTCCGGGGGTAACGATTGACGAATCCTCCTATGAAACAGATCGGAACAAGTTTATTGGCCGTGGACGAACTGTTGCGAATCCCGTAGCCCTGGCTCATGACGATCGACAGTCTGTTCTGTCGAACACCGATGGCTCAGTACTCGATCCGATCATGGCGATTCGTCGTACTATAACGCTCATGCCCAATGAATCTGTAACAGTGCAGATTATTTCCGGTATAGCCAGCACGCGCGAAGCCGCATTGGTGCTGCTGGAAAATTATTGCGACCGCCATTTTGTGGATCGGGCTTTTGAAATGGCATGGTTTCATAGTCAGGGAATACTGCGCAGTCTCAATGCCACTGAAGCAGATGCTCAGATGTACGGTCGCCTTGCAAGCTCGGTTATCTACAGTACGCAATCTCGCCGGGCTGCACCGAGCATTATTGCTCGCAATCAACTGGGCCAAGCGGGTTTATGGCGCTTCGCAATCTCAGGTGATTTACCCATCGTTTTGATACGAATTGGAAATATCAATCGCATTGGATTAATAAAACAAGCGCTGCAGGCACATTCTTACTGGCGCATGAAGGGTCTAACATCTGATTTGGTGATCGTGAATGAAGATTTTTCGGGTTATCGCGCGGTGCTGCATGATCAGATCATTGGTCTGATCAATGCCGGATCAGAAGCGCAGATTATCGACAAGCCCGGCGGCGTTTTTGTGCGGCGCACCGAAGAGCTTTCCGAAGATGAGCGAGTATTGCTGCAAACGGTGGCACGAATTGTATTCAGTGATACCGCAGATACGTTGATCGAACCAGTCGAACGCCGCATGTCCACTCAACGGATTACTGATCTGCTCGAACCGCGGATGTTGCCGGCACCTGAACCCATCATTCCATTGCCACCGCGTGAACG
>WBZQ01001734.1_pt1 | contig 10896 bp, 7 predicted proteins | sample 5204251 | NCBI WGS metagenome assembly WBZQ01 (sample SAMN12412402, study PRJNA552823) | activated sludge metagenome | isolation source: activated sludge from nitrification reactor of wastewater treatment plant... | place: USA: Virginia | collected 2017-09 | reverse complement strand
CAGTTCGAGCGCTTGAGCCATTTCATCCGAAGCGATCAAGGCCAATAAGTCCGATTTTTTCATCTGAGGGCCTCTTTGAGATCATTTTGAAATTTAGTCGCATAATCCGTCAGGTATCCATCAAAATCGATCTCCATGTTCAAATACCCGCCGCGGCCAACTTCGTCGTAAAACCCGGATCCCACCTTGCCTTCGATTTCGCATTTCAACAGGAACCCGCCGTCGTGAATCTGATACACAAAGGTGAAATTCAGTTTTTCACGCTTTATCCAGTTGCATGGTTTCACATGCCGGTTCAAAAACGCGCAGATATCATCATTTTTTGCATCCTTTAATACTTCCTTACACAAGTCGGTCACTTCAAAGCGCATTATGTTACCATCAATCTGAATGGAACTCACTTTCGGATACCGCTTGACACAAACCTGTTGCTCGTAGCGCTTTTTGGCGTATTCATGTACCTGCTCAAAAACATACTCTTGTGTGTATTTACGCCTAAACTCACTCAAAGTCGGTTTTTTGGTGCCCTTCAAGTCGCTGGGAGACAGATAAATATCAACTTTTTTTGACTTGCAGCCGCTCGAGTCTACCACCAGATGCCCATCTTTTATGTAGATACCCCGGTAAAAACAGGGTTCTACCCGTGTATCGTAAGTGTCGTACAATTGCACATTGGCATAAGACTGACGCACTTCCATCATGTACACCATTTTATAAAACAAGGCCTGTTCAAGGGTCAGGCCGGTGTTCAAACGCCCGTAATCCTTCTTTATCGTCTCCCAATAGGCCCGGACGGAGTCCACTTTAGTGGTCGGAAATTCAAGGTACAAGGCGACCTGCTGCGGCTCAACTTCGACAACCCTGACCCGCAGGGATTTCCCCAGGCCGGAATGGTCGAGCCAACGCTGGTATTCAAGCCCTTGCGTTTTAAAAAAGGCAGTATCCTGGGTGAGGTCTTCTGTTTGGGCAGAAAGCGTTAGAGGCGCGAAAAAGAAGAAAAGGGCGGGAAAGACGAGATTTGATTTTTTCATGGAGAATTTATTGAATGCACAAAAATATCAAAATCCGGGGAAAACAAACTGTCCTGCCTTTTTGCCGTTGTTAGCGCCCCCGCCAACAACAAACGGCGGAGATCGCCGCCAAACCAATGCGTTGGTCCGCATCCTGCCCGCTCTTATCGCCCGCCCCCCCGCCGCACCGCCCCTTTCCCGAACCGGTCCCGGATCTTGTCCATGGCCTCCAGCAGGCGGGCTTCCTTTTCCGTATTGTCGAACAGGTTGAGTTGGCTGGTGCCGGGCACCAGGTCGCCGAAGCGGACGCCTACGAGCCGGATGGCCTGGCGGCGTTCGTAGAGGCGGTCGAAAAGCGCCAGGGCGTGGCCGGTGAGCACGGTGTCCTGGGCGGTGTAGGGGATGCGCAGTTGCCGGGTGAAGGTGTTGAAGTCGGAGTAGCGCAGTTTGACCGTCACGCAGGCGGTCAGTTTTTCCAGGGAACGCAGTTGGTAGGCCAGTTGGGCGGTTTGCCGCCGGATCTCGTCGTGCAGGAAGCGCAGATCGATGGTGTCGGCGTGGAAGGTGCGTTCGCTGGAAATGGAGTCCTGTTCGCGGTAGGGTACGACCGGGCTGTCGTCCTGGCCGTTGGCTTTTTTCCACATGGCCAGGCCGGGTTTGCCGAACTCCCGGGCCAGGAGCTGCGGCGGTACTTCGCTCAGGGTCTGACAGGTGCGTACGCCCATGAGCGAGAGGCGGCGACTGGTCTCGGGACCGACGGAGGGTATTTTGCCGACGTACAGCGGGGCGAGGAACGACTTCTCCAGACCGGCCGAGATCAGTTTGGCGCCGTTGGGCTTTACCTCGCCGGCGCCCACTTTCGAAACGGTTTTATTCACCGACAAGCCAAACGAGAGCGGCAGGCCGGTTTCCCGGATGATGCGTTCCCGCAGTTCATTGCTCCATTTCCAGCAACCGATAAACTTGTCCATGCCGGTCAGGTCCAGGTAAAACTCGTCGATGGAAGCCTGCTCGAACAGGGGCGCCTGTGCTTCAATCACCTCGCGTACCAGGGCGGAATGTTTGGAATAGGTCTCCATATCGCCGCGCAGCACGGTGGCGGCGGGGCAGAGTTGCAGGGCCTGCCGCATGGGCATGGCCGAGCGGACGCCGAAGGCGCGGGCTTCGTAACTGCACGAAGCCACTACCCCGCGGTTGCTGCTGCCGCCGATGAGGAGCGGCCGTCCGCGCAGGCTGTCGTTGCGCAGCAGTTCCACCGCCACGAAGAAGGCGTCGAGGTCGAGGTGCAGTACGGCGCGGTCAAAAAGCGGTTGTTCCATTTTTCAGTGTTCTGTTTCAAGGCCTGGACCTTAACCCGGATACCGGCTGTCGGTCCGGTACGGCAGGCGTTCCATTTGAAAGGTTTCGAGACTGACGAATCCGAAATCGGCGGTGAGCCGCCCGCGCAGGCGGTAGATGCCGCGGCCGCGGAACGGCGTTTTTTTCAGTTGGTCGGGGAAATGCACGGTATCGAAAAAACGGCCTTCGGCGTCGAGCCAGGTGCCAAAGTGCATGAGTTCGCCTTTGGTGGTGCGGGTATCCTTGCGGCAGACGAAGTAGCCGGTCATGGTCGCGAGTTTGTTGACGTGTTCACCCATATCGCGGGCCAGGCAACCGGGCGCTTCCTGTCCGGCTGCGTCTTCCAGCAGGTCGAAGGGGGAACAGAGCGGAAAGCCCAGCAGTTCCAGTTCGTCGAAGGCCTGGTCGAAGGGGCCGTCTTCCAGGGCCGGCAGGCGGAAGGCGGCCGTTTCGTCGGAGAACAACAGGTTGGCGCCCAGTCCGCTCTGCGGGGTCAGTACCCGGCTTTTTTCCCACAACAACTCGCTCTTTTTCAGCCCGGTAAAACGGAATGCACCGATGCGGATCAGGATCTCCAACTGCGTGGGCGCGATGCTTACCCGCCGTGCAAAGTCCTCCAGCGAGCGGTAGGGCCCGAACTGCGCGCGCTGGCGCTCCACTTCCTGCACCACCTGCGTCTCCAGCCCGCGCACGTGGATCAGGCCGAGGTATATATCCCGGCCCTCGATGCCGGTCAGGTTGCGGCTGCGGTTGATGCAGGGGGCATGGACCACAGCCCCGGACATCCGCGCTTCGTGGACGTAAAACTCGGTGCTGTAAAACCCGCCGAAATTGTTGATAACTGCCACCATGAATTCCAGCGGAAAGTAGGTTTTCAGATACAGGCTCTGAAAAGACTCCACGGCAAAACTGGCCGAATGCGCCTTGCAGAACGAATAGCCGCCGAAACTCTCGATCTGCCGCCAGACCTCCCGGGTCAGCGCTTCGGGATAGCGCCGGGCGGCGCAGTTGTCGAAGTACTTTTGTTTGAGGCGGGCGAAGGCCTCCGAGGAGCGCTTTTTGCCGGTCATCATGCGGCGCATTACGTCGGCTTCATCGAGCCCCAGGCCGGCGAAGTGGTGCAGGATCTTCATCACGTCCTCCTGGTAGACCATGACCCCGAAGGTTTCGGACAGGTGTTCCTCGAAGACCGGGTGTACATACTCGAAACCGTTGGGTTGGTGGAAGCGCTGGATGTAGGCGCGCATCATACCCGACTGGGCAACGCCGGGCCGGATGATGCTGCTGGCCGCCACCAGGTGCACGTAGTTGTCGCAGCGCAGTTTGCGCAGCAGGCCGCGCATGGCCGGGCTTTCGATGTAAAAACAGCCCATGCAATGGCTGCTGCGCAGCTGGGCCCGCACGCGCTCGTCGGTTTTCAGCCGCTCCACATCGTGCACGTTCACGGCCTTGCCCTGGTTTTCGCGCACCAGGTCCACACAGTCCTTGATGTGCCCCAGGCCGCGCTGGCTGAGCACGTCGAACTTGTGGAATCCCCACTCCTCGGCAGCGTACATGTCGAAGTGGGTGATGGGAAAACCCTTCGGCATCATCTGCAGTGCGGTGGCCCGGCTCAGCGGCTGCTCCGTAATAATGATCCCGCCGGCGTGGATGGACAGGTAGTTGGGAAAATCGGTGAGCAAGCCGGCAAAACGCAGGATGTGTTGGGCCCAGGGATGGAGGGGAGTGGCAGGGGGCAGTTGGCAGTTGGCAAGGGCAGTAGGCAGGGGCGGGTTGCCTGCCCCCTGCCCCCTGCTACTGCTACTGCTACTGTCCCCTGCCGTTTCCTCTCCCTTGCGCCCCGTCCACTCCCAGGTACCGGGGGTAGTGGCTGCCCAGTGTTCCAGAATGGCCTCTATGTCGGCTTTGGTCAGGCCGAACGCCTTGCCCAGTTCCCGGATCACGGCGCTGTGCTGGAAAGTACTGTAGGTGGCCAGCAGGGCGGTGTGTTCGCGGCCGTAGCGTTTGAAAATATAGTCGGTCACGTCGTCGCGTTCGTCCCAGGAGAAATCGATGTCGAAATCGGGCGGCGAACTGCGTTGCGGGTTGATGAAGCGTTCGAAGTAGAGGTCGAGTTCGAGCGGTTCCACGTCGGTGATGTAGAGGCAGTAGGCGACGATGGAGTTGGCGCCGCTGCCGCGCCCGACGTGGTGGTAGCCGGCCGATTCGGCGTAGCGCACGATGTCCCAGGTAATGAGGAAGTAGGCTGCGAAATCCATTTCGGCGATCACTTTCAGTTCCCTGCGCACGCGTTCCTGGGCGCGGCGGTGCTGGGGGCCGTAGCGGCGCTGACAGCCGCTTTCGGCCAGTTTGGCCAGCAGGTTCAGGTCGCCCTCTTTGCTGCCCATGAAGCTGCGGCGGTTGAGGTGCAGGCCCGTGTCGAAGCGGATGGAACATTCGTCGAGCAGGCGGCGGGTATTGCGGACGATCTTCGGGTAGTCGCGGAAGGGTTCCAGTACTTCGGCTTCGGGCGGGAAGTTCTCGTTGGGCTGGGCCATCGGCACTCCGTCGAGTTTGGTTACCAGGGTATTGGCGTCGATGGCGCGCAGGAGTTTATGCAGCCGGTAGCCTTCGGCGTTGAGGAAAGTGACCGGCTGCCACACGAGCAGGCGTTCCGGGTAGCGGCGCCAGGTGGAGTAGAACAGTTTGCCGGCTTCGCTGGGGCGGATCCCGATGAATTCGTTGGGCCGGAGCAGGTCGAAGGGTTTGACCTCGCGGTCGTAGACGATGAAGACGTCGTCCAGCGGGGGCGGCACGGCCGGCAGGGGTTTGGCGGCCAGCGCGTGTTCGGTCAGCAGGGCGCAGAGGGCCGCCCAGCCGGCGTTGTTGCGGGCGATACCGGTAAAGAGCAGGCGTTGCCGGTCGTCTCTGAATTCGATGCCCAGCACCGGTTTGATGTTTTTTGCCTGGCAGGCGCGCACGAATTCCAGGGCCGCCGACGTGTTGTTGATGTCCGTCAGCACCAGGGTTTTGACCTGCCGGGCCGCCGCCTCCTCCACCAGCCGGGTGGGGGAGAGGGTGCCGTAGCGCAGGCTAAAGAAGGTGTGCGCGTTGAGGTACATACACCGACGCGGATTTTTTCTGTGCGTTAAAATCGTATTGAAATTCACCCGGTAAACAGGAAAAGGCAGGCCGTCTCCGGAGGGATTCCGGACCGGGACAGGGAACAAAGTAAACATCCTGTTTTTTAATCGGCAATGATTAAAAACAAATAGTTTTGTTTGCTATTGCTAAAAGGGTGAGTGTGTGGGAGGAATAGATTATTCTGCGGGCGGGCCCGGACGGAGGATGGTATCGAAATTTAAATAAAGGGAAACGAATTCAAAACAAATTTAACGTTTTTTAAAACAGAAAACCCGTCTTCTCTCAACACGACCTGGTAGATTCCAATGACTGTCCAATTTCCCGGTGGATTATTCCATCCCTGTAAAGGCTTCAAAATTTGACTTATCGATCAAAGATGTTTCGCTTCCGGGATACGCCTCAAGGAAAGACTTGGGAAAGCGGGCAGTTTTTTGTGCAAGCCATTTAAATTCAAAGGCGTGTAAGCGACCGCCTGCGTCTTCCACATAGTCAATCTCTTGTTGTGTAGTGGTTCGCCAGAAGTAGGCATTGCAGAAATACTCGGTGTAAGCATTGCGTTTTAAGCGCTCGGCCAGCAGAAAATTTTCCCAGAGTGCTCCCGTGTCGTTGCGCAGGGCAAGCGGTGAGAAGTTTTTGATGATTGCGTTACGGATGCCGTTGTCGAAAAAGTATATTTTTCTGCCCTTTCGGATTTCATTGTGGGCATTACGATTGAGCGAGCTCAGCCGGAACAATACGAAAGATTGTTCGAGCAAGTCTACGTACCGTTCTACTGTAAGCGGATCGGCGCCAATGAGTTGCGCCACTTCGTTGTAACTGACTTCACTGCCGATCTGAAGTGCCAATGCCTGTAGAAGTTTGACCAGCAGAGATGGTTTTTTGACCTGGTCGAGGGTGAGAAGGTCTTTGTACATCAGCCCGTCGCTCAGGTCGTTCAGTATCTTTTGCGCTTCCTGCGGTTCGTGTTGTACCACTTCCGGGTAAAAACCGTACAATATCCGGTGTTCCAGCAGCGATCGCTCGGCCAAATACCCCTGGTGGTTGCTCATTTCAACGAAGGAAAGGGGGAAAAGAGAAAACTCGAATTTCCTGCCCGTTAGACTTTCTTTGGTTTGGGCGGCAAGGTCGAGCGAAGAAGAGCCGGTAACCAGAAGTTGCACCTGTGGCAGGTGATCGGTAAAAAGTTTGAGCATGAGGCCGGCATTGGTGAAACGTTGTGCCTCATCCACAACCACTACCTTGTGGCTTCCCACGATGTTTTTCAGCCGGGCAAGCGAAATCTGGTCGAGCAAGGAACGGGCTTCAGGGTCGTCACCGGTGAGCCAAAGCGTCTTGCGGCCCAGGCTCTCGCTTATCTGGCGCACTAAAGTGGTCTTGCCTACCTGCCGGGGACCGGTGACAATGATGGCTTTGCCCTTATCCAGCCGTTGCCGGATGTTTTGTTCCTGCGTTCTTGGTATCATACCTTTTTAACAAAGATATGATGCAATTCGATTCAAATCGAAAAAATAAGGCTTTTTTTTCGATTTGAATCGAATATGCGAGCATTTTTTACCGATTGCCATTATCATCCGGTAAAATGCTCATGGTTTCAGCGCCTCACACCCCCGGCTCCACAAACGGTACCTTCGCCACCACGGCTTCCAGTTTTTTGCTGCCCGCCACGATGAGGATCCTGGTGCCCGGTTCGGCGTATTTGGCTTTCACATAGCCCATGCCGATGGGTTTGTCGAGGGTGGGGGAGTGGGTGCCCGAGGTGACCACGCCGATTTTGGCGCCGCGGCGGCTTTCGATCTCGTAGCCATGACGCGGCACGCGGCGCTCGCCGTCGAGCACGAAGCCGACGAGTTTGCGTTTGACGCCCTCGGCTTTTTGCTTTTTGAAGCGGTCTTTGGACGGGGTCTCCTCCGCCTTGTTGAGTTTGGTAATCCAGCCCAGTCCGGCTTCGAGCGGGCTGGTCTTGTCGTCGATGTCGTTGCCGTAGAGGCAGTAGCCCATTTCAAGGCGCAGGGTATCACGGGCGCCCAGGCCGGCCGGTTTGATGCCCCATTTCTCCCCGTTTTTGAACACCTTGTCCCAGATTTTGGCGATGTCCTTGTTTTTGGCGTAGATCTCGAAACCGCCCGAGCCGGTGTATCCGGTGGCCGATACGATCACGTTGTTGCAGCCGGCGAAGCGGCCGCGCCGGAAGTTGTAGTACTTAATGCCTTTCAGGTCGATATCGGTCAGTTTTTGCAGGGCTTCGGCGGCCTTGGGGCCCTGCACGGCGATCAGGCCGGTTTTGGCGGAGATGTTCTGCATCTTCAGGTCGAAGCCGCGGGCCAGGCGCTTCAGCCAGCGCCAGTCCTTGATCTCGTTGCTGGCGTTCACGACCAGCATGTACGACTGCTCGCCGTCCCGAGTACTCGGGATCATTTCCGGCGCATCGTCGAGGCGGTAGACGAGCAGGTCATCCACGATGCCGCCTTTTTTGTTGGGCAGGCAGGAGTACTGTATTTCGCCGGGGCTGAGTTTGCTCACGTCGTTGGAAGTGGCGCTTTGCAGGAATTTCGTGGCTTCTTTGCCGCGGACGATGAATTCGCCCATGTGGCTCACGTCGAACACGCCGACGGCGGTGCGCACGGCGCGGTGTTCGTCGGTTATCGAGGAGTAGGAGATGGGCATGTTGTAGCCCGCGAATTCAGCCATTTTCGCGCCGAGAGCGAGGTGTTTTTCGGTGAGCGGAGTGTTCTTCATACTTATGTGGAATAGGATCAGTTGTGTGGATTTGTGGATTGGTGGATTGGGGGATTTGGGGATTTGGTGATTGGTGGATTTGTTGATTGGGGGATTGGGGGATTTGTTGATTTGTGGATTTGTTGATTGGTGGATTTGTGGGCAGTTGGTTATTGAACTGGTGCGGGGCACATCAACGCATCCCCACATCAACGCATCCACAAATCCCCTCACCCCATCCTCATATAACCAAAAAAACGGCTGCCTTTTTACTGGTCGGACGCCCCCGGGGCCCGGGCCGGCGTCGTTTTGGGTTTCACGACGTTGGTAGCGGGTTTCAGTTTGGCCGGCGTCACGCTGGAGTCGGTGCGGTCGGAGGGTTTTTCCGGTTTGGGGCGCATGACGGGAGTGGGGCGTTCCACGCGCAGGCCGAGCCGTTGGGCGACATCGCCGGGCAGGGCGTTTTTGTGTACGGTGAACGAGATGGTGTTCAGGCGCATGTAGGCTTCCGATACGTTGACGTAGCCTTTCAGGTCGGACACTTCGCCCCAGGAATTTTTCACCGCGTAGTAGGTACCGCTGTGCGTTTCGTCGAGCATGCCGGTGATGTGCATGAGGTGGTCGTCGGTAGTGACCTGCCGGTCGAACATCTGCTGGCGGTACTCCTGGCTGACCTTTTTCTCGGGTTCCCATATTTTGAACGCGTTCTGGCGTTCGCCGGCACTGCGGTCTTTCCAGTCTTTTTCCGGCACAATGGCCAGGCCGTTGCCGCTGGAAAAGCCCATGTTGCTCACGTCGGCGTCCCACTCCACGGTATAACCCTGCTGGAGCGACTGGTTGAGGCAACGCATCAGTTCGTTGATGGGCAGGTTGTAGAACTGCCCGTTCGACCAGTTGTCCGGTACTTCGAGTACGAATTTTTCGTAGAAGGGATGGTGGCTGAACGAAGTGATGGTCACGTAGTCGTCGGCCCGGATGCCCAGGAAGTCGCGGTAGGAAACGGGCGTGAAGGTGGTTTCGTTCACGGTAAAGGTTTGCGGCACTTTGCCGAATTCGGCGTCGAGCACACTGTCGATACGGGTCAGCCATTTTTCCGGGAGTTTGCCGGCTTTGCCCTGTTCGACGAATTCGGCGCAGATTTTTTTCAGGTCTTTTTCCAACTGGCCGTGATTGAGGGGCTTGCCGGGGTCTTTACGGCCCGGATAAACGCTCTCCGGAGCGATGCCGTATTGCTCGACGGCGTTCAGCAGGTCGTGGGCGAGGCCGCCTTCGCCCAACTGGGCCGTGCCCTGGCGGCGCACGTAGTTTTCGCATTTCTGCCGGTAGATGTGGCGCACCACGAACATCTCGGACAGGTTGACTTCACCTTTGTTCAGGCGCAGGGCCTCGCTTTCGAGGAAAGAAGCGCAACTGAAGGCCCAGCAGGTACCGGTCTGATCCTGGCTTTTCACCGGCGTGGCGCTCAGGGTTTTGATGGACTTGAATTCGTATCGCTCTTCTTTTTGGGCGAACAACGCCGTGGCCAGGACGGCAAAAAGGAGGGAAAGGGCAAATTTTTGCATTGTGCTGGGAGTGTTTTGAGGGCGTAAGGTACAGGGTTTATTGGAAAGGGAAAGCCTGGAAACGGAAGAAGGCCAGTGACTTTCCCATGAAGCCCCCTTGCTTTCAACAATTATTTTACAGGAATTTTCGAGTTTGTATTTGTTTTTTTGATGATGTTGGTTTCTTTTGTGGGAAAGATTTGTTCTGATGCCAGAATATCAAAATGAAACATGGGTCATCGTTCTCATTCGCCATGATAATTTGGGAGACCTGATCAGGGACCACTGCAGTTGCCGGGTGCTGATTGGCTTTCACCAGAAAGATGCTTCGTTCGAACAAGCATTGCGTATTCTCCTCTCACCGCTTAAAGCTTTTTACAAACTGGACGTTCAAAGCGAAAGAACATTATTACCGGGCCAGAACATTGAGAATGAAATCAACCGGTTAATGGGCAGATGCCATTTTTTACTTATTTTATTAAGTCCTGATTTTCAGGACCTGGATAATCCGGTTGTTTTTAATAGATATTGGAAAAACCGCAACCCGCGTGCCACGACCATCCCTATCAAGATCAGACCCTGTGATCCCCATCCGGAAATAGATAAACTAATGGCTATACCTCAAAAACCCATAGGTAGACTGAAAAATGATAAAGCGTTTATGGAAGTAATAACTGAACTTAAAAGAGTTTTTGAAAACTATAAAACCTGACCAATGAATCTTATTACCCTTTCATCCTACTTTGTTAACATTAAAATTCCTCTGAAAAACGGCCATGTTAACCGAACGGGCCTCATCGTTGCCTATGATGAGCGCAAATCCAATCCGCAAACGAAGGATTTGTTGATATTGGCCTACATTACTGCTCAGGAAGAAAACGATTGGAAAAAGATTTCTGAGAACGGCCCATGGGAAGCGGATTTCCTGATTGAGGGTGCCGGCAATACTAAGTATTGCGAAGTACGCGGCTGGGAAGCGGCAAGGGAAGGATATTTTGTCTTATTGGCTGAAGAAGACATTATTTCGGACGAAGCGCGTACTTACAAGGCATTCACGCACTTGAAGGCCGGGGAGAAATCCTCTCCACTAACAAGAGGTGCAGTACTATGGACGGAGCCTAACAGTTCCGAAATACGCAGCAACATGGATCAACAGGATAAAAACAACC
>WBZQ01002858.1_pt1 | contig 10899 bp, 8 predicted proteins | sample 5204251 | NCBI WGS metagenome assembly WBZQ01 (sample SAMN12412402, study PRJNA552823) | activated sludge metagenome | isolation source: activated sludge from nitrification reactor of wastewater treatment plant... | place: USA: Virginia | collected 2017-09 | reverse complement strand
CGTCCTGTGTCGCGGACTGGCCCGGAGCCAGCGTGACGAACGCGGCCAGCAACTCGCCTTGCAGTCGGTCTGGCACGCCGCAGGCGCCGGCCAGGGCGACGGCGGGGTGGCGCATCAGCACGTCCTCGACTTCCGCGGGGGAGATGTTGATGCCGCCTTTCTTGATCATCTCGGTGGTGCGGCCGATGAATTGCATCTCACCGGTCGTGGTCATCTGCCCCATGTCGCCGGTGCGGAAGAAACCGTCCGCGGTCAGCGCCTCATGGTTCTGCGATTCCGAGGCGCCGATATAGCCGCGCATGACATAGCCCTGGACCTCGATCAGGCCCGGCGTTTCCGGCGGGCACGCGGCGCCGCTGTCGGCATCGACGATACGGATGGTCACGCCGGGCAGGGGCGGACCCTGGCAGTGCGCGCGCCGTTCCAGCGGCCAGTGGTGCCAGGTGACGCAGCAATTGCCGTAGGATTCCGTCTGGCCGTAGACGTTGCAGATCTCGGCCGCGCCGAGTGTCTGGGCGGCGGTCATGACGTCCTGTGGCGCGCCGATGGTCAGCCCGGTGCGCAGGCTGGCGGTGCGGTCGGGCCGGAACGCAGGATGGGAGATCAGGGCCGAGGTGATCGCCGGCAGCGTATAGAGCGCGGTGCAGCGGTGGCATTCGATCAGGTCCAGCGCCTCCCCGGGCTCGAACCGGTCCATCAGGACCAGCGTGGCACCGTGCGTCAACACGGCCGACATCGCGTTGGCGCTGCCATAGGACCAGAACAGCGGCGGCGGCAGCAGCACGCGGTCGGCCGCCGTGTAGCCCTGGCGCTCGCCGATATTGAACCCGTTCTCGATGATTCCGTCATGCGCCAACGGCACGGATTTCGGGCGGGCCGAGGAGCCTGACGTGTAGATCACGATCGCGTCATCGCGGGTGCGCGCGCCATCCCCGGGTGGTGGCGGTGCGGCCAGAGGTTCAGCGTCCAGCATCGCGGCATAGGGCGTCCAATGCGCCGCCCCACCCTCGCCCAGCAGCACCACGGTCGCGGGGGTCGAGGCGAGCGCCGCGATGTCGGCGGCGAAATCCTGGCCGGAGAAGCGGTCGAGTGTGATCAACAGCCTGATGCCCGAATCGGCGAACAGGTAGTCCAGCTCCTCCTGTTTCGACCAGGTGCTGAAGGCGACAACGACGGCGCCGAGCATGGTGATGCCGAAGAAGGACTCGACCCATTCGGGGCGATTGTTCAGCAGCAATCCGACGCGGTCGCCGCGCCGTATGCCTTGCGCTTGCAGCCAGGACGCGACACGGCGGGCACGGTCCAGCAGATCGGCGTAGCTGACGACCTGCTCGCGATACAGGATCGCCGCGTGATCGCCATGGCGCCGCGCCTGCTCCCACGGCAGTTCGGCCAGTGTGCGGCTGAAGGGCGGCGTCATGCGCGCGCTTCCTCGGGCACGGCGAGCCTGCCGTCCTTCATCCAGTCGCGCAGCACGTTCTTCGCGAGCTTCCCGGTCGGGCCATGCGGCAGTTCATCGACGAAGGCCACGGCGTCGGGCAGCCACCATTTCGGGACGAGATCGGTCAGGAACAGCCGCAATTCGTCCGGCGTCACGGGATCGGAGGCGACGACGACCAGGAACGGCCGCTCCTGCCAGCGCGGATGGGGGATCGACAGCACCGCGGCTTCGCGCACCGCGGGGTGGCGCGTGGCCGCGTCCTCCAGCGCCTGGCTGCTGATCCACTCGCCACCGGACTTGATCACGTCCTTGGCGCGATCGACGATGTGCAGCGTGTTGTCGGGGTCGATTACCGCGACGTCGCCGGTCTTCATCCAGCCGTCCCCGGTCTGGCTGTCGACGTCGGGGCGGCGGAAATAGCCGCCGGCGATCCAGGCGCCACGCACCTGCAAGTGGCCCGGAGTCGCGCCGTCGCGGGGCAGCACGCGGTCCTGGTCGTCGACGATGCGGATTTCGTTGCCATAGAGCGGCTTGCCCTGGGTCCGCATCGCGGCGATCGCCGCGTCATCCGCCAGCCCGCTGGGCGCGAAGGAAATGGTCGAGCCGCTGGTGGTTTCCGTCATCCCCCAACCGTGGATCGTGCGCACGCCGTAGTCGCGGAAATACGTCTCCATCATCGCCGCCGGGGGCGCGGTGCCGCCGGAATAGAGGCGATTCAGCCGCCCCAGCCCTTGGCCGGTCTGCCGCACGTGTTCCAGCATCGACAGCCAGATCGTCGGCACGCCGGGGCCGGCGGTCACACCTTCCTCGACGATCAGCCGGTGCAGGAATTCGGTGTCCATGTTGCGGCCGGGGATCGCGAGGCTCGCCCCGTACATCGGACCGAAGAACGGCACGGCCCAGCCATTGCAGTGGAAGAACCCCGGGATCGCGATGATCGCGTCATCCGCGTTCAGCCCCCAGCCATTGCCGGCCCCGGTCGACAGGGCGGACAACACCGTGCCGCGATGGCTGTACAGCGCGCCTTTCGGGGCGCCGGTCGTGCCGGACGTGAAGCACAGCAGGCAGGCCGATCGTTCATCGATGCGTGGCCAGGCGAAATCCGGGTCGCCGTCGCGGATCAAGTCCTCGTACGCGATCACGTTGGGCAGGGTCGTCGCGACCGGCCCCGGCGCCATCATCACGTATTGCCGCACCGTTTCCAGCCTGGGCGCGATCCGCTCCACCAGTTCCAGCGTGTCGGGGTCGATGAACAGCGTGTGATAGCCGGTGAAGTTGATCGTGTAGACCACGTGATCCGGCGGCAGGCGCGGGTTGGCGGTGTGCAGCACCGCGCCGACACCGGTCATGCCGTAGAACAGCTCCAGGTGCCGGTGGGAATTCCAGGCGAGCGAGCCTGCCAGGACATCGGGCCCGAATCCCATCCGCGCCAGCGAGGCCGCCAGCCGGCGCGCCCGTTCGGCCGTTGCCGCGTAGTTGGTGCGCACTACCTCCCCCCGTCCGTGGGACAGGATCGTGGCGGCGCCGAAGTTGAGGGCCCCGTGCTCCAGAATCGTGGGCAGCAGCAGGGGGAAATCGTGGTTGAGTCCCAGCATGTCTCGACGTTCGCGATTGGAGACGGCATTGTGCTGTGATCAGGTGCGACGCGCAAACGGAGGAGATGGCATGCCAGCGATGATGGAAGGCAAGGTCGCGGTGGTGACCGGTGCTGGGGGCGGGATCGGGCGCGAGATCGCGATCATGATGGCCGGCCAGGGTGCCAAGGTGATCATCGCCGATATCGGTGCCTCCCTGTCAGGCGAAGGCGGGTCGGCGACGCCGGCGGAGCAGACCAAGGCGCTGATCAACCAGCGGGGCGGGCTGGCCGAGATTTGCACCGAGTCGGTGGCCACCTGGGGATCGGCGCGCAAGATCATCCAGGCCGCGCTGGATCATTTCGGCCGCATCGACGCGGTGGTGAACAATGCCGGCATCCTGCGCGACGGCATCTTCCACCGCATGTCGGCCGATGACTGGCAATCGGTCATCTCGGTCCACCTGAACGGCAGCTTCTTCGTCTCCCGCGCCGCCGCCGAGGAGTATCGGAAGCAGGAAAGCGGGACGTTCGTGCATATCACGTCCACCTCGGGCCTGATCGGCAATCTGGGCCAGGCGAACTACGCGGCGGCGAAGCTGGGCATCACCGCGCTGTCGAAGTCGATCGCGCTGGACATGGGTCGTTACAATGTCCGCTCCAACTGCCTGTCGCCCTGGGCGTGGAGCCGGATGACCAGCTCGATCCCCACCACGACCGAGGAGCAGAAGGCCGCGGTGGAGAAGGCGCAGAAGATGACGCCCGACAAGAACGCGCCCCTGGCGGTGTACCTGTCGTCCGACGCCGCCAAGGGCGTGACCGGGCAGGTATTCGGGACGCGGATGAACGAGATCTACCTGTTCAGCTCCCACCGGCCGGTGAAGATCGTGCATCGGGCGGATGGCTGGACGCCGGAGCGCATCGCCGAGATGGCGGCCCCGGCCCTCGCCGCGCAGTTCATGCCGCTGGATACGAGCGAGCAGGCGTTCCCCTGGGATCCGCTGTGACGCGTGACTGGCGTTCCGCGGGGTTAAGCCGCGAGGTTCCGATCGACCCGGACCACGCGGCCCTGCTGTTCATCGATGTGCAGAACTACAACGCTCGTCCGGATGGCGGCACCTACAAGGCGATGACCGAGGCGGCGCGGGAGGCGAAATACGGGTATTTCCTGCGTCAGATGGAAGCGGTCGCGATCCCGAACATGCAGCGCGTCCAGGCCGCCTGCCGGTCGCATGGGATCGAGGTGCTGTACACCGTGATCGAAGCGCTGACCGCGGATGGGCGGGACATGAGCCTGGACTACAAGATCAGCGACCTGTTCGTGCCGCGCGGGTCGTGGGACGCGCAAGTATTGCCGGCGATCGCGCCGATCGGGGATGAGATCGTCATTCCCAAGACGTCTTCGTCCGTGTTCATGTCGACGAATATTGATTATGTGCTGCGGAACCTGGGCGTGCGGTCGCTGATCCTGGCCGGGGTGCTGACGGATCAGTGCGTCGATTCCGCGGTGCGGGATGCGTGCGATCTTGGGTATCTGGTGACGGTTCCCACGGATGCCTGCGCGACGCATAGCGCGGAGCGGCATGACTGGTCGTTGCGGAACAATCGTGGGTACTGCCGGCAGGTGACGACGGATGCGTTGGTGGCGGAGATCGCAACACTGGGGAGACGCAGGCCATAAGCGACGATATCCCAATCCCTCCCCTGCCACCGATCGACGAAGCGAAGCTGGAAGCGACGCTGACCGAGATCGCGGCGAGCCGGGGTTATGTCTCGAACCTGATGCAAACCCTGGCACTGGCACCCGACGGGCTGAAGCCGTTCGCCGAGCTGGGCGATTATTGCCGATTCGGGACGATGCTGACAGAATTGCAGCGCGAACTCGTGATTGTCGTTGCCATTCGCGATGTGCATTACGGCTGGACCCATCACGAGCCCCTGGCGCGCAACGCAGGCATTACAGACGAGCAATTGCTGCTGATCCGTGACGGACGGACGCCGCGCAGCCTGGCACCGGCGGAATACGCGCTGTGCGACTATGCGTTCGAAATTGCCGCCGGACGCCGCATCCCCCCGCGCGTGGCCGAAGCGCTGCACATGCATTTCAACGCCCGCCAGATCGTCGATATCGCCCTGCTGACCTCGTACTACATGGCGGTGGCCGCGCTGGCGATCGGGTTGGAGGTGCCAGTGGAAGGGCCGGATGCGCTGAAGGTCGAACAGGACCGCCAGCGTGCGCGCATGCTGGCGGCAAGGCTCAGCCCCGAAGCCTGATCAGCGCCGGACCGGACGTTGCGATCGCCTGCAAACCGAAACCGAGGAACAGCACACCAGAAATACGCGTGACCCATAGCGCGTGGCGGCTGTAGATACGACGGACCAGGGCGGACCCAATAAAAGCCACCAGCGCCACGTCGGCGATCAGAAACCCGGCACAGGCCGCCGACAGCAACGGCGCGAACGCATCCCACCCCAGCGAGTCGGCGTGACCCGCCAGCAGCGCGGTGAACATCGCGACCGCGACCGGATAGGCCTTGGGGTTCGACAGCCCGAAGGCGAGGCCTCGCACCAGCGGGCGCCTCGGTTCGTTCGTCAACGTGCCACCGGCACCGCGCCGCACCGTGACGGCGCGCCACCCCAGGACGCACAGATAGGCGCCGCAGACCAGCCCCAGGATATCGAATACCAAGGTGCCGAAGCCGCGGGCGCCGATGATCGCGATCAGCGACAGCGACGCCCACAGAATGTCGCCGACGAAATGCCCGGCAAGGAACAACGCCCCTGCCCGGCGCCCGCTGCCGGCACCAATTCCCAGCAAGGCCAGGAAGGCCGGGCCCGGCGCCAACGTATAGGCGGCACCGGACACGGCGGAGGCGAGCAGCAGGCCTGGCGTCAAGCGCCGAAGCCCTGGTCCCAAGGCTCCGGCAGCATCAGGTAGCTGTCGCCGTGCTTCACCAGATGCGCGAAGCCCGGGAAGTGGATGTGCATCCCGGCGACAAGCTGGCGATCGGTGGCAACCATGTCGAACACGCGCTTGCGGGTGGCGGCGGCGGCGTGCGGATCGGTGTCGAACACCATGGTGACCTCGGGGCGCGGCACCTGCACCTCGGGCACATGGATGATGTCGCCCCAGATCAGCAACGACTTGCCGCCGGATTCGATCATATAGCCGCTATGGCCGGGCGTGTGGCCGTGCATCGGGATCGAGCGGACGCCGGGGAAGACTTCCGTGCCCTTGGCGAAGGTACGGGTCTGGTTGTGATACGGCGCGATCTGTTCCCGCGTCGCACCGAAATACAGCTTCTTCTCCCGTTCTCCGGCGCGGGACATTTCCCCGTCGTCCAGCCAGTGCTTCGGTTCGTTGGCGTGACAGACCAGTTCCGCGTTCGGAAAGAACTTCTGGCCGGTCTTGGGATCGGTCAGCCCGGCCGAGTGGTCGGGATGCATATGCGTCAGCATCACGGTGTCGATGTCCGCGCAGTTGACGCCCGCGGCCTTGAGATTCTGCTGCAACTTGCCCGCCGTGGGCAGCAGGTAGTCACCCGAGCCGGTTTCGACCAGCGCCAGGCGGCCCTTGTTGTAGATCAGGTAGCAGTTGACCGAGGTGCGGCGGCCGGGGCGGAAATTCTGCTCCAGCAGGCTGGTCGCGTCGGCGGGGGCGATGTTCTGCATCACCTCCACCACGCCATCCAGATAGCCGTCGGAAATGGCGGTGACGACGATGTCGCCGATGCGACGATGATAGACGCCCGGGATCTGGGCGGTGGGGATTTGGATCAACGCGAGTTTCCTTCACATCGTATTGTACAAGTTGAGCCTGGCTGACATTAGCGCTGCGTCAGGAATTGATCCAACTGGCTGTCGGACGCGGCCTTGCCCAGGATTTCGTTCAACGCGGCATTCATCTGCTGATTGATCTCTGCCTCGCCGGGGACAAACAGGATGCGCTCCTCGGTGTTGGTCCGATACACCGTTGTATAGGTCTTCTCGCGCCTGCGCGCATCGACCGCCAGCGCCGCGGCCGCGTTGCGGCCACCGGTGAAAAAGCCCGCTTCGATATCAAATTTGAAGGACCGGAGCCGATATACCACCTCGGCGTCGCCTCCCGTCACGTTGGATACAATCCGGTATCCCTTCGCGGTCAGGATTTTTTGCAACTGGGTTTCGACCACGACCGGAAGCTGCTGGGAACTGATCTTCGCCCCTATCGTCGCGACCGACCGGTGACCGATCGTGACGTCGTCGCGTTCATCCGAGAACTTGAAGGACAGGGTCGTGCCGTTCCCGACGGTTGATGATGGAACAGTGGCATTCGGCTTGAGTTCAAGTTCCGCCGGCGTCCAGGCGCATGCCGCGAGCGCGAGGAAGACAAGCGAGACGGCTAGCCACCGTACTGGCAGTCTCATCATGGCGTGACGTTTCCCCCTGGAAGATTGTCGCGTGGCCGTGGTCCGAAGCCATTGCGGAAGCGGACCGTCGACCCATGCAACCCAGTGTTACTGCGCGATGTAGCCGCCGTCGATCACCAGTTCCGTCCCGGTGATGAAGGACGCGTCGTCGGAGGCGAGGAACAGCACGCCATGCGCGACCTCGATCGGTTCGCCCAGACGGCGCAGCGGAGTGATTGGGATTTTCGCCGCGCGCCCACCAGCATTCGTGCCGTTCAGCATCGCCGGCATGTAGCCCGGATGCACGGTGTTCACGCGCACGCCCTGCGGCCCCCAGCGGACAGCGGCGGACTTGCTCATGATGCGGACCGCGCCCTTGGACGCGGAGTAGCCCATGCTGCCCTCGGCCCCGCCGATGAAGCCCATGATCGAGGAGATGTTGACGATCGAACCCTTGCCCGCCTTGGCCATTTCCTTGGCCGCCAGCGTGGTGCCCAGGAACACGCCGGTCTGGTTGATGGCGATCAGCTTGTTCCAGCCCTCGATCGAGTCCTGATCACCCACGGCGCTGCCGCTGATGCCGGCGTTGTTCACCAGGATGTCCAGCTTGCCATAGGCCGCGATGGTCCTGGCGATCAGGTTCTTCCAGTCGGTTTCCGAAGTCACGTCGGTGCGCACGAACATCGCGCGTCCCTGGCCGGCGTTGATGTCGGCGGCGACGGATTCCCCCATGTCGTTCAGCACGTCGGCGATGACGACGGCGGCCCCTTCCTTGGCGAACAGGCGGGCCTCGGCCTCACCCATGCCGTGCGCGCCACCGGTGATGATGGCGACCTTGTCCTTCAGGCGCATGTTTCTCTCCCCATGTTTTCAGGTTGGATCATGGATCGGAGGCAGATCGTAGGCAAGTTCCATCGAAACAGAACGGAGGCAGACGCAGATTTGTAGGTTATCCATCCAATTGGCGTACCTATTCAGAACGCAAGGGATCCCTGACAACTTTCAGCGTAGCGCCGACCTTGACTTGTGTGTAGCATAATCTGAATATTGCGAGCCACGAGGGGATTTCGTTGACTCATGACGGTGGCAACACCTACGATCGCGAGGATATGATGGAGCATAGAGAGCAGTCGAAAACCGCAAGGGGCCTTGAATTCGAGGTATACGTTCGTTCTCTCTATGAGGCACTCGGATTCGTAGTAGAGCACAACGTACGGCTGAATGGGCAGCAAATAGATCTAATTGCACGAAAGAGCATCGCAGGCGTCGGGCCTGTTGCGATTGTCATTGAATGTAAATTCCTCTCAAAGGGCAGGCTGTCAAATCAGGAGGTTCATAATTTTATAACGTCGTTCCATAGTTTGCGGGCGAAATTGGGCTTTTCGATGGGTGTTATTGTTTGTAACTCTGGCTTTACAGCTGAAGCAAAGTCGGCAGTTCACGATGAACCATTTGTGCAGCTCCGACGATTAGTAGACCTTGAGCATGAATTGTTTGATGTGTCTGATAACCTATTAACTAAAGTTCTTGAATATGAGCGGCAGGATTTGTTTTACCAATTTGTCCCGCTTTCAGGATTAGGGAAGCTACCCGGCCACGTACCGGCATCGCAGATTAGCGATGTTCTCTCATGTTTGTTTCAATGGGTTGAAAGTGCGGATGGTGGCTTGGTGACCCTTTTGGGGGATTTCGGGTCAGGAAAAACAACGATATTGCAACGGTTAGAATATCTTATGGCTCGAACCTGCGTAAGAAGCGAAGAAGCGTCGAGGATTCCCATTCTATTCTCACTCAGAGATCGCGGTCTTTACAAGTCACTGGAGGAATTCGTTCGGGAAACTCTCGTAAACCAGTTTCAGCTTCGTATTCCGTTAGATGTATTCTGGCGACAGCTAAGGTATGGGAGGATTGCAATTCTCTTGGATGGCTTCGACGAGATTGCCACGCACGTAACGTCTCGCCAACGGGCGAACATATTCCATGACTTGGCACCACTGTTGAACACCAAGTCACCTGCGGTTCTTACCTGCCGTCCTGCATATTTTGTTAGCTCGGATGAATATAACACGCTGATCCATCAAATCGAAAAGCACATTGATGAGATCACCGGTCAAGAGTGGATTGTTGTCAAGGCTTCTGATCGGATGATTCGCAAGTATGTTGAGAGACCGATATTGACAAGACGCACTTCGAATGATTCAGGCACGATCAGCATTAATACGTTGGACAAGAAGCAGATTGATGAATATTTGAAAAATAGATCGCATGAATTTGAATCGGCTAATCACGTTGGCTGGGAAGTTGTTAGGGACTTTTTGTACCGCGTGTACGATCTAAAGGATCTGATGTCACGGCCGATATTGCTGTCTATGATTTCAGATACCGTAATTGAGGGGCGAATATCCTTGAACGATCATACAATTATTGCAGGTCCAGCCGGGCTTTACCAGATGTACACGGACCTTCAATTGCAGCGCGATGCCTTCAAGGGCGAATCTCGCCGGTTCTTGACCGTCAGACAAAGGAAGTACTTTGCACAGGCGATGGCGTTGGCAATGCTAAAGGAACAAAGACTAGAAGTATCATATCAAGACATTATTGGTGTGATCGCCGATGGTATGGACCCAAGATCAAAAACCTCCCCACTGCCTTCGGGCGCTGGTCCTGAGCAAATCGCGACCGATGTGACCGTTTGTGCATTCCTGACCCGGCAAGACAATGATCTTTTTCGGTTCGTCCACAAGTCATTTATGGAATTCTTTATTGCGCAATATATCATAGAAACAATAAATGAGGCCATACCCTCCTCAAATTTGTCGATCTCGATCAGGGCACTTAACAGAAAAATACCAAATGAGACTTTATCGTTCTTAGCAAACTTTTCACGCCTTGACCCGAGCTTTCACTACAAATTCCAATCGCTCGCAGCTCGCATAGACAAGTCTGCTTCAACGGATCGTGCCGCCTTGGAAAATATTAATCGTGTAGAATTGTACAATAGCTCTGATCTATCTGAATTCCACTTCGAGTATGGTAGTTTCAACGACATGAGTATTCTTGGGAATACTTGGGATCGCCATCAATTTAGCAAGTGCGAGTTTACGGGCACATCTATAGACGGTGTCGTAACCAAATCTGTGATCTTTTCAGAATGCAGTTTCCTTAATTGCCGCCTAGATAATGTCAAATTCTATGCTGGAAACATTCAATCCGTTTTTCGTGGATGCCGGATAGAAAATAGCCATTTCGAGGAGCTGAACGGAAATATTTCCTTTAGAGCCGTTTCAGTGATTAAGACATTGTTCATGAATACAAAAATCAAGCTCGAGGGAGAAGTACAGTTTCATTCCAATCAATTTAATAATTGCAATATTCGCTATCATGGTGACGTGGACATTCAATTCTTTGGGTGCCAGGCCCACGCACTTCATTTAATACCCAACGGACGTCCAAAAAATATTACCATTAAAATGATCAATTGCGACCTGAGAGATTCG
>WBZQ01002857.1_pt1 | contig 10903 bp, 6 predicted proteins | sample 5204251 | NCBI WGS metagenome assembly WBZQ01 (sample SAMN12412402, study PRJNA552823) | activated sludge metagenome | isolation source: activated sludge from nitrification reactor of wastewater treatment plant... | place: USA: Virginia | collected 2017-09 | reverse complement strand
TAATCGCCGGTATTTTCTGTTCTGCATCAGCATTACTCTTTAGCTTGTCAGCAGCCCTTTCTATAATACTCATATCAATTCCTCACTAAAAATACCTGGATTCGCAAACAACGTTTAAAAGAGATTAATTAACGTTGCAACTGGAAGTTTTGTGTAAATCATTAAGGTAGTATATAAAGCCATCAGTACCAATAGAGAAAAACCGAATGCATAGAGTCGATTTCTTCGCTTAGATTTTTCTTGATCGGTCCAAACCATTGGAATGGTGCCAAGAATAGCAAGACCAGTAACTTGTCGCAAATCAGTCTGACTATGGAATGTTGGACGAATTTGACTAATTATAAAAGCAACGCCAATACCAGCTAGCAACGCGCCAATAAAAACAAACGAGTACATTTTCTTTCGATCTGGCCCTGATGGAGTCTCAGGAACAACAGGCGGGTCTATAATCCTAAATGACATTAAACCCGTTGTAGAAGTCAGTTCGCCTGATATCTCAGCAGAGGCCCTGCGTTCAAGTAATTTCTCATAATTAGCTTTATTAACATTATAATCCCGACTTAATTGAGTAAGTTCTGCCTCAACTGTTGGAATCATAGAACTCAGCGATTTAAGTCGCTCAAAACGATTCGTATATTCAGATACCCGTGCTTGCATTGAAGCGACCACCGCCTCAGCTTCAGTCAATGCAATATTCAATTGCTGTAGCATGGGACTAAAATTCCTTCCTTGATCCACCGCAGTTGGATCTATCAGCGTTGCCTCTTCTTTTTTACGTTCTTCGAGTTGAGTAATTAAACGTTTAGTTGCCACAATGTCGGGATGTAAATCTGTAAAATTGAGTCTAAGATTATCAAGATTCAGATTCAGCGCCTGAATACGTGCATCAATTTCAGGGTTAATTATTTTTTCTAAAACATTTTCATGTGTTTCAAGGAGTAAAACCGTTTCATCACCACTTATTTGCCTTCTTACAGCGTCTCTTGCTTGTTCAGCTTCTTTTAATGCCACTTTTGCTTTCTCAAGCTCTTCTAGGGCATTTGTTAACTGTGCGTAATAATCCCCACTTTGACCTGGCATTAAGCCGATATTTCTTTGCCTAAACCCTGTCAATGCAGTTTCAGAAGCGATGAGTTTTTCTTCATAACTCGCGATTTGTTGATCTAAAAAACGTAATGCTGAAGTCGAATCCTGTTTTTTACTTTCTAAACCACCTTCAACAAAAATAGTTAGTAATGACTGCACAATATCTTTAGCTAATTTAGGATCTTTATGGCTATATGAAATGGTAAAAAGATTTTCCCTACCAGCTGCACCCAATCTAATATCTTTCATTAATGAAGTAACAAGCTTGTCGTATGCGACATCATCAGTAACCTTTACATCCAGATCAACCATTCTGATCACCCGTTCAACATTGGGGCGACTGATCAAAGTTCGACTCATGATCGCAACTTGCTGCTCTGGATTAGGTGAGACAGTCATACCCGCCATCAGGGGCCTAAGAATATTTTGAGTGTCCACATGAATTCGCGCGGAAGCTTCATAATCATCAGGCAAGTGATGAACAACCGTCCAACCGATAATAGATACAAGCCATGCGATTGCGATGGAAACCCAACGGTACTTCCAGGTTCCTTTAATATAAACAAGCAGTTGAGCAATTAACTCATCCATCTTGCATCAATCTCCATTTCTATAAAAATCTTAACAGATGCTGTTACGATTAAAAAAAACTCTCAGGAATCACCAAAATATCACCCTGATATACAGGAGTATTAGCAGTTATATCTCCATCTCTAATCAAGTCATTTAGCCTAACTCTGAATTGTTGCTGTTTACCATCTATGGTTCGAATAATTCTTGCTCGATTTCCTGCTGCAAAATCTGTGATTCCACCAACTGCAATCATCACGTCCATTAGTGTCATATTTTCACTGTAAGGCAAAGCTTGGGGCCGTGTTGCTTCACCGATTACTCTAATTTGCTCAGTAAATGGCCCTACAAATCCAGTTACAATCACTGTAACGACTGGCTGCTGCAAATATTTTGAAAGTGTTTCTTCTATATCTCTGGCTAATTGAGTTGAAGTCTTCCCACTTGCCGGCAGGTCTTCAACTAAAGGAGTTGTTATTTTCCCATCAGGGCGAACCGGAACAGACATTGATATTTCAGGATTTCTCCAAACGATGATATTCAAAGTGTCCCCAGGTCCGATTAAATAATCATGTGCAACCTTCTCTCCCTGATTCGTTAGGAGAGGATAGCTAGTACATGCGCTAAATAAAAATACCAAACATACAATTAAAATTGCTATGGATCTTCTTAAAAATTGATCGTTATTTGGGGTATCCACTTTATGCCTCATTAAAAAAATCGCTAAAAGAATTTAGAACATTCCATATTACTTGGATGTTAAACCAAAAAAAAAAATTCAAATACCATAAAATGGACGAATTTGATGGCATTTCTGAAGATAAGATGCTGACGACGCAACTTATTTACTATTAAAGAAATTTGCAAACAGTATCAGGACTTGCCAGTTACATTAATACTATATTGTGGAACTAATTCGTTGCAAGCTACCCGAAATTTTGGAATAACTCGAGTCAATATGAATTTAAAAATCGACTTCCTTAGTTTTTCTGGAAATTAGGCTATATCTGTAGTCTCATTTTAACCAGATTCATGCGGTTAATTATCATATATCAACAAAACTTAGTTTTTTTGTAACATTATTACAACGCTTTATTATACAGATCATCTGCAACAACAACTCATGCCACTCAACCTAAGCACGAAGCTGATTGGGCTTATCAGAATAAGCGAGTCTTCTCAAAACTTGTTTAGCCATACTTTTAAGTGGAGTAATTTCATCAACGCCTCCCATTGCGATGGCTTCTCTTGGCATACCAAATATTACGCAGCTCTCTTCATCTTGTGCAAAGGTATAAGCGCCCGCTCGATGCATCTCCAGCATACCTGCGGCACCATCCTTACCCATACCCGTCATGATAACCCCTAATGCATCTTTACCTGCGTGAGTGGCGGCGGATCTAAATAAAACATCGACTGAAGGGCGAAAGCGATTCACCGGCTCGGATTGACTAAGCTCAGTCATGTAATATCCACCGCTTCGTTTGAGTAGAAGGTGAGAATGGCCTGGTGCTATGTAAGCGTGCCCAGGCAATACACGTTCACCTCCTTGGGCTTCAATAACAGTAATTCTGCATTGCGTATTCAAACGATTTGCAAATGGCTTTGTGAAGGATTCGGGCATATGCTGTGCAATTAAAATGCCTGGCACATCAGGCGGTAATTCCATTAAGAATTCTCTAATAGCCTCAGTTCCCCCAGTAGATGCGCCTACTATAATAAGCTTATTTCCCCAATTCGCTTGATTAGCTGCATAAGAAAGATTTTGTTTCACGGATTGTTCAGATTGATTAGCAGTAGACTTCTTAATTTTTGCATATACACTCATACGAATTTTACTGACTACTTCATCACTAAAGCTCTCCAAGCCCGTAGCCATATCAAATTTAGTTTTTGAAATAAAATCAACGGCTCCAAGCTCAAGTGCTAATAAAGCCGGTTCAGAATTAGCTTCTGTCAATGTTGAAATCATCAACACCGGCATGGGCCGCAAACGCATAAGCCTTTCAAGAAAATCTAAACCATCCATTTTAGGCATTTCAATATCGAGCGTGAGTACATCTGGATTAAGTTCTCGAATTAGCCCCCGTGCAATAATCGGATCATGGGCCACACCCACCACTTCCATATCAGGTTGACGATTAATAATTTCTGCTAAAATTTTACAAATCAGCGCTGAATCATCAATTACTAATACCTTGATTTTTTGCATCTGCTCACCTCTTTATCAATATTCGCTTCATTTTTAATTCCATGATTTAACCTTATCAATTATCTGTCTATCTAGTTTTGTAAAATCGACTCATAATGCTTTTCATCATTGATAATCGAAGCTGGTTCAATCATTAGTTTCTTAACCATAACAAGGCCATCCTTTGGATAGAAAATAATTTTGCGCGGATAAATATCTACCAAATCGTAACCTGCTAAATGAATTTCTCTCCGTTTCACATAGTCCAATGCAAAATTAGCATTCTTTTGCCCGATATTCATTTCAGTCATATTGCGCTGTACATTACCACCGCCAAATAATTTAACCTCTAAATTGCTACGTATTGCTCCCATCCTGATTACTTCTTTAATGAGAATATCCATAGCGTATTCACCATAACGCGCGGAAGATCGATCTTTCTCCCTATCTTGAATAGGCGGCGCAGGTAGCAAAAAGTGATTCATGCCACCGATACCTTGGCTTGGATCATAAACGCAAGCCGCAACACAAGAACCCAGCACAGTCTCCACCACCAAATCATCATCACTTACATAAAATTCACCGGGCAATAGCTTTACAACTTCACGATTAAGTTTGTTATTAAAGTAAGTATGCTTTGCATACTGACAACCTAATGTGTCACCCATGGTATATAAACAAAATCTTGGAAAGAGATATGGCTATTCTCTTACGTACGATATACCTACAAGCAGTAGCACTAAAATGCTTCCCAATCATTGTCAGTACCGGATTTAGCAGAATCAGGTAGTACGTAGCGCCCTTTCTTAGCTTTATCGGCGGCATTAGATTGATGGATACGCTCTACATTCTTCGCGCGATTAGGCCCACGTCGCTCAACTATTTGTGCGCCCTCATTTGATGTAATCCCCTGTGTTAATTTGAATACCCTAACGACCTGCGCAAGCTGCTCTGCCTGTTCACGCATTGATTCCGATGCATCCGCCGCCTCCTCAACTAAAGCTGCATTTTGTTGTGTAATTTCATCCATCTTCGTGATTGAATCATTCACCTGTTCAATACCTGCACTTTGTTCCTGCGATGCCAATGCAATTTGCGCCATGATATCTGTCACCCGTTTCACCGATGATACAATCTCATCCATCGTCTTGCCCGCTTGGCCAACTAATTGTGTCCCGTCCTCAACTTTTTTGACTGAGTCACTAATTAATCCTTTAATTTCCTTTGCTGCTGCAGCTGATCGCTGTGCTAGTGCACGTACTTCTGTAGCAACTACCGCGAATCCTCGCCCTTGTTCGCCCGCTCGAGCCGCCTCAACCGCTGCATTCAAAGCCAGAATGTTAGTTTGGAACGCAATGCCATCGATGACACTAATAATGTCAGCAATCTTTTTCGAGCTATCATTGATCGAACTCATGGTATGCACAACCTGACCTACCACTTCGCCCCCTCTGATCGCCACATCTGAGGCCGATGCCGCCAATTCATTTGCATGTTTGGCATTTTCTGCGTTCTGCTTCACCGTTGAAGTTAATTCTTCCATGCTTGATGCAGTTTCTTGCAAATTCATCGCTTGCTCTTCCGTACGCCGCGATAAATCACCATTTCCGTCTGCAATTTCTCTTGATGCCGTATTAATCGACTCGACGGCTTCCCTAATTTTGTTCACAATCACCGTCAATTGTGTAATTGTTTGTTCTGAATCGTCCCGTAACTGCTCGAAGATGCCTTGATACTGGTTCGTCATTTTCTGCGTCAGATCTCCCTTTGCTAAGGCATTCAGTATCCTTACCATATCCTCTAAGCCTAGTTCGCATATCTGCATCAGCTGATTCAACCCTTCGATCATTTCCTTAAAATCATTCTGATATTTGGTAACATCGCCTCTCTGGCTAAAATCACCCGCAGCCGCTCCAGCGACCATCAGTTTAATCTGTGAAATAATCTCATTCAATTGCATTACTGTCTGGTTTGAGTCATCTTTTAATTGACCAAACATTCCTTTGTAATCCCCTTCAATCTTCTGCGATAAATCTCCTTGCGCCAATCCTTCTAAGACACGAATAACATCTGAAAGCCCAGCAGAGCTGGTCTCCATCAATTTATTGATTGCTTCAGAGAGCTGTTTAAAGAAACCTGTTTTTCCTTCAAGTGAAAGGCGCTTTCTGAAATCACCGTTAACCGCTGCAGACACGACATTGGATACCTCTTTCTCAATGGCAACTTCCTGAGTACGATCAGTCCATTCGATCGCAGTTCCTAAACGCTGCTGCTGTTCATTAATGACCGGTACAAAGACTAATGAGAAAACTCTTCCCCCCAGAATAGTATCTCCTTTCTGAGGCTGAGCAATACTCATCAAGTTTACTTTCTGATTGAATACATTAAAATTTGCACCAAGTAAATTTGCTGCCTTAAATTCAAGCAGTTCTTTAGCGAACACTGCTTCATTAGCTTTAAATAATCCATCAGCAGCATGATTCAAATAAATAATTTGACTACTAGGATCCGTGATCATGACCGCAGAATTAGATTGATCCAGCGCATTCTTGAGACGCAAGCTCTCAGCTGCGACCCGTTTTGTTTCATTAAACTCAAATCCAGAACGAGTTTGCATCATTTTCATTGCTTCAGTTAATCGCCCGATTGCATCAAAATTATGCACTTCAAGCTGTGTACTGAAATCACCTTCAGCTACGCGCTTAATTACTTGACTAATACCATCGATGGGTTTGATTACTGAACGCATCAAGCTTATGCCCATATATATGAATAAGAAAACAGCAAATAAGATGGTAGCTGCCATAATACCAGTAGCCAATTTCAGCGCTGCTGTTGCATCACGATATTCAGCTTGAGCAATCGTGTCCTGAAGCGCTATCAAATCATGCATAACCTGGAAAGCTTGATTAAATTTTGAATCAACCTCTTTTACTAAATAATTTCGAGCTGACTCAAAATCATTATTTCCAATTAAATTTAAAAACTGATTACGTGCTTGCACATAACTTTCAGCTTGGCTAGAAAAATGACTCACTAATGCTACTTCTTCTGCAGTTAACTGCGTTGCTTTATATTTTGCCCATTTTTCATTGAATACTTTATCGATCCGCATAATTTGATCAAAGTGCTCTTTAACACCCTTTTGATCGATTAAATGAGACAATCTTGTTGATTGCAGATGCATTTCTAGCATGCTATCTTGCATGTTACTTAAATCTTTTATTGGAACCAGGCGATCTTCATTTACCGTTCGTAATCTTTCATTACTCTGATTGATTCCCAACAACCCCAGCCCTGCAATACTGGTTAATCCAATTAAAGAAACCAATATCATCGTAATAATACGATGCTTGATCGTGACAAATTTGAAGCGATAGCGTATATCCCCTGCTAATCCCTTCTTAAACAATTGCCCTTCATGAAGCTTGTACTTGCAATTTCCTTCACGCATAGCGCGATATAAATCTTCCGCTTCTCTAATTTGATCACGGGTAGGTTTATTTCTTACTGACATGTAACCCGATACTTGCCCAGCCTCCATGATAGGTGAAACATTCGCATATACCCAATAATAGGAGCCATCTTTAGAACGATTCTTGATCATTCCACTCCAAGGTTTCCCTTTCTTGATCGTTTTCCAGAAATCATCAAATGCTTCCGGTGGCATATCGGGGTGACGAATAATATTATGCGCTTGCCCAATCAACTCTTGTTCGGTGAAGCCACTCATCTCAATAAAGGGCTGATTGACATAGATAATCAAGCCTTTGGGTGACGTTTTCGAGACAAGCATGTCACCTTCTTTCATTTCCTTTTCTACATTATTAACTGGCATATTCAGTCGCACATCACACCTACCTTCTCAAAAATTTAATTAATCAAATCTAATAAGAAAACTCCCTAAAATTGATTAATGCGCAATCAGAACACTTCCCAATCGTCATCGGTACCCGATTTTGCAGGATCGTGTAATACATATTGTCCTTTCTTTGCTTTATCTGCAGCAGTAGATTGATGGATACGCCCTACATTCTTCGCACGATTAGGCCCACGTCGCTCAACTACTTGTGTACCTTGATTCAATGCAGTACCTTGTGCTAGCTTAAATACCCTTACTGCCTGGGTTAATTGCTCCGCCTGTTCGCGCATTGACTCCGATGCAGCAGCTGCTTCTTCAACTAATGAAGCATTTTGTTGTGTAATTTCATCCATCTTTGTGATTGAGTCATTCACTTGCTCGATACCAACGCTTTGTTCCTGGGATGCCGATGCAATCTGCGCCATAATTTCTGTCACCCGTTTCACTGACGATACAATCTCATCCATTGTTTCACCCGCTTGATCTACCAATTGGGTTCCATCTTCAACCTTATTGACCGAGTCACTAATCAACTCTTTAATCTCCTTTGCTGCTGCAGCTGATCGCTGTGCTAGTGCGCGCACTTCTGTAGCAACTACCGCGAATCCCCGTCCTTGTTCGCCCGCTCGAGCCGCCTCAACCGCTGCATTCAAAGCCAGAATGTTAGTTTGGAACGCAATGCCATCGATGACACTAATAATGTCAGCAATCTTCTTCGAGCTATCATTGATCGAACTCATGGTATGCACGACTTTTCCTACTACTTCACCCCCTTTAACCGCGACATCGGAGGCCGATGCTGCTAATTCATTCGCGTGTTTGGCATTCTCTGCATTTTGCTTAACCGTAGATGTCAATTCCTCCATACTGGATGCGGTTTGCTGCAAATTTGCTGCTTGCTCTTCCGTACGTTGCGATAAATCATTATTTCCGTCTGCAATCTCTCTTGATGCCGTATTGATGGATTCAACCGCTTCTTTGATTTTGTTTACGATCATTGTCAATTGCGTTACTGTCTGCTCCGAATCATCGCGCAATTGCCCAAAAATTCCTTCATACTGGTTCGTCATCTTTTGCGTTAAATCACCCTTTGCTAACGCATGCAGTATTTTCACCATATCATTTAGGCCTGATTCACATATCTGCATCAGTTGATTTAAACCTTGGATCATTTCCTTGAATTCATTTTGATACTTCGCAATATCCCCTCGCTGGCTAAAATCACCCGCAGCTGCCCCAGCGACCATCAGCTTAATTTGAGATACAATTCCATTTAGCTGCATAACCGTCTGGTTTGAACTATCTTTTAATAGACCAAATGCCCCTCTGTAATCTTCTTCAATTGTCTGCGATAAATCCCCGTGTGATAATCCTTCCAAAGCACGCGATACGTTGGATAAACCAGAATCACTTATTTGCATTAACTGATTTAAGCCTTCAATCATTTCTCTAAAATCGTTCTGATACTTTGCAGTATCTATACGCTGACTAAAATCACCTGCCGCAGCACCAGCTACCATCAGCTTAATCTGAGATACAATCCCATTTAGCTGCATCACTGTCTGATTTGAACTATCTTTCAATTGACCAAATGCCCCTCTATAATCCCCTTCAATCTTGTGAGATAACTTCCCTTGTGACAGTTCACCCAGAGCATGCGATACGTTTGATAAACCAGAATCACTTATTTGCATTAACCGATTGAGTTGTTCGATCATCTGCTTAAACTCATATTGATACTTAGTAGCATCACCGCGACGAGAAAAATCTCCCTCAAGTGCGCCTTCTACTAAAAACTGTATCTCGCTACTAATACTGAGCAAGTTTGTTTTGACATTATCCATCGCTTCAGTAATTCGAGCTTTCTCTCCAGGCAAACGCTCCATATCACCGGATAAATCACCCTGTGCATATTTACTAATAAGCGCTACTACCTGCATTTTCATAGAAATATGAGCCTCAACTAAATCGTTAGTCATTTTGCCCATTTCAGCGTAAGTTCCCGAAAAATCCTCCACTGGTATTCGATAACTTATTTTTCCTTCTTCATGTTGTTTCTTTAAATATTGCTGGCTAGCGCACAATTGTTTCATGCCTTCAACAAGTTTCTTAATTGAATTCATGAGTAGTGAGATTTCGTTATTCCCAGTGCTATTAATTTCAGTATCTAATTTTCCTGTCGTGGTAATCCCATCTACTACATTTCTAGCTTGACTGATTGAAGTAAGGATATGTTTAGCGATTGATATACCTATCACTAAAGTAAATAGCGCACCGATGACAATAACAATACTATTGATTAGAAATAGCTGATCAAAACTCTTTTGAGATTCATTAAATTCATGTTGTGAAACCTGCTCTTGTAATTGTACAAGTTTAAAAAGTGCGTTATGTGCTGGTTCAAATTTAACGTTATCTTGATCCCGGAAATTCTCCACCGCCGCCCCAAAATTTCCATTAACTGCATCATTAATAGTCTGATTACGCGATAACTGATAAATTCTCCATGATTCAACAAATGCATCAGCTAATTCTTTTTCCTCTGGTGTCAATTTAGTTGCCATGAATTTGCGCCATTTTTCACTCATTTCGCTATCACGTTCCATCGTCATTGAGGCTCGGCGCTTAGCTTCTTGAACATCTTCCGATTGAGCAGCAATAGCCGCATTCATTCGACTCCGCTGGATACGATCCAATACGACTGTCAAATCAGAGAGTGGGACAGCACGATCAAGATAAACCGTTTCTAATTTTGTATTAGTGCTATGGACCCCATACAAACCGATCACGCCAATGCAAAGCATTAATATGATCATGGTACCAATCAAGGCAGTCATACGTGATTTAATCGTTCCTGCAAACATCTACTCCTCCAATTTTTTAATCCAACCCTCTAGTAACCACGCGCTAATCATGCAATCCCATATCGGTGCTACTCATGAGTTTTTCGATATCGAGGAGGATAAGCATGCGATCATCAACCGTTCCCAATCCCATGATGTATTCGGTGTTGAGTACACCCCCAAATTCCGGTGTCGGCTTTACCTGTTCTGCATCTAATCCAATCACATCCGATACCCCATCCACCACAATCCCCACCACACGACCCGATAAGTTCAATATGATCACTACCGTGAACCGGTCATAGGTTGCTTCTCCCAAGTTAAACTTGATCCGCATGTCGATGATCGGTA
>WBZQ01000352.1_pt2 | contig 10904 bp, 7 predicted proteins | sample 5204251 | NCBI WGS metagenome assembly WBZQ01 (sample SAMN12412402, study PRJNA552823) | activated sludge metagenome | isolation source: activated sludge from nitrification reactor of wastewater treatment plant... | place: USA: Virginia | collected 2017-09 | reverse complement strand
TCCTGGAGCTTGGCGACGACTCGCCGCTCAAACCCACACTGGAACAGATCGAAAGAGCGGCTCTGAAAGCCGCGGATCTGACCAAGCAGCTCCTTGCCTATGCGGGCAAGGGCCGGTATGTGGTCGGGCCCGTGAACCTCTCGAGCCTGGTCTCGGAGATCGGACAGCTCCTTCAGACCGCGGTCTCCAAGAAGGCAGTTGTCTCCTACGAGCTCGCCTCCGACCTTCCCGCGGTGGAGGCCGACGCCACCCAGCTCTCGCAGGTGGTCATGAACCTCCTGACCAACGCCGCCGAGGCGATCGAGGAGGCTCCGGGCACGATCCTCATCCGAACGTATCGGGAACCCGCGTTCGCGGATTCACAAGACCGCGAAGGCCAAGCCGGAACCGCCGTCGTCCTGGAGGTCACGGACAGCGGTCGAGGCATGGACGAAGCCACCAAGGAGAAGATCTTCGAGCCGTTCTTCACAACGAAGTTCACGGGCCGCGGCCTTGGGCTCTCGGCGGTGCTAGGGATCGTGAGGCGGCACGGCGGCAGGATCGACGTCCAAAGCGGCCGCGGCCAGGGAACCACGTTCCGGATCGTGCTTCCGAGCCGATCGTCGGCGCCCTACAGCGCGCTGTCGGCGGAGGTCCGCCCCCTCGCGGCGCGGGTCCCGACCGCCAAGGCCGAGGCTCCGAATGGCCCGGCGTCGTCGCCGTCGAAGCAAAAGGTTCTGGTCGTGGACGACGAACCCTATGTCCGCGAGTTCGTATCGAAGGCCCTGACCCGGCACGGATACGTGGCCGTGACCGCCGCGAGCGGCGCGGACGCGCTTTCTCTCTACGCCGAGAGGTCCCACGAGCTTTCGGCGGCGATTGTGGACATGGCCATGCCCGATCTCAACGGAGAGACGGTCTTCCGCGAGATGATGCGGCTGGACCCGCGGGTTCCGGTGCTGATGTCGAGCGGATACGGCGCGATGTTGTCGTTCGAGGAAGAAACGAGCACAGAGGCCGGCCCAGAGGCTCCCCGCCCTGCCGGCTTCATCGAGAAGCCGTATCAGCCGGGCCTCCTCATCGAGCGCCTCGCCACGGTCATCTCCAAGCTCCCAAGCCTCTAAGCCCGTTCGAGGGTATAGCCCGCCAAGTCGGATCAGACGTTCAGACGCTTCCCAAGGAGTCGATCTTCGCAAGGCTGGTCGCGGTGTCGTCGAACATCGACCCGTCCATCCCGGCCTCGGAGCTGACCAGGGGTTCCGCGGGAAGCGCCGGATGCTCCCCCTTGGGCGGGTTTCCGGCCGAGAGGATATAGAACGAGAGAGCCCGCGCGATGGCCTCGTCGAGCCTCTTGAGCAGCGAGAGCGTCACGCGGACCACGAGCTCTACGGCGCCGGGCGCCTTCTGCTCCAAGAGCTGTCGAAAGACAGCGCGGCTCAGCACGAACACGCTCGTCGGCCCCTCGTGGGCCGTCAGGTACGCCGAGCGTGGGGCGTCGTCCAGGAGCGCCATCTCGCCCGCGATCTCGCCCTTCTCCAGCACCGCCAGCGTCTCCTCGCCGACGCCGGGGATGCGGATCGAGACCCGCACACGGCCCGCGCTCACGAGGAACGCCTCGGTTCCCTCCTCGCCGGTGCGGGTCAGCCGGGCCGATTCCGGATACGTCCTTTCGGCAAGCCCCAACCGCGTCAGGATTGGAAAGCTGAGGCCGGTCTGCGAAAGGAACTCGTTGATCCGCGCGCTGTCCGCGGGCTTCGTCACCCGAAGTGCGGGAAAGTTGCCCGAGCCCACGGCCGCGCTGGCCTTGCGCGCCTCATCGCTGGCGATGTCGTCGAAGAAGCGGGCGAGCCCGTCGTTGATGAGCCGGATCGAGCGGGAGGCTGAAAGCAGAGTCAGCCTGCGGATCGCGGCCCCGGCAATCGTCTCCGCAAGCACGAGCTCCAGGATCTGCCGCGCGGGAAGACGCACGAAGGCCGCCTGCCCCTCGACGTGGAAGCTCGTGTGTCGTGCCCGACCCTCAATGACCGCCGAGATGCCCAAGAGACACGGCGCGGTCAGGCGGAAGACCACATATTCGCCGTAGGGCGAATGGGTCGACAAGACCGCCGTTCCGTTCAACAGAAGCACCCCAAACTCGGCCGGATCGGATTCCGCCCAGACCGAAAAGCCGTCCGGCCGGATCTCGATCGGACGCTCCGCGACCAGCCGCGAGGCGTCGAAGTAGACCCGCGGATCGGCCAGGATTCTCGTGTTCGGCATCTCGCGCGGATTCTACGAAGGATGTCGGGAATGGTTGGCCGCCTGGCCTCCGGTGCCAGACCGAACCAGCTTCTTAGAGCTTGACGACGAGCTGCGCCAGAAGCGTGGTGTCGGTCTTCTTGGTGGTGGGCGTGGGCGGGCGGGTCTTGTGATCGAGCTGATAGGCGATCTTGAGCTGGAGCCTTGTCGTGAGCGACGCCGCGAGCGCGATCTCCGCGTGGTAGATCGCGTCTCCGGTGTCGTTGGCCTTCCACACTCCCGAGGCCTTCTCGGTCAGCGTGGCCGTGGGCGAGATCGTCCACGAGAACGCCTCGCCGGCCCGGTACGCCCCGCTGCTTCTCTCGGGAAGGCCCGGATTCTTCTCGATCGAGAGCCCAAACCCCGCATCGAAAGAGAGCGTGATCTTGTCGTCCTTCACGGCGTGATAGCCGCCGCCCACGACCGGAGTGATCAAGTAGGTGATGCTCTTGAAGCGGTCCTTGAGGTAGCGAAGATCGCCGAACGCGAAGGCCTTCGGCGAGACCTTGTACTCGTCGCGCAGAACGAAGGAGGTCTTGTCGATCGAGGTCTTGCCCTCGGTCTCGCCCCGCACATAGAGGCCCTCGAACTTCACGATGTTCTGTGTCTTTGGGTCGTACAGGAGCTCCAGCGAGACGCTGTAGTTGCGGGTGCTGGAGTTCCCGCTCGTGATTGCGAGCCCGGCGCCGAGGCTGCCCGTCAGGGCCGGCGGGGGTGGAGGCGGCGTCGCGACCGCCTCCTCGGCGAGGCCGGGCCGTGCGAGGGCACCGAAGACCAGGAGGGCAACAAGACCAAGCCGCATCGCTCAGGACTCCTTCAGCGACGACGTGCAATTCGGACAGCGGCTCGCGCGGACCGCGATCGCCGAGAAGCAATAGGGACAATCCTTGGTCGCGGGCGCCGCGACCGGCTCAGGCTTCTTCAGCTTGTTGATCTGCTGGATGACGAGGAAGATCGCGAACGCCACGATCAGGAAGTCCACAACGCTGTTGAGGAACAGGCCGTAGTTGAGAGTTGGTATCCCAGCCGCCTTGGCCTCCGCGAGCGTCTTCGCCTCTTTTCCGGAGAGGTTGAGAAAGAGGTTCGAGAAATCCACCTTGCCCAAGAGAAGACCAATGGGCGGCATCAGGATGTCGGCCACGAACGAGCTGACGATCTTTCCGAAGGCGCCTCCGATCACGACCCCGACCGCCAAGTCCACCACGTTGCCCTTCGACGCGAACTCCTTGAACTCTTTGAACATGTGCCTTCCTCTTTCCGCGGGGCCCCTCGCCACGCCTTCGGTGAATGGCGTGAGTGTAGCAGCGCCGGGTCCGGAAGGCAAGATCGGGAGGCAAGCCAATCCTGGTCTTATCGTCCGTTTGATTGGGCGCCGGATGCCGGGGAAACCCTGCGTCCAGAGTCTCCCCGACCGCGAACTACTTGGCCCATGTCCGAATGCGGGCTTCCAAGACATCGAGAGGAAGGGCTCCCGCACCCAGGATCTCGTCGTGGAACTTCCGAATGTCGAACCTCGGGCCCATGGCCTTCTTGGCCATTTCGCGAAGCTCGAGGATCTTGAGCTGTCCGATCTTGTAGCCAAGCGCCTGACCCGGCCAGACGATGTAGCGATCGGTCTCGCTTTGAATCTCGACCTCGTCGGTCCCCGAGTGGTCGTGGAAGAACTTGACAACCTGCTCGCGGGACCACTTCTTGTGATGGAGCCCGGTGTCGACGACCAAGCGGATGGCCCGCAGCATCTCATCCAGCAGATGGCCGTAGGCGCTGTACGGGTCGGAGAAGAACCCGACTTCCTTGCCAAGCCGCTCAGAATAGAGCGCCCAGCCCTCGTTGTAGGCGGTGTAACCGGCCTGTTGGCGAAACGGCGGAAGCTCGGGCAGCTCCTGCGCGATCGAGATCTGCATGTGGTGGCCCGGAACGCCTTCGTGGAAGGCCGTGGTCTCGATGTTGATGATCTTTCGCTTTTCGGCGTCGCCGGTATTGACCATGACAATGCCGGGGCGCGTGCCGTCCGGGGTGCCTTGGTTGTATTCGGCCCCCGAGGCCTCCTTCTCGCGATAGGCCTCAGTCGGCCTCACCTCGACCTTGGCTTTGGGAAGCCGCCCAAAGAGCTCGGGCAGCTTCGCGTACATCCGGTCGATGTGCGTGCGGTACAGGTCGACGATCTGCTCTCGGGACTTGGCCTTCAGCTCGGGGTTCTTTTCGATCGACGCGTTGAACGTCTTGAGATCCGAAAAGCCGAGCTTCTTGGCGATGACGAGCATCTCGCCCTCGATGCGGGCGACCTCCTTGAGGCCGAGCTCGTGGATCGCGTCCGCCTTCATGCTGGTCGTTGTGGAATGCCTCACCCGGGCTTCGTAGCGCGCGGCACCGTCGGGAAGAGACCACATGCCCGGCTCGGTCCGTCCCTTGGGCGCGTATTCGTCCTTGACGAACTTGGCAAAGCGGGCATAGGCGGGCAGCACGGAGTCCTTCACGACTCCCAGGATCTCGCCGCGCAGCCGCTCCCGATCGGCCTCCGGGATTGCGTCCGGGAACTTGGCAAGCGGCATCGCGAATGCGGTCTTCTCAGGCTGCTGCTCGGCGATCCCGGAGGCCTGGGTGGCCACCTTGGCAAGCAGAAACGCCGGAGGCATCAGCTTCTCCGCCATCCCGCGCCTCATGTGGACCACGGTGTCGTCAATCTTCCCCGGCAAGGCCTTCAGCCGGGCCTCGTAGTCCTCGTAGTCCTTGACGGTCTGAAAAGACAGGAACTTCACAAGCCCGGGAGCGTTCAGGTGGATCCCGCTCATTTGATTGACCGGCATCAGCCAGCTCTTGAAGCGGGCGTCCAGAAGCTGCTCCTTGAGGTCCCGGACCATGAGGGTCTTGTTCAGGACCTCCTGCTCGGGAAAGCCTTTGGTGTCGATGGCCGAGAAGCGCTTCAGAAACTCGGCGCTCTTGGCAAGGTCGCGATCGATGGCCTCTTGCGTGATGTCGCTGAGCTTGTCGTTCCAGCGCTTGTCGCCCAGGATCGAGGCGAACTCGGGACTCGTGGAAAGCGTGTACTCCCATTGCTCGGCGAGGAGATCGGAGAGGGCTTTGCGCCGGGCCTCGAGGTCGGTCGCGGCGGGCGAGCCGGGGGCGGCCTTGGCTGCCTGGGCCGACGCCGGCTCGCCGGCCTCGGCGGCACCTGTGGCAAACGGCCCCGAGGCGAGGGCGAATGTGAGGGAAAGTGGGGCGAGAGTCGCAAGGCGGCGATGGGAAGGCGCGAGGGTCGAGGTCATGCCGTGTCTCCGTTCATGTTTCCGGTCCTTTCGAAGCTCATGTTGCGGGTTCATTCCCGTTGGAGTTCGCGGTCGAAATGCCGGAAGTTACGTCGAAGGCCAAGGATTAGTTCTGGACGCGTGCCTCGACCGGCGGTCCCAAGCGATCTTTCGGTCGCCCGGCACGTATAGTCCGGCCATGCACAAACCCGCTGGATCCCGGGAGGGGTCCCTCTCGCCGCGCGAGCTTCTGGTCTGGGGCGGCTCGGCCCTGGTCGCGCTTCTTTGCATCCTGACCGCGTTCCCGCGGGCGTTTCCGTTCTACCCGCAGAATTTCTCGGTCTCGCGAGGTGAGGCCATCGCCCTCGCCTTGGAGAGGCTCGCCATGGTCGCGCCGCTTCCCAAGAACCCCTACATCGTGGCGGAGCTGGCGACGGCCGCCCTCGTCGAGGAGCGGCTCCTCGAAACCCGAAAAGAGGTCCCAATCCGGCGGCTTCAGGAAAGCGCTCCGGCGGGCCGCGCGCTGGAATGGCGCGTCACGGTCTATGGCCCGGCGGTCCGGAGCGGGAATTGGGCGCTTCGAGCCACCATTTCGCCCGATGGTCGCCTGAACTCGCTTCAGAAGGGGGTCCGTCCCGACGAGAAGGCCCCGCCCCTGGATCCGGCGCTGGCCCGTCCGCAGGCGGACGCGCTTCTCTCGCGCCACGGTGTCGACCTGTCGCGCTACGAGGAGCCGACCGTGCGGCGCACGGAGAGGCAGAACCGGACGGACACGTCGCTCTTCTACCGCGAGCGCGCCGCGGTGCTCGGCCCAGGCCTCCCCTACGGCCTCGAGGTCACATTCGCGGGCGACGGCCTGACCGGCTTCCGTCCGTATCTGGAAGATCCAGGCCGGGCGGAGCTCGAAACCAGGCTTCAGCCGTCCGTGCTGCTTGGGACCATGCGCTTTCTCGTGATTTACCTTTTGGTCCCGTTCGTGGGGGTGGTGTTTCTGAGGCGCTATCACGCCGGCGAGATCGGCGTGCGCCGGGCTCTTCACATCTTTGCCGCGGTCTTTGGCTCGGGCTCTTGGATGATCGCCATGAGCGCGCGGGGAGCGACCGAGGACTTCTCCTTCGGCGTGCTGAGCCGGCAACAGTCCACGTGGGCCTGGGGCTTCCAGCTCACGATTCTGTGGTTCTCGGCGCTCGCGCTCCTCGCTGCGCTCAGCTGGGCGGCCGGCGAAGCCAGCTGCCGCGAGCGTTGGGGACGCAAGCTCGCGTCCTTCGACGCGCTGTTTCAACGCAAGTGGAATAACACCACCGTCGCGCGCTCGGCGTTCTTGGGGCTCACCTCGGCGGTCGTCCTCGCCTCGATTCTCCTGCTCCTCGTGCTGCTCCTGGAGCGTTTCGGCGCGCTCGGGGTCTTCGCGCTTGTGCTCGGGCCCTGGTGGCACAGCTCCGCGTGGCCGGGCCTGAACCTCGTCCTTTTCACGTTCTCGACCAGCGCCTATGTGGGCCTCTTCGCATGGCTCTTTGTGCTTCCCGCGGCCATCAAGCGGCTTGGTACGTGGGGAGGCTCCACGGCCGTGGTCGCGATGTCGTGCCTCCTCTTCTGGCCGCCCCTGGCGACCCTTCCCGCAAGCGCCTCTCTGCTTCTCTCCGCGATCAAGGCCGCGGTGCTGATCGCGCTGTTTCTGAAGTTCGACCTCCTGACCGCGCTCATCGCCTCGGTCGCGAGCGAATGCCTCCTCGAAGGCGTCCCGTTGCTCCTCGCGGACGACCCCTTTCTAAAGGCGCAGGGCCTGCTGCCTCTTGTCATCGCCGCGCTTCCGCTCGCGCTGAGCTTTCGCTCGCTCCTTGGCGGCGAGGAGTTTGTGTATCGCTACGAGGACGTTCCGCCGCATGTCCGGCGAATCGCCGAGCGCGAACGCCAGAGGGTGGAGCTCGAGACTGCCCGGCAGATTCAGACGTCCATCCTGCCCGACCTTCCGCCCCAGCTCGCGGGCGTCGCGCTGGCGCACGCCTACCTCCCCGCGAGCGAGGTGGGCGGCGACTTCTACGACGTCCTCGCGCTTGAAAACGGAAACCTCGCGGTCGCGGTCGGCGACGTTGCCGGGCACGGCGTCTCGAGCGGGCTCGTGATGTCGATGGCCAAGTCCGCGCTGGCCATGCAGGTCACGTTCAACCCGGACGTGCGCGCCGTCTTCCATTCGCTCAATCGAATGGTCCATCAGACCGCCCGCATGCGACTCTTGACCACGCTTTGCTATGCGGTGCTCGATCCCAAGGCGCGGGAGCTGGCCTGGGCCAGCGCGGGCCACCTCTCACCCTACCGGGTCGACGCGCGGGGCAACGTCGAAGAGCTTCCGTCCACGGCCTATCCCTTGGGCGTTCGGGACCGCCTGGAGATCGACGTTCGCCGAGTGGCCTTGAACGCCGGCGATCGCCTGTTCCTCTTCAGCGACGGAATCGTCGAGGCCCGGCGGGAAGGCAGCGACGACGTCTTCGGTTTTGAGAGGCTGAAGGCAAGCCTGAGGAACCACGCACACCGGGACGTCGAGGGCCTTCGGGACGGGGTCCTGGCGGATGTCGCGGATTTTGTCCACGGCGCCCCGCGGGAGGACGACCAGACCATCCTGGTGTTGGGCCTTCCCACCTGAGATGACGGGCACGTCCCACACGATCGTCTCCAGCATCGCCCTCTGTACGGTCACGGCGACGGCCCTCGCGCTCCTGATGAAGCTGCTTCGGCAGCCGCTGATCCTGGGCTATCTCCTGGCCGGCTTCCTGATCGGACCGGTGGGCCTTGGCCTTGTCACGGGCGCGGGGGAAATCGAGATGGTGTCCCAGGTCGGGCTGATCCTCCTGCTCTTCGTGGTCGGTCTGGAGATCGACCTCACTCGCATGATCTCGGCTGGGCGCACCGTGGCCCTTTGCGGGCTCCTCCAGTTCCCAATCTGTGCCGGGCTGGCCTTCCTTGTGCTTTGGGGAACCCGCTCGGCCGCGGCAACCCTGGGCATCTTCTCCCCCGGCGTACCGAGCCTTCACGCGGTCCTCTATACGGCGGTCGCGCTGGCGCTCTCCAGCACGCTCATTGTGGTCAAGCTGCTCTACGACACGATGGAGCTCGATACGGTCGCGGGCCGGCTTACGGTTGGAATACTGATCTTCCAGGACATCTGGGCGATTGTGGTCCTCGCGATCCAGCCGAACCTCTCGGACCCGAGGCTCCCGACAATCCTCCGCACGTTTGGCATGGGCGCGATGCTGGTGTCCGCCTGCCTCCTGGCCGGCCGCTATGTGCTGCCGCGGGTCTTCCAGTTCGTCGCCAAGCTTCCCGAGCTGTTGCTCGTGCTGTCTCTCGCCTGGTGCTTTCTGATCTGTCTCGTCGCGGGGCACCCGCTCGTCGGCCTGTCGATGGAAATGGGTGCCCTCATCGCCGGGATCAGCCTGGCCTCGTTCCCATACAACCTCGACGTGATCGCCAAGGTCGTGACCATCCGCGATTTCTTCACGACCCTGTTCTTCATGGCCCTGGGAATGCGAATCCCGGCGCCCACGTCTTCCCTTCTCTTCGCCGCGGTCCTCCTCGCTCTCCTCGCGCTTGGTATTCGGGTCGTCGGCGTCTATGGCCTCGCGACCCTGCTTCAAACTGGCCGGCGTCCCGCCATCCTCACCGCGTTTCATCTCAGCCAGGTCAGCGAGTTCTCATTGGTCATTCTCGCGCTTGGGGTTTCGGCGGGTCACATTCCAGGAAGCGTCCTCACCCTCCTGCTTTGGGTCTTCGCGTTCCTTGCGGTCGGCTCGACCTATCTCATCACCTACAGCGACCCTCTGCAACGATGGCTCGCGCGCCTTCTCGACGCCGTCGGCCTGCGCGAACGCCACCAAGCTCTCGAAGAGGGCGCCGAGGCCGAGGAACGCCCGATTGTGCTCTTGGGCTTCTATCGCATCGCGAGCGCCTTCGTCGACGAGGCTCGCCGAAGGGACCCGCGTCTCCTGCGGCTCATCACGGTCGTGGACTTCAATCTGGAGATCAAGCCCAAGCTCGCGGCGCTTTCCGTCCACATGGTCTACGGCGACCTCGGCAATCCCGACACGCTCCACCACGCCGCGATCCACCGGGCCAAGCTGGTCGCGTCGACCGTGCCCGACACGCTCCTCAAGGGAACCACCAATGCCAAGCTCCTCGCCGTGGCCAGGCGACTGTGCAAGGACGCGAGGGTCATTGTCGCCGCCGAAGGTCCTCTTCGGGCGAAGGAGCTCTACGAAGCGGGGGCCGATTACGTGCTGGAGCCCGCCGCGGAGGCGGGGCATTCGCTGCTCGGGTTGATTGAGGGAGGCCTGAGGGACACGCTCGACAACTTGCGGGACGCGGACCGGGCGGGCCTCACGGAGCGGCGGGAGATCCTGCCGTAGGCTTCGAAGCTACTCGCAACGGAGCGCCACTAATGGATCGACCGCCGCCGCTCGGCTTGCGGGAACCAGACCCGCGAGGAGCGTCATGCCGACGAGCGCGACCGGAATCGTTGTGAACAGGGCCGGATCCGTCGCGGAGACACCGAAGAGGAGGCTTGTCATCAGCCTTGTCAATCCGAATGCCAGGACGAGGCCCAACAAGCCCCCCGTGCAACCCAGCAGCGCGGCGCGTGAAAGCACCATCGCCAGGATGTCGGTTCGCGTCGCGCCCACGGCCACACGGACGCCGAACTCCTTTGTTCGTTGAGCAACCGAATAGGAGATCACGCCAAAGATCCCGACGAGGGCGAGGATGATCGCGACCCCCGCGAATGACATCAGGAGCGCGACCGAGAAGCGGCGTTGTGCGACCGAGGCTGCAACAACCTCGTCCATCGTGCGGATCGTGGCCGGGAGACGCGGATCGATCCCGCGCGCGAGCCGCCGGAGGGACGGTGCCACGGCTTGGGCTCCGGGCCTCGTCCTTGCGACGACGGTCAACTCCGCCGAGCGCTCCGGGCGTTGGGCGAGGGGCAGGTACACCTCCGGAGAGGCCTCGCGATGCAGTCCGGCGTGCCGCACATCCCCCACCACGCCGGCGATTTCCATGAAGATGCCGCGCGTTCCGTCCATTCCGTCGAACTTGAGGGCTTGCCCAATTGGATCCTGGTCCGCGAAGTAGCGCCGGGCCAGCGTGCGGTTGATCAGCGCGACGTTTGGGGCCGTGGCGATGTCCATCTTCGAGAGGAGGCGCCCTTTGACAAGCGGGATTCCCAAGGCCCGGAAATAGTCCCCGCCGACGATTCGGTAGCCGGCGCTTCCCGAGGCGTTCGGCGACAGCGGCGGGCGCCCCTGAATCTCGAACGTTCCGCTCAGGCTTTTGCCCGTCAGGGGCAGGCTGTTGATCGAACCCGCGCTCACCACATCCGGCAGCCCATCCACTTGGGACAGGAGCTCGCTTGTG
>WBZQ01002856.1_pt1 | contig 10907 bp, 8 predicted proteins | sample 5204251 | NCBI WGS metagenome assembly WBZQ01 (sample SAMN12412402, study PRJNA552823) | activated sludge metagenome | isolation source: activated sludge from nitrification reactor of wastewater treatment plant... | place: USA: Virginia | collected 2017-09 | reverse complement strand
AAGCGCGCTCAGGAGTCGTTGAGCGTGCAGCGCGGCTGACCGCCCGGCGCCCGTGGCGACACTCGAGGTACGGCCCGGCTGGGGAGGTCTCACCCTGGACGCCGCACTGCGCAAGGCGCAGGGCGGCGACACCATTCGGATCGAGGCCGGCACGCGCCACACGGTGGATGTCGAGGTGCGCCGGCCCGTGACGATTCGCGCCGCGACGCCCGGCAGCGTCACGATCGAGGGCGGCGTCGACCTGTACGTGAACGCGACGCTCGACGGCCTGCGCATCGTGAACACGCGGGGCAATCCGGTGCGCGTCCTGACGGGTAGCGACACCGTGCTCGTGAACTGCGACGTGCAGGGTGCGCGCGACGGCCACGCCGCGGTGCTCGTGGCGGGCGCCGCACGCGTGCGCATCCGCGACTCGAGGCTGCACGACACGCCGAGCAACGCCGTGTGGCTCACGCAGGGCGCGCGCGCGGAGATCGAGAACACGGAGATGTGGGGGTTCCCGCAGCCCGCCGTGTGTGCGACCGATGCCGGCACCACCGTGGCCTTGCGCCAGTGCCGCATCCACGACGTGGATCGCGCGGCGGTGGAGCTCTCGCAGGGCGCGCGCGCCACGGTGGAGCACTGCGACTTCGCCGCGTGGGGAGACGGCTGCGGCGCCGTGCAGGCGCGATCCGGCTCGGCGGCCACGGTGCGCTCCTGCGTGTTCGAACGCGCCCCCGGCGCCGGCATCGGCGTGCTCGAGGGCAGCGAGGTGGAGGCCGACGAATGCCGATTCGCGGACCTCGGCTTCCGGGCCCTCGACGCGCGCGGCGCGGGCAGCCGCGCCACCCTGCGTGACGCGCGCATCGAACGCACCTTCTGCGGCGGGCTGGCCGTGAGCGAGGGTGCGCGGCTCACCGCCGAACGCTGCGACATCACCGGCTGCGGCGAAGGCTGGGCCGGCGTGTGGGCGCACGGTGCCGAGCTGACCGCGCGCGACTGCCGCATCCACGACTCCGCCGGCAACGGCCTCTGGCTGCAGGACGGGGCGCGTGCCGAGGCGCGCGGCTGCGAGTTCACGGCGCTGAGGCTGGCCGCGATCGAAGCCGCCGGCGTGGGCGTCGTGCTCACGGCCATCGACTGCGCGATCGGACCGACGCTCGGCAATGGTCTGTGGATTCGCGACGAGGCCCGCCTCGTCGCCGAAGGCTGCCGCGTGCACGGAGGCGGCGAGGGCTTCCCGCTGCTCGCCGTGGCGCGGCGCGCGCAGGCGACGCTGCGCGAGTGCCGCCTGCACGACGCCCCGAGCAGCGCCGCGTGGGCGACCGAGGGCGGCCGCGCCGAGCTGGAGCGGTGCGAGCTGGCCGCGTGCCGGCTCGCGCTGATCACGGCCGAACAGGCCGGCACGCAGGTGAGTGCGCACGCCTGCACGTTCCGTGCGCACCCCGAAGGCGCGGCCATCGCGCGTACCGGCGCCGTGGTGACGCTGCGGCGTTGCGCGCTGCCCGAAGCCGAGTCGCTCGCCGCCGCCACGCACGCCGAGTCGGGCAGCGAAGTGACGGCGTCCGACTGCACGCTGAAGGATGGCCGCGACGGTACGCGCGTCGCCGAGCTCCCGGCCGCGAGCGCCGCCGACGCCGCCGAACGCGCGAAGCTCGACGCCAGGACCGCCGCGGAAGGCGACGCGATGACCGAGTTGGACGGCCTGATCGGGCTGCCGGGCGTGAAGGCCGAGCTGAAGAAACTCGTGAACCTGGTCGGCGTGCAGGCCCGCCGTCGCGAGCAGGGGCTGCCCGTCACGCCCGTGTCGCTGCACATGGTGTTCACCGGCAATCCGGGCACGGGCAAGACCACGGTCGCGCGGCTCGTCGGCCGGATCTACGCGCAGCTCGGCCTGCTCAAGCGCGGCCACGTGGTCGAGGTCGACCGCAGCAAGCTGGTGGCCGGCTACATCGGGCAGACGGCGGAGCGCGTGCAGGAGTACGTGAACAAGGCGATCGGCGGCGTGTTGTTCGTGGACGAGGCGTATGCGCTGCTGCAGCCCGCCGAGGGCGACTTCGGGCACGAGGCCATCGACACGCTGCTCAAGCTGATGGAGGACCGCCGCGGCGAGTTCGCCGTGATCGCGGCCGGCTACTCCGAGCCGATGCTGAAGTTCGTCCATTCGAACCCGGGCCTGCAGTCGCGTTTCACGCGCTTCGTCGAGTTCGAGGACTACGATGCCGAGGCGCTGTTCGCGATCTTCGAGCGCAGCCTGCGCCTGCATCAGCTGCGGCCCTCGGAGGACGCGGTGGAGAAGGCGAAGCGCGAGATCGTCGAGATGCACCGCGGGCGTGACCGCCGCTTCGGCAACGCGCGCGCCGTGCGCACGCTGTTCGAGACGCTGCTCGAGCGCCAGGCCGAGCGGCTCGCGGCGCAGCCCGACGCCGACACGTCGATCGTGCTCGCGTCGGACGTCCCCGAGCAGCGGCCGGCCATGCGCGGCACGCCCGAGGAACTGCTCTCCGAGCTCGACGCCATGATCGGCCTCGCCGGTGTGAAGGCCGAGGTGCGCAAGCTCGTGCACCTGGCGCGCGCGAACCAGCGCCGGCTCGCCGAGGGCATGCCCGTGACGCCCGCGTCGCTGCATCTCGTGTTCACCGGCAATCCCGGCACCGGCAAGACCACGGTCGCGCGGCTCGTGGGGGAGATCTACGCCGGGCTCGGCCTGCTGCGGCGCGGGCACGTGGTCGAGACCGACCGCAGTGCGCTCGTCGGGGGGCACATGGGGCAGACCGCGATCAAGACGCGCGAGCGGATCGACCAGGCCATCGACGGCGTGCTGTTCCTGGACGAGGCGTACGCGCTCGTGCAGCGCCACGACGACCCGTTCGGCCGCGAGGCCGTGGACACGCTGCTGAAGTCGATGGAGGACGATCGCGCGCGGCTCGCGGTGATCGCCGCCGGCTACTCGGGCCCGATGCAGGCGTTCCTCGCGAGCAATCCCGGGCTCGCCTCGCGATTCAGCCGCGTGATCCCGTTCGAGGACTACACCCCGGACGAGATGGTGGCGATCTTCGAGAAGTTCTGCCGCGACGGCGGGTTCGTGCTGGAACCGGCCGCCCGCGACCCGCTGCGCGCGGTGCTCGCGTCCATGCACGCGAGGCGCGACGAGGCGTTCGGCAACGGCCGCGCCGTGCGCACGCTGTTCGAGCGCACGCTCGAGCAGCAGGCGGCACGCCTCGCCGAGGACGCCGAGGCGAAGGTGAACGAGCTGCGGGCGGTGGACCTGGCGAGGGGGTAAGGGGGCATGCGTCGTTTCGGGACGGTCGCTGTTGAGGTCGCGATCGTGGCTGCGCTCGTCGCGCGTGCGGCGATCGCGAGACCATCCTTGCAGGCGGGCGATCTCATCTTCCAGACCTCGCGTTCCGCTCAGAGCGAGGCCATCCAGCGTGCCACTCATTCGCGCTGGTCGCACGTCGGCGTCATCACGATCCGGGGGGGCCAGCGCTTCGTGCTCGAAGCGGTCGCCACCGTACGCGAGACGCCGCTCGATGCCTGGATCGCCCGCGGCGTCGGGCGACACTACGTGGTGAAGCGGTTGGCCGCGGACGCCGCGCTGCGTGCTCCCGCCGCGAGGTCGAGATTTCGATCCGAAGCGCGGCGACAGCGCGGCAAGCTCTACGACACCGCGTTCGGGTGGTCGGACGAGCGGCAGTACTGCTCGGAACTCGTGTGGAAGCTCTACGAGCGGGCGCTTGGCGTTCGTTTGTGCGAACCGCAGCGGCTGCGGGAATTCGATCTTCGCGACCCCGTGGTCTCTGCAAAGCTCCGCGAGCGGTATGGGACGAGCGTCCCGCTGGACGAGCGAGTCGTGTCGCCCGAGGCGCTTTTCGAGTCGCCGCTGCTGAGGACGGTCGAGTCGCATTGAGCCCGGGTCGCCACCGTACGCGTGCGGGTTCGAGATTGGCCCGCGGCTCCCGTGGCTCACGCCCGCGTCCCCGGCACCGACCCGGCGGCTGCGGCCTCCTGGTCGCTCGTGGCCAGCATCACCTCGAGTGCCGCCTGAGCCGCAGCCGCGGCCCCGCGTGAATGCAGGACCTCCGCGGGGGCGAGCCCCCGTCGGAGCGCCTCACGGTGGGCGGTGACGCACGGGGCGCTCGCCTGGCCGGCGTGGCTCGATGATTCCGGCTGGGGCTGGCTTTGTTCGGCCGTGGTGCCCACGGGCGTTCGCGTGCACGGCCCGGGGTGCGCGGGCCCGCGAGCGTTCCGCGCTGCCTCGACCTTCGACTGCATGAAGCCCGCGCCATAGGCACGGTCGGCCTCGTGGCGATTGTGCGCGGCGCAGAGCAGGCGAATGTTCGTGGCGCTCCCGCCCGTGCCGCCCCGGGCCACGGGCTGGACGTGATCGAACTGCAATCCGTCGCGGCACTCACAGCGATGCCCGGCGTCGCTCGTGAATGCGCACTGCCCGCCATCGCGCTCCCAGACTTCGCGGCGCACCGCCACGGGGATGTAGCGCGGATCGTCGGACCCGCGCGAGCGGCCGGAGCCGGCGCCCAGCTTCTGACGCTCGAGCTTCTCCACGTAGGCGGTCAGTGCACGGTCGAGCACTTCCGCCACGTCGCCCGCTGCAGCACCGGCGCCGAGCAGCGACTGCGCGTAGCGGAGCAGATCGTGTGTCCGCCGAGCGACCGTCACCTGGAGTGCGAAGCGCTCCGGCGCGAGCGGTGCGATGCGCGCGTGCTCCGAAAGTGGTCCCATCCCCTGCGACGAATCGGCCAGGTCGAAGGGACCTACCCGCACCGGTGCGGGTAGACCCGGGTCAACTCGTTGCGCTGCAAGGGGGGCATTCTTGGCGGTCGGCGGTGCACTCATCGCGAACCGTCCGGGCTCCGTCGTCGCTGCGGCCGATGCGCCGTCCGCCGCGATGCGCACGACCGGCATCAGCACCGTCGCGACGTCGGCCCGCGGGAAGCGCTCGGCCAGGAGCCGTTCGATCTGGCGGCGCGAGCGATGCGCAGCCGCCGACAGCAGCTCGCTCGCGTTCTCGGGCGTGACGAAGCGCGAGAGCATGCTTGCGCCGCTCACGTGCAGCCGGCCGTCGGCGATCATCTCCAGGATCGTGGGGAAGCGCCGCGCCGCCCGCGCCGTGCGCAAGCGATGGCAGGCAACGTCCTCGGACATGCCGTGCTTGCCCACGCAGTAGAGGAACATCGACCGGTCGCCCGCCGGTCGGTAGAGCCGGCGCTCCTCGACCTCGCCGAGCAGCGCGATCAGCTCGGCGGTGGTCGAACGATCCTGAGCGAGCTGATCGTCGAGGCGAGCCAGCAGCTCTTGGCTCCGCAACGATCCGAACCCGTACTTTCCGCTGGCCGGCGACAACGCGTTCCGCTGCATGGTGCGACTCCGCTTCGGGGGCGGATGGTCGCGGGGACCGAGCACTCCATACCATGCCTGTCCGCGGCCGCCACGGACGCGCGCAGGCGGACGAACGCGCACCGGCTCGCGCGCGAACTCGAAATGTGCGCGTCGCGTCGTGCCGGCGCCCACAGCGCACGCACGCGCGGCGCGGCGAAGCGCGTCCCGAACCGTGCACCATCGCCCGGAGGCGATCCGTCAAATCAATTCGTCGTGGCGCCTGCTTGCATCGCGAGATCGTGGGGTGTACTCACGCCCACCACGGATCACCGCGGAGAAGCGCCATGCCCGAATGGGATGCCGAGTTCACGATCGAGCCCGCCGCGATCCACCGCGTCGCCGGCCAGCCGCGATCGTGGCGACGACTCGCCAGCGGCTGGGACAGCGACGCGTATCTGGCCGACGAGCGGATCGTGTGGCGCGTGCCCCGTCGCGAGGTCGGCGCCGCCGCTCTGCGCGGGGAGGCCTTCGTCCTGGACGCCCTGCACGGACGCCTGCCCGCCCCGGTGCCGTACGTCACGCTGGTGGACGGCCCCGATGGGCACCCGCTCGCTCGCCACGAATACGTTCCGGGGACCGAACTCGCGCTGCAGGAGACCGTCGCCCCACGCTTCGGCGAGGCACTCGGCACGTTCCTCCGCGAGTTGCACACGCGCGACTGGCCGCTCCTGCGCGATCCGCGGTTGCGTCGCGATCCGTTCGGCCGGGCGGACGCCACCCGGCGAATCCCGGTCGCGCACCGGCGGCTCGACGACGTCGCCGCGCATCTCGAGACCGCGCCCTTGCGGGCGATCGTCGATGCCGCGGCGGGCCTTCGTCCCGAGATCGGCGTGCTCTGTCACGGGGACCTGCACGTGCGCCACGCCCTGGTGGACGACGACGGCGGGCTCGCCGGCGTGATCGACTGGGGGGACGCGTGTGTCGGCACACCCGCGATGGACCTGGCGGTCGCCACCGCGCTACCCGACGAGGCGCGCGCCGCGTTCGGGTCCGCGTATGGCCCGATCGACGAGCCCACGGTGCGGTTCGCGCGGATGCTCGGCGTCATGTTCGGCGCGTCGCTGCTCGCTGCCGACCCGGACGGCGGCGGTGGAGCAGGCGCCCGTCGTTGGTTGGAGCAGCTCGCCCGCAGCTGAGCGCTGCAGCGGAGCGGGCGTGGATCCGCCGGTTCGATCGCCGCGCTACTTCCTCCCGCGCAGCCCGTCCATGCTCCAGGCGCCCGGACCCGCGGCCGAGAAATACAGCCACACGAAGCAATACATCACCGCGCTCACGCCACCGTTCACGGTGGGATAGGCGCCGCCCGGCGCGTGGAACTGCCAGTAGGCGACCGCCATCTCGCCCGCCAGCACGAACGCCACCGGACGCGTGAACAGCCCGAGCGCCAGGAGCAGGCCGCCTCCGGCCTCCAGCACCCCGCCGACCCAGACCTGCGTGAAGGGCGTCGCCGTCGCCCCGTTCGGGGGCATCCCGACCGGAAACGCGAACAGCTTCGAGGTCCCCGCCAGCGCGAACATGCCGGCGGCCACCAGGCGCAGCAGCGCGAGGAAGTAAGGGTGCCACGTCTGCCATCGGGCGGTGAGACCGTTCGAGCGCATGTGAGACCTCCGGATCGGCGGGGAGCGGACAACCTACGCGAACTCGACGCTCGATCCGACTCCAATTTCGTCCCGCGGGCCCGACCGTTTCGCGGAAGAGAAGATGCGTCCGGCGCTGACCGCCGCCGGGTCCTTCCCGCGAGCCGCGCCCGCATGGCCCTCCGCCGGCACTCGTCCCGCCGCCTTTGGCGTCGCCCGCCGCCGCACCGTATGTTCCGCGACCACGCTCGGCCCCCGCCGGGCGGCCACACGTACCCCGGAGGAATCGTGCGCTCACGCTCCACGATGTTCGCCGTGCTCGGCTCGCTCGCCGCCCTCGCCTTCACCGCGCTCGCCCCGCTCGCTCGCGCGCAGTCGCCGTTCCCGGCCGCCGCGCTCGATCGCGCGCGCGACGCGCGCGAGGCGGGTCTCCAGGACGACGTCGCGTGGGACGTGCTGCGCTCCCTCACCACCGAAGTGGGCCCGCGACTCGCCGGCTCGCCCGGGGACGCGCGCGCCGTCGCGTGGGCGCTCGCCACGATGCGGCGTCTCGGCTTCCAGAACGTGCACGCCGAGTCCGTGCTCGTGCCGCACTGGGTGCGCGGCGAGGCGCGGGTGGAGATTCTCTCGCCGTGGCCGCAGCCGCTCGTCGCGTGCGCGCTCGGCGGCAGCGTCGCCACGCCGAACGGCGCGAACATCGACGCCGAGATCGTCGCCGCGCAGAACCTGGACGAACTCACCGCGCTCGGCGCCGACCGCGTGCGCGGGCGCATCGTGTTCTTCCACGGCCGCATGGAGCGCACGCGGGACGGCGCGGGCTACGGCAAGGCCGTCGCCGTGCGCGGCCGCGGCGCGATCGAGGCGGCGAAGCTCGGCGCGCTCGCCGTGGTCATCCGCAGCATCGGGACGGATTCCGATCGGCTGCCGCACACGGGCGGCATGCGCTACGACACCACCGTCACGCGCATCCCCGCGTTCGCGCTCTCGAATCCCGACGCGGACCTGCTCGAACGCCAGCTCGCCGGTTCCGAGCCCGTGCGGCTGCGCGTGTCGAACACGTCGGAGCGCCTGCCCGACGCGTGGAGCGCGAACGTGGTCGGCGAGTTCCCGGGCCGTGATCCGCGGGGCGGCATCGTGCTGATGGGCGCGCACCTCGACTCGTGGGACCTCGGCCAGGGCGCGCACGACGACGGCGCCGGCGTCGCGATCATGCTCGCCGCGGCGAAGCTCGCCGCCCGCGGGGGCACCGCGCGCACGCTCCGCGTGGTGCTGTTCGCGAACGAGGAGTTCGGCCTCTCGGGCGGGCGCGACTACGCGCTGCGCCACGCCGAGGAACTGGGCCGCCACGTGTGCGCGATGGAGTCGGACCTCGGCGCGTTCGCGCCGTGGGGCTTCGAGTGCAACGTGGACCCCGCCCGGCTGCCCGTCGCGCGCGCCGTCGCCGCCGGGCTCGAACCGCTCGGCGTCGTGTGGGTGGGCAACACGAGCGCCGGCGACGCCGACACCGGGCCGCTGCTGCCGCGCGGCGTGCCCATGATCGAGGTGCTCACCGACGCCCGGCCGTACTTCGACCTGCACCACACCGCGAACGACACGTTCGACAAGGTGGATCCCGCGCTGTTGCGCGCGAACGTCGCCGCCTACGCGTGGATCGCCTCGCTCGCCGCGCGGCCCGAGGCCGACTTCGGGCGCCGCCCGATCACCGTCCACCCCTGAGGTCCCCGTGCGCACGCTCGAGAAGCTCCTCCGCCAGAATCGCGAATGGGCCGAGCGCGTCCACGCGCGCGACCCGCAGTTCTTCCCGACGCTCGCGAAGCAGCAGTCGCCGCAGTACCTGTGGATCGGCTGCGCCGACAGCCGCGTGCCCGCGAACGAGATCGTCGGCCTGCTGCCCGGCGAGCTGTTCGTGCACCGCAACGTCGCGAACGTGGTCGTGCACACCGATCTCAACTGCCTCAGCGTGCTCCAGTTCGCCGTGGACGCCCTGAAGGTCCGCGACGTGATCGTGTGCGGGCATTACGGCTGCGGCGGCGTCGGCGCCGCGCTGCGCGGCGACCGTCTCGGGCTGGTGGACAACTGGCTGCGGCACGTGCAGGACGTGCGCGACGCGCACCGGTTCGAGCTCGAGGCGATCGTCGATCCCGCCGCGCGCGTGGATCGCCTGTGCGAGCTGAACGTGGTCGCGCAGGTCGTGAACGTGGCCGAGACGTCCATCGTGCGCGACGCGTGGGAGCGCGGCCAGGACCTGACCGTGCACGGCTGGATCTACGGACTCGTGGACGGCCGCGTGCGCGACATGGCCGTGAGCGTGAGCGGCCCCGACGATCTGCGCGAGGTGTTGGGCCGGGGGTGAGGCCGCCGCAGCCCGCCGTTCCAACCCCCGGGGCCCCGGGCGTGTCGAACGCGCCGGAGTGCCCGTGTCTCGCGCCTGCCCCGGAGTGACCATGATGGTCCGTCGTCCGATCGCCTTCCTGCTCGCCCTCGGCCTGCTCGCGTCGGCCCCGCCGTCCGCGCGTGCCGCGTTCTCGCCCGACCTCGCCGTGACGCTGTCCCCGCGGCTCGAACGCGACACGCTCCGCGCCGTCCGCGTGGAGGTGCACTTCGACGGCGAACTCGATGGCGAGACCGTGGTCGCGCTGCCGTCCGAGTGGGGCGGGCAGAGCGCGCTCTGGCGTTGCCTCCGCGGGCTCGAGGCGATCGGCGCGCGCGTCGCGCCCGGGCCCGACTCCAGTCGGATCGTGCTGCGCCACGCGCCCGGCGCCGCCGTCACGCTGCGCTACGACGTCGTGCAGGACTGGCCCGGCGAGTTGCGCGCGTCCGAGCGCAACCCGTACCGGCCCGTCGTGCAGCCCGGCTGGTTCCACCTGCTCGGCGAGGCCACGTTCGCGCTGCCCGAGCGCGACGATTCCACGCGCGTCGCGTTCCGCTGGGGCCCGCTGCCGCGCGGCTGGACCGTCGCGAGCGACGTCGAGCACGCGCGGCCCGGCCGGCCGCTGCGCATCCGCGACCTCGTCGAGAGCGTGATCGTGGGCGGCGACTTCCGCGTCGTGACGCGGCGGCATCCGGGCGGCGATCTGCGGCTCGCGCTGCGCGGCACGTGGTCGTTCCGCGACGACAGCCTGGCCGACCGCATCGACCGCATCGTGCAGGCGCATCGCCGGTGGTGGCACGATCCCGACGAGCCGTTCCTCGTCACGCTGTTGCCGCTCCTCGCCCAGCCGGGCAACTCGTCGCTCGGCGGCACCGGGCGTTCGGACGCGTTCGCGTTCTTCGCCACCGACAACGCCACCGAAGCCACGCTCAACCGCGTGCTCGCGCACGAGCACCTGCACACGTGGATCCCGCGGCGCGTCGGCCGCCTGCCGCGCGTCGACGAGCCGTCGGGCTACTGGTTCTCGGAGGGGTTCACCGACTTCTACACGTTCCGGCTGCTCGTGCGCGAGGGCCTGTGGTCGGTGCGCGACTTCGTGGACGCCGCGAACGAGGTGTTGCAGAAGTACGCGCAGTCGCCCGTGCGCACCGCGCCGAACGCGCGCATCGTGGAGGCGTTCTGGACCGACCGCGACGCGCAGGACCTGCCGTACCAGCGCGGGTTCCTGCTCGCCACGCGCTGGGACGACGCGCTGCGCCGCGCGAGCGGCGGGCGGCTCGACCTCGACGACGTGATGATGGAGATGAAGCGCCGCGCCGCGGCCGCGACCGGCCGGGACTCCGTGCCCGAGGTGGGGCCGGGGCTGCTCGCGGCCGCGCGCGGCCTGGGTCTCGATCTCGCCGCGGACTTCGGTACGTACGTCGAACATGGGGATGCCGTCGCGGCGCGGACTATTGCGTGCCCTCGGCGCGGGCATGCTCGTTCTCACCGCGCGACCGGCGCTCGCCGTCGTCGCGCAAGCGCAGCCGAATCGCCGGCTGCACCTCCATAATGTCAACACGCTGGAGACGCTCGACCTC
>WBZQ01002855.1_pt1 | contig 10907 bp, 6 predicted proteins | sample 5204251 | NCBI WGS metagenome assembly WBZQ01 (sample SAMN12412402, study PRJNA552823) | activated sludge metagenome | isolation source: activated sludge from nitrification reactor of wastewater treatment plant... | place: USA: Virginia | collected 2017-09 | reverse complement strand
AGCAGCGCCGCGAAATACGGGCGCTGGTCGCCGATCAACACCGCCTGGTGCACCCAGGGCAGCGCCTCCAGCAGACCCTCGATGCGCTGCGGGTACACGTTGCTGCCTTCCGACGTGTTGAAGACGTCCTTCTTGCGCCCCATGAGGCGCAGCGTGCCGTCGGGCGCCAGGCTGCCGGTGTCGCCCGTCGGATAAAAGCCCTGCGCGTCGTTGGCCGCGCGCGTGGCCTCCTCGTCGCCGTAGTAGACGACGCGCTCGCCCGGCACGCGCACCAGGATCTCGCCGTCAGGCGCCAGGCAGGCTTCGATGCCGCGCATGACCGCGCCGGCGCAGCCGGGCCGCCAGGCCCCGGGCGGCGTCAGCGCGACCGCGCCGCACTCGCTGGCGCCGTACGACTCGCCCACGTCGACGCCTTCGGCAGTGAGCGCGCGCATGACGTGTTCGTCCGAGGACGCGCCCGTCAGGCGCAACTGCCGCATGGCCGGCCCGAACAAGCGCTCGCCACGGCGCTCGGGCGGCAGGGCGTCGCGTTGAGCCGCCAGGCTGCGCAGCACGCGCGGCGTGGCGAAGACGTGGGTCGAGTCGAGCAGGCGCACGTCGCCGAGCGGCGCCGCGGTGTCGATGGCGCTCGGGACGTCGAAGCAGGCCGCGGTGGTCAGCCCGACCGACATGACGGTGTGCGCGAAGGAATGCGTCAGCGCCGCCACCAGCAGGATGCGCGGCGCGTCGTGCGGCCACATGCCCAGGTGCTGTGCGACACGTCGCGCGCGGCGCGCGGCCGCGCGATGCGTGCGCTCGGGCAGTTTCGGCTCGCCGGTCGTGCCCGACGTGGGCAGCAGCACGTACAGGTCGTCCGGACCGTGGCTCGTGGCCATGTCCTCCAGCACGCGCAGCACCTCGTCGGGGTTGGGCGCGCTGCTCGGCCGGCGTGCCTCGCCGAGCGTCAGCGGTTTCATGCGCGCCATGCGCAGCACGGGTTCGTGCTCGCGCGTCGTGACCGTGCCGCGCGCGCCGGTGCGCTCCACCAGACGCCGCGCGGCGCTGATCGAGAACAGCGGGGCGAGCGGCAGCAGCACCAGCCCGGCGTGCGCGCAGGCCAGCGTCAGGCTGAAGGACGCCAGCGGGTCGTCGAGATAGGCCAGCACGCGGTCGCCCGGACGCAGCCCCGCGCGTTCGAGCTCGCGCACCACCTCGATCACGCGCGCCGCCTGTTCGGCGTACGTGCGACGCAGCGTGGTGCGCAGCGCCAAGCGGTGCACGCAGGGACGCTGCGGATAATGCCAGACGGCTTCGCGGAACAACCCGTCGACGGTCTCGATCATCAGGCGACCTCCCCTGACCGCGCGCCCCCCCTCCAAGGTCGGCGCGATCCACGGGGGCCCCCGATCGAACGAGGCCCCCGCGGGGCGCTTGCGGCTACGGCGTACCGCGCGCGGCGAAGCTGCGGCTGAGCGACACCAGCACGGCGCGGCCGATCGTCTCGCCCTTCAGGCCGCGGTCGTTGATGCCTTCGACGTGGCGCTCGTCCAGGGCGTTGTAGGCCTGAACCGAGACGCTCCAGCCGTTCTTGTGATAGCCCACGCGCGGGTTCAGCAGGAAGTACGAGCCGTCGGCGTCCGTGCGGCTCACCGCGTGGCCCCACACGTCGATCTCGAAGCCGGCGCGCTGGAAGCGCACCGCGCCCGAGAACTTGTGCGCGGGGATGGTCTTGATGATGCGGGCATCGGTCTTGGCGTCGGTGAAGCGCTGCCAGGCGTACTGACCGAGCAGGCCGAACGAGGCCTGGCTCCACTGCGCGCCTGCTTCGAAGCCCTTGCCGTCGCGATCCTGGACGTTCTGGAAGCGTTGGACCGACGTCACCGTGGGGTAGCGCGCGATGCTGCCGCGTGCGACGTTGAAAGAAACCAACTCGATCAGGTCTTTGACCTGCTCGACGTAGCCTTCGGCGAACAGCCGCAGCGTGCCGGCGCCGGCCTTGACGCGACCGTGGTAGCCGAACTCGAGCGAGCGCAGGCTCTCGGGCTCCAGATCGAGGTTGGGGGCCAGATAGATCTGGCGCGTGCCGACCAGGCGCAGGAAGTCGAAGAAGTTCTCGTTCATGCTCGGGTCGCGGTGCGCGCGGCCGGCCGAGACGCGCAGCGCGTGGCCGTCGGTGGGGGAGAAGACGAGGGCCAGGTTGCCGTCGAACTGGGTGGGAGTCTCGGGGTGCTCGGAGATGCCCAACGCGCCCGTGAGGGTCAGGCGGTCGGGTACGACGACCTGCTCGTTCTGCACGAACACGCCGCCCACCCACTGGTTGCGTGGCTGGCCGATGTTCGTGAAGGTGCTGCGCTGCCAGCGCGCGTTGCCGCCCAGCGTGATGGTCGAGCGCGTGAAGGGCCGCAGCGTGCGGTCGATCGAGAAGTTGACGGCGCGCGCGTCGTCGAGCAGTCGCACAGGGCCGGTGAAGTCGCGCAGCTCCGAGTCCTGGAAGTTCGCCGTGACCTGCGCGCGCAGGTCGGGGCGCGAGTAGGCTGCGCGCACGTGTGGCCAGGTGAACTCGCGCGTCTGGCTGGCGTTGATGCTGAGCGACGCCAGGTCGCCGCTCGATAGGCCACCCTCGAACGTCAGCCGGGCATCGTCGTCCTGCCAGCGCCGCTCGAGCACCACCAGCGCGTCGCCCTTGCCGATGGCGCGCTTGGGGTTCGGGTCGTTGTCGTTGCGCGACGACCAGGTGTCCGTGTACGTGTAACCGCCCAGCAGCTTGTAGCCCCAGTTGGCGCCCAGCTTGCCCGCCTGGCGCAGCGTCGTCGTGACCGTGCTGCGCTCGCCGGCCGTGGCCGACAACAACGTGCCCTCGACTTCGCTGGGCGAGTAGGTCGTGATGCTGATGATGCCGGCGAGCGCGTTCGTGCCGTACAGCGCGCCCGCGGGCCCCTTGATCACCTCGATGCGCTTGACGTCCTCGAGGCGCATCGGGGCGTTCTCGAAGAAGGGCACGCCGGCCACCTGGAACTCGAGCCGGCGCCCATCGACCAGCACCAGCATGTTGTTGGCGAAGACCTCGCTCGTGCCGCGCGCCGACACCGCCAGGTGACCTGGATACGACTCGATCACGTCGAGACCGGGAACCATGCGGAACAGTTCCCCGAGCGTCGTGGCCCCTGAGCGGCGGATGTCCTCGGGCGTGAGGACCGCCACGGACACGGGCGCCTTGGCCACGTCGATACGCGTCTTGGTGGCCGCGACAGTGATGTCTTTGTTGAGCAACTCCTCCAAGCTGATGAGGGTGTAGTCTTTGCCGCCCTCCAACACGCTGGCGAGCGCCACCGGCGCCGGCCTGCCGACCGAGCTCGGCACCTGTGCGAGGACCGTCCCGGGTAGCGCGAAGAGAAGTCCGACGAGACGCGAACGCGAACCTGACATGAACCTAGCCTCCACTCCCCGGCAATAGCCCTCGCCCCAGCCTTGCCGGAAGCAACGGTGTAAACATGGGCCAAGTTACAAATTCTGTGCCGGAGCCCAGCGGCGCGCCCAGACTGGCAGGCGAGCGGAGCGGAGCGCCGGATTGGCCTGAAACGTCGGCCGCTTTGGCGCTCAATTAGGACGAATTGGCCGTTGCGCGGTCGCCCGACGACGGCAAGCGCGATGCCGATAGTCCCAAAGCGCGCACCCTTCTTCAACGTATCAAGACAGATCGCTGACTCTGTAATGTTGAGGAATTCGTGACCGATTCAACCAATGACATAATCCTAAAAGCGTTATTCTCGATCCCGATCATGCGCCAGGCGGCCGGCCCACGGCGGGCATGGTCCAGCGCTTTGGCCAAACGGAGGCGAGGGAGTCATGGAGCCTGAGACCCGCTTCTCGGCGCACCCCCACAGGCTCGACGACGTGTGGCAGCGCGACCGCCAGCGCATCGAGATCCAGTCACGGCTGATCGACGGAGGCACCCAGCGGCACATCGAGATGCTGGGCGTGGGGCGCGGCTGGCGCTGCGCCGAGATCGGCGCCGGCACGGGTTCCATCGCAACCTGGCTGGCGCGCCGCGTGGCGCCGGACGGCCACGTCGTGGCGACCGACCTCGACACACGCGACCTCGAGCCTCTGGCGCAGGCAGGCTTGGAGGTGCGCCGGCACGACATCGTCGCGGCGCCGCTCGCCCCGGAGGCCTTCGATTTCGTGCACACGCGTCTGCTGCTGCGCCTGCTTCCGGAACGAGCCACGGCCCTGCGTCACATGGTGGCGTCGCTGCGGCCCGGCGGCGTGCTGCTGGCCGAAGACTTCGACCTGGGCACGGCCGGCTTCTTCCATCCGCCTTCCAGGCTGCAGGCGCGCATCAACACGCTCGTCGAGCGGCTGCTGGCGCGAAGCGGCGTCGAGCCGCGCTTCGGGATCATGTTGTTCGCCGCGCTGCGCGCGGCCGGCCTCGAGAGCGTCGAGGCCGAAGGCCGCCTGCCCGTCGTGCCGCTCGGCTCGCTCGCGGCCGAGGTGCTGGCCTTGAAACTCGAGGCCTTCCGCGCGCGCCTGGTGCAGACGGGCCGTGTCACCGAAAGCGAAGTGGACCGCGCCATCGCCGAAGCGCGCAGCTCCGACTCGGGCACGATCCACTACCCGCCGCTCATGATCGCGGCCTGGGGCCGCAAGCCACTGCGCGCTCCGGCTCAGAGGCCGTAGCGCAATCCGAACGTCAGCATGCGGCCGATCGTCTCGCCGCGCACGTTGCGCACGTTGGCCGTCTCGACGTGCCGGTCGTTGAACGCGTTGAAGGCTTGGACCGAGAACGTCCAGGGGCCCGACTTGAGAGCCAGTCGCGGGTTGACGAGCACGTAGCCTTGCTCGGGCAGATTGGCGGCTGCGGACAGACTGTTGCTGACCGCGTGCACCCACACGTCGAACTCGAGCGGCCCGCGCTGCGTGCGCAGGCCAGCCGAGAACTTGTCCTCCGGAATGTCGGCCCGGATGCGCGCGCCGGTCGCGACCGTATCGAAGGCCTGGTACGAGTAGTGCGCCATGAGGCGCAAGTTGGCGGTCTGCAGCTCGGCGCCGACCTCGTAGCCGTGCCCGTCGCGCGCGTCCAGGTTGCGGAACTCCTGCAGCAACGTCGCGGCGGGAGCCTGGGGCAGGCTGCCGGGGCGCACGGGGACCGTCACGCTGCCGATGAGGTTGCGCAATTCCTCCTTGAAGCCCTCGGCGAACAGCACCAGCTTCGACGAGCCCGTGCCCAGCGCGAACTGCCCGTGATAGCCGGCCTCCCACGACTTGTTGCTCTCCGGCTCGAGGTCGGTGCGGCCGGAGAGATAGGCCGTGGCCGGGCCGATGCGCCGGATGAAGTCGTTGTAGTTCTCGATGAAACTCGGGTCGCGATGCCCGCGCCCGAACGAGACGCGCACGCTGTGGTTCTTGGCCAGCGTCGCGACCAGCGCCAGGTTGGCGTCGACCTGTGTGTCCAACTCCGGGTGGTGGCTCAGGCCGACCGCCGCGAACGCGGTCAGGCGCTCCTTCAGCAGCACCTGCTGATCCTGGGCGAACACGCTGCCGACCACTTGTCCGCGCGCGCGGCCGATGGTCGTGAACTCGCTGCGCTGGTAGCGTAGATTGCCGCCCACGGTGACGGTGCCGTCGGGGATGGGCGTCAGGCTGCGGTCGACCGACAGGTTGACGGCGTGCGACCACTGGTCGAACAGCGGCTGGATGGGAGGCACGCGCTCGCGCAGCTCGGTCGACTGCGGGCTGTAGGTCAACTGCGCGTGCAGTTCGGGTGCGCCGTAAGCCAGGCGTAGGTGCGGGTACTTGAAATATTGCGTCTGGTTGGTGACCACGGTCAGCGCGCCCAGGTCGCCCACGCTGAGCCCGGCTTCCACGTCGATCTGGCGATCGTCCGAGAGCTTGTTCTGCAGCAGCGCCACCAGATCGCCCTTGCGCAGCGCCACCGGCGGCGTGCGCACGACGTCGCCCAACGTCTCCCAGGTGCTGGCGTAGCTGTAGCCGCCGGCCAGCTTGTACGACCACGAGCCGCCGCCCAGCGGTCCTGCTTGGCGCAGCGAGACCTGGTACGTGTCGCGTTCGCCCGCCACAACCGAAACCAGCGTGCCGCGCACGTCGAGCGGCGCGAACGTCGTGATGCTCACGACGCCGGCCAGCGCGTTCGTGCCGTAGAGCGCCCCCGACGGACCCTTGATCACCTCGATGCGCTTGATGTCTTCCAGTCGCACCGGGGCGTTGTCGAGGAAGGGCACGCCGGCCTGGGTCGTCTCGAGGCGCCGCCCGTCGATCAGCACCAGCATGTTGTTGGCGAAGGCTTCGGACGTACCGCGCGCCGACACCGAGATGTAGCCCGGGAAGGACTCGAGCACGTCCAGGCCCGGCACGGTGCGGAACAGCTCGCCCAGGGACGTGGCGCCCGAGCGGCGGATGTCCTCAGGCGTGATGACGACCACCGAGACCGGTGCCTGAGCGACGTCGACGCGCGTCTTCGTCGCCGAAACGGTGATGTTCCTGTTGAGCAGCTCTTCGAGGCTGATCTGTGTGTAATCCTTGCCGCCTTCCACCACCGAGGCGACACGCACGGGTGTGGGGCCCAATGGAGGGACCGCAACTTGGGCAAAGGCAATGCCCGGAGTGGCAAAAACAAGCCCAATGAAGCGCAGGTGAAGACGTGACATGAACTATTCCTCCACTCTCCTGGCAGACCGCTCACCTGGGCCGATGCCGGAAGCGACAGATGTAGACATCCACACTGGATACAAACTCTGTGCCGTCACGGGAGTTCAGGGAAGAACTTTGTTTCATCTCGTACCGTGTGCCAGATTGGCGAAATCGTGACGGTCACTTTGGCCGACGTGAGCCGTTCGGGCCATCGTGGCCGGGGGAGCCGAGGCACCGGTCCTGCAACCTTCACGCGGGCGCGCGAAGGCGCGAAGCCAAGGGGGCCGGAAGAACCCGTCGCCCGTTGGGGGAATGTCGCGCCGCGGCCGACGCTTGGTCGACGATGGGCTAGACTGCGCCCATGGCGCCGCAGGGTCGAGTTCGGATGGCCGGGGCCTGAGCGCGTGCAGCCGACCCGTCTGCCACGCGTCAAGGTGTGCTGCATCCGCGACGAGCGCGAGGCGCGCCTGGCGATCGACGCCGGCGCGGCGGCGGTTGGCCTCGTGTCGGCCATGCCCAGCGGCCCGGGCGTCATCGACGAGCCCACCATCGCGCGCCTGACGGCCGGCGTACCGCCGCCCGTCGCGACGTTCCTGCTGACGAGCCTGGTGGAAGTCGACGCCCTCGTCGCGCAGCAGCGCCGGCTGCGCGCCACGACCCTGCAGCTCGTCGACCGGGTGGCGCCGGGCACGCACGCGCGCCTGCGCGAGGCGCTGCCCGGCATCGGCTTGGTGCAGGTCGTGCACGTCACCGGCGAGGAGTCGGTCGACGAGGCCCTGGCCCTGGCGCCGCACGTCGACGCGCTGCTGCTCGACTCGGGCAACCCGTCGCTGGCCGTCAAAGAGCTGGGCGGCACCGGCCGGCGCCACGACTGGGGCCTGAGCCGTCGCATCCGCGAGAGCGTCGACGTGGCGCTGTTCCTGGCGGGCGGCCTGCGTCCCGACAACGTGCGCGAGGCGCTCGCGCGGGTCGGCCCGTTCGGCCTCGACGTGTGCTCGGGCGTGCGCACGGACGGCCTGCTCGACGAGCGCAAGCTGGCCGACTTCATGCGCGCCGTGGCCGGCTGAGACGCGCCTCGCGCGTCTCAGGCCAAGGAAGGATGGGCCCCGCTCTTGGCCTAGGCGGGGACGCCGGGGGTGAGCCTGGCCCCGGCGGGTGTACCATCAAGCAGTGAGGCTCGATCTGGCGCGCCTGAAGGACATGCATCCGCTGTTGCCCGCCACGACCGCTGCGGAGTACGAGCATCGCGCAGCGCTCGGCCTCGAGCGCCACGCGCATGCTCCGGGCGTCGTGCTTCGGGCCCAGGTCGAGGGAGACTTGCGCGCTGCCAGCTTGCATTGGGCGTCGGCACCGCGTGCTCCGGAGCAACTCGACCGCCAGCGTGTGACCGAAGACGCCGCCGAGGCCGTCACGCTGGCGCTGGTCCACGAGGCTCACGGCTGGGTCGTGCGAAGGCGCCTGCAGCGCGGCGAGTCCGCGGACTGGTTGCTGCGCGACGCGCAAGGCCGCCCCGTCGCGCTCGAGGTCAGCGGCATGGATCGCGGTGATGCCACCCGGCGCTTGGGTCAGAAGCTGGCGCAGGCCGCGCGCAGCAAGGTCACCGACCAGCACGCCGCTTGTGTCGTGGAGCTGGCGACTCCGTGCGCGCTGCTCGCGAGTGTGAGCTGATCCGTCATGGAGCTCGACACGCTCAATCTGCTCGTGACGGAGTCCATCCGGCGTGCGGAAGTGCTGGACGACTTGGGTGCTCCCGGCGCGCCGTCCGCGCACATGGACGTGTCCTTGCTCGAGGAGCGCATCGCCGAGCTCGTGCCGGCGTCGGAACCAGAGGGAGCGATCGCGCGCCGCGGTGCCGTGCGCGCGGCTATCGCCGCCGGCGACGCGCAGCGCGCACGCGAACTCGCCGCCCGCTTCGCGCGCGCGGACGGCACGAGCGCCGACCTGGCGCGCGACTTGGCGTGCTTGGCCGACGCGCAGGCATGCTTGGCATCGCCGCGGGGTATGGTCCAATCGTCCAAGCTGCGCGTGCTGTTCGCGCTAGTCGGCGCATCCGGCCATGGCGATAGTGCGTTGGTGGCGGCGGCCTTGCGCGACTTCGCGGGCGAGATTGGCGCTCGGATTCAGTTGACAGCTCGCTCCTTCGTGACACTGGACGACTTGCACGCCACTTTGCCCTTGGAACCTTTCGATGTCATTCACTTCGTCGGGTCCGGTCGCGGCGAAGGTCGGCTCTTGTTGCACGAATCCGAGCCATTTTCCACGGCATCGCTCGTCGCCCTGCTGGTAGGGCGCAGTCCGACCCTCCGTTGTGCCGTGTTCACCGGGTGCGCGAGCGCTGACTTGGCGGAGGCGCTCGTGTCACACGGGCTCCCGTACGCCGTCGTCATGGCAGCGCCCCTCACGGATCGCTTGGCCGGCGAGTTCTCGCGTGCCTTCTATCGCGCGCTCGCCGCAGGCGTGGCGATCGAGCAGGCACACCTTCTCGGCTGTCATGCGCTCTCGCTCGCATTCCTCCCGAAGGGCGCCACGCCCGTGTTGCGCAGCAACATGGCGCATCCTCTCGTCGTCCCCTGATCGTCCGGTTTCGCGTGGAAGCTCTGCCTGCGGCCTAGGCGTGCACGCCAGGGGCTTCGTGCCCGGTGCGCGCCACGTACTCGTCGTAGGTGCCAGGGTAGAGGTGCGGCTGGCGCTCGGTGCCGCTCTCGCCGCCCAGCTCCAGCACGCGCGTGCCGAGGCCGCGCAGGAACGTGCGGTCGTGCGACACGAACAGCATGCTGCCCTCGAACTCGCGCAGGGCCTCGACCAGCATCTGTTTGGTCTGCAGGTCGAGGTGGTTGGTGGGCTCGTCGAGCACCAGGAAGTTGGGCGGGTCGTGCAGCAGGCGCGCCAGCACCAGGCGCGAGCGCTCGCCGCCCGACAGCGCGCGGATGCGCTTGTCGACGTCTTCGCCCGAGAACTGGAAGGCCCCCAGCACGCCGCGCAGGGCGCCCACGGTGTCTTTCGGGAAGTCGGCCTGCATCTGCTCCCAGACGGTCAGCTCCGGGTCGAGCAGATCGAGCGACTGCTGCGCGAAATAGCCCAGCTTGACGCTGGCCCCGAGCTTGACGCTGCCGGCGTCCGGCGCCAGCACGCCGGCCGCCATGCGCAGCAGGGTCGTCTTGCCGGCGCCGTTCTTGCCCATCACGCACCAGCGCTCGCCACGCCGGACCATCAGGCTCACGCCCTCGTGCACCACGCGCCGGCCGTAGGCCTTCGAGACGCGCTCGAGCGTGAGCACCTCCTCGCCCGAGCGCGGCGGGCGCCGGAAGTCGAAGCGCACCACCTGACGCTGCTTGGGCGGCTCGACGCGCTCGATCTTGTCGAGCGCCTTGACGCGGCTCTGCACCTGCGCCGCCTTGGCGGCGTGCGCCGCGAAGCGTTCGATGAAGCGCTGCTCCTTGGCCAGCATGGCCTGCTGGCGCGCGTAGGCGGCCTCGCGGTTCTGTTCGCGCAAGGCGCGCTCGCGCTCGTAGAAGTCGTAGTCGCCGGAGTAGAGCGTGATCTCGCCCGCGTCGATCTCCGCGATCTTCGAGACGATGCGGTTCATGAACTCGCGGTCGTGCGAGGTCATGAGCAGCGCGCCGGGGAAGGCCCGCAGGAAGCTCTCCAGCCACAGGATCGATTCGATGTCGAGGTGGTTGGTGGGCTCGTCCAGCAGCAGCACGTCGGGCCGCCCGAGCAGCACGCGCGCGATGGCCACGCGCATCTTCCAGCCGCCGGAGAGCGCGCCCACGTCGCCGTCGATGCGTTCGTCGTCGAAGCCCAGCCCGTGCAGCACCTCGCGGGCCTGAGCTTCGAGCGCATAGCCGCCCAGGTGCTCGTACTCCTCCTGCACCTCGCCGAAGCGCGCCAGGATGCGGTCCAACCCGTCGGCCTGGGCAGGGTCGGTCATGGCGTGCTGCAGTTCTTCGAGCTCGTGGTGCAGCGCGCCTGCGCGCCCGCTGCCGGCGATGGCTTCGTCGAGCACCGAGCGGCCGCTCATCTCCTCGACGTCCTGGCGGAAGTAGCCGATGCTGAGCTTGCGCGGCACCGAGACGTCGCCCTCGTCGGGCGCTTCTTCGCCGACCAGCATGCGGAAGAGCGTGGTCTTGCCCGCGCCGTTGGGCCCGACCAGCCCCACCTTCTCGCCCGGGTTGAGCTGAAAGGAGGTCTCGACGAACAGCACCTGCCGGCCGTACTGCTTGGAGATGCGCGCCAGGGAGATCATGAGGCCGGAGAGACTACCATGCGCGCGGCGGCGT
>WBZQ01002854.1_pt1 | contig 10908 bp, 10 predicted proteins | sample 5204251 | NCBI WGS metagenome assembly WBZQ01 (sample SAMN12412402, study PRJNA552823) | activated sludge metagenome | isolation source: activated sludge from nitrification reactor of wastewater treatment plant... | place: USA: Virginia | collected 2017-09 | reverse complement strand
CGAGTTGCTTCACCACGGAGGCCACGCTCGGGTAGGAGCAGCCCGCGGTCTTCTGCAGCCAGAGGCGCGTCAGCGGTCCCCGGCCGCGCAGCCAGGCCCAGATGAGGAGTTTCTCGACTGCGAAGCCGGCGTCCCGGCGCCGGAGCCTGTGAGCTGGGCGGGTGGGTTGGGAGGGGCGGGTGGGACGAAAGACGCTGTCGCCCGACGCCCCGAACGTCCGGACCGAGCCATCGCGGAGGTCGACCTCGAGGGAGAGCCGGGCCGCGATCTCGGGCTTCAGGACCGACATGGCTGCCGACCACTCGGCCACGATGCGGGCCTCGGACACCCGCGGCTGGGTGATCCGCAGCAGCGAATGCGGCCGGGGTGGGACGGAGGCCTTTGCCGCCATCTCGAGCAACTCCGCCCGCAGAGGTCGTACAGCCGAGAGGTTCTTCAGCTGCCGTTCGAGCCTGGGCACATCCTTAGGCTACCACTAAATATCTAGGCGGCTACTAAATCTATTCGTCCCGGGGGGGGTCTGACCCATTGGTCCTTCGCCTCCCGCGAGTCCCCGCGGGCCCTTGATCGGCCGGCGAAGCTCCTGGTTCAGGAGCAGGCTGCCCTTCCCTGATGGGCATATGGCACGCCAAGAGTGATCGGACGTCGTCCTCGGCGATGAAGTCGGTCGGGAGTTCGTGCGGTGGCGTGCCTGACAGAGGGACCGCGGGAGCTGGCCCGGGCCCGGGTGAGTAGTTTCCGATCCGCCCATCGCCGCGGGGCTGGCGCTGGATGAGCCCCGTTGCGGCGAGCTGTCTTGCCGCCCTGATTGACCGGCTGCTGGGGGGCACCAGGGCCGGCAAGCCGGTCGGCGAGCTCCCGGTCGGTGAGTCCCGGCTCACGCCCGACGAGTTCGGCAAGTCGGTCCTTCAGGCTCATTCGTCCACTCCGAGCGCTCGTTGCATCTGGCAGTCGGCGGCGAGCCACGCCTCCGCTATTCGATCATAGGGTCTCCCAGGGCCCTCCCAGGTCCCTCGCCCACGACGCCGTGGGCGGCAGCGGCACCGGCTCTCGAAACGTGACCTCGACGACGTCGGTTGCGGCGAGGGCGAAGCTCTCTGCGGGCTGGGACGTCTGCGGGCCTCGGGGAACGGGCTTGCCCATCTGCATGCGAGTGGCGCCGGAGTTGCATCTGGCGAACCAAGGTGTTGCCCGCGCGGCCACGTCCGCGAACGGGACACGGATCACCACGTCGGTCGCGCGGTACAGGGCGAACGCCCTTCGACCTGCGCGGACAGGCCCTTCGGCACGTCCGGCCCAGAAGAAAACCCGCGCCCCCAGATCCTCGAGGAGATCGTCCAGTGACCAGCCGTCCTGGAAGGCGATGCAGCTCGGGTGGAGGAGGTCTTGATCCCGCAGGATGGGCTTGCCCGGGACGACAGGGCGACGCCGACGGATGCTGCGCACCGCCTCGGGCTCCAGGATCGCGGCCGGCAGGAGCTGTCGAGCGCTCCGGATCGACGACAGGTTCTCGGCGTGGGTGAGGTGGTACAGCAGCGGCCTTCGGTTCTCGAAGTCGCTCAGTGTGAACGGCACGGTTCCTCCTCGCGAGATCGGAGGTCGGAGCTGTTCCGCTTCATGCCCTCCTGCTCGCCTCGCATCGTGACATGGCCGCGCCAGGTCCAGGGTCGATCCACGGCAGGCCCCGCGCGACGTTCGGGGCGGCTTGGGCGACTACGTCTCCGTGCCCTCGCAGGCTGTCCCGTCTGCGTGGAGGTGGACGAGCACATGCCCCCTCTCGGGCCGGTAATCGACGGTGAGCCGATCGATCGCCGCGCCGCACCTGGGACACGGGATCTTGGCGGGCCAGGGCGCCCTTGCGGTCTCCTCGGCCTTCCCGGCGAGACCGTCGAGGTAGGCCGCCGCCTGCCTGAGGCGCCCTCTCAGATGGTGGATCTGCCGTGCCAGCCCCTGGATCACCGCGACCAGGTGGCGCCGCTCGCTCAGCAGGCAGGCGAGCCACTGCTTGGCGATCGGATCGGCGCTGCGGAACTCGGCGATCCGGCGCACATCGTCTTCGGAGAGCATGGCGAAGATATGGTGAAGAATACCATCAGCCCCGGGGATGTCCAGGGGTCGCGACGCGGGCAGGCAGAACGTGCGAGGCGGCTGCTGACCTACCCCGCGGCGATGTGGCGCCCGACGCTCTGGAAGAAGGCTCCGTTGAGGCCATGGGCCACCGGGTGAGGTACGACCAGGCAGAGGACAGAGCCGCGGCGGGCTGCGGTCACACCCTCGATGCCCGTGCTCGTCAGGGGGGCCTCGACGATCCGTTGCCAACGCTCCAGGTACCCGAGGCCGTAGAAGACCACGGCCCGAGGGGCGTGCCGGTCGATGAGGTGACGCAGGCCGGCCTCGCGTCTGTCGCCGACCTTCGCGAGATAGGTCGCTCTGTCCTGCAGCTTCGGCATCTGGGTCCACTCGTGGAAGCGCCAGGTGGCCATGTTGCGCGAAGGGAGTGGGAGGAGTTCCAGCAGGCAGGTGGTGCCGGCGCGCCGGGCGAACGACTCGACCTGGTAGCGCCGGATGGTGTCGGGGGAGACCTCGGCACCGCGGGCGGCCAGGACGATGCGAATGAGGTGCTTCCAGGTAGGCTGGATGCGCGGATTGGGTCCGGTCCAGCGCAGCTCGCCTATGGCGAGGCAGTACTCGTGAATGTCGTCGAACGGGGCCCTTCCGGCCTTGTCCCAGGCCGCGAGGCGGCGCTGGATCTCCTCGAAGGACGTGCCGCCGCCCTGCTCCATGCCCACGAACCAGAGGTCGCCGGCCGGGTTCCCGTATCCCCAGGATCCTTCGATGTAGGCGTCGAGCAACTGCGAGTCCAGCATGGCTGTCTCCTGGTATGGCGAAGTCGGGCGCCGCGGGGCTGGCGCTCGCTCGTCCTGACGGCTCATGATTCGGGAGGCAGTGGCCCGCGCGTGATGTACGACTCCGCATGGTCGGTCAGTTGTCTCCGCTTACGCTCTTCCAGTCCGACGAAATCGCAGACATGGTTCATCGCTGGGAACCACCGTCGCAGGAGGAGCTCCCCGATGATCCGCGGGAAGACTTGAGCCTGCCCTTCGGGAGTGAGGAAGGGCGGCACGAAACAACGCATCAGGCAGAAGAGTCCGCCGTGCTGCTTGGACAGAAAGAACAACCAGTACGGGAAGGCCTCGTCGAGCGCGACGGCGAAGGCCCGGACCTTCTCGATCTCCCAGAGTTCTCTGCGGTCGTCTTCGTGGCCGTGAAAGGCGATGTCCACGCGCTCGCAGAACTCGGCGGCAGTCTGTGGCGACGCCAGGAGCCGCTGGAGAACCTCGAGGGTCGGCTGGATGTTGCCCGACTCGACCTCATCTCGAGGGACGAGGATGTGCAGCGGATTCACGGAACGCGGCGTTTGCATCGGCTCTCCCTGCGGGAAGCCTAGCGCCACCAGGGGTCAGGACAGGTCCGTGCGGGGATGGGGGAGGGAACTCCCCCTGGTTTCAGCCGCGGCGTGCCGCGTCTTGCACCACCCCCACCAGCGGGGACCTCGGCGGCCCCCGCAACGCCCCCGCCTCATCGGACGTTACGTCGTGGCTGACCTGGCCCAGTAGGCCCCCGCGCCCGCCCGTCCGCGCGGCCCCCCCGGGGGCCTTCCCCCCGTCCACATCGCGCGTCGTTCTTCGTGGTGCCCCCTCGGGCTCGTCGCTGCGCTCGCTCGCCTCGGGCGCCGGTGTCAGGTCGCGCCATGTGGCCGCCCACCTCCAGGGACGACGGACGACGAAGGCCAAGACCACGTCGGGCGGAGGAGTGCGCTCCGAAGCCTGGGTCCGAAGCCCGGGTGGGCGGCAGCCGGCGCGCCGGACGAGGTCCGTCACGCTCGAGCGGCTGCAACTCGCCCAGCCCGGGGAACGGAGGGGCCGGTCCACCGACCTGCGGTCCTGCGCGGGAACGTGCCAGCCGAAGCACGGTCGCTGGCGCTCCCTTGTCACGCCTGCTCGTCCCTGCGGTGCGGCGTCCCGGCCGACGGATCGGCAGGTGTGCCTTCGGCAGTTTGGATCGGAGGAGTCTTCTCCTCCCCCCCGGAGGTCTGCGACCGGGGGGGAGGCCGAAGGACGGTCGGTCAGGGACGACGACGACCCCGGACGAGGACGAGACGGGCCGGTGAGAGCGGCCCTGGCCTGCGGCGAGCGGGCCTTTGATCGAAGGCGAGAGAGGGGCGGAAGGCCCCGGAAAGGCAGACGAGACCATGGCCAAGAAGAGCACCAAGCGGACCGAGACCATCACCGTGAACAAGCCGCACGCGGGAGCGCCGGAGAACCTGCTGGCGAACGTGGAACTGCTGTTCGCGTCGGGCCTGCTGGCGGGCCTGCGCTTGACCGGGATCGCGTTGTGGAAGGCGACGGCTGCGAACGGCCGGCGCTTCGTGAGCGTGACGTTCCCGGCGCGGGGCGTGGAGGGGGAGGAGGGGACGCGCTACTTCGACCACATCCGGGGGAAGGGTGAGGACGTGAAGCGGCTGAAGGCCGCGATCGTGAACGCGTACCGGACGCAGGCGAAGGCGGAGGGGATCGAGGTTCCCGAGGACGCCGCGGAGGAGGCCGCGGCCTGAGAGACGGACGGGAGCGCCGGGGGACCGTGGGAGAGACGGTCCCCCGGCGTGACTGCCGCAGACCCGCACAGCAACAGCGGTAGCCCGGGCCGGGCCAGACGGCGCCCGCGCCGGGACCGCTTCGGTCCCACGCGGCCCTGCGGGCCGCGTGCCCCCCGCCTGTCGAAGTCTGCCCGGGGACCGGGGGCCTTCCCCCCGGACCCCCGCCTTCGGAGTCGCACGGGCGACGGCCTCATCGACGAAGGACAGCGCCACGCGTGTCCAGCCCCGAAGCCGCGGGCCGGCAGTGCCTGACAGCAACCCCCTGGCCCGCGGCGCTCCTCGGGAGCGCCGGGGCTGCGCGGGCGCGCCAGCAGCAGCCCGGGCGCACGCGCCCTTGTCACGCCTGCTCGCCCCGCCGCTCCCGCCTCGCGAACGGACGTGAGGTGGCCTGCGGCGTCTTCGGGTCCTGACCTGCCAGGCCCTCCCCTCCGGACCGGCGAAGGGGAGGGCCGGTGGCAGGTCGTCATCGGCGGGTTCTCCACACGAGCGGGAGAGGCGCGCGATGAGCGTCGAGATGCTGCGGCCGGTCCAGCGGAGCCTGTGGGAGGCGTTCGATCCGGAGCCCCAGCCGGAGGCGACCTTGCCCGCAGGGGCCTGGGAGCTGGCGCTCGCCGTCGAGCGCCGTCTCGCCGACGGGTGCGCGATCCCCGACAACCGCACGCTCACCCGCCTGGCCGAGATCCACTTCGGCGGCACGCGCGGCGCGGGCCGCTACACGCCTCGGGACGCCTACGACGCCCTCGAGGCCGGCCTGAACCGGTTCCTGCTGGCCCGCGGCCGGGCGTTGCTGGAGGAGCCGCGCCGCGCCCTGGACGAGCTGCGCGGCCTGTGCGCCCGGCTGCCCACGCAGACGGACCGCACGCACGAGCAGGACGAACTGCAGCAGTTCAGCACGCCCGCCCCGCTGGCCCTGGTGGCGCTGCACGCCCTCGCCGTGGAGCCCGGCGAGTGCGTGCTGGAGCCGTCGGCCGGCGTCGGCAACCTCGCCGTTCTGGCCCGCCTGGCCGGCGCCACCGTCCACGTCAACGAGATCGCGCCGCGCCGTGCTGCGTTCCTGAAGGCCCTCGGCTTCGACCCGACCGCCGTGGACGCCGAGTTCCTCAACGACCTCCTGCCGGCGCACGTGCGGCCCACGGCCGTGCTGATGAACCCGCCGTTCAGCTCGACCGGCGGCCGCGTCACGGCACACCGCAGCGCGTTCGGAGCGCGCCACGTGAGCCAGGCCCTCGCGCGTCTGGCGGACGGCGGACGCCTGGTGGCGATCGTGGGCGAGGGGCTGGCCCTCGACCGGCCCGGGGCCCGGGACTGGTGGGAGGACGTGACGGCGCGGTTCAGCGTCCGCGCGGACCTCGGCCTTCCCGCGTCGGCCTTCGCGAAGCAAGGGACGCAGTTCCGGACCCGGCTCCTCGTGATCGACAAGACCGGCCCCACCCGCGGCGCCAGCTTCGCCGAACGGGTCCGGAGCATCCGCTTCGGCGACGTCGCGACGCTGGAGGATGCGCTGGCGGCCGTCACCCCGCTGCGCGCCCTGCGCGGCGTGCGCGACACCCAAGCGGCAGTCCCGGCCGCGAACGCCGAGCCGTACACCGCAACCGCCGGCACGGTCGCGCCGCCGCCGGCCGCAGCCCCGACGCCTGCCCGCCCAGCGCCGGCCGAGGAGCTGCCCGGGGACGGGACGTTCGTCCGCTACGTCCCGTCCCAGCTCGGCGTCGCCGGCCTGGCCGAGCACCCCGCGGAGATCGTGGAGGCCGCCTCCATGGCCGCCGTCGAGCTGCCGCCGCTCACCTACCGCGGCGCGCTCCCCGAGAGCGTGCTGCGGGACGGGCGCCTGTCGGCCGTGGCCCTGGAGAGCGTGCTCTACGCGGGGCAGCGCCACGCCCAGACGCTTCCCGACGGCCGGCGCGCAGGTTACTTCGTGGGGGACGGCACGGGAGTGGGGAAGGGCCGCATCGTGGCCGGGATCCTGCTCGACAACTGGTGCCAGGGCCGGCGCCGGGCCGCGTGGGTCTCGGTGAGCCAGGACCTCATGCAGGACGCGATCCGCGACCGGGACGACGTGGGCGCCTCGGAGATCCCGCTCGTCCGCATCAACGACTTCCCGGCCGACGGGGACATCGCACTCGCCGAGGGCATCGTCTTCACCACCTATGCCTCGCTGATCGCCCGGGCGCGCGGGGAGCGGACCCAGACCCGGCGTGAACAGCTCGAGCGCTGGCTGGGGCCGGACGCCGTGATCGTGTTCGATGAGGCGCACCGGGCGAAGAACGCGCTCGCCGCGGGGCGGGGCGAGCCGACGCAGACGGGGCAGGCCGTGATCGACCTGCAGAAGAACCTCCCCGGTGCCCGCGTGACGTACGTCTCGGCCACAGGGGCCAGCGACGTGCGGCACATGGCATACATGACCCGGCTTGGCCTGTGGGGGCCGGGCACGGCGTTCCCGCGCGGCTTCGAGCAGTTCCTCGTGGAGATCTCCGGGGGCGGCATCGGGGCCATGGAGATGGTGGCGCGCGACCTGAAGGCCCTCGGCATGTACAACTCCCGCTCGCTTTCGTTCCGCGGCGTGGAGTACCGCGAGGCCGCGCACGTGCTCACGCCCGAGCAGCGGCGGATCTACGACACCGCCGCGCGGGCGTGGCAGGTGGTGCTGCGCAACGTCGAGCGCGCGATCGAGGTCACGAACGGGGACGCGCGGGCGCGGGCGAGCGCCATGTCCGCGTTCTGGTCGGCGCAGCAGCGCTTCTTCAACCAGCTCCTCGTCGCGCTCAAGGTGCCCGCGTGCATCGCCGAGGCGGAGCGCGCCCTCGCCGCCGGGTGCAGCGTCATCATCGGCCTCATCAACACCGGCGAGAGCCGGACGGCGGAGAAGGTGGCCCGCGCGCTGGCCGAGGGCAACGACCTGGACGACCTCGACTTCACGCCGCGCGAGGTGATCGCGTCCCTCGTGGAGCGGTGTTTCCCGCTGACCCTCTACCAGGAGCAGACGGACGAGGCGACGGGGAAGACGATCCGGGTCCCCGTGCTCGACCGCGACGGGAACCCCGTGACGAGCCGCGAGGCGCAGGAGATGAAGGACGGCCTGCTCGATGAGCTGTCCGGCCTGACGCTGCCCGAGAACCCGCTCGACCAGATCGTGAACCACTTCGGCGAGGACCGCGTGGCCGAGCTGACGGGCCGCAAGCGCCGCCTCATCCGCGATCCGCGGACGGGCGCCGTCGAGTACCGCACCCGTGCCGTGCGCGGCGTCGCCATGGACCGCGTGAACCTGAACGAGATGCGGTTGTTCCAGGCGGGGAGCAAGCGCGTGGCGATCCTCTCGGACGCGGCGTCTACGGGGATCTCGCTGCACGCGAGCCGGCGCGCGGGGAACCAGCAGCGCCGGGTCCACATCACTCTCCAGCTCGGCTGGTCCGCGGACCGGCAGATGCAGACGTTCGGCCGCTCGCACCGGACGGACCAGGCGTCGGCGCCCGAGTACGTGCTGCTGTCGACGGACGCGGGAGGCGAGCGGCGCTTCTCGTCGACGATCGCGCGCCGGCTCGCAGGCCTCGGCGCGCTCAGCAAGGGCCAGCGGGACGCCGTGGGCGCGGGCGACCTGGCCCGCTTCAACTTCGAGACGCAGGAGGGGGAGGCCGCCCTGGCTGCGCTGTACCGGCGCATGCTCGCGGGCGAGGAGATGGCCGGCCTCGACGACCCGCGCGGCGTGCTGGTGGACATGGGCCTCATGCCGGAGGACGGCACGCTCGCCACGCGCGACCTGCACGACGTGCCGCGCTTCCTCAACCGCCTGCTGGCGCTCGATCTCGCCCGGCAGAACGCGGTGTTCGCCGCGTTCGTGACGCTGTTCGACGAGACGATCGCCCGGGCGAAGGCCTCCGGCACGTTCGACGAGGGCGTGTCCGACGTGAAAGGACTCGCCATCCGTCTGGCGCAGGAGCCGAGCGTGGTCCACTGCGACGTGACCACCGGGGCGCGGACGTTCCACTACGTCCTCCACGTGGACCGGAAGACCGAGGCCGTCACGTGGGAGGGCGTGTGCGCTCGGCATGCCCTGGCGCTGGCTGCTGGCGGGCGCCGCGGCGAGCTGGCGGGCTTCTACGAGCAGCGGACCTCGGGCCGGATCGTCTATGCCGAGCCGGGCCCGGACCGGACGGACGCGCGCAGCGGCGAGGTGCACGGTACGATGGCCGTGAGCGTGCCGAAGGGCTGGCGCGAGGCGCTGGTCCGGGCGGAGGAGTTCCTCGGCTGGAACGCGTCGTGGGGCCGGATCGAGCCGGCGGACGCGGAGGCCTCGTGGCGGGAGCGGCACGGACGCGTGCCGAAGGTGGAGACGCGGGAGATGCATCTCGTGGGCGGGGCCATCCTGCCCCTGTGGGATCGTTTCCGTGCCGCCCGCGCCACCAGGCTGCGCGTGGTGCGCGCCACGACGGACCAGGGCCGGCGCGTTGTCGGCGTCCAGGTGCCGCGGGCCGATCTGGCCGCGACGCTGCGCGCCCTGGGCGTGACCCGGACCCTGCGCTCGGCCGGCGGGGTGTTCCGGGCCGTCCTGCAGGAGCGGGAGACGGTGGCCCTGGTGGCCGGGCTCGAGCTGCGCCGGGTCAGCGTGCACGGCGAGCCGCGGCTGGAGCTGCGCACCACCGGCGCCGAGAGCTACGCGGAGCTGCGCGCCCTCGGCCTGCTGAAGGAGCGCATCGACTGGCGGCAGCGCTTCTTCGTGCCCACCGAGGAGGGGGCCGGCGTCGCCGTGCTGGAGCGGCTGCTCGCGCGCTACCCGGCCGCGGAAGCGGCATGACCATGCCGAGCCCGTGCCTGTTCCGCTCGCCGAACGGGCGTTCGGTAAGGCGCTCCCGCGGCGGCCGGGGGCCTTCCCCCCGGACCCCCGCCGCTGAAGCGAGCCCGGGACAACGGGTTTCGCAGTGGTCGCCGGCCGGACCTCTGGGTTCGAGCGGTCTGGTCCACCTCGACCTCGACGGCTACTATCTCCAGGCGATGGATGACGACAACGCGACCTTTCATGACCTGGCGACATCGGTGGCGGCAGCGCGCTTCAGGATCCTCCGCGTGGAGGGCGAGGAGGAGGCTGATCGATCGTGGCAGCGGGTGACCTGCCACCTGCACCGCGAAGATCTGCCGTGGGCCGCCGTTCCCATCGCGCACGCGGTGAGCGCGCACTCCTTCGCCGACGCACGGCCGCGAGGGGTGTCGGGCGCCGACTTCGACCCGCGCGACGAGTGGGGTCTGGGCGACCTGCTCAGCCGGCTGCGCTTCGAGCGCGGGAGGCTGGTGCTGGAGACCGATTACGTGCGGGGCCGCATGATGAAGACGGACATCTCCATCGGACCCGACGGACGCCTGGTGGTTGCAACCCGCAACCGGCACGAGATGGCCCTCCGCTGGCTCCGGGCGCTGAAGGGCAAGAGGCACCTTCAACTCGTCTGAGACGGCGGCGATGGGCGGTGAGAATCGCACCGTCTACGTCGGTAGGGCCGTCACAAACGGTGCCGCAGCAGGCGCAAGGAATTGATCGCGACGTCGAGCGTGCTGCCCTCGTGCAGCACGATGTCCGCGCTCACGCCCGCCACCCCGGCCGCCGCCGCGATCACGAGCGCCGCCATCACGGCCAGTGCGATGCCGAGGTTCTGGCGCAGGACTCGCCGTGAGGCCCTGCCGGGGGAGATCGCGAACGGCAGCCGCGACAGGTCGTCACGTCGGCCGTCTCCAAGGCGCGTCGGTGCCCGCACCGCCCATGGCCACTCCGACGCTCGCCGACGCCAGGGCGGGCGCGTCGTTCACTCCGTCGCCGACCATGGCCACGCTGCGGCCGGCGGCCAACTCCCGGATGGCGGAGACCTTGCTCTCGGGCAGCAGTCCGGCGCGCACCGTGTCGATCCCCAGCGCACGCGCGACGCGGCCCGCGGCGAGCGTGTTGTCGCCCGTGAGCAGCAGCGTCTCGCGCACGCCCAGCGCGCGCAGGCGCTCAATGACGGCCGGCGCACGACCAGCCGGCGGACCCGGACCGGCCGCACACCGATGCCCACGTACGCGAACCGCTCGTCCACTGCCACCCGCACTATCCCGACATCCACCACCGGCACCGGCACGATTGACGGGCGGGCGGACCCCGCCCGGGCCGAGAGGAACTGCCCTCGACCTGATCTGCTCGGCGGCCGGTCGCGCGTGGAGAGGTCCAGCCGCTCCAGTCTGCGCGCCGGCCGGGCGTCCCTCGGTCAGGTCACCCGGACGTGCGCCCTGGA
>WBZQ01002219.1_pt1 | contig 10912 bp, 2 predicted proteins | sample 5204251 | NCBI WGS metagenome assembly WBZQ01 (sample SAMN12412402, study PRJNA552823) | activated sludge metagenome | isolation source: activated sludge from nitrification reactor of wastewater treatment plant... | place: USA: Virginia | collected 2017-09 | reverse complement strand
GGGCTTGTATACCAATTCTGAATGGTCACAGAGTCCGTTGATCCATGAATCGCCAACCTCAAATCGTTCACTTGACGAGTCAGAACGAGATCTAATGGGTTGATGGTGACACCGAATGCTAGAACGTCGGCTGTACCCGAGTTATCACTCACCGTGTCTTGCCCCCCGCCTCGGCTGTAGAGGTAGGTATCGTTGCCGCCGAGCCCGGAGAGCATATTGTTGGCGCTATTCCCCGCCAGGATGTTATTCGCAGTATTCCCGGTCCCATTGACCGCCGCCGTGCCGATCAATGTGAGATTTTCGAGATTTGCGCCCAACGTCCAGGCCACCGCACTCTGAACCGTATCGGTCCCGGCACTTGCGGCCTCCGTCACCGTATCGCCGGTCCCCACGATATACGTGTCGTTGCCGGCCCCGCCGGTCAGGACGTTCGCGGCGCTATTGCCCATGAGAAGGTTATCCAGCGCATTGCCCGTGCCATTGATCGCTGTCGTGCCGGTCAGCGTCAGGTTTTCCACATTCGCGCCTAAGGTGTAGGTCAACGAACTTTGGACCGTATCAATGCCGGCATTGGCCAATTCGGTCACCGTGTCGCCGGTTCCCACCACATAGGTATCGTTGCCGGCTCCGCCGGTCAACACGTTGGCGGCGCTGTTCCCTGTGAGAATGTTGTCCAGCGCGTTGCCCGTGCCGTTAATGGCGGTGGTACCCGTGAGCGTCAGATTCTCTACGTTCGCGCCTAAGGTATAGGTCAGGGAACTCTGAACCGTGTCGAGTCCCTCGTTCGTATTTTCTGTCACTGTATCTCCGGCATTGTCACGGACATAGGTATCATCGCCGGCGCCGCCGGACATCCCGTCCGCACCGGTGCCGCCATTTAACACGTTCGCCCCGCTGTTGCCGACGAGGGTGTTGTTTAGCGTGTTGCCAGTGGCATTGATCGCCGCCGAGCCTGTCAACGTCAGATTTTCAATGTTCGCACCGAGGGTGAATGTGACCGCACTCTGCACCGTGTCTGTCCCCGCGCTCGCGGCCTCGGTCACGGTATCCCCGGCATTGTCGACGATATAGGTGTCGTTGCCCGTCCCGCCAGACATGGCATCCGCACCCGCACCGCCATCCAACATGTTGTTTCCCGTATTGCCGGTCAGGCTATTATTCAGCGCGTTGCCGGTGCCATTGATGGCTAAGGCCCCCGTCAACGTCAGGTTTTCGACCTCCGCTCCCAACGCATACGTAACCGCGCTTTGCACCAAGTCCGTTCCGCCGCCGACGTTCTCGGTGATCACATCTCCGACATTGTCGACGACGTAGGTGTCGTTGCCTGCTCCGCCCGCCATCGTATCGGCGCCGGCTCCACCATTCAACGTATTGAGCCCACTGTTCCCCGTAAGGACATTATTCAACGTGTTGCCCGTGCCATTGATGGCACTCGACCCGGTCAGCGTGAGATTCTCGAGATTGTTCCCCAGCGTCCACGTGATGAAGCTCTGCACCGTATCGGTTCCGGCACCAGCCGCTTCGGTCACCGTATCACCGGTGCCGACGACATAGGTGTCGTTTCCTGCGCCGCCAGTCAGCATATTGGCCGCGCTGTTGCCGGTGAGGACGTTATCCAGCGCGTTGCCCGTGCCGTTAATGGCGGTGGTGCCCATAAGCGTCAGGTTCTCCACGTTCGCACCTAAGGTGTAAGTCAGCGCACTTTGGACCGTGTCTACGCCTTCATTCGCGTTCTCCGTCACCGTGTCTCCGGCATTGTCGAGGACATAGGTGTCATCACCGGCGCCGCCGGACATGGCATCGGCTCCCGTGCCACCACTCAACACATTTGCGCCGCTGTTGCCCACGAGGGTGTTGTTCAGCGTATTGCCTGTCCCGTTGATCGCCGCGGTACCCGTCAGCGTGAGATTCTCGAGATTCGCCCCTAACGTCCACGTCACTGAACTCTGTACTGTGTCAGTCCCTTGGCCGGAAGATTCAGTCACCGTATCACCCGTTCCGACCACATAGGTATCGTTGCCAGCGCCACCCGTCAGTACGTTAGCGGCACTATTCCCGGTCAATACGTTACTAAGCGCATTGCCTGTGCCGTTAATGGCGGACGAGCCAGTCAACGTCAAATTCTCGATATTCGCCCCGAGGGTATAGGTGAGCGAACTTTGGACCGTATCGATCCCTTCTGCTGCCTCCTCCTCGACGGTATCACCCACATGATCGATCACATACGTATCGTTGCCACTGTACCCCATCATCCAATCGGCGCCAACCCCGCCGTCCAGCATGTTCGCACCGGCATTGCCACTGAGTATATTGTCCAGAGCATTACCGGTGCCGTTGATCGCATCGGTGCCAGTCAGAGTCAGATACTCGACATTGGCGCCGAGCATGAAAGTGGCTGAACTCATGACCTGATCGGTCCCCTGATTGGCCAGTTCTACGATCGTGTCTCCCCCGTCAACGATGTACGTATCGTCGCCCGCACCGCCGGTCAACACATTGGCGCCGCTATTGCCCGTCAACACATTGTCTTGTGCGTTGCCGGTTCCATTAATGGCGCCCGTCCCCGTTAGGGTGAGGTTTTCTAAATCGGCCGCGAGCGTCCAACTGGTCGATGCTACCACCGTGTCGGCCCACCCTTCGCCGGGAAGTTCGACAATTGTATCGGCGTCGTCCACTACATAGGTGTCGTTGCCTGTTCCACCGATCAGGACGTTTGCCCCACTGTTTCCCGTCAAGACGTTGTCCAACTCGTTGCCGGTCCCATTGATGGCTGCGGTGCCTGTCAGCGTCAGATTTTCCAACTCACTGCCGAGGGTGAAGGTCTGGTCGGTGATGACCGTGTCGGTCCCGCCGAATTGTTGTTCGACGATCGTGTCGCCAGCGCCGACGACATAAGTATCGTCGCCAGTGCCCCCAATGAGCTGATCTATTCCGCCGCCGCCATCCAACACGTTGTTGCCACTGTTGCCGGTGAGTACATTGTCGCCGGCATTCCCGGTCGCGTTGATGGCCTCCGTGCCGGTTAAGGTCACATTTTCCAACACGTCTTCCAACTCTGCGCTCAGGACAAAACTCTGATCCGTGTTAATCGTGTCTATGCCCTGACCGGCTAATTCCACGATCGTATCACCTGCTCCGATGACATAAGTGTCATTGCCGGCTCCGCCAGTCAGCACGTTGGCCGCACTGTTGCCTGTCAGCACGTTATTCAATTCATTGCCGGTGCCGTTGCTAGTCGCCGTACCGGTGAGAGTGAGATTCTCTAAATTAGCACCTAGGGTGAAACTGACCGAGCTCAATACCGTATCGGTGGCGAAACCAACGTCGGATACGGTGTCACCGAGATTGTCTACCACATAGGTATCGGACGCATTACCGCCGATCATTGTATCGGCTCCGAGTCCACCGTCAATGTAGTTGTACCAATGCTGATTTCCTACTATGACGTTGTTCAACGCGTTGCCAGACAAATTATGTACCACTAATCCTTGTACGGGAGGGCCATCCCAGACAATGAGATTCTCAACGTTGTCTGGCAAGGTATAATGCATGCCGAAGTCCCAAGTGCCGAGGAACTTAACCGTGTCAATACCTTCATTCGAGGCCTCAATCACCGTATCAGTACCGATCACTTCATAGTTATCGTCCCCCAAGCCGCCTTGTAGTATGTCGCTGCCGCCGTCGTTAACAGAGTTGCCGCCTCCAACGAGCTTGTTATTGCCGCTGTTCCCGATAATCACATTGTCCAATAAATTTCCGGTCCCATCGACGTTGTAATAGCCCGTCAATGTCAGATTTTCGACGTTTCCTGGCAAGGTGTACGACACCAGACTTTGGATAGTGTCCGTCCCCTGGCTGATCCCTTCGGTCACGGTATCTTGGGTGTTGTCCACGACAAAGGTGTCATTGCCGGCCGTCCCAGTCTGCGAATTTACCGTGCCGATGAACGTATGACTCACAATCGCAGCGGCATCCCAGATCGTCCCATCATTGAACGTGATCTGCTCAATGGCCGTGGCGTTGTTCATCCTTAGTTGAGTCGGACTTTGATCGATACTGAGCAACAGTTCTGTTCCATTTCGAAGAAGTGTGACGTCACCGGGGAGCACTCCTGGAGTCAACTGAATCTTGTCGGTCGTGCCTCCGTCGTCTCCAATTAAGTCCGATCCAGCCCCACGCCCAAAGAGATAGGTGTCATTGCCTAATCCACCTCGCAAGGTGTCGTTCCCCGTCCCGCCATCCAAGACGTCATTGCCATCCCAGGCTTCTATTAAGTCGTTCCCGCCCATGCCTGAAAGAATTTCATCCGCGTTTGTACCGCCTAGGTAATCATCGGCCACTGTACCAGTACTTGCGAGAGACCGTAACATGGACGAATCCCAGACCATGCCATTCGAGAATTCCACGCGGTTGATCCGATAATCGTTAAATGGGTTCAGCCAATTAAAAAGAGACATGTTATCAGCCGTCCCATTGATGCTGAGAACGAGAGAATAATTTGTTGACACGCCCCTCACCGTGACATCCGTCGGCAACACGCTCGTGCCAAATCGGATGGTGCCAGTGGGCGCATATATAGTGTCCTGCCCATCGCCACGATCAAAGAGAATCAGGTTTTGTCCACCACTATCAGAGATCTCGTCGTTACCAGTACCGCCTTGAAGGGTGTCCGTGCCTGCGGAGCCTTCTAGACGGTCGCCGCCCGAGCCTCCGATCAGCACATTGGTTCCCGTCGCTGCTACAACGATCAACCGATCACTTCCCGCTCCGCCATCCAATGTGTTGTCACCCGTTCCGCCGCTGAGCTGATCATCACCGTCTCCACCTTCCAAGGTGTCGTTGCCGTCGAGGCCTTGGAGCGTGTCATTTCCGCCCAAGCCGCGAATCAGGTCGTTCCCCGCCGTGCCGGTCAAAGTTTCGCTGGCTGCGGTGCCAAGAATCTCATTCAGCCCATGCGACACCGTCAGGGCAAACACATCCGACACGTTCAGGCTGCCCGTGTCAGTCGCGGTGACTTTCACATTCAAGGTGCCAACATCCGCCAACTGAGGCGTCCCGGTGAAGGTGCGGGTTGTCGGATTGAACTGGAGCCAGGTGGGCAACGGGCTGTTGTCGGACAACGTGGCGCTGTAGACCAGTGAATCGCCGGGATCGACATCCGCGAACGTCCCTGTCGGCACGACAAGACTGAACGGCACGTCTTTCGTCGCACTTTGATCCGGCAACGGCGTGGCAACGGTGGGCGCATCGTTGACATTGGTAATCGTCAGATTGAAACTCTCTGAGACGGTCCCATTCAAGCCGTCCGTCGCGGTGACTTTCAACCCCAGCATCCCGATCTGCGCATCGTCCGGCGTCCCACTGAACGTGCCGGTCTGTGCGTCAAAGCTGAGCCAGGCCGGAAGTGCTGAGCCGTCGGCTAGACGTGCGCTCAATGTCAGCACGTCGCCCAGGTCCTCGTCGGCAAAGGTATTCGCGGGAACCGCAAACGTCCAGGGCGCGTCCTCGGGCACCGTTTGATCGGGGACGGCGTTCGTGACAGTGGGGGCGTGATTCGTAAATACCGGGAACAAATCGCCCAGGTTTACAAGAGTGCCGTCTGCCAATTGCAGCGTGGAGACGACCAGCGACCCAAGAACGGTATTTCGGTTGAACCCGGCTAACTGAACCGCATCGGCCCCACCGTTGTAGCCAATTGTGAGAGTATTCGCGCCTTGCGTATAGGTAAGGTTGGCCGCTGTAACACCGGGGCCGAAGACAATACGGTTTCCTTCAGTTGTCGTGACTGTATCGTGGATCGTATCGAGCCCATCGCCGAGCGCGAAGGTGTAGAGGTCGTGTCCCGATCCTCCACGCAACACATCGTTCCCTGCATTCCCCGTAATCGTATCGTTCCCTCCTCCGGCGAAAATCGTATCGTTGCCGACACCAGTCCTGATCACGTCGTTTTCAGATGTGCCGATGATCTGTCCACTCGGCAGTCCCAGCAAGTCAGCGAGCGCAAACGTCTGGCCGCCCGCGACGATATTTTGGATCCCACCCGTCCCATTGACTCCTGTATTCGTGAATCCATGAATGAGAATGGAATCGCTGCTCGCCCCGACCTGGATCAGCAACGTATTGTCAATCGTATTGTGCGTAAACGAGAGCATCTCCCGCGTAATAATGGGATCGAACAAAATCGTGTTCACCTCGCCCACGACATCTTCTTCAAGGATTTGATCCTGGCCGTCGCCGGGAATGAAGAGATATTTATCGCTTCCGGTTCCACCTGTCAGAATGTCGTTCCCGATGCCTCCGAATAGTTCGTCATTTCCTTCATCGCCGAAGAGTTGATCAGCCCCGTCCTCGCCGAATAACCCATCGTTTCCTGCATCACCAGCAATGAGGTCGTCGCCGATACCACCCTGCAAGCGATCCGCACCCTCGTCACCAAACAGGGTGTCATTCCCCGCCTCACCCAGGAGAAAGTCGTCGCCGGCATCACCCGCCAACTGATCATCACCAGTACCTCCCTGCAGTTCATCGATTCCATCTCCACCGAAGAGCGTATCGTTCCCATCCGCGCCTTTGATGAGGTCATCGCCTTCTTCGCCGTCGAGAAAGTCCTCACCCTCTTGCCCCAATAAGAAATCGTTTCCGGTGCCCCCAAAGAGAGCATCATCACCTAGGCCGCCCTGCAGTTCATCATCGCCCGCATCACCCGACAAATCATCGTCGCCGTCCTGCCCAAAGAGCCGATCGTTTTCGCTGCCCCCGATGAGGAGATCGTTTCCTCCGCCACCTTGCAGCTCATCGATGCCGACCCCACCATCGAGCATGTCATCAGCCCCCGACTCATTCGCGTAGTCCCCAACAAGCACATCATCCCCAATACCGCCGAACAGCGCATCCGCTCCTAATCCACCATATAACTGATCGTTTCCATCTCCGCCCTCGAGCCAGTCATCGCCCGCTGGCGCGGCATATAGCACTCCTTCACCAAACAGCATGTCATCGCCACTGCCCCCCATCAGGACATCGGCCCGTCCTCCGCCATAGAGCCAATCATTCCCCGCGCCGCCGTCCAGATAATCCTCGCCGTCTTTTGCAGGATCCCACGGCACAAGGGTCTCTCCACCAGTATGATCTCCATATAACACATCGATGCCGTCGCCACCGAACAAGGTGTCCGCACCTCCAGATCCAATGATGGTGTCATCTCCCGCTCCGCCATCTAAGGTGTCATCCCCCAAACCCAGGGCACGATCCATGGTAAAGGAGAACCCGGTATTGACCGGGTCACCAGGCGGAATGATGGTGAGTTCTGTGGTGCCGCCTTCGCCCCAGAGAGTATCGTTGCCACTGCCGCCGACCAGGACATCATCCTCCGACCCTCCAACCAACATATCGTCGCCCGCGCCGCCGTCTAAATAGTCCTGGCCCGCCTGTTCGAGCGCCAGATCGCCATAGAGTTGGTCATCGCCGTCGCCGCCCTCCAGCACGTCGTTGTCTTCCCATCCATACAACTCGTCATTGCCTCCGAATGCCTGAAGGAGATCGTTGCCGCCTCGGCTGGAAAGACGATCGAAATTGGGGCCACCGTACAACTGATCGTTGCCCGGTCCCGCATAAATCCGATAGCTCCCCTGTCCACCTTGGAAGATATAATTCTTCGCTTCGACGCGCTCCATGATCCACGATCCGGTCTGCGGAAGCAGGATTTCTTCGGTCGCAAATCCATTGGCGCCGTAGTCAATGGTGGGGACGGTCCCGTCGAAGAGCGCCCCGGTATCGGCCACCGCCACCGTGGCTTCCACCTGCGTGGTGTGGGTGGGTTGGCCTGCGGCATCCACTAAGGTGGCGGAGACTGTGAGCGCAGTATTGGCCGCGATGTCTTGTGTTGACTTCAGTCCGACCACCAATTGTCGCTGACCTTCGGGGATGGTCAATGTAAAGGCATTGCCCTGCGGCAGTAGATCCGTGCCGTTGGTCCGGAGGACAAACCCGCTGGCATTGGGGCCACTCAGTGTCAATGAGAGCTTCTGGCCGCCCGGTCCCGCCTCAAACGGCAAATTGATCGTGAGCGCTTTCAACTGCCCTTCGTTCATGTTCACCGCGGCCGGTGGTGCAGCCTCAGGATTAAATCCCGTGGCGTTGAATGGATTTGCGCTGAACCCTGGCTGTATCACCAAGGTTTGGCCGGCCTGGTCGAGTGTAGTTTTCGCCGATTCCAGTGCCGCGTTGAGGGCTGGATCAATCGTCTGATCCTGCAACGCTTGCTCATAGGCGTTCCGATACGTACCGTATTCGACAAAACCCAATGTGCGTCCGAGGTCGAACGCCCCCGGGATATCAGCAATGAACTCCGAAAAGGCGTTTGCAATACCCTGAGCCGTGTTGGTGATCCACGGAAGCAGCGTGCCTGTGACAAATGCATCCACAGTTCCCACTGCACCAGTCAACATTCTCCCAACCTCAATCAACGCCGAACTCACCAGGCCTTGTACCTGTGCCACATTTTGGCCGGCCGCATCTGCAGCTCGGGTAATCATCTCTAACGCCCGATTAATTCCGACACCTGGCAGTGCCAACGTGTCGGCGAACACATCACGATCGAACTGCAGTCCTGCCAGTTGCGCTGCGGCTGCGGCTTGATTACCCAACACACCCACTCCCAGCGACACACCCATCGCCGAGGCATAGAGCGCCAGGCGCAAAGCCGCTTCGGTGTTGCCTTGGACCGTGCCGTCGGTATTTCCAAGTTGGGCATAATGGCTAGCAAAGGACTGCGCGAGCGCAAGATCCAATTGCAGCGGTGTGTAGGGCACGACGGGGGCCGTCCAATACTCCGGTTTCCTAATGGTATGGGTAAACCATCCCTCACCGACTGTAGCGAAACTCACGAGATGGCCGAGTACCTGGGTTCCCAGCGCACCTATCTGTGGCCCACCCAGTAAATGGATGGGGTCCCCTTGCACAATCGGAGGTTGGCCGATCACCACATGATGCTCACCAACCACCACCGACGTCCGATCCGTGACAGGAGAGCTTCCACCTAACACGTGAGTGATCCCTGGAGCATTGAAGGTGGTGAAATGAAGTTGGGAGGGGTTGATTTGGAATGACGTATTGGGAAGGCCATCCGGGTCATTGGGATCAGGCAGCAGGCGCGCACGCTCAAGGACGGAAGAAAAGTTTGGATCTGTCGTGTCCCGCATATTCGTATCATTGATGGCCCATTGCACCAGCGCCCCGCCGGAACTGTGGCCCACGAGCTCCACCTGGTGACCTGCAACTAATTCCTGTGCAAGCCACTGGTTCACTGCGTTGCGAAGCTCGCTGAATTGTGTTTTTCCGATGTCCGTCACATCGGCAAATACATCCTTCACATTGGTGAGCGTCACTTCTGTTCCTCTGAACACCAGCATCCGTCGGCCATCGTCAGTTCCAGCCGGTTTGAGCGCATAGACATAGCCACCGGCTGATGCACCAGCATCGCCTGTGCCATTATTAAACGACGTATCGAGTTGCCAGCCAGTCGGCAGCATGAGTTCCCCTTGATCCCCGCCATAGACGGTACGTGCGGCTACCTGTGTTTCCTCAAGGCTTACAAATGCTGTCATGGTCGTACTCCCTTTCGTTCAATCAATACGAGTTGCCCCCCTTGCCGGCCTGCAGTCACCCATCGGCCGTTAGGTGACACCTGCGGGCCACCCAACTCATCAGGAAAACGCACTTGCAAGAGCTTATCGACCATGCCACTTTGCGGGTGATACATCCACAGAGTCGCAAGGAGGCGATGGCCTCGCTCGATCATCACCACGTCACCTTGGCTATTGATATCCAAATCTTGCAGACTGAACGGATCGCGAGGGCTCTGCTGCACACTCACCACTTCTTCCCAACGATGGTTCCGGCCATCCAGTCGAACCCGACAGATCCGTCCTCCGACCGTGTATCGTTTTTCTCCATGATCGCCGGCCTTCCAACACGGGCAATAAAGATATTCTCCCTGTGGATCGACCTTCAGGTGGATCGTGTCGTATCGGTAATCGTCCTGCCGCAGTGGAATTTCCCTGAGAATCCTATTCTCCAGATCTCGAAGGAAGAAGCCGAGTTTAACTTCGGTGCCATCCGCCCGCTTCAGTGGCGGCTCTGGATTCGGCACCCATTTGTAGGCACCCTCCTGACCTACTCGAATCGTCTCATCCCAAAGATACTGGGTTAGAAATGTGTTACCCGCCAACCACGTAAGTTTTCTGCCTGGATCATGACGTAAACAGACGACCCGGTATGGAGACCGGAGGTATGCAAATGGACAATCGACTTTGGCCGCTTCGGGAGTCGCCGAGTGTTCCACACCACGCGCTTTGAGAACGCCCGAAAAACCGAGCACATACTGATTTTTGATGTTCACGGCTCTTGGCACAACAAAGCCCTTGGGTTTTTCTGCTAACAGCACCGGTGGTTGTCCAATCTTCAGGGTGTAGATCTGATTTCTGGTGCCATCAGCAATCAGGATGTGGAAGAGGATAGTTTCCTCTTGACAAGACACATCACGAATCTGCCTCTGAAGGCTGGGCTCTAACGGCGCGAGATCAATCCGCCTGAGATCCTTCGGCCGATGAGGATCAAGATAATACAACCCGTCCACTTCGAACTCTCGCCCAGGAGCTGGCTGATGCCCCTGCACGACGATGAAATGCGAATCGTCATACCAGCATCCGCCACCTTGTATCCCTGTGTTAATAACCTGGTATTCGTTCTCTGTCTTGGCCGGCACCGCAGACGCCCCGCTGGCTACGATGAGGAGAAGGCACAGGGGTACAAATGACCAATACATATGAGGCAACCGCTTCTTATTCATGGACGGTGTGCTCCTTCATATAACTTCCATATAACTTCGCTGCAATGGGAAAGAGGTACTATC
>WBZQ01002851.1_pt1 | contig 10922 bp, 8 predicted proteins | sample 5204251 | NCBI WGS metagenome assembly WBZQ01 (sample SAMN12412402, study PRJNA552823) | activated sludge metagenome | isolation source: activated sludge from nitrification reactor of wastewater treatment plant... | place: USA: Virginia | collected 2017-09 | reverse complement strand
CGAACGGCTTGATGCAGATCATCGCTGCCTGATTCGCCGCCGGAATTGATCATGCCGATGCGTCCCATGTAACAGTTAGCTACCTGATACCGTACCAGGTCGATCGGATGATCGGTCGTCAATTCGCTGTAGACTTTGGGATGGGTCTTGCCGAATTTGAGCGCGGTATAACCCCCGTTGTTGATGGCCATTTTCTGTTTGACGATATCCGCGCCGATGGTGACCGCCAGATGATTGGCTTGACCAGTCAGGTCGGCGCTGACATGGTAATCCTTATCGGCAGTTTTGAAAGCACTATTGCGGGTATATGCCCATAATATCGTCGCCATGCCCAAATTATGCGCGTGTTCGAAGGCTTCGGTCACTTCCTGGACCTGCCGGCGCGATTGCTCGGAGCCGAAGAAAACGGTGGCGCCGACCGCGCAGGCCCCCATGTCGAATGCCTGGTCGACACTGGCGAAAATGGTCTGATCATATTCATTGGGATAGGTCAGCAGCTCGTTGTGATTGATCTTCAGTATCATCGGAATCTTGTGAGCATAACGCCGCGAGACGATGGCGAGCACGCCCAGCGTCGACGCAACGCCATTGCAACCGCCTTCGATCGCGAGTTCCATAATCTGTTTCGGATCAAAGAACATCGGATTCGGTGCAAATGAAGCTCCCGCCGAATGCTCCACGCCCTGATCGACGGGGAGCAACGATAAATAACCGCTGCCAGCCAATCGACCATGATCGTAGAGTGCTTGCAAATTACGCAATACGCTGGGTTTGCGGTCGCTCAATGCCATGACCCGATCGATGAAATCCGGGCCGGGCAACTGGAAATTATCCTTCGGCATGGTTTTGCATACATGATTAAGCAGAGAATCGCTTTCGTTTCCCAACATCATTGAAATATCTGTCATGGTGCACTCCTTAGGTACGGAATGAGTATCCGTTTTGGGTAATAGGGTATGAATGGTGCATCCTGAAGTTTGCGCCATTGTCTATTGCTATCATAGCAAATAGATAGGCGCTCACCCAGGTAATGTGATCATCAGAAAACGGAATGGGAAAAGTAAGAAATACAGAAACGCTTAGATTGCGATGACGGTCAGTTTTTTTCAACCTCTGGATCCGATGGGATGGTCTCGCCGATCGGTTTCAGGCAGCGCTCGATTGCTTCGCTCAGTTCGGTCATGTTGATGGGTTTGGTGAGGTAATGAACAAATCCGGCGTCCAGTGCGCGTTCGATATCCATCGTCATGGCATCGGCGGATAGCGCGATCACGGGAATGTCGCAGATTGCCGTGTCAGCCTTCAAGGCTTCCAGAACCGCGTAGCCATCGATGCCTGGCAGATGGATATCCAGCAAAATGACGGCAGGTTGGTAACGGCGGGCAAGATCCAGGCCAAATTCACCACGGGTCGCCGAAATCAGTTTCAAGTGAGGAAAATACTGGAACATGGCTTCCACCACACGTAAATTGGATGCATTGTCTTCAATATACAGCACCAGCCATTCCTGACCATCCGAGGCAAAGATTTTATCCTGCTGTGCTGCAATCTCAGCGGGAACTGATGCCATCTCGACGATCAAGGGTAATTCAATCCAGAACATCGATCCTTTGCCCAATGCGCTATTGAAGCCTAGCACGCCCCCCATCAGTTCTGCCAATTGTTTGCACAATGCAAGCCCAATGCCTGTTCCTTCGACTTCGGTGAATTCTGCACCGAGTCGCTCGAACGGCTTGAACAGTTGCGCAAAATTTTCATGCGCAATGCCGGGACCGGTATCGGTGACGCATAGGCGTACGACATTGCTTGCCGGATATTCGCGTGTGACGTCGATGCTTCCATTGATAATGTTGTACTTGACGGCATTCGAGAGCAAATTGACCAGAATCTGTTTCAAGCGGGTTGGATCGGCGAGAACAGTAATTTTCTCTTCACATTCGTTGAGCAAATGAATTTGTTTTGCCCGAGCAGCCGGTTGAATAATTTCGATAGCGGCTTTAAGGGTATCGCTGAGGTTGATCGGTTGCAGTAATACTGTCATTTTTCCGGATTCGATGCGCGCGAGATCCAATAATTCATTGATCAATTTCAATAGATAATCGCCGGCGCGATGGATTTCATGGACGAACCGTGATTGTTTCGGGGTGAGATTTTGATATTCCAACACATGCGAGAAACCCAGAATGGCATTCATCGGCGTTCTCAATTCATGGCTCATGCGTGACAGAAATTCGCTTTTGGCGCGATTGGCGCGTTCGGCATCGTCGCGCGCCGTGGTCAGCTCGGCAGTTCGCAGTTTGACGCGGTTTTCGAGCTCGTCATTCAATGCTTTGAGATTTTCTTCAGCCTCTTTTAGGTCGGTAATATCGGTGATTGAACCAACCATGCGGATAGGCTTACCATGAATATCCCGTATGGCTTCGCCGCGCGACAGTATCCAGCGGTAACTGCCGTTTTTATGTCGCAATCGCAATTCCACACGATACGGTGAATTGTTCTCGAGGTGTGCCGAGATCGCCTGAGTGACCACGAACTTGTCATCCGGGTGAATAAAATTGAAGAATGACGTGTCATCTTCGGGCAATTCATCTTCGAGATAACCGATGATTTCCTTCCAGCGAGTTGAATGATAGGCATGTCCGGTCACCGGATTCCAATCCCAAATGCCATCATTGGTGGCTTTGAGAACCAGGCGCATGCGCTCTTCGCTCTGGCGCAGGCTGGTCTCCATTTGTTTGCGTTCAGTGACATCATTGCCGATGCTGATCATGAAATTGACCCGGCCGTTGGCATCGCGCAATAAGGTATTGTTCCATTCGATCAACCTATAAACACCTGATTTCGTCAGCCAATAATTGACGTGCTGGTGCGCGGAGATGTCCGAACTGGCAATCATCGCCTCAAATGCTTCCTTTTGGACGATATAGGCGTTTTCAGGTACCACAAAAATGTCCCACGGACATTTTCCGGCGACTTCTGCAAAAGTGAATCCGCTCAGTTCCTCGCAAGCGGCGTTGAATCGATAGATGCGCCCTTCGTGATCCAGCACGACTACCAATGCACCAACATTTTCAATGATGGCATTGAGAAAATCTGGGTCACGCATTGATTGATCGATCATATTGTTTTGCAATCGGTAGAGTTAAATGGAATTCTGTCCTGCTTCAGCGTGCGAAATATCATGAACTGGAATTGGCAATAAGTTTAAACCTGAATAATGGTATTCTTTTTAGCAATAAAAGGCTAAAAGCATTCCCTAAATCGGAATATTGATCCACTGCAAGCTGAAACATCCAATGCCTGATCCCGAGATGAATGACATTAAAGAAATCACTGAAATACTGATAAAATTCCGCGATGAACGCGAGTGGGCGCAGTTTCATACTGCAAAGGATTTGGCGCTGGCGCTGAATATTGAAGCTGGCGAGCTGCTGGAGGCCTTTCTATGGAAGTCTTCCGATCAGGCAAATCCTGATAAGGTCAAGGAAGAGCTCGCGGATGTGCTAGCGTATGCCTTATTGTTGGCTGAGATGTATGATTTTGATGTGCGCCGGATCATGCTGGAAAAGATTGAGCGCAATGCCCGCAACTACCCTGTCGCAAAATCCAGGGGAACCGCAAAAAAATACACCGAGTTATAAGCTGGCGCCAGGCATTATGCTCGGAGTCTACAGTCATTCATGATCATCGTTTTTTTGATTCAACAGCGCTGCTTGGTTAGAATGCGCTGCACAATGGAAATTACATCGGAGGAATCACACTATGACACATGGCATTGATTTGCAGCATTCTCTTGATCGTATCGATACCCTTCCCGCATTGCCGGTGATTGCACAGAAATTGCTGACCCTGGCGCTGGATACGGATGAAGGAGAAGCGCAATTGCTCAAGCTCATTGCTCAGGATCCGCAGATCTCGGCCAAGATCATCGGTTTGTCGAACAGTGCCCTGTTTGGTTCTCCGCGCAAAATTACCTCGATCAGCGACGCCGCCATGTGCCTGGGATTGACACAAGTCAAGTCGGTCGCGGTCGGGATTGCAACGATGTCGGCTTTGGCTCGGCCATCTGAAGGCAAGTTTAAATCCTCTGATCTATGGACGCACAATATGGCGATTGCCAACACCATGCGCGTGGTTGCCCGACATATGCCCGCGCGTTTGCGCCCTCTGGATGATCAAATATTTTTGGCGGGATTACTGCATGACATTGGCTATAACGTGCTGAGTTTCTTGGATGGCAATGCCAGTGACGCGCTGTATGACAAACTGAATGCCGGATCACATGATTCACTGCTGAACATCGAGCAACAGCTTTTAGGGACGCATCATGGCGAGCTGGGCGCCCGGCTTGCCCTGCATTGGGGTCTGCCGGAAGAAATCATCGCAGTGATTCGCTACCATCACATGCCCGACAACGTGGACGCTGAAGCAGGCCAGCCACTGGTGAGCCTGGTTCATCTCGTCGAAAAAATTCTGCCGGAGCTCGGAATTTCCGAACATACGCGGCACGATATCCTGCCGCAAGAATGGATGGCGTTAGGAATCGATGCAACCGAGCGAAATGATATCGTCCAGGAAGTAAATACCGTGGCAGAGCAGGCAAAGCAACTGGCGATTGCGTAGAGGTCCAGAGCAACTCACAGGTTGCTCTGATGGTGCACGTGGATGACCAACCTAGGGCGATGTCCGGCCAACAAGCGAGGGCGTTGTTCAGATGACCGGTTAATTGAGCAAAGCTGTCATTTCCCGCCTTACTTCGATGCCAGCCGCCATAATGACGTGATTTCTGCAGCGCGCGCGACATGCAATGGGTCATCGATATCATCTACACGCGGATGGCACGGTTTTATATCGGAACGGTCGAGTACGATTAACCCTGCTTCATCAATGAGCGCGAGTAAAGTTTCGCGGCTTCGCAATCCCAGGTGTTCGGCAAAATCGGACAGAATCAGCCAGCCTTCACCACCGGCAATCAGATGAGCGCCCAGGCCGCGTAGAAATCCTTTTAACATGCGGCTATCCGGATCAAATATCGCATGTTCGAGCGGCGAACTCGGGCGAGCTGGAATCCAGGGTGGATTGCAGACGATCAATGCGGCTTGTCCAATTGGGAAAAGATCGGTCTGCACCAGATCGACGTGTTGCATGAAATTCAGGCGGGTCAAATTTTCGCGAGCGCACTCCAGCGCCCGCATATCCTGGTCGGTAGCGACGATATGCTGAATCCCGCGGCGCACCAGTAATGCAGCTAAAATCCCGGTACCGGTGCCGATATCGAAGGCAGTCGAATGTGCTGTCATACTGTCCGGCAAGGGCATCCGGTCGATCAATTCGACATATTCGTTGCGGATCGGCGAGAAAACGCCATAATGCGGATGAATTCGCGCCTGCAGCACCGGTATCTCGATGCCTTTTTTGCGCCACTCATATGCACCGATCACACCCTGTAATTCCCGCAATGAGACAATGTAATCCTCATCGCATGAGCCGTAGGTTTGCAAGCAGGCTAATCGGACATCAGGCGCGCGGCGCAATGAAATACTGTGATCAGCCCTGACGGGAATCAGTAACTGGCCCAATATGTGGGCACGCTGGGCCTGTGCCTGCCGGTGGGCATGAAACGCTGTAGTGATGGACTGATGAGGGGTGCTGCCCGCGCGTGGCGTGCTTTTTTTATCAATGCGCCGCGACAGCGCGTGCAGAAGCTGACGCGCATTCTGAAAGTCGCCTCGCCATAACAGTGCTGTGCCTTCGCAGGCCAGCCGGTAAGCAGCGTCCGCGCTTAACCGGTCATCGATGACCTGAATGCGATGCGGAGGGTGCCTGTTTTTTTCGGAGCGCCAGCGCGCTGAAACTTCTTCGCCTGCTTCGTTCCAACGAACAAGCGGATAATCAAGCATGGAGGTCATTGAGGTCCATCAGTGTGCAGGTTATTTCTGGATGGATGCAGAGATCACGATACATGTCGGCATGAATGTGAATCAATGGTGACCAAACTCAGAATGAGCCGGTATTATACGCTTCATGACCTTGAGATTTGAGTGATCCCTATGGGTGCAAAAATGAATATGCTTGCACACTATTGATTGATTTCTAAGGATGTATTTATGAAGATTATTTCTGTTATCAATAAATTACAATCTGGCCGTAATGTCATGGCCAGTCCTGAATTAGCCCGGGCAACTTTACTGGTGATGCTGAGCTTGTTCATTGCAATGGGAGCCGATGCGGCCGAGCCGTCCTTCAACATCAGACCGCAGGAGGCGCCGGAGCCTTGTGACGCCAAAGTGCCCCAAATCCGTGTGACCGTCAATAATGTCAAGGCTGGCGGCGTTCTCAACGTTGAATTGTATGATGATCCGGAGCACTTCCTATTCAAGAAAGGACGTAAGCGCAAGGTGCGCGTGCCGGCGGCGGCAGGCCCGCAGATCGTCTGCATGAATCTCGACCGGCCCGGTACCTACGCGGTTGCGGTTTATCATGATCGCGACGGCGACCGGAAACTGAAGAAACAGTGGAATTTGCTGCCCAGCGAGCCATTTGGCTTATCGAACAATCCCGATAATCCTTACAGTTTCCCGAAATTCAGCGACTCAGCATTTACCACCCATGCGCGAGGCGCGGATATCATCGTTAATCTTCGCGAAGCACCCGAGCGATAAACAACATGCGCATGCTGCTGAGCCTGTCGGCGATCATTGCCGTTGCTTACGCGGCGTTAGTGCTGCTGGTATATTGGGGGCAATCCCGGCTGATGTATTTTCCGCAGCGAGTGCTCAGTGATACCCCCGCAAATATTGGTCTGGCGTATTCAACAGTGCATATCGCCACCGCCGATGGCGAGACACTGCATGGCTGGTGGGTGCCTGTGCCAGAAGCCAAAGGAACGGTACTGCTTTTTCATGGCAATGCCGGCAATATTTCACACCGCATCAATTATCTGACCATGTTCAAGCGGCTGGGTTATCACACGCTGCTGGTGGATTATCGGGGCTACGGCCAGAGCAGCGGCACGCCCTCGGAGGCCGGTATGTATCTGGATGCGCAGGCAGCCTGGCATTATCTTGTCGACGTTCAAGGCCATGCGCCGGCGCAGATTGCATTGTTCGGCGAATCGCTTGGCGGAGCCGTGGCGGCAGAGTTGGCTAGCCATGAGCAGCCTGGATTGTTGGTGCTTTCCTCCACTTTCACGTCTGTACCTGATTTGGCGGCAACACTGTATCCTTTCCTGCCGGTGCGCTGGATTGCCCGCTTTCGGTATGACACGCGGGCATCACTGCAATCGGTGTCTTGCCCCGTCTTTATCGCTCACAGCCCCGACGACGAAATCATTCCGTTCGAACACGGCCAGCGTTTATTGGAGGCAGCTGCGGAACCGAAGCAGTTTCTGACGCTGGAGGGGCATCACAATAGCGGCTTCATTTTCATGCAGCCACGATGGATCAAGGCATTGGGTGAGTTTATGGATGTGCAGATGGCAAGGCAATGAATCCATCGAAATGAATCAATGCAGGTTTACGCCGCCGGTTCAGCACCTGCAGACGGAAGGATGTCGGCGGCGCCAAAATAAGGAATCGGCCCAGCGTTGTTCCGTGGCATAGTATCCCGACCGGGTAGTAACGTACTCAGAAAAAATGGCTTCCAGATCCTGACTGAAATGCGCAATCGCAGCCGTTTCGCCAGCAAGGTACTTTGAAACGATCTGTCCGGCCTTCCAGCCTTGCCGCAATCCCTTGATGATGCCTTGCGATGACAATGGATCGAACGCCATGGCGGCATCGCCAATGGCCAGCCAGCGTTCACCAAAGAAATGATCCAAGCGCTGGCTCCGCGCCGAGCAGACAACCGGCTCAGTCATCGCCGCAAATGATCGAAGCATGGGCGCAATGGCATGGGTATTGTCCAGCGCAGCGTGCCAACTGTCATTTATCGAACGTTTTCTCAGATCAATCAGATCCGGATCAGTAATGAGCATGCATATACCCTGATTGTCATCCAGCGGAGCGAAATACCACCATCCGATCTCACAGGATTCGATGAGAATATGATCAGTGCGATCATCGCTCGGCCCGACGCAACCCTGATAATGCCGGATGAGCGCTATTTGCGCATCCAGTGCAATGATATGGCTTGCTTGCATTCTGGAAAAGTTAGCGGATTTGCCGCTGGCGTCGAGTACAAATTGAGCTTCCACGCAGTGGTGGCCTTCCTCGGTAGAGATATCGATGAACCAGCCTGCGCTAGTCAGGCGCTGTTGCTGAACCTTTGCATGTTCTAGGATGACAGCGTCATGTTGCCGTACATGATCGGCAAATTGCCGGTCAAAGTGAGGGCGCGAGAGATTGAGGCCATGACCGAACGGGTGATAGAAATAATTCAATTCATGCGGTGTATTCTCATTTCCCCACCACGACATCACGCCCGAGCAGCGAAGGTGGCCGGTGGCATCATTGCAAATGTCTGAAATTCCCAGTTCCTGAAGCACGCTCATTGCAGAGGAGGGCAGATGCTCGCCAATGCGCGGCTGAAGATAGGATCCTTTTTCTATCACAGCCACACGAAAAGCATTCTTTACCAGCCGCAATGCAGTGGCAAGACCGCAGGGACCGCCGCCGACTATGACCACATCGTATGAATGGCTAGGCTTGACCATCGATTGGATTGCGTTCGGTTTCGACGAACCCATCATCTTTTTCGACGACAAAGCCTAGTTCCGTCCACCACTTCACCATATCCCCATAGTTCTTGATTCCGCGTGCGAACCGTTTTATTTCACCCGAATGGGTGACAACCTCGACCGGGCGTTGCGCCGGCCACCATAGATCGCCGCAGTCGAGAAAATCAGCCTGCCATGGCAATGCCATGCGTTCGGTGAGAAAGCCCGGCGGCAAACTTTGCTTGATGCGGAACGGAGCTTCGTAGGTGGCTGCCTGCGCGATCACATAGGTCACTTCGATGCCGGGAAAAAAAGGTGAGCCTATGCATCCTTCCAGCGCTGCGCGGGTGAGCGCATCCGGCTGTTCTTGCAAGGGCAAGTCGGCGAACGGAACGGGGGTCGGTTCGCTTGTCCAGTCGGCACCGAAGTTTCCATTGGCCCATTGTTCCATCATGGCATATTGAAGTTCGGTCAATGCCGCATACTCACCCTGAGTTGGATCATCGGGATCGAGTCCGCTATTGAGCTTGGGCATGTTTGGCGGCATCGACGGCGGCAAGGTATTGGGATCGACCGGAGTATTGGGCTTCATCAGCCAATTGATGATTTTCTGTCGCGCAGGTTTGGCTGCATCGCTGTTATCGGCCAACTGGGCCAGTCGCTGCGGAGACAAGAAATTGCCTGCCCCGCCATGGTGACGATTGGCGCGCTCGACGACCCAATGAAGCAGAACCGTGCGCATGAGAATGGGGTAAATATCCTTGCTGAACGAGGGCACTGTTTTCATCAGCGAGGGAGTGAACACTTTTGCGCTCACATTCAGCGCCTGATCGTACCAGGTAGTCATGTTCACAATGCCGGGTGCATAGGCAGGGGGCGCCACCACCACCCACGCGCTGCCTTCAGCGGCAATGGCCTCTTTTCCATTGATTTCGATCAGTGCTTTGACCGGCCCATCCGACACGCTGTCGAACCAGCCGTCATTGTTGGCATAATTTGACAGTCCGCTGCTCAAAGGAGAGCCGGATCTGCCTGGGCCGCCCACCACGATCAACCGTCCGCTGTCATCGGTCAGCAAGCGGCCAAGTTCAACCTTTGCCGTGCCTTCGTTAGCGCCATTCTTGATGAAATTAATTTCTCCATTCAACGGTCCGATTTGCTGGTTTAAGCCGCTGATCGATTGCAGCGCCGCGTCGATGACTAGTCCTGAACGCTCATAATCGATATTTCGCGGCGGCGCTGTCGATCCTCCCGGCGGGAAAGTGCCACCTGCCGCCTTGCGATTGACCAAATGCACCTGCCAGATGATTTTGGTGGTGTCATTCGCCACGACTTCGCGGATCAATGATTCATTTCCGCACTCTTCGCGTTCGTACTCGTAAATTCTGAACCGCGCTGCCTGAGGTTTGATTCTTGCCGGAACGGCATCATCCCGGTAAGGCCCGTCAGCGACGACACTCGGTGCTTCAGGCCCGATAAAATATGCTGTTTCACTGTTTCCGATGCGTGCAATTCCAATCGCTGGATAAATTCGGTAAATCGTTTTCATGTGTCTCTACTCCTGAGAATAAAACAATCGAATACGAATAATAAAAATCTTCTTTATGGCAAATCGAATGAAAAAATGATGGGGGCAGAAAAAAGAATACCATTGAAAGCGGTTAGTGTCCGATATAGAAGGACTTCATCGATTCAGAAAAACCTCTCCTTGAAAAAAAGGCTCAATCGCTGTTCGGTTTTTGCGATCGGACAATTACGCGCCGATAGCCGGGGTTGATTGCTGGGTTGCTGGAAAAATTAAGGAGATGGGATGACTGCTCGCGCAATCCCGAAAGAATGGATGCGCGGGAATTCGGTAATAATCGAGGCATCGATGAATCGCAATAACGGATCAACAAGTGAATGATGGAGCGCGGGTATATGATTGCCGAGGCTTAATGATGACGATCCGATCCTCGTTAAGAAAACACTGATCAATTCGCTGCACGAGCGAATCGCTTTGTTGCACGCGGTACTCGCTCCTTGCTCTATCGTACTGATATGCTTCGATAGGCTTAGGTCGCTGCGTTCAGTGCGCTTTACGCTTCCTCTCGTTCGTCGAATTAATCAGCATTTCCTTACGCTTCATGGCAGTGGATCTTTTGCCAGCCATCCCAACGTTTTTGCATGCAGGCTTTGCACATACAATCTTTCTTGGGTTTCGGTGATGCCGGTAGTTTCTGGATAAGCGCCGGCAGGATCTTGCAGATCATTGAGTATTTTTCCA
>WBZQ01002053.1_pt1 | contig 10922 bp, 5 predicted proteins | sample 5204251 | NCBI WGS metagenome assembly WBZQ01 (sample SAMN12412402, study PRJNA552823) | activated sludge metagenome | isolation source: activated sludge from nitrification reactor of wastewater treatment plant... | place: USA: Virginia | collected 2017-09 | reverse complement strand
GGTCAGCCAGGCCACCCGCGAAAAAGCGAACGGCAATTTCCGCTACGAAGAGATCGGGGAGGTGCCGCTGAAGAACAAGGCGGAGCCGGTAAGAGTGTTTGAGGTGGTGGGGTAAAACAATACCTTCGCCCCATGTCCATCACCTACACCAACGCCCGCATTTACACCGGCGACCAAGTGCTCGAACGCGGCAGCATCGTCGTGGAAAACGGGCGCATTCTTCAGATTGATAGTCTCACTTCAAGTGAGAAGATTGATAGTCTCACTTCAAGTGAGACTATCAATAAGTCCAGGACCACCCAAACCATCGACCTCCACGGCCACTCCGTCGCCCCCGCCTTTATCGACCTCCAGGTCTACGGCGGCAACTTCAAATTGTTCAACAACGAACCCACCGCCGAGTCCATTCAAAAAACCTGGGAAAGCGTGCGCGCCGGCGGCGCCGCGCATTTCCAGATCACCCTGTCCTGCTCGCCGCCGGAAACGATGTGGCGGGCCCTGGACGCCTGCCGGGAATATTGGGCCGGCGGCGGTGAAGGGCTGCTGGGCCTGCACCTCGAAGGCCCCTATTTCAACCCGGAAAAGCGGGGCGCCCACCCGCTGAAAAGCATCCGCACCGCGAACCCGGCCGAAGTGGCCGACCTGATCGAGCGCGGCCGCGGGGTGGTCAACTACCTGACCCTGGCCCCGGAAATGGTGGATGATGCCTCGCTGGACCTCCTTTTGCAAAGCGGCATTCACATTTCGGCCGGGCACAGCAACGCCACCTTCCGGCAGGCCGCGCGCGCCCTCGACCGGGGCATCGGCCGGGTGACCCACCTCTTCAACGCCATGAGCGCCTTTCAGAGCCGGGAGCCGGGGCTGGTCGGTGCAGCGTTCGACCGCAAGCCCTGGACCAGCATCATCGCCGACGGCATCCACTGCGACTTCAACAGCCTGCGGATCGCCAAGGCCATGCTGGGAGAAAAACTGTTCCTCATCTCGGACGCGGTGACGGAAAGCCTGTTGGGCGACTACCGATTCCGCTTCTCCGGCGACCGTTACGTGGACGAAGGCGGCACCCTGGCGGGCTCGGCGCTCACGATGTGGCAGGGCGTGAAAAACGTGGTGGAACACGCCGGTATTCCGCTGGACGAGGCCCTGCGCATGGCCGGCACCTATCCGGCGCAGGTGATCGGCGAAGGCCACCGGCTGGGGAAAATTGCGCCGGGCTACGCCGCGCACTTGGTCATGTTCGAGGAACAGCCGCTGGAATTGCTGGAAATGGCCGGCACGGCGGCGCTCAGGCTTTGAATTCCCGCTTTTTGTACTTTCCCAGCAAGCCCCGCCACTTGATCTGGATCACGCCCAGCATGGCCTCGCGGATGATGTGCAGCGACATTTTGGACTGGCCTTTTTCGCGGTCCTTGAAGGTGATGGGCACTTCACGGATCCTGAAGCCCAGCGAGTAGGCCGCGTATTTCATTTCGATCTGGAAAGCGTAGCCGATGAAGCGGATCTTGCTCAGGTCCATCGTTTCCAGCACGGTGCGGCGGTAGCAGATAAAGCCGGCCGTCGGGTCGGCTACCGGCATCCAGAGGATCAGGCTGGTATAGAGCGAGGCGCCGCGGGAGAGGATGATGCGGTCGGCGGGCCAGTTCTGCACCTTGCCGCCCCGGCAGTAGCGCGAACCGATGGCTACGTCCGCGCCCTCGTCGTGGCATTTGGCCAGCAGGCGCAGCAGGTCGGTGGGATTGTGAGAAAAGTCCGCATCCATCTCGAAAAAATAGCCGTAGCCGCGTTCCAGTCCCCAGCGGAAGCCGGCGATGTAGGCGGTGCCGAGGCCGAGTTTGCCGCGGCGCTCGAGCAGGTGCAGGCGGTCGTGAAACTCTTTTTCCTGCATATCGCGGATGATCTGCGCCGTACCGTCGGGCGAGCCGTCGTCCACGATCAGAACGTGGAACGGGTGGGGCAGGGCGAAGACCGCCCGCACGATGGCTTCGGCGTTTTCCCGTTCGTTATAGGTGGGTATGATGACGAGAGCGGACATTCTCTTTGAAGGTTGAAGGTTGGAAGGTTGGAAGGTTGGAAATAGTTTGATCTAAACTTTCAAACTTTCAAACCATCAAACTTTCAAACGCTTTAAACGGCAAAGGCAACGCCGAACGCTGCCACGGAAATGATGAGACCGTACATGAAAATATTGTAACAAATGCTCAGGAACCGGTATTTCTGCGCCAGCACGATGCCGAGGAAATACAGGTCGCGGCTCATCGAACTGTACAGAAAATCCGAGTCTTTCAGCATTTCGTTCACGCCCCACTGGAAGTCTTCGAGGGGCATGTTGTAGAAATTGCCGAAAAACAGCAGGTTGGCCTTCCGTTGTTTGATGGATTCGCGGGTTACTTTCCCTTCGGTCACTTTAGGGCGGGTAGCCAGGGTAGCGTAGATCATGGAGCCCAGGCAGGTCAGGGTTAGGATTCCGGTAGGGATGGCCAGGCGCAGGTCGAGCGGGCCGGCGGTCATCAGTTTCGGGATGAGGTTGCTGACCAGAATGGAGATCACTACAGCATTGACGGAAAGCATGAGGTTGGCTTTGCTGTCGGCCATGGAGCTCAGGTTGGTATGGGTGCGGTAGGTAGTGCGGTACATGGTTTCCACGCCGCGGCCCATGCGCGCCTGTTTGAGTTCCTTTTCGCTTTCCTTCAGGATCTTGGTGATGTCGTTTTTCTTGTCCTTGTCGTCCAGCAGGGATAGTTCTTCCATGGTGGCGGCCTGTTCGGGATTGAGGCGGCGTTTTTGTTTGAGCAGTTGCTGGATGTGCTTGGCTTTGCGTTTGTTGAACAGGTCGTTGGCGACTGCGGTGTGGTAGTTGTGGTTGAGCATGAAGTTCAGTTCGAAGTCTACCCAGTCCTGTTCGCTCATTACCGTTTTGCGGGCCAGGATCAGTTCCTGGCGGTATTTTCCGGTGCGGTCCCAGTAGGTTTCCATGCCGAGGTGGCTGAGGTCGGCGTCGCAGATGATCTGCTCCAGCACGGTCTGCGGTTTTTGAGGCACTTTGGTAGCCCGGATCAGGGCCTGGATGGTTTCCAGGTCGGCGTCCGCGATTTTTCCCTGCAGGAAAAGGCTGACGATGTGGCAACTTCTTTCTTCGTGGTCTTTAGGCCCCTCGGCATAGCCGGTGTCGTGAAACCAGGTGGCCAGGTTCAGCAGCAGCATGTCGTGCTCGTCCAGTTGAAAACCCTCGCCGATGGTGCGCGCAGCGGCGACCGTCTGTACGGTGTGCTCAAAATCGTGAAAGACGTATTCCGCAGAAATGTGTTTGTCGAAATACTCTTTGACGTAGGTCTCGGTTTCCTGCAGGAGTTGCTCGGTGGAAGTCATGTTTTTAAAAGTTGGGCGGCAAAGGTATTTTGAAAGTAATGAGTGTAATCGGGACTTAAACGATAAATTTCGACCGAACGCATCATTTGTTCCCTGCGCCCGGTCCGTCGACGCCTATTTCCCGCCAATCCTGTCCGCTCATTTCGGCCTCCGGCGGCTTTATCGCCTCGATAATACTTTTCAGGTCCGGCCAGCGCAGGCCGTTGCGGTGCAGGTCGCGGAAGTCTTTTTGCAGCAATTCCCAGTGGTCGCTGTCATACGCGGTGTCCGTCAGAAAGGCCCGGTAAATGTCGATGGCCCGGGTGCGGTCTTCGGGTCGGTTGCGCAGCAGGTAGGCATGAGCCAGGTTGGTTTTCAGCCAGTCGCGGTAGGGATAGGAGGGGTATTCCTTTTCGGCGTATTCTTCGGCCTGGGCGGTAAAGGCGATGGACCGGTTGAAGGCATCCGGATCGGTCAGGCCGGTGTACAGGAGGTAGTAGGCGCGGGAAAGCAGCCCGTCGAGCCGCCGGCTTTTCCACTGGTACCCGTTGTCCGCCGAAGCGGAGAGCGTATCCAGGGCAGCCAAACTTTTTTCATTCCAGTTCACCGCCTCTTTCCATTTCCGGTTGAGAAAATGCCACAGCACCTGTTGTTCGGAGTGCCAGTAGTCCACTGCGGTCGATACCATTTCGGGATGGTCGGCCAGGATGGCCCGGCGCAGGCGCGGCATAAAGGCATCCAGCCGGGCGCGGCGTTCCGGAAAGCGCCCGGCCAGGCGGTTAATCTCGAACAGTACCTGGGCGAGCTGGGCTTCGGTGTAGATGCCCTTGTACTGGCTCACCGCTTCTTCCTCCCGGTTTTCCAGCAAAGCGACGTGGCCATAGTAGAAAGAATTCAGCCCGTAGGTCATGGCATCGTAGGCGCGGTCATAGGCGGCTTTGGCCTCGGTAGTATTGCCTTGCAGCAAATAAGCCATGCCGAGTTGGGTTAATAGCCCGGCCTGGTGGTCGTTGCGGTAAGCGGGCAATGAATCGGCCGGTGCCGAACGCAGCAGTTGCCCGATCACCTCCAGACCGGTTTGAAAACGGCGGGTGGCTTCGGCGATCTGATCGGTAGCCAGCAGGTAATTGCCCAGCCGGTAGTGCAGGCCGGCCACACCCTTTAGCCGCTCGGCCTCGTGGGCTTTGAATGGTCCCGAGGTCTCCAGCAGTTGCAGGGCTTGCCGGTACAGCCCCTGCGCGTAATCGTTGCCCTGTTCGAAATCACCCCAGTCAGTGTAGGCATCGGCCAGGGCCAGCGCCGTTTTTTCCACCTGGCTGTGCCAGCGGTTGGCATTTTGCCGGCTGAGGGTTTTGGCGTCCGCAAAGGCCGATTCCAGGAGCCGGGCTTTGCGGGCATGGTTGAGTACCTGGGAGGAGGTATATAGTTGCCGGAAAATGTTCCAGCGCAGTCGCGTCTCCTGGTCCAGGGGGGCAAGGGCGGTGCCGGCGCTTCCCGGGCACAGCCGGTCGATTTTCAGCATCCCGGAAAACAAGGCGCAGATACATTCCTGTTGACTGCCATTGAGCAGGTCGTATTCGGCCAGTTGACGGAACTGCTGCTCCAGGCTGTCTATGGCCGCATAGGGTTCGGTCGGGCTGTTTTCGAAGACCCGCATGGTCCAGTCGGCGTACTGGCGGGCGGCAGCCGGCAGGTCGTTGCGCAGCAGGCTGGTGTGGGCGCCGATGCGCACGCCAGCCAGCGGCTTGTTGAACACCCGGTTGAAATCGTTGAGTACACGCTGGGCCTCGGCGTTTTTCTCCCGCAACAGCAGTTTCCAGACGTAGTCCTCGTAAATTTCGTACATCACCGGCCGCAGGGCCCGCTGGGTGACGGGATCTTCGAGTTTGGCAAACAGGCTGGATGCGCTTTCAAAATAGGCTTTTACCCGGCCGATGTTGTTACTGCCCAGAGCCTGTTGGCGGTAGTATTCAAAAAACGAACGGATCAGGGGCAGGTCGCCCGATTCGGCGAGTTGCTGAAAATTGCCGGAATAGTCCAATGCCCGCTCCAGGTCGTATTCGCGGATCTGTTCGGGTGTAAAGGCGCTCAGGCGGCGGTATTCATTCTGGGCGGCCATGCGGATCAGGTCCGGTGAAATATCGCGGCTGAAAAACCGGCCGTCCAGCGTTTTCAGCCGCAGGCGGTTGCCGTCGGCCGAGAAACTGAGTTCGTCGATCCACTCGTCGGCTACTTTCAGGCGGAACCGCTCCTCCCCGGAATGCAGATCCCACACCACCACCGTGCCGTCGTCGTAGCCGGTGGCCAGGGCCGAGCCGTCGGGGTGAAAAGCCAGGGCACTGATGGACCGCTCGCCGTGCGGCCGGATGCGCGCCGTTTCGTCGAGCAGGTTGTCGAGGCGGAATATCCGGACGTCGTGCCCCGAGGAAAAGGCGATCTGGTCGCCGCCGGGGGCCAGGTCCGACCAGCGGATGGTGTAGCCTTGCAGGCGGACGGGCCGGGGTTTTTGTTGCGGAAGAACGGGGTTCCAGATCTTGGCCACCGTCTGGTCTTCGTCGTACAGGCCCGAGGCTATCTGCTGGATCACCGCCAGTTCGCCGCTGTACGGCACAAAACGCAGTTGCAGCACGGCACCGTTAAAATTCCGGGCGGCGATCAGGGCGCCGTTCTCCAGCGAGCGCACTTCCACCGAGTCGGGCGAAGGGCAGAAAGCCACGCGGCTCCCGGTTTCGTCGAAGGCCACCGGCAGGAATTCGTCGGGGTTGGACTGCACCGTATTTTCCCATTTTTTCCCGTTCAGGCCGTTTTTGAAAAACAGCGTTCCGGCCGTTGGCCGCCAGGCTGCCCAGCCGGCGCCCATGGCGTCGATCATGGCCTCTTCGGAAAAATCAGGCTCGGAAAACAGCGGATGCCCCGGCTCGTCGGTCGCGCATACCTGCAGGGAGCCGTCGCGCAGGCAGGCAAACTGGTCGCCGTTCTGGCTGAATACCACCCGGTTGGCCCCCACGAAAGAGGCGGCCGCATCGATCTGAAGGTCCTGCAGGGCCCAGATATTGAGCGTGCCGGTATCGGTGGCCGCCGTCAGCCAGCGCCCGTCGGGCGAGATGGCGCCGTGCAAGGGCTGGAACTCCTCGCCGGGTTGCAGGTAGCAGCCGTAGCGGTCGTAGGTGCTGTCCGAGTCCATGACCAGCAGCCCTTCACGGTAGTAGGCGAACCAGGCAGTGGACGCGTTGGCCTTGGTGGCCAGGGGGACGCCCTGTACCCCGGCCATCTTCACGGCCACCGCCTGGCTGTCGGCCAGGGCCGGCATTCTGTAGTAATACAAACTGTCGGAACTGATGGTTACGGCGGCGTGCCGGACCGGGAACACCTGTATCGTTTTCAGGTTGTAGGGCATGGCGGTACTCCAGGCGATGGTTTTTTCGTGCTTCCATTGTCGCTCCTTGCCTTCGCCCGGGCCGAAAATAGCGATGCTGTCGCGGCCGGCCAGCCAGAGATGCCCTTCATAAGCAGCCATGCCCAGCACCTCGAACGGTACGTTGAACAGCAGGTGCGGTTCGGGCCGCCAGTCCTTTTCCTTGGATTTGCGCTGGACGTTGCCGCGTTCGGGGTTGCGGAAGTCGAGCCCGTAGACGTTCGAATGGGCCAGGTTGTAGAAAAAAAACTCGTTGCCGTTCGGAGAGAAGCAGTATTGGGTCAGGCTCAAGCCGGCCGGTTTGAGCCGCACGGTATCCTTCGGGCTGCGCCAGAAGAGCAGCGTGTTGTCGGAGTAGAACAGCAGGGTACGGTCGTCGGGTGAAATGTCGAAATGGGGCAACCCTCTTTCGATGGTGACCGGCGCTTCGGGTTTCAGCGAGCCGGCTGCCCAGGAATACAGGGTGTTGTTGGCCGGGGCGAAGGCGTACAGGCGGCCTTTCCGCCCGAACCGTGTTTGCACCTGTCCGCCCATATCGTAGTCCAATTGGTAGCAGTAGGGCACCCGCAGCCGGGATCCTTCCTGCTGGCCGGGTTGCTGCGGCGCTTCGTAGTACCAGGCGTCGAGCAGGGCCTGGAGGCAGGCCGCATTGGAGCCCGGAGCGATGTACTGGCCGGCGAAATCGGCCAGGCGGTAAGCCGTGGAGCGGTCGTAGGCTTTGAGCATTTCCTGGGCTTTGCCGGCCAGGTTGGCGGCCTTGGCATGCAGGAACTGGCGGCGGGCGGCCTGCTCGCTGTCGCGCAATTCCTGTTCCGCGGAGTCGCGGCAGGCCTGGATGCGCTGGTTCATCTGCGAGCGGGCGTTCTGGTTGGCGTCGGCGCAACTCTTGGCCGCCCGGTAGAGCGACATGGCCTCGTCCCAGCACCGGCAGGAAAAGAAGCGGTCGGCCTCGGCGCGGGTAACGGCGAAGCAGGAGTCGCTTTTTTCCAGCAGGAAATCGCGCCGGGCCCGGCACTTGCAGCGCTTTTCCGGCAGGGCATTTTCTGCCTGGGTCCAGGCCGGCAGGGAGGCTAAGAGGGCAAGAACGATCAATAACAGGCGCATATAAATCGGGTTTCCGGAAAACGGGCCGGCGATAAGGTCAAAAATTATTCCTCAAAAGTAGCAGAGTTCCGGAAAAGGAAGGGTTTTTCACCCGCGCGTCTCACCGACTGCCAGCCGCCCGCCCTTCGCCCGCCCGTAACGCCGACTGTCAGTCGGCCTTCCCTTCCCCAACCGGCAATATTGCCAGCCATTCTTCTTGCAGTTGCAAAACTCCTGTTATATATTCGCTCCCGGTTTTGCGGCCTCCCCGAAAGCGCGCCGGGCCCAGAACTTAATCCGGACTTTCCACACTGGTGTACACGCTTTAATCTCACCTGTTCGCCGTTTCGGGCGGATCGTACTCCTTTCCTGCTCCTGCTGTGCCTGCCGGCTGCTGTCGCCGGCGCTTTGGTTGCACGGCCATTCTAAAACTGAAGGCGCCGCCCGGTGCCGTCCCAAAATGTCACACAATGAAACATGACAGTTATTTTCAAGCGTTCACCCTCCATTGCGCAGGTCCGCGCAGGTTCTCCCGCTTTTCAACGCTTTGCGGGGGGGGATTTCCTACCTGTTTTTTTCCAAAATTGAGTAAAAATCTGCTGTTCCAACTACTGCTCCTCGGACTTTTTGCCCATCAAAACACGTACGCGCAGATAGTTCCGGAAGCAGTGCAGTGCAACGACATTATCATGCAAATGGTAGAGTCTACGGATCCGAACTGTAGTGGACAGGAATGCAACCGGGCCTTTTTTCAAGTCAGGCTGGCAACCAACGGGGCTTTTGTGCCGAGCGGCGGCAGCAATACCAACACCTTTTACCTTGCCTATGAGGAGGTTTCGGTAGTGGTGCAAATGGGCGGATCGGACCTGTCTGCTCTGGACAGCGTTGAAACGGAGAACTGCTTTCAATCCGGCGGCTTTACCCAGCCAACCTACAGCGTCCACAGTATAGAAACGGCCAGCCGGACCGTGTCATTTCAATTGACCAACCCGGATGAAAACGGGCCGGTCATTACCTTTACCAAACTTACCGGGCAGAACGTTTGGGTAGCCAATCTCTTCATTGTGGTAATGTCCACCTATCCCAGCGTGTCCATTCAACCGACCTTCCTGGCGGCAACCTATCATTTCGGCAGCACCAAATGTACCTATCCCGGCTCTCCGCTTTCACCCAACTATTTGCAGGCGATCACCGCTACCTACACGGCGCCCGCCGCTCCTACCGCTTTGGAAACGGCGGCCTGCCTTCAATTCGGCACATTTGATCAAAACAATAAATTGCTGCCGGTAGAAATCGCGAATAGTGGAAGTACCCCGAAAAGCGTTCGGTATCTGAATTTCACCTTCGATGTGACGCCCACCAACCTGATGACGCCACCTGTACTGACTAATTTTATCCAAACGCCTGTTTACCAAAAACGCATACCCATACCCGGGACCAACAATTACCGCTTTTTTGTGCGATTTGCAGCACCCAATCTCCCTATCGGGCTCGATCCGGCGGGCGGGCCGGCGGCGAAGAAGAAACTGTTCGACCTTAAGGTTGAAGGGCCGCAGTTACAGACCTTGAAAACGACCGTGCAGGTGTGTTTTGTCAGCGGCCAGATCCGGACGGAAAGTTACAACGGCGCAGGAAGTTGCAAAGCGGTTTGTATAAACTCCTCCTGTCAGGATATTATGTTCGGCCAGGCAAATTATTGTAATCCGCCCGATTTTATTTTGAGAATAAGGGGCGACCAGCAATCCTCTAATTGCAGCCTTTTGCGGAGTACGGTAACGCTGGGTTGGAATTCCGTACCCGATACCTTCAACTTCGAGCGGATCAAAATAACCCTAAAATTCACCCTGGGCAATGGTGTTTCCATTGCCAATATCGGAACGAACAGTTTTGGATGTCCGGCCTCCAATACCACCTGCAACCCGATCGGTACTTATAACAATTGTTTTAGCATCAACGGAAATGAGGTTTCGTTTTGCTTTTTCCCTTTAACCGCAACTAAAGTATACAAGGACTCGGGCTTCGAGATATTTTTCAATACCGCCAAGGGTTGCGTCGGGGGCGTGACCGTCACTGAGGCATTGGTGGACATTGCCGGCTCGCCAGCCTGCGTGCCGTCCATTGAGATACAAGATTTTCCGTTATGCCCACCTCTGCTGGCGGGAAAAATACTAGACGAACAACATGAAAGCATTGATGACGTAAAAGTGCTGATCCATCGGAATCCTGTCTCGGCCTCCTGCCCGGACGAGATGCTTATACCAGGCAACCAGCCTTATGCCCTTTGCGCTTGCGGCTACGGCGTGGGTGCCAATTATGAAATAAAACCCTGGCACCTCATTAATAATCATGATGGCTATCTCACCGGCGTGTCCACCTACGACCTTGTGCTGATTTCCAAACACATTCTTGGGCTTGAATTACTCGGTTCACCGTACAAAATCATCGCTGCCGATATTAACAAAAGCAACTCTGTTACAACATTTGATATAGTGGAAATTCGGAAATTAATTCTTGGAATTTACGATACACTGCCTTATGTTAAGGCTCAATCCTGGCGTTACGTAGATGCTGATTATATTTTCTCCAATCCTGCCAATCCGTTTACTGTCCCGCCGTTTCCGGAAACAATCCTTCTGGACAGCCTGCCGGACACAACGGCAAACTTTGTGGCAGTAAAGTTGGGCGATGTAAACAACACGCACAGCGACAACCTTTTGCCTTTCAGGCCATCACCTAGAACGGGCAATTTTACAGTAGAATACCCGGCGACAACTGCCCGACCGGGCGAATATATCACGCTGCCTTTCGTTTACCGGGGCACTGAGACCCTCGCCGCCTTCCAGTTGGGACTGACCTTCGATCCGCAGCGCCTGGAACTGGTGGGGCCTTCCGCCGGAGACCTGCCCGGCACCAGCCCCGATTGTTTCGGCCTGACCCAATCGGCGGCGGGCAGGAGCAAAGTGGTCTGGCTGGCTATGGAACCGGAAAATTACCTGACCGAAGGGCTGATGCTGTTCCAGCTAACTTTCCGGGTATTGGGCCGGGGGAGCCTGAAAAACGCTCCGTTGGTAAGAACGGATGA